>SDBT01007100.1_pt1 | contig 18483 bp, 12 predicted proteins | sample 2277101 | NCBI WGS metagenome assembly SDBT01 (sample SAMN10404973, study PRJNA504765) | marine sediment metagenome | isolation source: marine sediment core GS10_PC15, 103 cmbsf | place: Arctic Ocean: Southern Knipovich Ridge | collected 2010
CCCAAGATTATCTTCGCCGATTACCGTATAATCTCCTGTGATGCCTTTTCTGAGCACCGCGTAAACATATTCAGGCCGTACCGATAATATCATGTCCAGTCTTGAGTCTGCCACCCAAGGCGCGATGACCGGGACTATGTGTATACCGGCGTCATTCCCGAGGGTGAAAAGATTTTCGTCATAACCGGGAGGCAGGTCAGGGATGATCAGGCCGTGCACACCTGCTTTTACGCATTCCTCGAGGAATTTTTTCACGCCGTGAAATAACACAGTGTTCGCGTACCCCATGATAAATACCGGGATGTCCGTCAGGGATTTTAATTTTCTTACAAGCTCGAATCCAAAGCGCACTTTGAAACCTTTTCGCAGCGCCGTACTGCATGCCTCCTGGATGTATTTCCCGTCAGCCGCCGGGTCACTGAAAGGAAACTGAATCTCAAGATAGCTCGACCCGCCGTCTATCAGTGCCCTTGCTACATCGATTGATAGTTCCCTGTCCGGGTAAAATGAAACCATATGTGACATTATTTTAGCTTTCATTGTCTTTTACCTCCTTTTTCAGAAAGGAGCACCATCTTTCGTTATCCAGGTTCGAGGCGAGTATGAAAAGATCTTTGTCGCCTCTCCCCGACATGTTCACGATTACAGATTTTTCCCTGGGCAGATCTTTTGCGATTTTTACGGTCATGGCCCCCGCGTGAGCTGATTCCAGCGCGAAAACAACGCCTTCGTTCCTGGAAAAAAATTGCACTGCCTCGAGAGCTTCCGTATCGCTGGCTTTCAAAAACTCGACCCTGCCGGTCTGACCGAGATGGGCGAGCTGGGGGCCGATCCCCGGGTAATCCAGTCCCGCTGACACTGAATGTGTGGTGCCTACCTGGCCATCATCATCCAACAGAAAAAGGGATTTGTACCCGTGGACAATTCCGGCCCTGCCGGCACCGCTCATCCTTGCCGCGTGGCTTCCCGGTTCGTCACCGGAACCTCCCGCTTCGACACCAATAAGACGTGGTATTTTTTTTTCGAGGAAGGGATAAAAGAACCCTATAGCGTTGGAACCGCCGCCGACACATGCAATCAAAGCCTCAACATCGAGTCCCCTGTATTTTATTTCTTTTTCTACCTCGATCCCCACAACAGACTGAAATTCACGCACCATGTCCGGGTAAGGTGAGGGACCCAGGGCGGAACCAAGAAGGTAGTGAGTGGTTTCAAAACTGGCGGCCCAATCCCTCAGGGCTTCGTTTACAGCATCTTTCAGGGTCCCTGACCCCGATTCGACCGGGACGACCTTAGCGCCGAAAAGCTCCATCCAGAACACATTGGGCCTCTGTCTTTTCATGTCGATTTCACCCATGTATATTTGACATTCCAGGCCGAGCTTCGCGCAGACCGCGGCTGTCGCGAAACCGTGCTGGCCGGCGCCCGTCTCCGCGATGACGCGGTTTTTGCCCATCTTTTTTGCGAGGAGAGCCTGGCCAAGCACGTTGTTGATTTTATGCGCCCCGGTGTTTGCAAGGCCTTCCAGTTTGATAAATATTTTCGCGCCTGAAGCGGCTTTGGTAGCGTTTTCGGCATACATGAGGGGGGTGGGCCTGCCGGCGAATTCTCTCAACATCCTGTCGAGCTCATGCCTGAATCCGCTGCTGTTCATTGCTTTCAGCCATTCTTCCTTAAGCATGTCCAGCGGTGTCCTGAGTATTTCTGCCACGTATTTTCCGCCGAAGCTGCCGAAAAAGTCGTTATAGAGCTGTTCCAATCTTGATTTCCTCAAATAATTTTTTTAATTTACCGTGGTCCTTTTTTCCCGGTGATGATTCAAGCAGGCTCGAAGCATCGATCAGTTCCGGTTTGAACCTTACAACAATATCTCTGACATTTTCAGGCCCGACCCCGCCCGCGAGCCATAACGGGTGCTTCTCTTTTATTCCCATAACAAGCTCATCCGGGATCCTTTTCCCGGTTCCGCCGGCTTTGCCAGGGGTGTAAGTGTCGACAAGCACACGCGGGCACCTGTAACGACCGGGTTTGTCGATATCAGACAGGCCTTTTACTCTCACAGCTTTGTAGTAGGGGAATGCCAGGCCATAGCAGTCCTCGGGTTTTTCTTTTCCATGAAACTGTACCACGTCCAGCAAACCGATGTCCAAAAAGGTCTTTATTTCATCCGGCAGCGAGGGGTGATCTCTGTCAAGCACAACAACTGCAGCTTTCAATATGTCAAGGTCCCGGATCTTTTTCAACAGTGCGGGTTGGGCCCTCCTCGGGGAATCCGCGAATACGAAACCCAGGATATCCGCCCCCAACCGGGCGGCATTATCAGCGTCCTCTTCGGTGGTGATGCCGCATATCTTTACAAAACACTTCCCATTTTTTTTTCTGGAGTACAGCTTTTTCCAGAAGGTTGCCGTATTAAAGTCAATATTACGGCTGAAGATGTTTTTCAGCTCATAGATGAGAGCTGTGTCCCTCATTACCGCTTCCCCGACAAGGATCCCCGAAAAACCTGATGATAACGCAAACGCTGCATCTTCACCCGATGAGATCCCGGATTCGAACACCATCCGTGTGTTCCATTCAACGCCCGCACCAAGCATAACAGGGACAGCGGGATCGATCCGGAAAGTGGACAGGTCCCTGCTGTTGAACCCGGTCATGGCGGGGCGGACCGCTTTTGTCTTTTTCAGATCATCCCTGTCGTGGACTTCAACGAGCACGTCCATTCCGGAGGATCTTGCCCTTTTATACAGTCTGGTCAGGGTGCTGGCATCGTGCATAGACGCTATCAGAAGTACGGCGTCCGCACCCGCCCGGTAGGATACATCAACATCTTCAAGGTCAAGTATAAAATCTTTTCTGAGGATCGAAAGACCCGGAAATGCTTTTTTTACTGAATAAAGGTCCTTTAGTGATCCTGAAAAATAGTTGCTTTCAGTAAGCACCGATACAGACTTTATACCCATATCGGCATATTTTTTTGCCTGCGAAACTGCATCTGTATTTCCTGCAATAACACCTTTCGAGGGAGAGCTCTTCTTGATTTCACATATAATAAATGGATCCCGCCCGAAAGGTGTCAAAGGCAATACCCTGTTGGCCGGGAGCTTCACTCCCATTTCATGTCCCCGGGATTTAATTTGCTGTCTCCTCTTCCGGACGATCTCCTCGATGATATTCATTTTGCGCTGTTTGGGGCCCCGCCGGCGTTCAGCTTTTCCCCCTCCTCTACTATCTGGTCCAGCTTTTGTTTTACTTTCCCCGATTCAAGGGCATCCTTTGCCAGCATGTAGCCATCTTTGATGTTTTCAGCCAGACCGTAAACACGCAGGGCTGCCCCCGCGTTAAGAAGCACAGTTTCTTTAAGGACAAGTTTCCCCCCTGACTCGATGAGATCGCGGGCAAGAAGAACATTTTCCTTCGGAGTTCCTCCGGCCAGGTCCTGATTCCCTTGTGGGTCCTGATTCCCTTGTGGGTCCTGATGACCCTTCGGGTCCTGATGACTTAAGTCCTTGATGTCAAGGTTTATCGGGGACGATGTTTTAATACCAAGCTTTCCGGGATCCAGGATATAATCATTCAAGTTTCCGTTTTCATCCAGCTCTACAATCCTTGTGGGGACCGAGACTGAAATTTCATCGAACCCATCGAGGCTGTGAACGACCATGACCCTCTTTTTACCGAGTAATTTTGCGGCTTCAGCCATGATTGCGCAAAGCTCTTCTGAAAATACCCCGATAAGCTGATATTCCGCGTCCGCGGGATTCAGCAGAGGTCCCATAAGGTTCATGACAGTTTTTATACCCATTTCACGTCTGACCCTGGCAGCGTATTTCATCGAGCCGTGATATATCGGGGCGAAAAGGAAAACAAAACCGGTTTTTTCCAGAAAGGCGGAGGCCCTTTCGGGGGGGATATCGATTGGTATCCCCAGTTCGGAATAAAAGTCCGCGCTGCCCGATCTTGAGCTGACGCTCCTGTTTCCGTGTTTTGCCACGTAGGCGCCGCATGCTGATGCCACTATCGCAGCCATGGAAGAAATATTGAAGCTATGTGTCCCGTCTCCTCCCGTGCCGCAGGTGTCGAGCAGCGGTTTTGAAACGGAAATGCTTTTTTTGAGTTTCTGCAGCACGGAAACGAACCCTGCTATTTCATGAGCTTTGATTTTTTTTGAATTAAGAGCTGTCAGGCAGGATGCCAGCTGAGCATCGGAAAGCTCGCCGTTTGTCATCTCCTCCATAAAATATGATGCTTCATCTTCTAAAAGATCCCGGCCCTCCAGCACTTTCCCCAGGAATTGAGGGATGCTTAAAGGCTCCCTCTTATAATGGATAAAGTTTTTCAACAGCTTTTTACCATACTCTGACGCAATGGATTCAGGATGAAATTGAATTCCCTCAAGTGTAAATTGCCTGTGCCTGATCCCCATCACTTCTCCGTCTTTTGAAGTAGCAGTGATCTCGAAGTCATCCGGGATGGTCTCTTTCGATAAAACCAGGGAGTGATAGCGGGTAAACTGAGACGAAGGGGGGATGTTGCGGAACAATCCTTTGCCGTCATGGTCCATTTCCTCGGTTTTACCGTGGACGATCTCATTGGCCCCGACAACCCTCGCGCCGAAGGCGTAACCGATCGCCTGGTGTCCTAAACAAACCCCGAGGATCGGTATTTTTCCGGCAAATTGCCTTACGACCTCTACACTGATCCCGGCGTTTTCCGGTCTCCCGGGACCGGGAGAGATGATAATACCCTCCGGGGCCATCTGTTCAATTTCAGAAACGGTGGTCCTGTCGTTCCTGATGACCTTTACATCACTCAAACCCATCTGTAGAAGGTACTGAAAGAGATTGTATGTGAAAGAGTCATAATTATCTATTATCAGGTGCATTGTCTATACCTCCACTCCGATCGCTTTTCCAAGGGCCCCTAATTTGGAAGATGTTTCCTCATATTCTTTTTCAGCTACGGAGTCGTACACTATTCCGGCCCCCGCCTGAAGGATCAGCAGATCGTCATATTTTAATGCGCTTCTTATTGTTATGCAGGAATCCAGTGTTCCGTCCGGTTCCAAATATCCCACTATACCGGCATAAAAGCCCCTTTTTTCTTTTTCCAGCGAATCGATTATCTCCATGGCCTTGATCTTCGGTGCCCCTGACACAGTTCCGGCGGGGAAAGTTTTTCGTATTGCGTCCAGCCCGGTTTTTCCTTCCATCAGAGTTCCTTCGACCTGCGAGACAATGTGCATCACGTGTGAATAACGCTCTATACCCATGTACTCGGATACTTTGACACTTCCAGGTTTACAAATACGTCCGAGATCGTTCCTGGCAAGGTCAACAAGCATTAGATGTTCCGCGCGCTCCTTTTCATCCGAGAGAAGGTCTTTTTCCAGGAACTCGTCCTCTGTTTTATCTTTACCCCTTTTTCTCGTCCCCGCGATCGGGCGCATAATAACTTTTTTGTCGTTTACTTTTACATGGATTTCAGGAGAAGAGCCGAATAGCTGAAAATCTCCGTAATCCAGGTAGAACATATAAGGCGAAGGGTTCAGTGACCTTAGACGGCTGTAAGCTTCAAGTGCCGGCATTTCTGTACGCAGTACCATCTTTCTGGAAAGCACTCCCTGTAGAAGGTTGCCTTTGATGATCTCCTTTTTAACTTTTGCGACTCCTTTTATAAACTCATCTTTCTCGCGATCGGATGTCAGGGATACGCATTTATATTCCTTCTGGTTCTGGCTCAGGTAGTTGAAGTCGAGGTCATGGATCCTCTCTTCAATTTCTTCCAAAGTTTTTTCAAGATTACGGGATTTGCCGGGGCCCGGTGTTCCTCCGGGCGCTTGCGGCATTTCGGGGTCGAGAGACCATGAAAGGTCCCCGGAATGTTCAGGGCTTGACTGCCCGTCCGGGTCCACCGGGGGGTCATCATACTTTAGGGCGATCAGCGTGATAGTGTCACGGTAATGGTCAAAAATTGCAAAGACCTTACCGAATAAGAAATAGGCATCCGGTATACCGACAGGATCCATTTTATCTTTTAAGTTCACATCGTCAAACCTGGATGCGTACTCGTATGATAGATATCCGATCCCCCCCGAGGGAAAGGGGAAGTTGAATTCAGTGTCCGCATGCTGCACCGCAAAATACAGGAGAATATCGAGGATGTCTTTTCCCTTTGTTTTTATCTTAAAGGATTTACCGTCACGTATCATTAAAAGGTCTTCTCCTTTTTGCAATACCGAAAAGGCTTCTTTTAAAAGGAGAAGCGAGTAGCGGCCCCTTCCCTGGCCGTAAGTCGCGGATTCCAGCAAAACCCGGGCGCTTAGTTTACGGCACAGTGAGAAAGGTGTAAACCTTTCTCCCGGTATTACTTTGATTAAGTAATTTTTATCGTGGTTTTCCGTCTGCATCATGGACCCTCCTGCATTTTCAGTAATTTGCTATTTTTCCGCATCCTATATCGATATAATTTTGTTTTGTAAAATAAAAAAAGCCGCAAAACCGGACCCCGGCAGTCTGCCAGGATGAAGTCTCGCAGCTTGTAAATAAACAAGCCGCAGACCCTGGCAAAGAGTAGCCAGGACCTGCGGCCTTACTGCAGGTATACCGGTCCCGGCTAATACCGAAACCGCCACCAGTAATTTTTTAATAGTGTCCCGTTCAATGTTAATCCCTAATGTGGACAAGCCACATTCTTGCAACTTCGGGCCTGCCCGGCTTTTATAATTTTCTTACCAAAAAAGCAAGAAAATTGTTAAGAAGGTACTAAAAAAGTTTTTTCTGCCCCCATACAGATTTGTTTCTTGTGACCAAATCCAATCTATAATGACTTGTAAAAATAAGCAAGTGTTTTTTTTCGGTCACAACCTGACAAATTCGTTTAATGTTTTTTCTTCACCGATAATCGTTTCTTCGCCGTGGCCTGTGTATACTTTTGTGTCATCCTGCAGTATATATAGCTTTGTTTTTATGCTTTTTTCCAATTCTTCGTATGACCCCGTGGGCAGATCGGTCCTCCCTATAGAGTGGTAAAAAAGGGTGTCGCCGGAAAAAAGCGTGTCTCCCATTTTTATGCAAATACTTCCTTTTGTGTGTCCCGGTGTGTGGATGACCTCCAGCAGGCTTTCATCGAATTGTAAAGTATCGCCTTCGGAGAGAAGCAGATCGGGCGCGATGGAAATAAATGGTGCGTCGAAAGTTGCCGAAAGATTTAACATCGGGTCCAAAAGAAGCTCGTGGTCCAGGGAACCTACCACAAGTTTGGTATCATAGCGGGCTTTTAAATCGTTGTTGGCTGCGATATGGTCATAGTGCCCATGGGTGTTTATAACATAAGTCAGTGTTCTTTCTTCAATATATGGATAGATGACTTCAGCGTTCCCCCCAGGATCGATGACAATTGCTTCATTTTCATTTCTTATTATAAAGCAGTTTGCCGCGAGCATTCCCAGACATGTTTTTATGATTTCCATCTTTAAGTGCTTGATTCAGGAACCGTCAGGTAATAGCGTTGCGGAGCATTAAACTCCGGAGTTGATCGGTAATCCTGGTCTAAGATTATTCTTCCTCTTCCTTTCTCTTTTTTGTTTCCTTTAATACATCTTCGGCTATTTTGCCTGTGATCGGCTCGTAATAGGTAAAATCCATCTCAAAAGAACCTGTTCCTGAGGTTATCGACCTCAACTCTATCGAATATTTCAACAGCGAAGCCTTCGGTACTTTTGCTTTGATCAGCTGCAAACTGCTCCCGATGTTATCCATTCCCAGGACCCTTCCCCTTTTTGAATTAAGGTCACTCATGATGTCGCCGGTGTATTTATCATCCACGTATACGTTCAGGTTCATGACCGGTTCAAGAAGAACAGGTTTCGACTGCTCCATGGCGATCTTGAAAGCATGTCTCCCCGCGATTTTGAAAGCGAGCTCTGAGGAATCCACTTCGTGAAAGGACCCGAACACAAGTGATGTTTTAACATCGACAACCGGGTATCCCGCGATGATCCCTTCCTTCATCGCTTCTTTTACTCCCTTTTCTACTCCCGGAATATATCCCTTTGGTATAGCACCCTGGGTGATTTTATCCGCAAACTCGAACCCGCTTCCTTTGGGAAGAGGTTCCAGTTCAAGGAAAACCTGGCCGTACTGGCCGTGGCCCCCCGACTGTTTTTTATGTTTATAATCCCCTTTCCCGGACGTCTGTATGGTTTCCCTGTACGCAACCAGGGGTGTTGAGGTCACAAATTCTATTTTGTTTTTTTCCTTGATCCTGGAAAGAATGATGTTCAGCTGCTGCTCACCCATCCCGGAAATAACGGTTTGCGCAGTCTCCTTGTTGTACTCGATTTTAAATGAAATGTCCTCTTCAGAAACCTTCTGAAGAAGACTGCCCAATTTATCCTCTTCTTTTTTGTTGACAGTTTTTATAGCAACACTGTGGACCGGGGAAGGCAGCTGCATTTCAGGTAACAGCACAGGGCTTGATAGCGAGGAAAGCGTGTCCCCGGTTTCGGCGTAGGGAAGCTTGGTAAATACCACAATGTCCCCCTCTTCTGCGTCACGGCCGAAGGGTTTCTGGTTTTTTCCAAAGGACTGCCCTATTTTGGAGAGCCTCTCCTTTCGGTCTTTGGTGGTATTGAGTATATCGTTGTCGGATTGTATTGTTCCGGACAGGACCCTTAGAAAGGATATCTTGCCTGAGAACTGGTCTATTACTGTTTTAAAAACAACCCCCGTGAAATTCGAGTCTTTGCTGTATTCAACTTCAACTTCTTTTTTTGTGTCATTTGCGTCCAATGCTTTGAAGCTGCCTCTAAAATACGAGGAAGGGGCCATTTGGGATATAAGATCGAGTGCTTCGGTAAGCCCCCTGTTCATCCGGCAAGACCCGTATGTTACAGGGACACACGCCCTACTGCCGATCATGTCCATTAGGCCGGTGCTTATCTCTTGGGCCGACAGGCTTTCCCCCTCAAGATATTTTTCCGTAAGCTCGTCGGTTGATTCCGCGGCTGTTTCAATAATATTATTTCTCATCTCCTGGGCTTCATTTTTTAGATCTTCAGGGATCTCCTGCTCCTTGCCTTTTTTTTCTTCTGCTGTATAGATGTAGGATTTCATCCGTATAAGATCGACAACACCCTTGAAATTCGCCTCCTTCCCAACGGGTATCTGCAGGGGAACTAAATTAGCGTTTAAATTTTCCTTTATGTTAACGAGCGTTTCCCGGTAATCGGCATGCTCTTTATCCATTTTGTTAATAAAAATCAGGACCGGCATTCCCAGTTTTTGGGCACGGTTCCAGATTTTGCTGGTTTCGATTTCTACCCCGCTGACCGCGTCTATGATAAGAAGTATTGAATCCGCTCCATAGAGGCAGGAGACGACTTCTCCTGAAAAATCGGATGACCCCGGGGTGTCCATTATATTGAATATCACGTCGTTATAAGTCGAGCTGAAAACCGTAGATTTTATGGATATTTTTCTCTTGATCTCTTCTTCATCGTAATCGCTCAGGGATCTACCTTCATCCACTTTTCCAATTGTATCGGCAGCACCGATATTGAACAGGATCGTATCGATAAAAGAAGTTTTTCCCACCGAGGTGTGGCCGGCGAGCACGATATTGATCTTTTTCATTATTGCCTCCACTGAATGTGTAATCCCCATTTCTCAAAAATAGCTGTAAACACTTCAGACGGGGAGGATGCTTCAACTTCGGGGAAGGGGCGGTTTTCTCTCTTCCGGTTCCATTCGAAGCATGAAACTTATAGTGTATGCTCACTATAATGCCGTGTTAAAAAGTAGTCAAGCCTTTTGTATTTTTGAATTTTGGCAACCTGTATGTATTGAATTTTCACGATGATTATATTATGATAGAAATATGAAGTTAAAAAATGTTACTGCCTTAATCATCATCATGGGTTTTATGATGCTTCTCTCCGGTTGTGTTTCTCCGCCTGTGGAAGAGAGTGCGGAAGTAATAAATCTGGATAGGAAAATCGCCCAGGAGTTTGATGCTCATATTGGAGAGAATAATTTTTATGATGCGAGTATAAGTTTTATAGAGTTCTCAGCCTGTTGTGACGGCGAAAAAAAGGATGAGATGCTCCGCGAACTCACAGATCTCCTTCGTGTAAAAATTGATGAAAAAAGGGACGCAAATGACAAACTCTGGATGATCACGGCTATCTATTCCTATGTCAACCTTGTGGATGGTGTGGTCCCTGATGATCAGGTTGCGGAATTCAAAGAAGAGTTAAATGATAACCTGCAGGATTTTATCAGCACTGAGCTGAGCGACAAGGGTGATCTCGAGAAAGCGTCATGGCTCATTTATTTATCCAATTTTTTTTATTATGATCCATTGCCATATAAACTGCTTGCCGAAATATTTATCGAGCGAAACAACCCTCTGCTCGCGTCAAAGTATGCAGCTTCCTTTTCGGAGATTGTCAAAAAAAAAGATCTATCCGGGTATGACGAAGAAATCGATGAGCTGAATTTGCAAGTATCTGGATTGATAAATAAGATGGAACAGGAAAAAGGCATTTATGAAACTGCTATTGAAAACACCATTAAAAGCAGTGTAAAAATCATTGTCGATAAAGGGATAAAGACAGTGAACAGGATCGGTCGCCCGGACCAGGTTTTAGGTACCGGTATTGTGATCGATGGAAATGGATATATTATTACCAATTATCACATAATTGAATCCAGTGTGGATCCGAAGTATGAAGGGTATTCAAAAATTTTTGTCATCCCCGGTAAAGATGATAATGTGCGTTTTACCGCCAGGATAGTTGGGTATGACCCTATATATGATCTCGCACTTATAAAAATTGAAAATAAAATGGAGAGCTTTATCCGGTTTGGTGATTCCAGCGCGATCCGGCAGGGTGAAAAAGTGCTGGCGATAGGAAATCCTGTAGGGCTTACAAATACGGTGACCTCAGGGGTTGTGAGTTCTCTTGACAGGCCTTTTCTTCAGATAGGTAATATAATACAAATAGACGCGGCATTGAACCCGGGGAACAGCGGGGGCGCGCTGATAAACGATAATGGCTATCTTATCGGTATCGCGTTTGCAGGGCTTGTAAGTTTTGAGAACCTGAATTTTGCGATACCTTCAAATCTTCTGCTTTCACAATTATTCAGGCTGTACCAGGGAGGCGAGGTCGAGAGAAGCTGGGCCGGTCTTGCCGTTGAAAAACAGGGGGAGGATCTGATTATAGACTATGTTGTACCCGAAGGCCCCGGCTGGCCCTCCAGACTTTCAAAAGGGGATGTGATACAGGCTGTGAATCAAAAAACGGTTCACGAGATAAATGATATTCAGGCTCTATTGTCCTATTTCAGCAGCCCGATAATAGTCAATTTGACCGTGAGAAAAGACGATAAAATTGAGAGTAAAAGTATTCTTTTGAAAAAACGCCCGGCAACGCCTTCGATCTATATCTACAACCACGATGCCCATGAGAATATAATAACTCCTCTTTTCGGTATTGTTGTCACAAGGATGGACCCGCCAAGGAAAAAATCATACCTGGTTTCCAGGATCATTGCCGGCTCGGTCGCGAATAACGTCGGTATTACCGAGGGTGACCTTATTAAGATGAAAACGGTAAAATATGACGAAGAGAACAGGTATTTTTATCTCCCCATCGAGCTTAAGTCAAAACGTTTCGGCTATATCAAAAAAAGTATGGTGCTGTACAGCACGGCCGATACCAACATCTTTATTTAAGGCGTTTCCACAAATCGGGCAGGGTTTTCCTGCGGGAGAAATTTATTCAGCCCCTTGTTTTTGCGAGGCTCCTGTCGATCCAGATTTCTGACATGTTTTTGTACTTGGTTGCTTCTTTACTAAGGATGAAGTATTTTATTGCTTCTTTATAATTACCGAGATAGTAGTGGCTCTGTCCCATGTAAAAATGAATGACCGCTTTTTCTGCTGCGGTAAGGTTTTCTTTTTTCAAAATCGGAATAAACCCGTCAAGAGTTTTTAAGTAATCCGCCCGGTAGAAGTTGTCTTTCAGGTTATCATCAATCAGCTTTTGATTGGTCACCATTATTACTTCGGCTGTCGTTTTAGCTTTTTTTTCGAAAATATATGGCCCATCGGTCATATTCCTGCCTGGAAAAACAATTTCATTTAAAACATCCTTTCGGTTTTTTACGGTTATCGCGAAGAAGTAGGGAATGTTTTCCTCTAATGTAATTGTAAAATGGGCGTCCTCACCTTTTGTCGTTCCGATCAGCTCATGTTTGGTCGTTTCATTGAAGTCATGCTGCGTAATTTCATCGATTATCTCGTTGCTCCTGTAAAGAAAATAAGTGGAGTCCGGATTTACAGGCTTGAAAGATATTTCCACGCTTTCTTCAGATCCAGGCTTTATTTCTATACTCTCAACCATCTGCGGGAACGGTGAATAATCAATTGGATTGATGTTCATATTTTGAAACGGAATAAAAACGATGTGCTCGATTTCTTTTTCCACTATAGTGATCAAATAATTATATTTACCGTCGGTCCCGGGGGTATCGTTAAAAGGCAGCTCGTATTTAGAGATCTCGGAAACTAAAGTTGCCTCATTGAGGCTGGCATCGTCTTTTATCAATGATTGCGATCTATAAATTCTGTAGCGTAGGTTTACGTTTAGCAGGGGTTCAAAGTATATTGTAACAATGCCTGCCCCGTATTTAACTGACAGCAATGAAACATGGGGCTTTTTCGGGTCGTCGTTAGAAAAAACAGCATTGTATTCGGGAAATGAAATAACAAAAAGGCTAAAAAGGGCAATATATGAAAAAGTGAGAAGCAGCTTTTTTTTAATTTCTTTTCTCATCATATTATTATCGACAATATTGACCAAACTTTTTATTTCTTAATATCCTGGTACCAAAATTAGGAGGAAATATGACTGAAACCCGAAGACCTAAAATAGGGCTGTTCGCCGGGGGTATCGAGCAATACTGGACAGAATGCGGCATGGATGGATTGCCCGGCGCTCTTGAGAAGGACATATTAAAATTAAAAAACTCTCTTGAGATTGATTGTGAAGTAATTTATCCGTTTCTGGTCGGGAATGAATCTGACGCTAAAAAGGCCGGAAAGATCTTTTTGGAAAATGATGTTGACATTGTGCTGATGTATCACGCTTCTTATATTGATGATGCCATGAGCGTAGCACTGATAGGAGAGCTGAAAGGGATTTTTAGCGTGCTGTTTTTGTCCCAGGGCCGAGCGGGCATCCCGGACAGTTTTTCTTTGACCGATGCGGGGACTACATGGGGGGTCAACAGCGCGGCCCAGCTTCCCAGCAGCCTTAAAAGGCTGTGGCCGGATTACGATCATGGGTTTGTGTTCGGGCATATTGATAATCCCCGCGCTTTATCTGAAATTGTCAGCTACGCGAAAGCGGCAAAATGCGTAAAAAACCTTAAAAGCAAAAAGGTCGGTTTTCTGCCTCACCGCAGCGCTGTTGTGCCGATGTATGATACATACCCTGACGAGTCCCGCATGATTGGTCAGACCGGGATAAAATTGAGTTATCATTACATAAAGGAGCTTCTGGACAGGATGGGGGAGGTGCCCGGTCCGGAAACAATAAATCTGACCGAAGAGCTTTATGAGATGTGCGATGTAATAGAGCCGCCGCCCGAGGAGATCTCCCTTGCGGCAAAACAGGCGATCGCTTTAGAGAAGCTGGTGACCGAAGCCGGTCTGGACGCTATTATGATCGACACCGGCCCGGGCATGATACCTATGTGCGGAATGATTCCCTGTGTGGGGATGGCAAGGCTTATCGACAAAGGAATAATAGTCACCACCGAGGGCGATCTGTCGGTAGCTGTGTCAGCATTGATAATAAACGAGCTCTGCGGAAAACCGGTCCATTTCTGGGAGCATTTGATGTTTGATGAAAAAAAGAACTGGGTTCTCGGCGGTCATGAAGGGGGGTCTGCGGGATTCAGCATGGCCAGGAAAGGGACACGCCCGAAGCTCAGAAGCACCCAATATGTCAATTTCGGCAAAACCCCCGGGGCACCTTATCACGGAGTTTTGCCCGAATTTATTACAAACCCCGGTCCGGTCAACCTGCTTACCTTATTCAGGGCGGAATCCGGGTATGAGATGAGGCTGGCGCGCGGTGAATCGGTGGACCTGCCTCCCTTTGAAATCCACTATGAGCATACCGTGTTTAAGCCGAATGTTTCCCTGGACCACTATTTTAACCGAATTGCTCAAGCGGGCGTGTGCCATCATTTTGCTCTGGTTCAGGCTGAGATAAGCAGTGAAATAGAAAAAGTAGCAAGGATTTTAAAAATGAGACTTGAATATCTTACAGATTAACAGCGGGGGTAAAATGGGACTTGTGGCAATGACAGATTTGATGCTCAAAGCACGTGAAGGAAAGTATGCCGTAGGGTATTTTGAATCCTGGGACCTGCAGTCTCTAAAAGCTGTTGTAAGTGCGGCTGAGGAAGAAAGTTCACCTGTGATAATAGGGTTTAACGGCGGGGTCCTGAAAAATGCCGACAGGGTATTGAAACCGGACAACCTATTGTATTACGCGGCAATCGGGAAAATAGCCGCAGAAATTACCCCGGTTCCGGTATCCTTTATTTTAAATGAAGTGCCGGTGCTTGCGCATGCTTTGCAGGGGATAGACCTGGGGTTTAACGCTGTTATGTTTGAACCTGAATCCGAAGATATAGACAAGAATATAGCCATGTTCGGCAGGCTGGTGGCGAAAGCCCACCTCAAGGGTGTTTCCGTTGAGGCTAATTTCGGACAGCTCCCGACCGCCGACCAGTATGACCTGAGACAGCGCACCGGTTCGCATTCTCTAACTGACCCTGAAAGTGCGAAGCGGTTTGTAGAAGCGACAGGTATAGATCTTCTTGGTGTCTCCATCGGGAATGTGGAAGTGTTGATGGATGGAAAGGTTTCTCTGGATTTTGAGCTTTTTGAGCGTATACACCGCGTTGTGGATATCCCTTTAACACTTCACGGGGGGAGCGGCATAGCTGACGAAGATATAAATGAGTTGATAAAACGCGGGTTGTGTAAAATGAACCTTGGCACTGCTTTGAATCAGGCGTTCCTCGATGGCATGGACAGTGTACAAAAATCCGGCTCGCAAAACATATCACCAAAATACCGTATCGGGTCAGGACTGAAAGAGGACATTCTTGCAGGCGGGGAAATATCCATGAAAGAGCTGGTCAGGTACAAGATGAAGGTCTACGGTTCTTCAGGTAAAGCAGGTATTTGAATAAGCCCCCAGTCAAATAGTTTTAAACAAAAAACACACAAAAAAGCGGTTCAAAATAAGTTTTCAGTGCGCTGTCGAAGAGACGTCGAAGTATTCCAGAACAGTGTGGTAAATATCCGTCAGGTTTTTGATTCTCCGTGCGAAAAGCTTTTGAGCTTCTCTGTTGCATGTAAAAAGCAGGGTAGGGATCTTATTGGTTGTGTGATTTATAATAGAAATATCTTCCGCGTTACCATGGTCACTTACAACAAGTATTCCGGTGCTCTTATTATCGATACCGTTCCACAGGGTCTGGGTAAAGCGGTCCAGGATATCTTTGCATTTTTTTAGCTCCGTTCTATTCTGGCTGTGCCCGTACAGATCGGTCATAAAGTATTCAAAAAAAACAAACTGGTGAGCTGTCAGGATATTGAGCATATTCCGTCCCGCCTGCTCGGGTTTTATGAGATCGATCTTGTATCCCCTTTTCCGGATCAACTCGTTGGTTATGTCAGCGAAAACTGCCTGCCCGGCAAGGTAATCATCCCTGAACCTGAACCTGCTCCCTGATGCTTTTATTGTCAGTGTGGACGCTGGAAAAAGGTTCCTCCTGTGGTGTTTTCTTTTTGTGAAGAATTCCTGAGAATAAAGATTGGCCGATGTGGATTTAATTCCTCCCTGCCTCAGCATTTTCATGAGGCTGTACTTTTCGATCAGCATTTTCAGTTCATTGTTTGGAAAAGCCGGCAGGTGCAGGCCGATCTGTTTCTGAGCGTTCACCCCGGTGAATAACGATGTCTGACCGGTGGCGGACTGGGGGGTGCCGGGAACACCCATGGTCGGGTCTGTCGGGATCAGCACTCCGTTGGGGAAAAACAGAGGTCCTTCCGTGTCTACCAGTTTTCTGCCTGACATTAACCTGGCAAAAAGTGATCTCAAAGGGTTGCAATCGGGATTGTCAGGACCGAGCCCCAGGCCGTCAATAAAAAAAAGAACCAATTTTTTCATGGCGAATAATAAAGTACAGGCGGTCCTATTAATTAAACCGTCAAGTGCAGGGTAATTGAAGGATTATTTTACTGCCCTTTTTAGATCTTCTATCTTATCGGTTTTTTCCCAGCTGAACTCATTTCTTCCAAAATGTCCATAAGAGGCGGTCTTTTTATAGATGGGTTTTCTCAAATCCAGGGTTTCAATGATTCCCTGGGGTGTGAGGTCGAAAACTTTGTTTATGGCCCGGACTATTCCCTCTTCATCCACCTGGCCGGTACCGTGCGTGTCGATGCTCACTGAAACAGGCTGGGCAACACCGATTGCGTAAGCTATCTGCAGTTCAGCCTCAGTGGCAAGGCCGCTCGCTACTATATTCTTGGCAATATACCGTGCAATGTAGGCGCCGCTGCGGTCGACTTTTGTCGGGTCTTTACCTGAGAAACACCCTCCTCCGTGACTGCCGAAACCGCCGTAGGAGTCGACCATGATTTTTCTTCCTGTAACACCCGAATCACCATGAGGCCCGCCGACCACAAACCTTCCTGTGGGGTTTATGTGGTAGGTAATATTTTTTTCATCGACCAGTTTTTCCGGGAGAATCGGGTTGATAACTTGTGTGATCATATCTTCTCTTATTTCATCGTGGGACACTTCCGCCGAGTGCTGTGTTGAAACAACGACAGTGTCGACTCTCAAAGGTTTGCCTTCGTCATATTCAACAGTCACCTGCGATTTTCCGTCAGGTTTAAGGTATGTTATCTTTCCGGATTTGCGAAGTTCCGAGAGTCTGAGCAGAATTTTATGGGCGAGCATTATCGGAAGAGGCATCAGCTCATCAGTCTGGTCGACAGCGTAGCCGAACATCATTCCCTGGTCGCCCGCGCCTTTTTCGTGGTGAAGCCCTGTCCCGAGGACCCCCTGGGCAATATCCTGCGATTGTTCGTCGATACTCGAAATAACAGCACAGGTCTCCCAGTCAAAGGCAAGATCCGGCTCTGTGTAGCCTATTGCCTTGATCGTTCCCCTGATCACTTTCGGAATATCCACATAAGCTTTGGTCGTCATTTCTCCGGCGACAAACGCGAGGCCAGTGGTGACAAGTGTTTCTAATGCGACACGGCCGGCCGGGTCCTGCTCTATGACACTGTCCAGTATAGCATCGGAGATCTGGTCCGCCACTTTATCAGGATGGCCCTCTGTTACAGATTCTGAAGTGAAAAGATGATGAGCTTTATTCATACTGTATCCTCAATTTAATTGTCCGGGAAATAATGATCAGTTCCGGGTGCCCGTACCGGGCATGATTCGACATAAATAATCTATAAATGTGTTTTTGTCAAGGAAAATTGAATAAAAACCCGTATAGACAGCTTGTCTTATTTGTCCCCCAACGCACCAGGCTCCTTCGAATTCGTATAACAGGCAAATCAGTTTTTCTTTCTTTATGATGAAATTTCTGTTATGTTAATCTTTGATGATTAAATGCGAGTGAGGCTGGTTTTTATGAGAAAGGTGATTTTATTATTATCCCTGTTCCTATTAGTCCTAAACCCGGTTTACTCTGAAATTATAAACGGGATCGCATGCAAGGTGGGCAGTTCAATAATTACCATCCAGGATTTTGAAACCGCGTATGAGCAGGAAAAGCTAAGGTCTCTGTTTACCGGTACTCCGGTCCCCGAAAAAAAAAGTGTTATGAATGCTCTAATTGATAACCTCCTGATAAAAATGGAGTCTGAAAAAAAAGGGATCGTCGTAACCGAGGAAGAGCTTGATGGTATTGTGGATAATATGATAACTCAAAATAATTTGACAAGAGAGGAGTTTGTTAAGGAGCTTGAAAACGAGAATCTTTCTTTGGAGGTTTTAAAGGAAAATTATCGAAACGATGTGCTGAGGATGAGATTGATCAGTCAGATTATTTCCCAGAGGGTCAATATTGTTACAGATGAAGAAGTGAAAATTTTTTATGATGTTCCTGAAAATAAAAAATTGTTTACAACCCCGGGAATTGTCGAGCTTTCTCGTATTTTTATCCCTGTTCCCGGGGACGTGTCTTACAAAGAGGCAAAAGAAATAAAAAGTCATGCGACGGCGATCTATGAACAGGCATCACAGGGTGCAGATTTCCGGGAATTGATCAGAACTTATTCAGATACACCGGAAAGTGCAGATAAAGGGGGTTTTCAGGGTTCTTTTACAAAAGAACAGCTTTTGACAATATTGAGTCCCGA
>SDBT01007101.1_pt1 | contig 18482 bp, 21 predicted proteins | sample 2277101 | NCBI WGS metagenome assembly SDBT01 (sample SAMN10404973, study PRJNA504765) | marine sediment metagenome | isolation source: marine sediment core GS10_PC15, 103 cmbsf | place: Arctic Ocean: Southern Knipovich Ridge | collected 2010
GCAGGCTTGTTATGCCTGAGTGTCGAAGGCTAAGGTCACCACGGGTGTCGTGTGCGGTTTCTACGTAAAGAGTTTTGCCTTCTAATCGCGCTTCCATGTTATCTCCGTTTAAACGCCTTGGCGGTGCGGCTGTCCGTGGCGTCGGTTAGTTTAAGTTTTCCTGAGGGGCGCTTTGCAACAGTCTTGACTATTTGCTCAAACTGCTGTTTGAGTGCCGCAGGTGCCGCCTGCTTAGCCTGCGTTGGCGTCTTAACCGCGCCTGACCGTATATCGAAACCAAACTGGTCGGCCAGCGCTGCGGCTTGTTCAGGGGGCACTGTCCATGCCAAATTACCTGACGTCGCTTGGAGCGCTAAACCTGTGCCGTTCTCGCCGTTACCGATGCGGTGCTCTAGGTCGGCCTCAATAGCTGCTAGGCGGGCCTTCGTTGCCGTTAGCCCGTCGGTAAGTATTTGCCGCTCTGTGGCCAACTCCGCGCCCGTCATTGCGTCCATCTCGTACGGCGCCTGAACTACATCGATTAAGTTGTACCCCGCCCGCCGTGCGCCTGAACACGTTCCGACTGCAGGGCAATCCCGACAATGCTTGCCGCTGGTTAACGTTGGGTTGGTAAACGCGGCGTGCGCCTGTGCATGCAGCTGGTTGACGTGGCCGCGAAGATCGGACAGCAAGCCCGACCACTCATCTACTGTCCCGGCGTGCCGGTAACAGAACGGCTGGACGATGCGAAAAATGACCTCCACGCGCTGTGTGTCTAGCACGTTTAGCCTTAACTCCTCGCGCAGCCCTTCGGCGTAGTCTACAAGCTGGAGGTTATCCGCCGACTTGCACTCGCGGTGTCCATGCTTGTAGTCCCACAGGAATATCGCGACGACTTGTCCGTCAGCGCCGTACAGAATTATTGCGCAGTCAAGCGTTCCCCAGTTCTGCCCGTGGATGCGCGGCATTTTCACGCGGTGCTCTATCCGCATTCGGCGGAGCGCACCGTGCTTTTGGGCCACTTCGAGGACGTCGTCAACGAACGTTTGCGCCCCCTCGATTATTTTTTCGTCGACCACCACGCCGTTAGGCGCGGTGCTCCCGAGGTACGCAGAACAGACTAGTGGCCCTTCTTGCGTGCCCTTGAAGTTTAGCAGCACCTCCGCGCCCAGCCAATGCGCTGCGGTGCCCTCGCGGCTCCCCTCGGTATCGAGATTAGGTGCCTGCGTTGCGGCCATTACTGCTGCAGAGCAGTGCCCCCAGACAGGCGCAAAGCTCGGTGCAAGGGGGGCGTGGACGCTCATGCTATGCGCGCCCGCTAGCGGCGATCGGAGCGAGAATGTTGAACAACGACGTTACGTTCCCTTTAACAGTCGCCTCGTCATTCGGAGGGAAGAGGTCCGTAACCTCTATGCCCGCCACGTTGTACGCCCTGCCTATGTCTTCTTGGGTCAGCAAGCCCGCTGCCTGTTTTGCGGAGACCCAACCCATAAACGCCCCGCAGTCCTCGGGTGCCGGTTCTGCCTCTGCGGGTGCCGGTTCTGCCTCTGCGGGTGCCTGCGTAGCCGCCCCGCCGAATGCGCCTGCGGTGTTGACGGCGGCCGCCCCTTCAGGCTTATCCAGCGCACCAGGTAGGGAGGCGAGGGCGGGCAAGTACCACGCGTCATACGCCGCAGCGGTCACGCCTTTGCGCCGTTTCCACTGTCCTTTTTGGTTTCCGGTGCCGTAGAACGGGACAGCGGCATTCGCGCAGAGGGCACTGTTAAACATGACGCCGTTCTGGTCTACGCGGGTACCCGCCGCTTGGTCGAATATGCTGCCCTTTTTGTCCGCTTCGGGCTTGAGTTGATCGTCGCAAGCTGTAGTCGACGTAGCCTCGCCGTCGTAGCCGCCTGAACCCGTGATTGTGAGACGTTCCTCCCCGCCGAGTAGCTCGTCGAGTAGGTTTCGAACAGCGCGCAGCACCTTCGGGTGGTCGCAGGTATCGATCCTTATTTGAGTCATTTTTCCGTTTCTCCGTTGTTTAAAAAGTCTTTGTAAATGATACCATCGACACTCAGCCCGTCGGGCAGGCTTGTTATGCCTGTGCCTCGAAGGTCAAGCCAACCGCCGACACTCAGCCCGACGGGCAGGCTTGTTATGCCTGTGCACCCCCCAAGGCTAAGCCAACCGCCGACACTCAGCCCGTCGGGCAGGCTTGTTACGCCTGTGCCTCGAAGGCTAAGGCTACCACCGACACTCAGCCCGACGGGCAGGCTCGTTATGCCTGTGCGTCGAAGGTTAAGGCTACCGCCGACACTCAGCCCGTCGGGCAGGCTTGTTATGCCTGTGCCTCGAAGGTTAAGGTCACCACCGACACTCAGCCCGTCGGGCAGGCTTGTTATGCCTATGCACCCCTCAAGGTCAAGCCAACCATCGACACTCAGCCCGTCGGGCAGGCTTGTTATGCCTGTGCCTCGAAGGTCAAGGTCACCCTCGACACTCAGCCCGTCGGGCAGGCTTGTTATGTCTTCTAACCTCGTTCCCATGCTATCTCCGTTGTTTAAAAGTTCTAATTGACAATACCAACAGTTAACACTAAGATTCAGTAACTGTCAACATAGAAAGTTAACATTTTTAAGGAGGCACGGTGGCTATAGCGATACGGCACACGCAGGAAACGGCTCACACACCTTGCGCTATTCGCTCCCCTTGGCTACCGAGATCTGACGTCGTGCTTAAACTCAGGGACTACCAGCAAACCGCCGTAGACAAAGTACACGCTGCTTGGGGTACCGTGCGCGCTATCCTCGCGGTGCTGCCCACCGGGGGCGGTAAAACGGTGGTATTCAGCTCGATTATTCAAGGCCACACCGGGGCGGCGGCGGCGATAGTGCACCGTAAAGAGATAGTTAGCCAGATTAGTTGTAGCCTCGCTAGGTTGGGGGTGAAGCACAGGGTCGTGGCGCAACCGAGCACGTTAGCGGTAATTAGGCGTAAACACTTAAAGCTGTTCGGCAAGTCGTTTATCGATCCACACGCGCAGTGCGGTGTTATCTCCGTGCAAACGCTAACCAGCAAATCGTCGGGCAACAACGCGACGCTGCAGCGCTGGATCAACCAGGTAACGCTAGCAGTCTTTGACGAGGGACACCACTACGTGCGCCAAGGGTTGTGGGGGCGTGCGGTCGAGATGATGGGCGGCGCTAAGTTGCTTTTCGTCACGGCTACCCCCGAACGGGCGGACGGCAAGGGCCTGGGAGTGCATGCGGACGGCTTTTGTGATGTTATGCTAGAAGGGCCCACAACACAGTGGCTTATTGAGCGAGGGCACTTAAGCGGGTTTGTGTACAAGGCACCTAAAACCGACTTAAACGTTGACGACTTGCCGATCACGGCCTCGGGCGAAGTGAATGCCAAAGCGCTGCGGGCCCGCACGATTGAGTCGCATCTCGTAGGGGACGTCGTCAGCCATTACAAGCAGTTCGCGCTAGGCAAGAAAACGATCGTTTTTGCCTCCGACGTTGAGACCGCGGAGGAGATGGCGGGGGGGTTTAGGGTCGCAGGTATACGGGCCACAGCGCTTAGCGGGAAGACCGAGCAAGGTGTGCGTGATCGAGAGCTGGACGCTTTCGAAAACGGCGACTTAACCGTGCTGGTCAACGTGGATTTGTTCGACGAGGGGTTCGACGTTCCGGCGGTTTGTTGCGTGGTTCTGGCGCGTGTCACCATGTCGTTGGGTAAGTACCTGCAGATGGTTGGGCGGGCCTTGCGCACCATGGACGGCAAGAAAGAGGCGATTATCATCGACCCTGTGCGCAACTGGGAACGGCACGGAATGCCGAACTGGCCGCGTAAGTGGACGCTTGACGCCAAAGAGAAGGGCAGCCGCTCGGGTCCCTCCGATATGGTACCACAGCGGATTTGCCTCGGCTGTACGCAGCCTTACGAGGTAATTTACAAAGTTTGCCCACACTGTGGCGAAGATATGCCCGAGCCTGGCGGGCGTTCCGCCCCCGAGCAGGTGGACGGTGACTTGATGGAGTTGGACGTCGAAGGGATGCTCGCGTTGTTCGCCAAGATGCAGAAGGCCGACATGAGCGACGAAGAGTACGCCCTTGACCAATTACGTCGCGGCATCCCCCCCATTGGGCGCGGGGCGGACATGAGGCGGCATCAAGCGGCTAAATACCGCCGCAGTGTGCTCCGCGAGCTGGTCGCCTGGTGGGTCGGCATGCAGCCTGAAGGGCGCGAACTGAGTGAGAAACATCGAAGATTCTACCATCGTTTCGGGGTGGACATCGGCACAGCGTTTACCCTGAACGCTAAAGGTACAGACGCGCTAATCGAGCGTGTTCAACAACAATTTGCAGAGGATATGGCGTAATGAAAACAAGAGGTGTGACAAGCGATGAACGACGATGAGTTGCGAAGGTTTCTAATAGATAACCGTGCGAAAGTGCGGGCAATACTCCTTACGACAGCGGAGGCGCAGCTCATGCAGCTGCTAGTGGGCAGCACCCACGACCGCCCCGTTCTCGTGAGCAGTTTAGTTGAAGAGTTTGGGAGGGAGAGGGCGCAAGTGGTTGCCGTTTTGAGTTGCCTGTGCGCCAAAGGCTACGTAGAACGGCGCAAAACTCGGCTGCCTGGCGTAAGGCCTCGGTACGTGTATTGGTGCACAGTATGAGGGCGGAGGGCTACGCCGAGTGGGCTACGCTTTACCCGCACGCGGCGGCGGAACTACACCGACTTTTAGGGGCGTTTAACGTGCCTGACGACGCACAGGGGGGTGGTACGTCCGAAGCGTGGAGCCAACAACAAGTGCGACTCAAAGCGGCACACGCGGGATGCATGTCGTGGCGCAACAATGTCGGCGCTACTCCGGCGAAATGCCCTGAGTGCAACGCCCCACGGCAACCGATACGGTATGGGCTCGCTAACGATTCCCATAAGCTTAATGCCCAGGTTAAGAGCAGCGATTTGATTCTAGCTATACCCCGCCTGGTGACCGCAGACATGGTGGGTGAGACCATCGCGCAATTTGGCGCAATAGAGACCAAGCGGCCGGGGTGGAGGTATACCGGCAAAGGGCAAGAAACCGGCCAAGCCACGTGGCTGGCACTTATCGCCAAAATAGGCGGATATGCAACATTTAGCACAGGGGAGTTACGACTATGACGCAAACACGGTTAAAACCTGAAGTACGCCGGGAAGAGATACTGGCGAGCGCTTTGTCTCTTGCAGCCGTTCGGGGGTATGTGAACATCACCCAGGAGTGCATAGCGGACAGCGCCGGGCTAAGTGCGTCGGCTATCCACTACCATTTCGGCACCATGGACAGGCTGCGTTGCGAGCTGATGCAGTACGCCGTCCGCGTGGGTAACGCGGTTGTGGTGGCGCAAGGGCTGGTCGCCCGCGATAAGTACGCGATGCGGGCTGACGATCAATTGAAAAAGGAAGCGATGGATGCCATACTGGAGGGTTGGAGCAAATGACCGATGAACAACGAAAGCAGCGAATGGCCGAGTTTGCAAAACTAACTCGGCCTTTAATTAAGTATCTTTGTGAGAACCATCACCCGCACACCCAGATTACTATAACTCCCACGCACGCGGAGTTATCCGAAGGCATACGAGCATACACCACTCACGAGTATGTAAAGGATTAAATGGGGAGGACGCGACTCTAGTGCAGTTCGCGCAGGTACTGCCTGGCTTCCTCAGGAGCGTCCGCAGGGATGAGGTACAGAGAAAAACGTACGGCCAGGCGGTGCGCCATGTCGTCAACCATTTCCCTGTTCTTGTCCACCAGCATCAGGCTGTCGTCACTGTGCCGGTGTATTGAGTAGCTGCCGATATCGCCTCTAGTCAGTCCGCTGAAATGTGCGATATCACCTGTATGTATCTCGATAACTTCGATAGCTTCCATGTCTTTTCTCCGTTGGTTGGTACACTTTAAACATAGCCCCCCTCCGGGGCTTTTTGAAATACCGTTTATCTATTTAAACGCGCCTCTATATTCCTCGCCTGGACAATGAGGTTATCGTGCGGGATGACGTCCGCCCACAGAATCATGCCGAATTGTGTTACGCACCCTTGCTGGGTGCGCCCGGCTTCAAGGTCCACCCTTGTTCGCTTTCCGTCTCCTTTTGGCGGTAGGTATGTCCATTTGTGCACAGTGTTGCTCTCCTTGCGTGAATCGTAGTATTACTGTAGCACGTTGCGCGCAACGGTCAAGGCTTGCGTCCTTCGATGACTGCGGGTTGAAAAGCGGGGTGGCCGGTTGGCGTCCCGTCCTTGATTTTGATTCCTGAAAACGCCCGCAACCTGCGCCCGTCTGCCGCCATCGTACGGGCCGGCCGGCATTTACCGCGCATAGTGTCCCGAAAATCCGCCGTGAAGTGGCTCCTGTCAAGTATCCGGTGTTGCTGATCGGCTACGGCCCACGCCCGGTAGGCGTCGTATAAATCGCCCGTGGGGGTCACGTCGTCCCCGGCTACGTCGCAACACTCCGTCACGAATTTGGTTAGTGGGCTGTAGCTGTCGGCTATCTCCCTTATCTCTTCCCGGCTGACGTCCGGCTCGGTAAAGCACCCGTTAGCCCGCAACCTGTGCAGGCCTTGAAGCGCCCACAACGCGATCCCCTCGACTTCTCTCCGGAGGCGACTTTCTAACTCGACGTCTTCCCTGGCGTAAAAGCTGACCTCGAAAGGAAGAACCAGCATCCGACTGTGCAGCGCGCCCGAGTCATCAAACAGTCGGGGTATGTGGTTGCCTGACAGCGTGATGCGGATCGGCATCGGCATGCTGACCGAGTCCAAGTACTTCCGTTCAAAACTGATTTCGTCGTTGCCTGTTATCTTCTTAATCTGCGCCGCTAACGGTTCACGCAATACGCCGTTAAAGTGCTTTTGTACGTCCCCATCGGCAAACACTGTCTTGTGGGACAGGGAGTGCAGCATGGGGTCGCGGAGGAGTTGCGGGAGTGACCCACCTGCGAAGTTGCTATGCCCGACGAGGGTAGACAGTACCCGCAAAATAGCGCCCTTACCTGCCCGCCTCGGCCCTAGAAACAGCATGAGCTTTTGGTACTTACGGCTAGTGGACATCATGTACCCGAGCCACTCTTGGAGTAGCGCGATGCGATCGGCGTCACCCTCGAAAGTGACATGCAGGAACGCGGCCCACTCGGGGCAGACCGCGCCGGGGGCGTAGTCGTACGGTAGGATGTTAGTAGTGTATAGCGTGCTTCGGTGGGGGTGCATGGACCCGGTGTTAAGGTCGAGAATGCAGTTATTAAACACCACCAAGTCGCCCAGTGGCGCGGTCATGTCGTGTTCTTTGTGGCACGCCCCCGCCAGGTAGTCCATCGCGCTTTTTATCTTGCCGACTTGCGGCTCGTCAGGCGTCATAGCCTCGGTTATTTCAGCGAAGATGCTGTCGCGGTGCTTGTTAGACCAAACTTTACCGTTGAACGCGTACCACTCGCCGTTGCACCTTACCAAGTCGCCGCCGGGGTACCTGTCAGCCATAAACACTAGGCCGTTTTGCGTGTCGTTGCCCGCGTACCTCCCCTTGTGCTGCGGGGTGAGGCGGCCGTCGACTAGGCGCTTCGTGTTCTTGTTCCACTGCCCTGCGTCCCTGAGCGCTTGTTCTAGCTGCCCGTGCACCTCGATTAACTGAAACTCGTCGAGGCGTGACGCGCATATCGTTTCGACAATCTCACGCAACGCACCCGGTGCGCCGGCTTTCTCGCTTATCAGCTCCCGGAGGCTCAACACGTCGATTTTCTCGCCAGCGAAAGCGGCCTGCGCGTCTACGAACTGTACCGGAGGCTTGTACCCAGCTAAGCCGGCCGCGTGAAACACCGTGCCGATGGTTACGTTCGCCCCGTTACCGCGCTGAGCTTTTACGCCGCCAGTGTACTGGGCCGTGACTTTCTCGACGTCGTAGTTCGGCGAAGTGTCGCCCGGCCAGTACTCGCCTGCAGACCACTCATGTAAAATCGTCAGTCCGGTATCCTGGTCGTGGTCGAAGTAGTGGCGGAGCGCCATCACCACTTTAATCCACCCAGCATCGTACGGCATGTCCGGGTCGATGAACGAAAGGGCGGTGCGCACCTCTTCGGCATCAGGGGCCAGCGGGGAGTCGGTAGCGACCGGCCGCAAAGGGGCCTTATTCTCGAAAAATGCGCGGCATTCTAGCGGAAGCGCGGGGAGGGTAGCGGGGGAGGAGAGACTAAACATCCCGAAGTTCTGGAGAGAGTAACCCACGCCGGACGCGATAAACCCTTGGCCTCCGACGCGTAAGTCAAGGAACAACTCAGGCAGGCCGTTACCCTGGCTAACTACATAGTCGGGCATCCTGAACGCGTAGTGCTCGCCGCCGGACACTGTGCGTTGAATCATCGCAGCGTCCCAAGGTAAAGCCACGCCGATTTTCGTGTCAACAGCGGCACGGGCGACGAGAGTACCCCCGCATTTGTAGCTGTCTAGGTCAAGGACGAGGCAACCTTCTGGCACTGGTACGCCAAAGTAGCTGTAATCGTGCGAAGTGTACTTCGCGTTAGGGTCGCGCCAATCGTTGCCTTTACCTGTGGCGGGCTGCTTATCGTACCCAGCCCCTTTTGCTTTCGGCGTGACGCGGCAAGGGAAGACGGTCAGGCCCGCAGCCCGTAGCTGGGTCACGTACCCTTGTGGCGGGGGGTTGTTAGGCGTGTGCATGGGCGGCGCGCTCCACTAGATACGCTTCGAGGTCTTCGGGGCGGATGCGCTTAGTTCTGTACCCTAAGTCTAAGTGCGGGAGCACCCTTGTGCGTAAGAGCACGTGCACTGTTCTTACGTCAATTTTTAGCTTTTCTGCCACTTCTGCGGGAGTAAGTAGGGGAGTAAGTAGCGCCCCTGGGTCGGTTCGCATGCTGTTCGTTCCTCTTTTTTTTTCGTAGGCCAGGGTTGCACCATAGTACCGAATCACAGAGAATGCAAGGCGGGGGGTTCTGCCTGGTCACTGCCTGGTCATCGGCGAATCGTGACCAGGCAAGTTAGTTGGGCGTGACCAGGCGTGACCAGGCAGACCAGGCAGTGACCGCCCCCCCCCTGGTCACCCTCTAGCCTTTACGCGGCGCGGCCCCCAGGGCACCTTGACCACCTGACCACCCTACTCCCTTATAAAAAAGGGGTAATAAATAAGGGGCATATATAGATAAAAAAAAGGGTAAATATATATATATGTAACAATAAGGAGGTTGCCTGGTCTGCCTGGTCACCCTAGCGGCAATTTGCTCTTAGCGACGTCGCGCGCTATGCTTTTCGTATCACGGGAATTACGCAGTAACTACGCGGTAATTACGCAGTAACTAAGAGTGGCTAAGAGTGGCTAAGCAGATACAATTCACGGGCAAGATGCAACAAGCCGTTGCGCACTACATGCGGGACCCCACTCGGAGCAAAGTGGCGGCGTATCGAAGTGCGTACGACTGCGAGCGCATGACCGCGCACGTCGTGTCGGTTCGCGCCGCGGAGCTGTTTAAACACACCCTCGTCGCGCAAGCCGTGCAGCACATAAACCAGGAAGCGCTGGCGAAAGTAAAAATCGATGCCCAGTGGGTACTGGAGCGCCTCGCCTTGATAGCGAATTTCAACATATCGAAGTTTATCGTCATTCAGCCCTGCGGCAAGGCGACGTACGATTTCACGAACGCGGATGACGACGACTGGTACTGCATAAGCGAGTACACTGTCGAGACCATCTCCAGGGACGGCTCAGAGGGCCACTACGACGTTGCGAAGACAAAGCTGAAGCCTAGCAGCCGGTTGAAGGCAATAGAGCTAATAGGCAAACTGACGGACGTCAAGGCGTTCAGTGAGACAATCGATATTAACGCCCTGGTCGCCGTCACGGAGATGGACACCGACCAGTTTAAAAACGCCCGGCGTGAAATGCTAAGCGAGGATGACTGCTAATGCTCAAACCAAACGACAAAGCCCTACCTGTGTGGCGAGCGCGGGACTGCGTTGAACAAAATCTACTACTGCAGCCCTGCGGGGCCTGCACACGGAGCATAACTGATGCAAGACAGAGACGCCCCCTCCCCCGACATTGTAATTAACTGCGCGCTAGCAGGGGCGCTGATCGCGGCCTGGTGCCCGGTAGGGGTGGCCGCCGTGGTTACCTTCGGGTGAGCCCTGCGCAGAACTTCGCGCGCAGGATCGAATGCGAGGAGGACAGCCTGTATTTTAACCGGTATTTCTTTAAGCAGCGTTTCGGCTTCAAGATGATAATCAGCAGCCACCACAACGCTATGCAGGCGGCGTTAGACCGCACTATGCTGCCGCCAAGCCACCCCGATTTTATTTCACGCCTTATTATCACCGTGCCGCCTAGATTCAGTAAAACTGAGATGGCCAGCATTGCCTACATGGCGCGCGGCCTAGCGGTTAACCCCTGTGCGCGCTTCATGCACCTAAGTTACTCACACAAACTCGCGCTGCTTAACTCCACGACGGCTAGGCAGATTGTTAAATCGAGAGACTTTCAGAGCATGTGGAGCGTGCGCACCAAAAACGACGTTGACAGCAAAGAAATCTGGCACACGTCGGCGGGCGGCGGCGTGGCGGCCACGTCGGCAAAGGGGCAGGTTACGGGGTTCGGCGCGGGGCAAATGGACGAGACAAAGTTCACAGGCGCCTTGATTATCGACGACCCCGTCAAGGTGGACGACGCCTACAGCGAGGTAGAGCGCGAAGGTGTTAACAACCGGTACAACGAGACGATCGCAAGCCGGGTTGCGATCGAGACCGTGCCCATTATCCTGATCATGCAGCCGATACACTGGAACGACCTATCGGCGTACCTACTCAAGGGCGGCAGCGGCGAGAAGTGGCACCACTTGATGCTCCCCGTGTACATCGACAGCGCTGACACCTACCCCGAAGAGTACACGCACGGCATCCAGATAGACCACGGTATTGCCGACGGTTGGCTGTGGCCGTTCAAGCTGAACCAAAAACACGAAGTGGCGCTTAAGGCGCACCGGCGACGATACCAGGCACAATACCGACTGCGCCCTATTAAACGTGACGAACAAACGGCGCTTTGGACTGAGAAGACTATCGCCAGGGCGCGCGAGTTGGACTTCGGGAACAAGCCAACTCGCACGGTGGTTGCGGTCGACCCGGCCACCACTAGCAACGCGAACAGTGACCAACACGGCATTGGAGTAGCATCGAGCTACGCGGATCCCAACAAGTACAGCATCGATGCGGACTACACGTGCAAAGGCTCCCCGAAGGACTGGGCCGAGCGGGCTATTCTGGCGTACGAGGAGCATGACGCGGATGCGCTAGTGATCGAGACAAACCAAGGCGGCGACATGTGCGTCGATACGCTACGCAACGCAGGTTTTACAGGGCGTGTGGTCCGGGTGCACGCGACCAAGGGCAAAGTCATCCGGGCAGAGCCTATCGTCGCGCTTTACGAGCTGGGTTTCGTGCAGCACAAGGCAGGCCTTAGCGATGCCGAAGAAGAAATGCTGGACTTTGACCCGTTAACCGGAAAGAGTAACGGAAAATCACCTAACAGGGTCGATTGGATCGTGTGGGCGCTAACTGAATTGTCGGGGGCGGACACCACCCTGGAAGACCTACTTAACATGGCGATGGGCGGATAAAACATGAAGACTTACAACCAGGCAGAACTCAACGCCGTTGTCCACCAGTCGGTGGAGAGCGCGCTAACGGGCATGGCACCGCATGGTAACGCGTCCGTTGACCAGGGGATCAGGAAGCGGTTCGCCTCTGCGATCAGCGGAGGGTACGACTTCGCGGACACACTACATAATATTTACATCGACTATGGGTACCCAGCTACCCTGAGCTTTTTCAATTTCTGGAACATGTACCGACGGTTCGGCATAGCACGCCGTGCCGTGGAGCTGTACCCGGACCAAACGTGGCTGGACGACCCGATCGTCGACGGCGGAGAGCAGTTCAACCGTGAGTTCGAACGCCTTAACATGCGGCTGGGCGTGTGGCGCAGACTCAAGGGCCAGGACACCCGGCAGCGCGTGGGCAGGTACGCGGGCATGTTCATGCGGGTACGGGATAACCTCTCCCCCGAGAAGCCCATCGAGGGTACGCTACCGGGCGTTGGCGCTCTGGTCGATATGATCCCCCTGTACGAGTCGCAGCTTGACGTCAGCACCACGGAGGACGACCCCACCGCCGATAGCTTTGGCATGCCGACCATGTACCAGTTTAACGGGGGCAACGTTGGCAACCGTAACGAGAAAAATGGCGCATCATTCCGGATTCACCCCAGCCGCATTGTCATAGCGTCGGAAGACTCGGACAACAGCGGCATCTACGGCATACCGACGCTTGAGAGCGTGTATAACTCCCTGATGGACTTGCGCAAAGTCCTAGGCGGGGGTGGCGAAGGGTTCTATAAAAACGCCGCGCAGAACATCGTATTCAACCTGCAAGACGGGGCCAGCGCCAAGAGTAACAAAGACTTACTCAATAAATTTAATGAGCAGTACGACGAGTTTAGCCAAAACCGTAGCCGCCGCGCCATGTGGACGCCGGGCATGGACGCTAAGACGCTGGACTCCAGCCTTATCAGCCCTAAAGATTTCGCCGATGCATCGCTAATGGATATCGCCGCAGGTGTGAGCACCCCCACGACGTTGCTGGTAGGTAACCAAACCGGGCGACTTGCAGGGGACCAGGACACGAGAGGTTTCCTGTCTCAAGTGCAGGCGCGCCGCTTGGACTTTGGCACGGACATGGTCAGGGCGCAGCTCGATTGGTTCATTAGGTGGGGCATCCTCCCCGCCGCAGAATACGACGTCGAGTGGCCGGACGCCCTGGCCCCATCGAAAGAAGAGAAGTTGGCTAACGCAGGGAGAATGGCAGACGTGAACCAGAAACAGTTCCTATCTGGCGGCGACGTACCGTTCACGGGCGAAGAGATCCGCGAAGAGGCAGGGTTCGACCCTGAAGAAATGGAAGACCTGCCCGACGAAACACCCCCGGACGAAGGGGACGAAAACGATGAGGCTTAAAACTGGCGTTAACACGTTTGGCCTGCGGCCTGAACTACTACTCGGCCTGATGGTCGCCGATGCGGTATGGAGGGAGCACGGCCGAGAGTTGGTCGTAACCTCACTAAACGACGGTCGCCACAGCAAGACGTCGCTACACTATGCCGGTTGTGCGGCGGACTTACGCACGCGGTACTTCCATGACGTGGAGCGCGTCGCGGCGGACTTACGCGACGCGCTAGGGTACAACCCGGACTACGATGTCGTGGAGGAGAGGGACCATATCCACTTCGAGTACCAGCCAAAAAGACCTTGACCGTTGCGCGCAACGCGGCTACAGTTGCTAGTACGACTAACGGCAAAGAGGAAACGGCATGGAAATGTCAAGAGAAAAACTATACGCGGAGCACGCTGAGCAAGCCGCGCGTTTCAAGGGCACACCCCAACCTGAAGACTGGTTCTACGGGAGGGTGGAGTTGTGCAAGAACTGGGTGCTGCTGTGCCTATCGAAACGCACGTGCGGCACAACGTTCGAAGGTTTAGCACAGATCACGCGCCTACCCGGCGCACGGTTACAGGTTTGCGTTAACGAACTAACCACTGAGTTCAAGCTGCGTGTAAACCATCAACCCGACGGCAACGACTTGTACCGCGCAGCCGAGCGCATGGACGCGGCGAAGGTCCGCGAGGTACTGGCGAAGGTGCGCCCGCGAGACGATGTGGCGGCGTACCGAAAAACACTCGAAGAGGCGAAAGACGCGCTTTGCGGCCTGCTGAAAGGCGGCGGCGCTTACGTTAATCGCGAGATAGCACGAGATATCCTAAAAGTGGCCCCTGCGACGGCGTCCAGGGTAATCACAGAGCTGATGCGCGAAGGGCGCATCCAGGTTATGACTACCGCCGAAGGTTGGTACACAGAAGCGCACCCCGATGCCTAAATCGTCGGCAGAGCGGTCTACTAAACGGCGTCAACGACTCAAAGAAGGTGGGTTGAAGGAGGTACGCAATGTGTGGGTCAGGCCGGAGCATGAAGCGGCGTTGCGGGCCTACGCCACGATGTTGCGGCGGTGTGCTGAGGCCAGGCCCGCGCAGGCTTCGCGGATACAAAGCGCAATCGATAAACTAATCGAGCGGACGGAAGGCGAGGAGGGCTAACCGATGAACGAGCGAATTAGCAGAACCAGAACAGCGAGAAGCGTGCCAGTCGTGATATTTGCAGCGCCAGAGGGGCGGGCGTGGGTTTTACCACCCGACGGTGGGAGGTACGTAGGCGGCAAAAACCCCCGCAGGTACTCGACGCTTCGGTACCCAAAAACACGGGCGGAACGCCGCCGACGACGTGCCGCACAACGCAAGGCCAGGAGGGATAACCGATGAACGAACAAATACCGGCAGCCATGACGCTCATAGTCATAGTCTGCGATAATTTTCAGGCACAGAGTAAGGCCTAGTGCACACTGAGGGCGCAAGCCATGGGCAAAAAGACTAAACAGGACCCCACGGGTCAGGCTTCCAACCGCCGTAGGGGCGCGAGGCGGGTGCGACGCCGTCTCACTCTTGCCGAGCGGGACGTTAAGCGGCTGTTCCGCGACGTCCCGCGTAAGCGCCGCACCGAGGCGGTGCTACCTACCGCGAAAGTGGTGCTACCTGCCGCGAAAGTGGTGCCGGTCTACGACTACCGGATCACGGCGGCGGAGCTCGAGCAATTAGAACGCAACATCCGGGAGTCTATCGGCGACCAGCTACTCGAAACGCGGTTCAACCGCATGCCCCCCAATTGGTGGTGGCAAGGCACTATCGAGGGGCCATACCGGCAAGGCACAGTGGAGGAAGTTGTCGGGTTTAACCGACGGGTCACCGCGGAGCTGGTACGCACGAGAGCTGCACGCGGCCTCGTGACACAACGCCTTGAAATCGGGCAAGTGCTGCAGTCATCCGAATACCTTGAGGCTCTCGACAAAGTCTTCGTGCGTAACTTCGGCACTATCAAAACGCTGAGCGACCGCACTGCCGACCAGGTTATCCAGCAAATTAACCAGGGCATTAGCGCAGGCACCACCCCCACTGAGATACGCGAGAGTATCACCAAGCGCTTTGACGTATCGCGATCCAACGCCAAGCGCATTGCTGATACCGAAGTCAACCGTGCGTATAACGATGCCAAGCTAAACGCCACCGAAATCGCCGCCAAGCAAACCGGGCTGCGCGCGGGGGTGATACACCTTTCGGCGTTGCTGCCTACTACAAGGGAGGAGCACGGCGACCGTCACGGTGATGCATTTACGGTGGCACAAGAAAGGCTCTGGTGGGACTCGGGAACCAACCGAATAAATTGTCATTGCAGCACGCAGTCGGTACTAATAGACCCGAAAGGCAAGGTAATCGACATCGAACTGCAGGAGGAGATACAGGCCGAACGCGAGTTTTTTGACGTATAGGTTGATTTTTGATATAGAATGTCCCTAGATTACGGCAGCAACGTGAGCAGGGCTATGCGTAGAAAACTTAGAGTCAACAAGCAGTCGCAGCGTAAGTGCATCCTAGTGCAGTGTTCTACCCCCGTAGGCCGCAAGGCGGTCACACGTACGTCAGTGGACGGCGTGGAGCATATCGTTATTAGCTCACACACCCTCCCTGACGATATCATAATGAACGGGTTGCTTTACCCCGCCGAAGAAATCGCGGCCAGTTTTAAGTCCCTCGAACGTACCCTCGCCCCTGTGGAACACCCTTCCGATGCTCAAGGCAATTTTATATCTGCTAGTGATCCCGCCGCTATTCATAACTTTTACGCTGGTGCATTTAACACTAATGTGCGCCAGGAAGACGGCCGAGTGGTCGTCGACAAAGTTATCAACGTGCAAGAGGCGCTTAAAACCGATCGTGGCAAACGTCTACTTGATCGTGTTGACGAACTGGAGAACAGCGCGGACCCGCGCCCGATCCACACTTCGGTCGGCGTATTCCTCGAAGTCGAGGAGACGGACGGACCCCAAACCAACGACCAAGGCCAGGAATTCACAGGGATAGCGCGAAACATGGTGTTCGACCATGACGCTATTCTCCTTGAGTCCGTAGGGGCGGCACAGCCACACCAGGGCGTCGGTATGGGTGTCAATGCGGACGGTGAGGAAGTCGAGGTGCAACGCGGAGTCATAGCGCAGGACTTGGTGACTATTCCCGCCGACGACCTCGAAGACCTTTCGCACAACCAGCTAGAACAGCTACTGTTTGACGCTGTAAACACTCCACCCCTGCGTGCCGACTGGGTAGTCGACGTATTCGACGACCGAGTCATCTACGTGCTGGGTGATCAGTTTTTCTCCGTGCCGTACACCGTAGGGAACGGCGTGGTAACAATTACCGGCATTCCTGTGCCAGTAGAGCGGGACGTGTCTTTCGTCCCAAAAACAAACCAAAAAGGTGATGCGATGAAAGAGCTAATGCTTAAAGCCCTCGCCGACGCTGGAGTTACGGTTAACGCCGAAATTACCGACGCCGAGTTGATGGTTAAGTATAACGCGCTTTTAGCCACCCAGAATTCTAGCGACGACGACGGCGCAAGCGACAACACGGCTGACTTAGCCGACGTGGTTGCGAATGCGCTTAAGCCGTTAGCGGAAAGGCTGGACGGACTGGAAGCAAAAATTAATGAGAAGGACACTGCAGAGGCCGACCGGCTTGCTGAGATCGTTGGTAACAGCGACAAGTACCCCGGCCTCGACGCGGATGCGGCTAAAAAGCTAGACATGGACACGCTTACGTCTATGGCGGCCAACTGCGCATCGGCACACGGTATCCCTCTTACGATCGTTAACTCTGGCAGCGGTGGCGAAAAGCCTATCGCTATGCCTGAATAGGGGGGCTGAAAAATGTCTGTTATCGGAAAAAGATTGATTTACATCGGCCCTGCTGATGGTGCGAATCACAAGCCGCTGAATGTTGAGGGCGTGAGCCTTACTGCCAGTGTGCTGCCCGGCACGATACTCGAAGAAGTGGCCACAGGCTTGCAGTTAAATGCTACCGCAGCCACTACGTTCGGGCAGGAAATGATTGTCGCGGATAAAGATCAACAGCGCAGCAAGTCTGTCGATGACGCTTGGCTCATTAGCGAGAACATCGTGGGCATCAAGGCTCGTTCCGGCGAGTTCTTCAATGTGCTGGTCGCCGCTACACAGGATATCACGGCGCGAGGCGTGCCCTTGTCTAAAGCGACATCGGGCCTGTTGCAGATAGCCACGATCCCGGCAACGGTTGGCGTTACGAGCGAGCAGGTTATGGCCTACTCTGACGAAATCATCGACACTACTGGTGGGCCCGCAGGCGGCACTCTAGTTCGTGTTCGCATAGCGTAAGGAGTAACTGACATGCTAATGCAAAAATCGATTATCGGTAACAGCCGAGCTGGTGCCGCGCAGTGGAGCGATATCCAGTTCGCCCGCACAATGGCGAACAACCAGGAAGGGGCGCTTGCCGCGGCGGTTCGCGCCGCTAACGACCGGAGTATGGTTGTTAACGAAGGGTTCATCCCCCGTGACGTGTATCAAGAGTTTGATAACGTAACCGTTGAGCGTTTTCGCTCTGACGACGGCGATACGTTCTTGAACGACTTGTTGCCCTTATCGCGTTCCGTAAGTATCGGCAAACTGACGCACTCGTTCCGTCAGGCTTCCGATGCAGGTAACGCTCAGTCATCCATGACAGGCCAAATCGGCGTGAAAATGGACCAGACCGAGTTTACCTTCGACGGTTCGATTATCCCCGTGCATGACACCGGGTTTAGCCGTAACTGGCGAGAATGGAACGCTCAACAGTCTGAAGGCTTTGACGCTTTGATCGATGACCAGCGCGAGTCAGTAGCGACTATCCGTCGTCACTTGGCAGACGCTTTCCTCGACGGCCACAAAGACGCGGCTGGTAACACCATCGTCGTTGACGGCTTAAGCTGGACGGGCATGCGTAACGATTCACGTGTCGCGCAGGTTGACCTAAGTGCTTTGACGATTGACTTTACGGATAACACGAAGACAGGTGTAGAGCTTAAAGCCTCGTTCATCACTGTTCGCGATGTTTTGTGGATCACTAACAAGTGTGAGCAGGATGCGACGTACTACGTCAGCCGTGAGATTATGTCCAACTTTGAGCGTAAATTCTCGGCTAGCTACGACGCTAAAACCATTTCGCAAGAATTGGCGCAGCTGATGGGCGTTGCGGATATCAAGGTTAGCTCGAAGCTGGTAGGTAACGAGCTGATGGCTTTCCCGCTGGACACTAACCGTATCCGCCCAGTAGTGGGCATGGGGTTGAACACAGTGGCTATGCCGCGACCTGTTTACAACTCTAACTTCGAGTTCGTAGTCTGGGGCGCTATCGGTTTTGAGGTCCGTACAGACTTCGCGGGCTTGACCTGCGCACTGCACGCTATCACGTAAGGCCGACGCCTTGACTCGGGTAACGTCCCTTCAGACGCTACCCTTTTTTTT
>SDBT01007102.1_pt1 | contig 18479 bp, 18 predicted proteins | sample 2277101 | NCBI WGS metagenome assembly SDBT01 (sample SAMN10404973, study PRJNA504765) | marine sediment metagenome | isolation source: marine sediment core GS10_PC15, 103 cmbsf | place: Arctic Ocean: Southern Knipovich Ridge | collected 2010
CGGATCCCCGTTCGTGAAGACGCGACACACGGCTCAAACTCCACCGCAAGAACCTCGCCGTCAAACGCCCGGTGGGAGTCGTCAGCTTCTAAGTGATAAGTGATAAGACTTGACCCCGATCTCGATCTCCTACGCTCGGTGCCCAATCACCCGGCCGCGGTCCAACCCGTGCAGGCGACCTCGGCCCGCCAGCCCGATTGGACGGTCGTGGACGACCCCTGATCTCCGTCACCTGGATCCTTGCTCCAGGCGCTGCGGCCTGGAGCTTCCGAAGATGCTCACCGACTTGATCGTGCGTGGACGTTCAGGTAAAAGTTGCCCCGACACGGGTGCGTCAATGGTCTTTGTGCGAGTCATCTCTGGTTGCTTGATCCTGCTGGCCTCTGCCCCAGTGTCTGCGGACGAGGACCAGGTGCGCCGGCACGCGAGTCGGCGCACCGATCGGCCGCCGAAGATAGACGGCGATCTGTCAGACCCCGCCTGGCGGCGGGCCGAGCCCACCGGGGACCTGACCCAGGCGTTCCCGGATCCCGGCAAGCCCGCTTCCTTCCCGACCGAGATTCGTGTCCTGCACGACGACGAGGCCCTCTACGTAGCCGCCCACTGCCATGACCCGGAGCCTCCAAAGATCGTCGCCAGGGTCACCCGGCGGGACAGGTGGATCGAGTCGGAATGGTTCCATGTGAGCATCGACAGCCGGCACGACCGCCGCACCGGTTTCTTCTTCGGGGTGAACGCGGCCGGCGTGAAGCTGGACGGCACCCTGTTCGACGAGAACCAGTCCAGCACCGACTGGGACGGCGTTTGGGAAGCCGCGACCCGGATCGTCCGGGACGGCTGGGATGTGGAGATGCGCATCCCGCTCGAGCTGCTGCGCTTCCGGGCCGGGCAGGACGTTCGCTTCGGGATCCAGTTCGCCAGGAGAATCAGCCGTCTTACCGAGGCGAACCAGTGGCAGCACATCCCTCCTGATTCCGGCCTTCACGTCTCTCGCTACGGCGAGCTCACCGGCCTGGATCTCCGCCACCGGCCTCTGCACCTGGAGCTGGCCCCCTACGCTGCAGCACGGCCGAACATACAGGCCGACGGCTCGGCGGGGGCCCGGCCCTTCGATGTCGGCGCGGACGCCAGACTCGGCCTGGGCAGCAACTTCATGCTCACCGTGACTGCCAACCCGGACTTCGGCCAGGTGGAGATCGACCAGGTGGTGCTGAACCTCTCTACCATCGAGACGTACTATCCCGAGAAGCGACCTTTCTTTCTGGAGGACATGTCCATATTCCAGACCCCGAACCTGGGAGGCTACACCCAGGCCCAGCTCTTCTACTCTCGCAGGATCGGCCGCGCGCCCCGCATGCCCGATACGGAAGAGGAAGAGGAGATAATCCGCCGGCCCAGGCTTCCCAGAATCTACGGGGCGGCGAAGATCGCCGGAATGACCGAGGGCCGTTTTTCCATCGGCCTGCTCCAGGCGGTGACGTCAGGGGAAGACGCTTTGCTTCGCGGCGCCGGCGATGTGGAGTACTCGCGGATGGCCGAGCCGCTGACCAGCTTCAGCATCCTCCGGGCCAGGCAGGACTTCTGGCGCCATTCCTCAGCGGGTCTCATGGCCACCTCGATGGTGACGCCGGACCATGGCGCCGCTTTCACCGGGGGAGCCGACTTGCAGATGGAACTGTTCGACGACAAGTACAAGTTGGGCGTGCTCTCCTTCTTCAGTTGCCTGACCGAGGACAGGTATCCCTGGCAGGACGATTTCACGAAAGCGGCCCTGGAAGAAGAAGGAGCCTTTGGATACGGGGGTCAGCTTTCCTTCGCCAAGACGGGTGGGGATCACCTGGTCGGTTCCGCCTACGCTCTCTACTACAGTCCCTCTCTCGCCCTCGATGACGTCGGCTACCTGGACCGCGCCGACAGGCTCTTCGTCTCCGGCAGTCTGCGCCATCATCGCCTGAAACCTCTCGGCCCGCTCGCCAGGTACGTCGTCCAGGCCACCGGCTGGGTGGACAGAAACTCGGACATGGGAAACCTGGGGGACGGCTTCAGCATCGACGCCTGGATGGATTTCCTCAACGGCTGGTCCGGCGGGGCGTGGTTTTTCTGCGCGTGGCCCCTTTGCGACGATCGGGAAACCCGCTCGGCCGGGAAGGTCTCGCTGTGCGGCGAGGCCCAGCGGTATCGGTCCGGCCTGTGGATGTTCACCAACGAGAAGTACCCCGTCTCCGCGGGCCTCGACCTGGGATGGAACATCACCGAACGCGGACAGGGGACGAACATCTGGGCGACCGTCAAGCTCAACCCGCATCCTCGTCTGCAACTTGAAATCATGCCCGGCTACAGCTACTCGACGGGCTCCGTCCGCTGGATCCATACCGAGGAGACCGCACTCGGCGACCGCTACCTGTTCGCCGACCGGCACACCGAGTACTGGGACGTGACGTTTCGCACAACCTTCACCTTCACGACCGAGATCAACCTCCAGGCCAACGCCCAGTTGTTTCTGGCCTCGGTCGATCACACCAGAAAATACGCCCCCGCCTCCGCGGCGGGATCGAACATCCACGTGAGCGATCTGGTCGGGGTCGACAACGTGGCGGACGACTACGACTTCACCTCTTCGAACCTGAACATCAGTGCGGTCCTGCGCTGGGAGTACCTGCCGGGATCGATAGCATACCTGGTGTACACCGGCGCCTTCGGCGATCTCCGGGAGGTCCCCGAATTCCGCTTCGGCAACGTGTTGACGGACCTGCCGGGCGGCGAAGCCCAACACGTACTTCTTCTCAAGATTTCTTATCTCTGGGGTTGATCTCCCGATCTCTCTCATGTGGGCCGCCCAGATCAACAGCGGTTGGGTGCCGAGCTGGACTTCCCCTGGCACTTTACAGGTTGTCTTATCATTGGTAGGATAGTTGGTAGGAGCATGGAGGTCGATATGGGACGACGGATCAAGGTGAGCCTCACTCTCGATGAGAGCGTGGTCAAGGCTGTGGATCGTGAGGCGGCGAAGGCGAAGAAAAAGAAGCCGAACAGAAGCGAGGTCGTGGAGCACGCGTTGCGCCTCTGGATACGGGAACTCAAGAGGATGAAGCTCGACATGGAGATAGAGGAATACTACCGCAGCCTGACTCCCAAGGATCGTGAGGAGGACGCCGAATGGGCCGGGCTGGGTGATGTGGCAGTACGAGACATATGGGACGAGTCGTGACCGCTTCCTATCCGCTACGCGGGCACCTTTACTGGGTTCGCATTCCGGACGAACCTCGCGGCAAGCGACGACCGGGCCTGATCCTGTCTCCGGACACAAGGAATCGGCTCGCTTCAGATGTCATCGTTGCACCTCTGAGCACCTCTCTCCGTCCCGCGCCCACGCACACCCGCCTGCGGCGCGGCGAAGGCGGGCTGCAAAAAGCCTCGATGGTGAAAGCCGAGCAGGTCACCACGGTCAAGAAGGAGCGCCTCGCATCCAGGCCACTCGGCGGCCCTCTTTCGCCCATACGGATGATCCAGATCGAGAAAGCAGTCCTGAGTGCGATCGGAGTAGTGACCGACTGACCCGGAACTCGGCCGGGTGTGCCTGCACACCGGTGGACAACCCGGCGCGGGGTGGCGTATTCTTCCTCACATGTCTGGATTCGACATATTCCGGACAGGGGCCCTTCCTGCGAAGGTGCTGCTGATCTGCCTGGCAGCCCGCGGGACATCCCTATTCTTGGGTCTGCTCGGGCAGGCCCAGGAGGGTGAAGACGTGTTCGTCCACCGTGGCGCACAGGGCCTCGGTGGCGCGGCCGTCTATTTGAGCGGTGCAGCGGTTCTCGGCCATCTCGGTCACCTCGACGCGGGAGAAGGCCTTGGGAAGCGGGATGTCGAGGGCCTTGGCGGCGGATTCCTTGATGGTCCAGATCCGCAAGGCAGCGGGGACGGGGCCGAGGGGGGACTCTTCGACCAGGGCCTGTTCGGGCCCGGACATGTATATGCGGCGGGCTACCAGGACGCGGTCGGAGAGTTTCTCGACGTCGATGCCGACGGGGTGATCGGCGGCCGCGGCCACGGCGAAGCGGTCGTCGTGGGCGGCGGCGCAGTACTTTATCGGGTCGCCTCCGGGCAGGGGCAGCAGGGGGTGGACGCGGTCTTCGGAGACGGTCTGCAGATGGTCCGCGGGCGTTGACACGTCCTGGGCGATGCGGCGGGCGAGGTGTTTCAGCGCCATGCGGGCGCCGGCGAACGAGCGGCTGCGCCTGGCGCCCATCTCCAGGTCGCGGCCGCGCTCGCGGGCGGTGTAGGCCTTGTCGTAGCACGGGGCCAGGGTGTCGAGCTCGACCACGGCCAGGCCGGCGCAGGCGGCGCGCAGGTACTGAAGGGGATCGGCGGTATTTTCCCGCACCCAGTCGGCGGCCTTCATGCGGCCCTGGGAGACGTCCCGGAACTCAACCCCCAGGCAGGCCTCCCGGAGTTCCCCCCGGTCGTCGAACAGGTACAGGTCGAACCGGAGCACATCGGGCTCGGAAGAGACCGGGATCGCCCGGCAGAGGTACTCGTCGCCGGTGCGACAGGGTCTGAGGATCACGCGTTCGATATAGCCGGTGGGAAAGGTCAGCCTGCCGGCGAATCGCTGACCCCAGGCGCACGCCAGGTGGAACGCCCCGTCGAGCACGAAAGGGTTGCCGAGCGGCTCCATCGGCGCCGGGTGGCTGGCGGCAGCGACGCGGCCCGCGGCGCCGGACCCGGCCAGGTGGACCGTGCCCTCGACGTTCTGGAAGCTCGGGCCGAAGGGCACCAGGTCCTCGTACAGGCGGCCGGCGTCGAACGAGCAGCAGATCCCCTCCAGCGCCGCCAGGGTGTCCCAGGGGGGCAGATCCAGCGGCCGGGCAGCGCCGTACTCGACCTGCACGTGCTCCTTCGAGCGGGTGATGCCGGCCGTGCCCGCCCGGGTGCGGGTCAGCAGCCTGGCGGTCACGAAGCCCTGTTCGGAGACGTCGAGGTCCACCCTTGCCTCGACCTCGGGCTGGTTCTTCGGAAGCTCCAGGAAGCGGACGAACTCGGCCAGCCTGGAGCGGAAGACGTCCAGGCCGGGGCGGTTCTCCGCGGCGCAGCGGGCGAGGTATTGCAGCGCCTCGACCGCCGGCAGGATGGATCGGCCCTCGGCGCGGTGGTCGGCCAGGTAGGAGGGGTTGGGGATGGTGATGGGTATCGCAGGTGGCTTCATCTACGTCTTGATGGTGTTTGGAAAGGTTTTCCAGGTCTTGACTGTGATGGGGTCCACGGCGGTGGGGACGCCTTTTGCGTTGAGCGCGCAGTGCTGGGTGTGGCCCTTGCAAACCAGGTCTGCGGTCTCGGCGTGCAGGATGACGTACTCGAACTTGACCCTGACGCGCTCGAGATCGGCCGGGCGGGTGTGGATCCACATGGGGCTGTCGTAGACCAGGGGCTGGAAGTACTTCAGGGCCAGGTCCACGATGGGGTAGACGTAGCCGGAGTCCTCGATCTCGGCGTACGGAAAGCCCACGTCGCGCATCAGCGACGCCCGGCCCAGTTCGAAGTAACGCAGATAGTTGGCGTGGTAGACGATCCCCGAACGATCGGTGTCGGCATACAGCGCCCTGTTGAACACGCGGTGGTAGATCCAGCCGGTGGTCTCGTCACGGACGAAGCGTTCGTCCCCGTTGTAGATCCGCGGTGCGAACGGCTCGGGACGCATCTCATACTCCACGGAAGACCACGCAGCAGTTGGTGCCGCCGAAGCCGAAGGCGTTGGACATGGCGATCTCCACGTCGGCGCGACGGGCCTCGTCAGGCACCACGTCCACCCCTTCGATCTCGGGGTCGGGCCGGTGGTTGATGGTCGGCAGGATCACGCCCCGGCGCATGCCCTCGATGGTCAGCGCGGCCTCGATGGCCGCGGACGCGCCCAGGGTGTGGCCCAGCATGGACTTGTTGGAAGAGACCGGGATCCGAAAAAGCCCGCCGTCGAACACCTGGCGCAGGCAGTCCACCTCGGTGGAGTCCCCGCGTGGAGTCGATGTGCCGTGGGCGTTGATGTAGTCGATGTCCGAGGCTGAGATCTCGGCGTCGGAGATCGCATCTCGCATGGAGCGGATGATCGTGGGCGGGTTCGGCTTGGTGAAGTGGAAGGCGTCCGAGGTCCAGCCCACGCCCAGCACCTCGGCCCGGGGCGTGAGCCCGTGGGCCTTAATGGCTTCCTGGGCGGCCAGCACCAACACGCCGGCGCCCTCACTCAGCACGAACCCGCGGCGGTCGCACGAGAACGGGCGCGACGCCTGGGAGGGATCGTCGAAAGCCCGATCGCCCGGCTTCAGCTTGATGGTGGCGCCCATGTTGGCGAACCCGTGGATGATCTCGGGCAGGATCGGGGTGTCCACCCCGCCGGCCAGCACGAAGTCCAAATCGCCGTCGCGGATCAGCCGGGCACCCAGCCCGATCGCGTAGTTGCCGGACGCGCAAGCGCCCTGGGGCGAGAAGTTCAAACCCTGGAATCCCAGCAGCATGCCGGCCTTGCCGGCGGGCAGGTTGCCGCACAGGTTGGGCAGCAGGTAAGGGCTGACCCTGTTGGGCCCGTGCTTGGCCAGGCTCTCGACCGCGATCCGGTAGGCGTCTTGGCCGTTGAGCGCCGAGCCGATCAGCGAGGCTGTCCGCGGGGCCACGTCCGGGGTCATCTCGAGCCCGGCATCGGCCAGGGCGTCCTTGCAGACCGCTACGGTCAGAAGCACGAAGGAGGCGTTCCAGTTGTAGACTTCTTTCTCGGTGGCGAAGTCCAGCTTGTTCGGATCCCAGTCGGGGATCTCGCCCACCACGTCGCAGGGGGAATCAACCTCGCAGCGGGTCACCTTGCGAAATCCCGCCTGGCCGGCCACGGCCCGTTCCCAGGTGGTCGCGAACTTCATCCCGAGCGGGGTGGCGGCCGCGTACCCTACCACGTACACCTTTCGATTAAGAGGGGCTCTCATACTTCACCTGCTCTATCGATACAATCCAGGAGAGCGGGTATTATGCCATCTTGCGCAGCACCAGGCAAGCATTACAACCGCCGAAGCCGAACGCGTTTTTCAGGACGAAATGCTGCTCGTGATCACGCCGGCCGGCGGCGCAGCAGTCGATCTCCAGGGCGGGATCCGGGGTGTGGTTGATGGTCGGCGGCAGCTCGTCGCGCAACAGGCACTCCATGGCCAGCACCGATTCAATGGCACTCGAGGCGCCCATGCAGTGTCCGATCAGCGACTTGTTGGCCGTGACAGGCGGCAACTCCTGGCCGAAGACCTCCTCGAGCGCTTCCACCTCGACCGCGTCGCCCACCTTGGTCGAGGCCGCGTGCGCGTTTACCGCATCGATGTCCTCAGTTGCGATCCCGGCGTGCTCGATCGCCTGGGCCATGCAGCGGAAGACCGTGGCGCGGTTGGGGGCCACGAAGTGGTGGGCGTCGGAGGTCATGGCCCAACCGGCCAGCTCCAGCCTGGGCCGAAGTCCGTGGGCCCTGGCGAACTCGCGAGTGGCCAGGATAATACAAGCGGCGCCCTCGGAGACGACGAACCCGCGGCGATCGACCGAGAACGGCCGGCTGACCCGCTCGGGAAATTCGGGTTTTTCGGGCTTGGTCTTGTAGGCCCCGTTCATGGTGGCGAACCCGGCCACGATGGGTTCGACCAGCGGGAAGTCCACTGCCCCGCAGACGGCCACGTCGGCCATGCCCGCGGCCAAAAACATGGCGCCGGCTATCATCGAGGAGGCGCCGGTCGCGCAGGCGGTTATCGAGGTGGTGATCGGGCCGGTGGCGCCGGTCAGGATGGACACCTTGCCGCCGACCATGTTGATGCACGAGTTGGGATTGACGAACGGGTGGGGAAGCCGGCCAGAGGACTGCAGCTTACGGTCGGCGTCGAGCACCGCATCCAGCCCGCCGATGGCCGACGAGAAGGTGGTCGCCACCCGGGGGGCGATCTGCGGCGTGATCTCGATCCCCGCATGCTCGAGCGCCCGGTGGCAGACCAGCAGCGCGTGCTTGAACACCGGCGAGAACCAGTGGGCCATCTCGCGGGGACTGAGGAACGGATAGGGGCTGGCGTCGAAATCCGGCACCTGGCCGGCCACGGTCACCGGGAACCGCTGTCGCAGCTCGAACCTGGTCAGCGGACCCACGCCGCTCTGGCCGGCAAGGGCGCGCGCGACCTGGGTCTCCAGGTCGGTGCCCAGCGGCGACACCATGTCGTATCCGAGGATGACGGGTCTGGGATCGGACATGGATGCAGGCTACCAGGGGATGAAGCGATACAGCTTGGCGAACATCTCGTAGACCGTGATCCAATCCTGAAAATCCTCGCTCGAGCGCATGTGGGCGCGTTTGTTCACCATCACCCAGCTCATGTGGGCCGCGCCGTCCATGCAGGTCGAGCAGTCGCGGGTCTGCGAGGTGCAGCAGCGGTGGGTGGTCTTGAGGTCCGAGGCCCAGCGGATGAAGCGGATCAGCCGCTTGGGCTGCGGGTCGCGGTCGTCCCAGGAGATGGTCACCGAGGGGCACTCGGACCAGCCGAACTTGCGGCCCAGCATGGTGCGGCTGGTCAGCACCTTGTGGTAGTAGTGGCTCGAGACCACGGTGTTCGGGTACTTGTCGAGCATCTCGTCCATCTCATGGCAAGCCCGCTCGAGCTTCTCATCGGTCCACGAAAAGCCGTCCTCGCCCTCGTCGTTGGACAGCAGTTGCAGGTGCACCTTGAGCCCGATGTCCTCGATCTTCTCGATGATCGGATCGATGGAGCCCAGTTGCCGGGGCGAGATGGTGAGCAGGTAGTAGGTGTAAGGATCGCCGGCGTAGTTCTTGGACGAGACCGCGAAGGTGTCGCGGCCGCGCAGCTTCTTCTCGATCTCGGGGTCGCCCCACAGCGAGATGCCCACCATCATGTCCGGAAAGCGATCGCGGTCGACCTTGATCTGGCCGTTGGTAGCGCAGTAGGTCGGCAGGCGGTCGTAGAAGGCCTCGACCCGGTCCATGTACAGGGTGGGCTCGCCGCCGATCAGGATCGCCAGGTTGACCCCGCGTTCGGCCTCGGCGTCGATGAAGTCCCTCCACTTCCCGGTGTCCTTTTCCTCGCGGGCGACCTCGTGCTCGCCGGAGGAGAAGAAGAAGCAGCCCTTGCAGCGCAGGTTGCAGCGGTCGGTGACGTCGTAGATGGAGGAGCGGATGTTCAGGCGCGAGATGCGCTTGTAGCGCTCGTACCACTCGTCATCGAGCAAGGACCGGACGTTCTTCATGGAGATCCCGTCAGTACAGCGACTGCTGGAACTTCTGGTCGAAGAGGAGCGAGGACACGGCCGCGTCCACCATGCGGTAGGCGCGCTCCTCCAGCGCCACCGGCCGCCGGTCCGTGGGCTGCGGGGCGGCGATGGCGTAAGAGTTCTTGTAGACCTCCTGCTTGCCCTTGAGCACGGTGACCTGGAACTTGAAATCCCGGTCGCTCAGCGAGGTGACGGTCAGCTGGATCTCGGGCACGTCGGCCGGTGGGTTCTCCTCGTGTACCTTCATGCCCAGCTTGGTGAAGGCCTTGAAGAAGCAATACCACAGGTAGGAGTGCAGGCTGGGCGAGCCCTCGTAGTACACGCTGCGGTCCGGGCTGTAGTAGTAGAACGTGGTGGTGTTGCCCGCCCGGTTGGTGAAACCGGCCAGGTAGACCGCGGTGCCCTTGTAGACGTTCAGGTTCTGGTGCAGTTGCGGGGTGTACTTGTCCTGCTGGACGTACACGTAGCCGCCGCGGCCGCATCCGGCGGCGCTCGCGAGAAGAGCCGCTGCAACAAGGGCGAACAGCCAGGTACTCATATTTTTAGGATTCATCTTCACACTCCCGGGTTGCAGGATTATGCGTTCGGTATCAGCTCGAAGCCGGGCGGCGGCACCGGCTCAGATTGACAGCGTTGCAGGTTGGCTCCCTTTTCGTAGCCGACCACCCACACGGCCAGGTAGGTGTCCACGTAGTCCAGCCAGGCATTGAAGTGCTCCGGATCCTTGGCGTGGCGGTGCAGGCGCGCGGTGACGACCGCCGAGCCGGAGGCGTAGTGCCGGCAGTCCGGACAGTCGGTGTCGGGCACGCAGCAGGCCGCCGAACGGTCCCAGTCCAGGTCGGTGCGGTACTGGCGGAACGAGCGCCCCAGACCGATGGCGGTCGAGGAATTCATTCGCGGATACGAACACTTGTACAGGTCGTGGAGCCCCTTGGCGTGCGTGTGAGCCACGGCCGAGTATGGCGAGAACAGCACCTGGTCGGGGAACCGTTCGAGCAGCTCGATCATGGAGCGCCGGGTGGCGACCAGGGACCCGTGGTCGTGGCGCAGCGGCCCGGTGTAGCCCACCGGTGAGGAGAACACGTTGAAGGTCACCTTGCAGTCGTTGGCGACCAGGCGCTCGACCACCCCGGCCGTCTCGTCGATGTTCTCGCGGGTGTATGTGTAGACGAACACCGCCCGGTCGTCGCCGGCGTAGTTCTTCATCTGCCGATCGAGCAGGTTCTTGGCCCGGCGGATCCGCAGGCTGGTCTCGTCGTCGCCCCAGACCGAGATGTGGATCTTGTAGCCCACCGACTCGGGGATGAACTTGACCCCGTTGGTGGCGATCGAGCCCAGCGGCATTTCGTCGTAGCACACCTCGAGCAGCTCGGACGCCAGGGCTGGTTCGGCCCCGGCCAGCACCACGTAAGTTATGCCGCGCTCCTTCTCGGCCCTCATGAGCGCGCGCCAGGCTTGCGGATCGCGGTTCTCGCGGGCGAACTGCTTGTCGCCCTCGTAGTAGTAGCACCCATCGCAGCGGATGTTGCAGCGGTTGGTCATGTCGTAGGTGGACTCGCGCAGGAAGAAATACTCGCGCACCTTCTCCCACCGCGCGCGGACAGTATCGTCCGCCAGCAGCTCGGAGAACTTCCAACTCCGGCCGACGGGCCGGCCCTTGGCCCGCGGCCGGATGGGAACCACCCTGGCTTCGATGAATTGGCCCGGGTTGGACATGGCGCGCTCGACTCCTGGTTGGGCCGGTCTAGTCGGTCAATTTCTGGATATGCTCGGCGATCAGCCGGAGGTTCTTCAATATGGGGTAGTCGTCCTCGTCGATGGTGATGTCGTATTCGTCCTGCAACACCAGCACCACCGCGGTCAGGTCCATGCTGTCAATGCCCAACTCGTCCACCAGATCGAGATCGCGGTCGAAGGTCTCGGGGGTGACGTCCTCCAGCTTGAGCTCATCGATGATGATCTGCGCCACCCGGTGCTCGATCCGCCGGATGGGTGTCTGGTCCTTCTCGATAGCGGTCGCCTCCATGATAAACCCTCGCGTCTGTCCATCAACGATAGAGATCGGGCAATTAACACCAACCGTCCAATTTGTCAAGCGAAGTCCAAAGGTCCTCTCCACTCTGGAATCCGGATCAGCCCTGCGCTGACACTGGCCGCTTCAATACCATCCGACCGCCGCCGATCTCACCGGCGTTGCTGCGGATCTGGAACCGGGCTTGTAATTCAACGTTGGTCCGCAGGGGATCGCCCGATTTCAGTTCCACGACGATCGCCAGCCGATCTCCTGGATGGACGAGCCCCTTGAACCGCAGCTTCAAAATCCGCGTCAAGCGGAGGTCCTCGGCTCCCAGGCCCAGGCGCAGGGTGTGGAGCACAAAGGCCAGCATGCCCAGCCCGGGCAGGAGCGGCTGTCCCGGAAAGTGCCCGGAAAACCAGAGCAAATTCTCGGCAACCAGCAACTCCGTCTCGAACCGAGCGGCCCCTGAGGCGTGAACCCGGACCTCTGGCAGCCAGGCGTCAGCCATCGGTCCCTGAAGCGCCGGCATGGCGCAGGATGTACCTGGCCACGTCTCCGACCGTACGGATCTTCCTGATCTCGTCCTCGTCCACTTGCACGCCCAGGCGCGCCTCGAGAAGACCGACCATGTCGAGCGCATCGATCGAGTCCAACTCCAGGTCTTCGAACAGGTTGGCGTCCAGGGTGACCTTCTCCCTGGGCACTTCGAATTGTTCCACCAGATAGGCGGCGATGACCTCGAATGCCGCTTGCTCATCCACGGGCGGACTCCTGGACTCCTGTATGAATCGTTAACCGCAAGTTGCCCGGAGTGTCAAGGCCCCTGATCCGTTCGGGCTCCCGAACAACCCCGGCAGTCACCACAGATACGCACCGCCCAGGCCTGCGAACACCTCCTCGGGCGCCCGGCGCAGGTTCATGCCCAGGTAGACGTCCAGCTGCAGCTCGGGCAGCACGAGCCAGGTCAGCCCGGCGTCGAGCGTCGCTGGAGCGTTTGCGGCGTCGCTCTCGACGATCGGGCAGAAGGCCTCCAGGAACAGGCCCAGGGAGTCGCTGGCGGCGAACCCGAAAGCCAGGCTGGCCAGGTACTCCCGGTCGCCGACCGACGGGGAAGCACCCAGCCCGGTGAACAGCATCCCGAAGTTGCCCCCAACGGACATCCAGTCGGTCACCTCGACCGACCAGACCAGCCTGGCGCCCAGGCCGACCCCGATCGAGTTATACTGCTCGCCCATGAGCGGCACGGTCAGGAAGGGAAGCAGACCGATGGAGGCTGCCTCGCCCAGCGAATATGCGTACTTGACGCCAAGCTCGATCGGCACGATGTCGGTAGTATCCGGCTCGCCCTCGGGCCACTGGATGGCCAGTAACGGAATCCCGAAGCGCACCTCCAGCCCGTCGGCCACCCCGTAGCGCATCAGCACGAGCGGCAGGGACAGCTCCCGGCCCTGGTCGTCGTTCGCGAACTCGGCTCCGAACTCCACCTGCAGGTACCCGTCGGGCACCACCGCGCCCGAAGCGGAAGCCGTGGGCCGGTCGCTTACCAGGTCCGGCAGATCCGGTGGCGGCTGCTCGTCAGCGCGTATCGACCCTGCCCAACAAGACAAGACCACGATGATCATAGCCACCAACCTGGCCAAGTCCATTTCGGTCCTCCCGCAACAAAGCCTATCAGTACCAGTTCCAAGTTCCTAGTTCCAAGTTCCTAGTTGCTGTATAAAACTTGAAACTCGAATCGTAGAACTTGGAACTTGGAACTAGGAACTAGGAACTGGTACTGATCAATGATCATCTCCGCCTCCCGCCGTACCGATATCCCGGCTTTTTTCGGCCATTGGTTCGCCGAGCGGGTGCGGGCCGGCTGGGTGGACATCAAGAACCCATTCAACCCCAAGCAGGTGCGCCGGGTGTCGTTACTGCCCGAAGATGTCGACGCCTTCGTGTTCTGGACCAAGAACCCTGCCCCTTTCAGGGGACTGCTGGACGGGCTCGATCGTCGCGGCTTTTGCTACTACTTCCAGTTCACCATCAACGCCTACGACCGCGACCTGGAGCCGAACCTGCCGGCCATGAAGGAACGGCTCGAGACCTTCTTTCGCCTGAGCGATCGGCTGGGACCCGAGCGGGTGATCTGGCGTTACGATCCGATCGTGCTTTCGAACCGCACCCCGGCGGAATTCCACCTGAAGTCGTTCGACGGGCTGAGCCGGGCGCTTCAGGGCCGCACCCGGCGGGTGGTGATCAGCCTGGCGGAGTACTACCGCAAGACGAACCGCCGCCTGCGGGCCCTGGAGGCTGACGGGGTGCGCTTCGACCGGCAGGCCGCCGACCGGCCCCGGACCATCGATCTGCTCCGCCGGCTGCGCCAGGCCGCGGACGCTCGCGGGATTCAGATGGAGTCCTGCGCCTGCGCATTCGACCTCTCCCCTGCGGGCATTCGTCCCAGCGCCTGTGTGGACGCACAGCTGATCCGCGCGCTGTGGGGCGCGGACGTCCCGTCGACCGGGGATCCGGGCCAGCGCGAGCACTGTCGCTGCGCTATAAGCCGGGACATCGGAACCAACTCCACCTGCGCCCACGGTTGCCTGTACTGCTACGCCAACCGCTGATCCGCGCTCTTTTCGCCATTCAGAGTCGGTTTCCGCTTGGCCAAAGACGGCATCAGCGCGTATACTCCACCCTACTTCCCGTGGCAAGGTGGATCGCATGGCCAGTGCAGATTCCAAGGTCGCCAAGATGCTGCTCGACGCGGGCCTGCTGGACCGGTTCCAGTACGGTTCCGTGCGGGACCACCAGGCGCGCGTGGGTGGCTGCTTCCACCTGGTAGTGATAGAGCTGGGCTTCGTGCCCGAGGATCGCGTCGTAGCCGTTGTGGCCAAGGCGACAGGCTTTTCCCAGGTATCGCTGGCCAAGATACAGCCGGACCCCAAGGCCATCGCAAAGCTGGACGGCGCCTTCTGCTCGCAGCACGCCGTGTTTCCGTGCGCGCTCCGAGACGGCGGCAACAGCCTGTGGCTGTCCATGGCCGATCCCACCGACGGCGATGTCATCAGGGAGGCCCGCCGGCAAAGCGGGGTCAACATCCGGCCCCTGGTGGGCCGGCCCAGCGAGGTCCGCGAGCACATCCAGAGCTTCTACGGGGCCGAGCTTCAAGATGCCGACCCGTTCGGCGACGACGGCGTCGACCTCTCGCTGAGCGACGAGGAGGCGGAAGACGAAGAGGTGTTCAAGATCACCGACATGTCCGGCGGGACCCTGGTCAAGCACTCCGGAAAGATCCGGCAGGAAGGCTCCGCGGCCGCCCAGCTAGCGGCCCAGCTGGCGGCCGAGATTCCGGGCGCGCCCATGGCAGCGGCCGGCCTGGCCCTGCAGATCGCCGCACAACCCCCGCCGCTGACCATCGAGCAGCGCATGGAGCGCATCGACCGGAACCAGCAAAAGGCGACGCGGATCATCAAAGCCCTGGTCAGACTGTTCATCGAAAAGGGCTTGTTCTCCGCCGAGGAGTTCACACAGCACAGGAAGGGATGAGTGGATCTGCAGAAGAGCTATAGCGAGGATCTGCGGCTGTTTCGCAAGCCGGCCGGGATTTTCGCCTTCGGAGGCCTGCTCCTGGCCCTGCTGGTCTTCCCACTGGTGGCCCTGCACATCTCGGGCGGCAGCTACTACATCAACGTCCTGAACCTGATCGCCATCAACGCCATCGTGGCCGTGGGGCTTAACTTGCTGGTCGGTTACACCGGCCAGATCTCGCTGGGCCACGCCGGGTTCTTCGCCATCGGGGCATACGCCCAGGCCGTGCTGGTCACCCGGGCCGACCTTCCGCTGATAGCGGCACTGGTCCTGGCCGGGCTGATGGCGGCCGCGTTCGGGCTGCTCCTTGGTCTGCCGGCCCTGCGGCTCAAGGGCCCCTACCTGGCCATCGCCACCCTGGGGTTCGGCATGGCGGTGTGTCAGATCATCGGGCGGCTGGACTTCCTGGGAGGCCGCATGGGCCTGTCCGTGCCGGGCCCCGGGTTCGTCGACTGGCTCGAGGAGGCCATCGCCGGGTCGTTCTCGGCCGAGCGCGCCGTAGACGCGCCGCACTACGCCATCTACATGATCGTCATGCCGCTGACCGTGGTGCTGACCATCGCCGCGGTTAACCTTATGAAGTCCCGGGTAGGCCGGGCGTTCTTGGCCATCCGGGACAGCGAGATCGCGGCCGAGACCATCGGGGTCAACCTGATCCGCACCAAGACGGCCGCCTTCGCGATCAGCGCGTTTTACACCGGCCTGGCCGGCGGCCTGTACGCGCACGCGATGGGATTCATCAACCCCGAGAGCTTCGACCTGCGGCTGTCGATCACCTTCCTGGCCATGGTGGTGATCGGCGGGCTGGGCTCGATCCTGGGCGCTCACCTGGGCGCTGTGATGATGACCCTGCTGCCGCTGGCCCTGACCGCGGTGCGCAACGTGCCGGAGATCATCTTCGGGGCGATCATGATCCTGGTGATCCTGTTCGAGCCCCTGGGCCTGCGGGGGCGCTGGCTGAAACTAAAATTCTACTGGAAGACGTGGCCGTTCTGAGGGAGGATCGTCAGCGTGTTCTTTCAACTGGTGGTCATGGGTCTCGCGACCGGGTGCCTGTATGCCCTGATCGCCCTGGCCATGGTCATCATCTACAAGACCAGCGAGATCCTCAACTTCGCCCAGGGCGAGCTGGCCATGCTGTCCGCATACTTCGCCTTCGTGCTGCTCGAGGGGTTCGGCCTGCCCTGGACGCTGGTACTGCCGGCCACGCTGATCTTCTCCATGATCCTGGGATCCCTGTGCGAGCTTCTATTCATACACCCGGCTCGCGAACGGTCGCGAGCCATTCCGCTGGTCCTGCTGTGGTCCTTCACCGCCTTCGTGCTCTACCTGGCCGTATTCCGCTCGGTCGAGGTGCCGGCCATTCTGGCCGTGGTGGTGGTAATTTTCGCCCTGTGGATGACCGCCGAGACGCTGACCAAGCGGCCGCTGCGCCAGCCGACTCTTTTGGGTCTGATCATCATAACCCTGGGCCTGGAGATGATCCTGTACGGCACGGCCGGGGGAATCTGGGGGGCGGACCAACAGATCATGCCCGCCCCGGTCAGCGACTTTTCGGTGCACGAGATCGGCGGGGTGGTGATCAGCGATCTGAACCTGGTCATCTTCGGCTCGTCGATCGTCCTGATGGCGCTGCTGACCCTGTTCTTCCGCTACACCCGGCTGGGCGTGGCCATGCAGGCCACCGCCCAGAACGAGGTGGCGGCTCGATTGATGGGCATCCGGCCGCGGCGCATCTTCGCCTTCACCTGGGCGCTGGCGGCCCTGGTCGGGGCCCTGGCCGGGCTGATGAACGCCTCGGCCCAGCCGCTGGATCCGAACCTGATGATGGAGCCGCTGCTGAAAGGCTTCGCCGCTGCCGTGATGGGCGGAATGACCAGCCTCCGGGGAGCGGTGCTGGGCGGCTGCATCCTGGGCGTTTTGGAGAACCTGGTGGCCGGCTACCTGCCGGACGGCACCCAGTTCAAGTCCACGGTGGCCTTCCTGGTCATCGTGCTGGTATTGTGCGTAAAGCCCAGCGGGTTGCTGGGCCACCACTACGTGAAGAAGGTATGAACAAGAACTAAGGGAGGTACGGACATGAAGAGAAGAATCGTTACCGTGGCGTGGATCGGCGCGGCCTTTTTTCTGGTCGCGGGCTGCAAGAAGGAGGACAAAACCCCGGTGGCCAGAACCGGCCTGACCAGGGACTCCATCTTGGTGGGCCAGTGGAGCCCGCAGACCGGCCCGGCGGCCCTGTGGGGCGCGGTGGCCCGCGGCACGGACGCGTACTTCAAGATGATCAACGACGAGGGCGGCATCCACGGCCGCAAGCTCAAGCTGCTGATACGCGACGACTCATACATGCCGTCCAAGACCAAGGCCGCTGTCATGGAGCTGGTCGAAAAGGAGGGCGTGTTCGCCTTCGTCGGCGGGGTGGGAACCGGCACCGGCATGGCGGTCAAAGACTACCTGGCCAATAAGAAGATCCCCTGGATCGGCCCTGCCTCGGGCTCCAGCAAGTGGGCCGCGACGCCGACCCGCTACCTGTTCAGCCTGTACCCGACCTACGGGGTCGAGGCCAGGGCCCTGGTGCGCTACCTGATCGAGACGGCGAAAAAGGATGAGATAGCCTTCATCTACCAGAACGACGACTTCGGCAAGGAGGGGCTCGAGGCGACCCGTGCCGAGCTGGCCAAGCACGGCAAGCAGCTGGTCGCCGAAATCAGCGCCGAGATGACCGACCAGGACGTGAGCTCCCACGGGCTCAAGCGCAAGGAGGCCAAGCCCGAAGCCGTAATCATGTTCCTGATGCCCAAGCACGCCGCCATCGCCCTGGGCACGGCCGCCAAGCTCAACTTCAAGCCCCTGTGGCTGAGTGCCAGCGTGCTCTCCGACGCGCCGCTGATGAACAAGATCTCCCGCGGCTTGTGGGAGGGGGTGATCTTTTCGTGCATCATGGAGCTGCCCGACTCTGGCCATCCCATGATGGCGAAGTACCGGAAAGCCTACGAGAAGTACGGCAAGGCGGCCAACCCCAAGGAGCAATTCGGGGTGTTCTACCTGGCCGGCTTCATGTTCGCCGAGCCGTTCGTCGAGGCCCTGCGCCGGGCCGGCCCGGACCTGGACCGCGAGAAGCTGGTCGACGCCCTCGAGAAGATCAACAAGTGGAACACCGGCATCGGCCACGACATCACCTTCGGGCCTGAGGAGCGCCAGGGCCAGAAGTCGGTCTTCATGGCCAAGTGCGAAAAGGGCAAGGCGGTCAAGCTGGCCGATTGGATCACCGTCGAGTGAGCGCGCACACGTGTCGCACCTGTCGGTCAAGGATCTGAGCCTGAGCTTCGGAGGCCTTCAGGCGCTCCGCGAGATCTCTTTCGAGGTCGAGGCGGGCGAGCTGTTCTCGCTGATCGGCCCCAACGGCGCCGGCAAGACCACCGTGTTCAACTGCGTAAACGGCATCTACCGCCCCGACTCGGGCTCGATACTCTTCGACGGCCAGGAGCTGGTCGGTAAGAAACCCGACCGGGTCGCCGGGCTCGGGGTGGCGCGCACCTTCCAGAACATCGAGCTGTTTGCCAAGATGACCACCCTGGACAACCTGCTGCTGGGCCGCCACGTCCAC
>SDBT01007103.1_pt1 | contig 18477 bp, 14 predicted proteins | sample 2277101 | NCBI WGS metagenome assembly SDBT01 (sample SAMN10404973, study PRJNA504765) | marine sediment metagenome | isolation source: marine sediment core GS10_PC15, 103 cmbsf | place: Arctic Ocean: Southern Knipovich Ridge | collected 2010
GGCTTGGGAATATCTGCGGGCACGGCTGCAACTTCAGCCACCACAGCTCCAGGCGATGGGACAACCCCCGCCACTACCGGCTCGGGCGATGGGGTTGGGTTAGCTACGGCCGCGGGTTGCTGTGCGACCGGCCCGTCCGGCGCGGCATCCGCATCGGGCTGAAACATTGCAAGCGTTATCACGTCCTGCTGCGCCTGGGTAAAGGGCATCACGGGTTCTGGCAGATCGGGCAGGTCGCCTGCAGAGGCAACAACAAAGGCAGGCTGCTCGATAATATCCGTTGCGGGAGCATGTTCCTGATGCATCTGGTCGGCTGGGCGTTCAATCTTGCTCATGCGAACCGTCGCGTTGCGGAACGCCGAAAGCTCGCCTGCAAGTCGCACCTCGTCACGTCGCGGCGCGGGGACGTGTTCGGTTTGACGGACATCCAGGGCAAGGACGGGCTGTTCAAACCCGTTCGGCTCGCTGCGATAGTGCGCTATCTGTCGCAGCGAAAGCACGCTGCTGGATTCGTTCGGTTTGATCTTGAGCACCTTCATGTGATACTCACCGGCAGCGTCCCAGTTGCGTTGGGTTGCGGCTTCGAAGGCCTTGGCTTCCCAATGTGCGGCAGCCAGATTTGCCGTCCGCCTCAGCCCGGCCGTTGCCGCAATATCGCCGGGATTCTTCGCCACCGCGCAGAGATACTGATCGTAGGCCAGCCAATACTCACCGCGCTGCTCGTGGCTGTTGCCCTGCACGACTTCCGCGGAGCAGCCGACAAACAACAAAACTGCGACGACGCTAAGAAGGCTCCATTTCCACAACCTTGCCATATGCTGCAACCTACCCTTCCAACTGCGCGTCCAGCGGATGCGGACGATCTTCCAGAATCCGTGGCGCTATCACCACGCGGATGAATTCGGCGGAGGTAACCGAAACGTGTCCTCCGTCCCAGCCGTAGGCTGCGTACCCGGGCCGCCACGGCAGAGTGACGACCTTGCGGTAAAGCTCGCGCGTTTCGTCGTTGGCGTCCTGCGGCGGTTCAAAACCGACCTGCCCGGCCGGCCGGCCGCTTTCCAGACCTGCGCTTACAGTGCAGGCCAGCAGCGCGTCGTGCGGGCTGCTTGTTACGTACAAACTGTGCTTCACGTGGCGAAGGGCCTCGGTCAGATCCCGCATCGACGAGACCGACGGACTCAGCAGCACGACGTGGTCCACGCTCACGCCGGGTGGAAGCTTCTCAAGTGCGGAGACAACAATGCTCGTCCCGGCCGATAAGCCCATCAGCACAAGCTTGTCGGCTGGGCCTCTCTGTCGCAGGCTGGTGAGATACTGCGAGAGCTGTTTGGCTTTGGGGTGGCTTTGACCGGCTATGACGTGGTCTGCCAGCGGGCCAAGCATGCTCGACCATCCGAACCGTTCAATCTTTCCGGCAAAACCCGCTTCGCGCAGCCCCTGGCGAACCGGTCCGTCGCCGGTGTACCATCCCGCCCCGTCGAGATAGATCGCTCGCGGACCCGGTTCATACTGGCTGCATCCGCCAAAGCATATCGCGCAAGTCAGAATTGCTGTAAGTGTCCTCATTGGTTTACCTTTCGGCAGATTCGGGGCCGGGCTTTTGCTGCTAAAAACCGTTACCTTCGGGCGTGAAGTCCGAATCGGCCAGCCCGCAATTGAAACGGAGGTCCTTATAGCGATACATTGCGATGATTTCGCCTTCGGTTGTGTACCTGCGAATGCGAAGCGGAAGCAGGGTTTCCACTTCCATATCGATGACCGTTTTCTCCGTCGCCGACGATTTGGACAGCGTCAGAACCTGCCTGCCATCCAGCTCTCCGAGACCGAGGCACTCGGAGTTGAGTTGCCCCCGAGCCTGTGCAGCCCGGTAGGCGTCAAGGACTCTGGATATCGTGCAGCGCAATCCAAAATCGGTGATCGGGTTCAGGCTGCTCGCCCGGGCCGTCGAACCAAGAGGATCGAGCATAACTCTTGCCGCCAGCGCCCTGAGAAGCCCTGCCGGTTCAACGATCATCTTTCCGTCATTCAAACCGGCTACATACACCAGCTTGGACAAACGCCCTCCGCCTTTGACGCGGTGCATCATCAGGCTGAACGGGCTGGTGCGGAACTTGAAATCATTGGTCATCTGCTGATTCAGCTTGCCGTCGATCCGCTCTTGCAGGACGAACGTGCCTGCGTAGTCCGTCACCCGATCGTCATAGCGCTGCAGCGCGAGTTCGAGCAGTCCGACGGGGTCTTCCGATGCCTGTCGCAATACTCCTTCGTGCTCTTCACCGGCGGCTGGCTGGGCAATCGCGGTCACTGCTTCGACATCGGCTACGACTACCGCCACTCCGTCGGGACTGGCGCATCGCAACGATAGCAGCATCAACACCGCAATGCAGAGTGCGGGGGCAGGCCGCAAGAGCCCTGTCTGGGTGGGTGTCTTTGGCGGGCGAGCATCAGTGTCTTGACCCTGGACGGCGGTGAGGCCGAGAGTGCATCCGTCGGATGATGAGCTTTTGCCAAACATATTACCTACCTCCTGTAGAAGTATCATCTTCGCAGTGGATCGGAGGTACCGGCGGGCGTGGTGAGGTCAGGTCAGGTTCGCTCACCCCTGGGGTGCACTAGCGCGCGGATTCGTCGATGACGATGTAGCGCGAGCTTGTGCGTCCAGGGCAGTCGGAAACTTCAACCGCTGCGCGTTAATTGCGCTTGTGATGGCTTGCCAATATCGGCGTACCTACAGAGGGAGGTCAGGTTTGCCTCGTCACTGCATGTTACTGCAGGTGCGTTGTCTCGGCGGAGTGTTATCTGCCATGCTGCGTGAACCGTCGCCACGTCGGACAGGCCGCGTCGGTGGGCGGCCTTGCATGACACTCGAACGGATTACTGCGTATCAGTGCCAAATTAGTTTAAGATGCAAATCGCCCCGAAGCAAACTCCCTTGGGGTGGCCCTTGGCCTGAGGCGGGCTTTGGATTATCATCTCCGGTTCAATATCTCCAACAGACAGGAGTCTTACCATTAACCGCAATCAATCGGCATCAATATCACTGACAAGAGCCTGCGGGCTATGCTTACTGATTCTGGCAACTGCGCTGCTGTCAGCCGGCTGCTGGAAACGGGTTCCGTCGACCGGACTCCACGCCAGACAGATCGAATCCCGCAGCGTCACGCAATGGGCGCCCTACCTCGAATGGTCCGTCGCAAACCCAACATGGAAGGGCAATCCGTTTGACGTGATCGCCAGTGCGACGTTCGTCCATGCAGCCACCGACGAGAGGCGCATCACTGAAATGTTCTACGCAGGTGAGAAAACCTGGAAGTTCCGCTTCACCGGCGTTGAATTGGGTAAGTGGACATACACCACTGCCAGTGACGATCCCGAGTTGGACGGCTGGTCGGGCGAGATCACCGTCACCGCCAATCCGAACCCGAAAATCACCGGTTTCCTTACGCACGTGGGCAACAAGTTCGCCGTGCAGCGAGGCCCGGAGGGCAAACTCGAAGGCTACCTGCTCAACGTATATATGGACATGCGTGGCAAGCTGTTCGCCGACCCGCGATTCGAGTTCCTCCCCACCGATCTGGACGAACTCAAGAAGATGATCGTCGCCTACCACGCTGCCGCCCGCAACAATGGCTGCGAGGTTCTTTACACTTCCGTGCGGAATAGCTGGTTCAAACGGGGCGTCCCCAGTTACACCAAGCACGATAGCGAAGACCCGGACCTGCAGACCTTCGCCATGCTCGATACGATGATTACGACCGCCCACAGCGCGGGAGGCCGGATGTATATCTGGGCCTGGGGCGACGAGCAACGCAAGGAGACCCCGCACGGTATCGCGCGGATCAACGACGCTTCCGACCGCAGACTGCAGCGTTACATCGCCGCGCGCCTGGGTCCGCTGCCCGGCTGGCAGATGGGATACTGCTTCGACGGACACGAGTGGGTAACCGGCGAGCAGCTTGAAAGTTGGGCGGCATACATGCACGCCCGCATGGGTTGGGATCACCTGCTGTCCGGTCGCAGCTATCGCTTCAAGGCCGTCAAGAACAACGTCAACGGTTACTCGATCGCCGATACGGAACTGGGCGACAATTTCCAGCTTGCCGGATTTCCCACGCTGCACCAGATCGCCCAGGACATCCGCAGCGACCCCAAGCGCCCGCACCTATACGAGGAACGCCACACCTATCGGCGTTGGGGCGTGGACATGGACAAGACGCGCAGGCTGATGTGGCGAACCGCAATCGTCGGAGGAATGGGCGGCTGGTACGGGCATTTCCCGATCCAGCCAAAAAGGCCCGACAGGATCCGGCCTGACTACCCCAACCCCGAACAGATGCGCACGCACTACACGTTCTGGCACGAGAACAATCGCTTCAATCTCGACGCGGTTGAACTGCCCGGCGTCGCCGCCGGAGCGACGCTCTATTCCAAATCGGCGGGCCTGTACGTGATCTACGTTGAAGACGAAAGTGCGATCAGCATGATCCCGTCGAAGATCAACGGGCCGTTCACCGCCTTCGCCGTGGACACCAAAGCGGCCTACGCGGAAGTACCCATCGACATCGGCAATATCCGCCGCAAATGGCTGCGATGGAAACTCCCCCACCAATCCGACTGGGCAATCGTCATCAAGGAAGCAAAGCCCTAGCGGAAATTACCAAGTACCCAAATATCCAATTCCCCAATACGCGGCATCCCCGAAGGGGCAGGCTGTGCAACGAGTTGCACGCCCTACTAACTACCGCTTGCGGTTTAGCTAGACGACGCATATAGCGCGGTGGGTCTTACCGGAGAGACAGGCCGACGTTCCGTCGACCGCTAAACAGACTACTGTATTCTCCGTGGTGACTCCCTGCCTACCTGCCTAGCGCCAGCTGGGCACCTGCCCGCCCGGCGCAGGCAGGCGGGGGCAGGTGTTGCTGTTGCCGTTGCTGTTTGGGGCGTTAATTCGTGAAATGCAGTTTCTGTTGTCTTGGCCGTTGCTGTTGAATTTCGATTCATTCGTGTACTTCGGGTCAGGCACCGATGCTGTAGAAATAGACTACCCCTTCTTTGCGATCTATAACCAGATAATTGGCTCCTGAATGAGTCCACTTATTCGTAATAGCGTCTGCCTCGTAGCATTCCTTCGTGGCAATGCCTGAAGGATTCCAGGGTGGCGTGAACATTGGAGCGAAGTCACCCGGAAGTTTGAATTGGAAAGCAATCTTGCTCCAGTCCACAGGCCGGTAGCCTTTGGATACCAGCTCATCGATAAACTCCTCGCTTGTCTTGAATCGCAGATAGGCTGCATACCCCTGCCAAGTCTCACAAATCCCCTGCAGTCCGCTAATTGTCCCAGGCACTGGATCCGCGATTAATGCTTGAACGGTATCGCTGGCACTGCGCGTTCCGGGCTCGAAATCCACCTCACACCCAGTCATACTCAGGAGAACCGCAAGACACACATGCAATCCCATCCACTTCATTTGCTTTCTCCTTCTTTAGCGGCGGACGCGGGCGTTGCCTTCCCAGACGGACCAGACCTGGTCCTCGTCGGCGGGTTGGCAGTAATCGGTCAGCAGCGTGGTGGTAAGCGCGCCGGTGGCCCAGCCGAACTGAACCCACTTTTCAGGTGCCCACCCCTTGAGAATCGCGTAGATCATTCCACCTACGAAACCGTCGCCGCCGCCGATGCGGTCGAGCACGCCTATTTCGCGCGGTTCGACTACGTGGAAATCGTCGCCGGCCGACATGACCGCGCCCCACATGTGGCTGTTGGCGCTTACGACCTGACGCAGCGTCGTGGCGAACACGCTCGCATTGGGATAGGCAGCCTTTGCGGTGTTGATCATGGTCTTGAAGCCGTCGATCTTGGCGGCGAGGTCTTTTCCACCCGCCTCCGGACCTTCAAGGCCAAGGCAGAGTTGGAAGTCTTCCTCGTTGCCGATCAGGATGTCCGAAACACCGGCGATCTCGGCGAAGATGGCGGCTAGTTCCTTCTCGCGGCCGGCCCAGAACGACGCGCGATGGTTCAGATCGAACGATATCTTCGTCCCGTGCTTCTTGGCTGCTCGTGCGATTTCCAGGCAGAACGTTCCGGTCTCGGGCGAAAGTGCGGCTATCAGGCCGGACAGGTGAACGATCTGCACGCCTTCAGCGCCGAAGATGCGCTCGAGGTCGAAGTCCTTGACATTGAGCGTGCGGCCGACTTCGCCGGCGCGGTCGTTGTGCACGCGCGGGCCTCGCGAACCGACGCCGCTATCTGCGATATTGAACTGGTGACGATAGCCCCACGGTCCGCCCTGTTCGACTTGCGGACCTTCGACGGCCATGTGACGTCCGGCAAGGTCGTCCCTGATGAACCGTGCGATGGGCGAACCCTTTACGAACGCGGTTAGCACCTTCACCCCCAGCCCGAGGTACGACGAAACGCTCGCGACGTTGGACTCGGCGCTGGTCGCCTGCATGTGGAACATATCGCCACAGTGCATCGGCTGGCCGTTGGTGGCGGTAAGGCGAACGCCCATGCTCGTCGGGACAAGCAGGCTGTAGGCGCAATCTTGACGGAATTCGATACTCACGGGGCGCTCCTTTTCTAAGCTATCAGTTCGGCTCGGCTTTGTCTCGCTCACTGCAAGCAGCTATCAGCGTCTAGCTAAACCGCAAGCGGACTGTTAGCTTCCAATTGGTTCCTATATTCAATTTCGCCCTTTGTGGCGATTGGTTCAGGGAGTTTCTATATCAGACTCGCGACGGGTTCGCAAGAATAGCGTTGGCATGACAGCCCCTCTGGATCCCTGACCTCGACTCGACAGGCTCACCGCAAGCAAGTCCCAATTCCCTCGTCCCTGGTCCCTTAATCTTTGTGGTTCTTGTGCGCGAAATAGTGCAGCAGCGTTTCGTCGGCTTTGTGAAGGCGTCTGCATGCTTCGCGGGCGATGTTGAGCACCAGCATTCCGAACAGCGCTTTGTCGGTATCCCAGAATTTGAACAGCGCCTCGCGCGGCAGGACTATCAGTTCGGTGTCTTGGCGTGCGACCGCGCCGGCTGTGTGGTTCTGTATGCCGATGACCGAGACTTCCCCGAAGCACTCCCCCACTCCGAATACCGCCGCGGCAAGCCTTTCGCCCTCTGCATCCAGGATGATCTCCACGCTGCCGGATTCGACAACGTAGATATCGCTTGGCGGGTCGTTCTCTTCGAATATGAACTCACCCTTGTGGTAGCTGACCTTGCGCAGGACGCCAAACACGTCGTAAAGCTGCTTATCGTCCAGGCCTCCGAAAATCGATATCCTGTTGAGTATCGATACGACCTCTTCGACATTTACAAGCGGTTCGCCTATTCTCGCTTCAGCCATTTTCCTGACCTCCCCAGTACTTGGACACTTACCTGCCCCCAATGATAGGCTAAAACGCCCAGCAAAAACCAGCAATCCACAAATTACACAGCCTTCGAATTATCCAAGTGCCCAATTGCCCAAGAGACACCACGGTTACAGAACAACAATCAGTGGTGGGTAACGCTGGCGAAGACGGCGCGCTCGTCTTCGTAAAGCAACGTTCCGTCGGGGTTGAAGATATCGTGGAACAAAGTGCCAGGGTTCACTTTTAGCGTGTCCCAGTCCCAGGGGTAAATCGTCTGGGTCTTACCCGAGACTAATCCCCAGTTGATCGCTCCGATGTTGTTTTCGCGGAGGATCGGCAGGCAATCGGCGAACGTGCAGCCGCGCGTGCGGGCCATGTACTCGGTACACACCAGCGGCCGATCCTGCGATAAACCGCGAACCGTGCCAATCACCTCACGGAATAAGTCCGGGCCGTCGTAGGTGTGGAAGGTCACGATGTCGCTGTTGGCGATGATGATCTCGTTGATCTCGCCAAGGAAGTCGTGCTCGAAGCCCCACAGCCCGGCCGTCAGCGGCGCGGCCGGCGCGGATGCCCGCGCCCAATCGAAAACCGCCGCCAGCAGCTTGGCCGATTGGACATGCTTTGGCGCAGCGCCGCCAGGTGCGTTTCCACATTCGTTGTACACGTCCCACACGGCGATGCGCGGATCGTCAGCAAAACGCGTGATCAGTTCGCAGACATACTTTTCAAGTCGCCCCCATTGTGATTCGTCGTGGAGAACTTCAAGCCCCGGCGATTGCACCCAGCCGGAATTGTGCGTCAGCGGTTTCGGCGCAGGCTGAGGCCCGAGCTGCGGCGAGTCACCCCAACAGTCGTCGAAGATCGTGAACATCGTCTTAATGCCGTGGCGGTCGGAGATGTCGAGATACTTTTCAATGCGGCTGGCGAATCTGTCGGCGTCCTCTGCCCAGAGCAGATCGTGCAGGTAAACCCGCATAATGTTCATGCCGATACCGGCGGCGAAGCCCAACTCGCGATCAATCGTTTCGGCGTCGAAGGTATCGCCCTGCCAGAATTCCAATTGGTTGATCGCGGTGCTCGGGGTAAAGTTCGCCCCGAAATACCACGGATTGTCCCGTTCCCATTCGATTGCCTTGGCAACACTCCATCGTTCGGTCATATGAACTTCCTTTCTTCCGTCCGAAAAAAGACAATATTCCACTGATTACACAGATTGCACTGATTCATCCCAAAGGGACAGGTTCGTGTAATTCGTGGACTATTGTCGTTGCTGTTGCCTGGTTCCTAATCCCTGGTCCCCAGTCCCTGCTGTTGCTGTTTACCGGTTCCCAACATTGACACCGCGTGGGCAGGCCAATACCATCTCATTCTTATGAGAATCTTATCAGGCATACAACCGTCGGGAAAGCTGCACATCGGCAATTACTTCGGAGCCGTGCGCCAGTTCGTCGAGTTTCAGGAGAAAGGCAATGAATGCTTCTACTTCATCGCCAACTACCACGCACTGACCACGCTGCGCAACAAGGCCGAGTTGGAAGAGCTATGCATTCACCTGGCAGCGGGCTATCTGGCGCTGGGCATCGATCCGGAAAAGAGCATCTTTTTCGCCCAGTCGGACGTCCCGCAGGTAACCGAGCTCACCTGGCTGTTGAATTGCGTCTGCCCCGTCAGCCAGATGGAAAAGGCCACCAGTTACAAGGACAAGCTCGCCAAGGGCATCACCGCCAACATGGGCCTGTTCGATTACCCGGTGCTGCAGGCAGCGGACATTGTGATCTACGACGCCAATGTAGTTCCCGTCGGCCAGGATCAGAAGCAACACGTTGAGATCACGCGCGACATCGCAGCCAAGTTCAACCGCGCATTCGGAAGCGAAGTGCTCGTGCTGCCCGATCCGTATATCGTACCGGACGTGGCGGTCGTGCCCGGCATCGACGGCGAGAAAATGTCCAAGAGCTACAACAATACGATCGAGATATTCCTGACGCCCAAGCAGACCAGCAAACGCTGCGCACAGATCGTGACGGATTCCACACCGCTGGAAGAACCCAAGAACCCCGAACAGTGCAACGTCTTTTCGCTGCTGAAACTCTTTGCCACCGAAGCTGAACTCGCAGAAATCGCTACCAGCTATCGCGCCGGCGGATACGGATACGGCCACGCAAAGAAACGCCTCGCCGAGTTCATCAACGAGCGTTTTGGTGAGGCCCGCGAGCGTTACGAAAAGTTAATTACCGACCCGGACCATCTGCGCGACATTTTGCGTGAAGGCGGCCGCAAGGCCCGCGAAGTTGCCCAAGCAACCATGGCCCGCGCCCGCGACGCAGCCGGAATTATCACAACCTATTAAATTGGCGGTAGGGTCGGCAACAAGTTGCCGACGAATCTACCAACGAGCAATGTTATTGCGTCGGTAACAAGTTGCCGACCCTACTATCTACAAGCAGGCTTTTCGACAAATGCCAGACTATCGCGTTAATCTCGAAATCTACGACGGTCCGCTCGACCTGCTGCTGTACCTGATCCGGCGGGACGAAATCGATATCTACGATATTCCCATCGCCGACATCACCGAGCAGTACGTCAACCACATCGATGTCATAAAGGCGCTGGACCCGAACCTCGCAGGTGAATTCCTGGTGATGGCTGCGACGCTGATCGAGATCAAGTCGCGCATGCTGCTGCCCTCGCCACCGGTAGAAGAAGGCGGCCAGGACGCTCTGCAGCTCGACCCGCGGGCGGAACTGGTGCGACAGTTGCTCGAGTACAAGAACTTCAAGGACGCCGCCGGCGACTTGGCAGAGGCCCGCGACGAGCGATCTCAAAGGTTCGGCCGCGCAAAACCAGCCGATCTGCCCGCAAACAGCGAAGTGAATCTCGAAGACGTGCAGGTCTGGGATCTGTTCGACGCTTTCTCGAACCTGATGGAAGCGGTCGGGGCGGACCCGAAACTGCACGAGGTCATCTACGACGATACGCCCATCGAACTCCACGCTGCAGATATCGTCGATCGCCTTACCGGCGAAGGCTCGCTCACATTCACGAAGATATTCGAAGGCCGCACCAACCGCAGCGAAATCGTGGGACTTTTCCTGGCGATGCTCGAACTGATTCGCCGCAAGACAGTGCTCGCCCGCCAGGGAGACAACTTTCAGGAAATCTACGTCGAGCTCAACCCCGACCCGCCTACAGAAGAAAAGCTAAAAACTGAAAGCTGAAAATGGGCAACATCGCCAGGAAGATCGACCAATTGGGAATTGAATTTCCCCAACCCGCCGAAGCGTTGGGCAGTTACGTACCGGCGGTCAAGACGGGCAAGCTGGTATTCACTTCGGGACAGTTGCCCATCTGCGACGGCAAGCTGACGGCCGCAGGCAAGGTTCCATGCGATGTATCCGTCCAGAACGCTCAGGACGCAGCCAAACGGGCCGTCATCAACGCACTGGCCGCCATCGAGCAGGTAAGTGGCGGACTGGACAGCGTCGCCCGCATCGTCCGAGTGAACTGCTACGTCAATTCGTCGCCCGGATTCACGGATCAGGCTCAGGTCGCCAACGGTGCGAGCGATTTGCTGATAGCGATATTCGGCGACGTCGCAAGGCACACCCGCTGCGCCGTTGGTGTTGCGGAACTGCCCCTCAACTCCCCCGTCGAGCTGGACCTGATCGTGGAACTCACCTGATACTCTCCCGGCCGAGCGAGCTTGAAAACTGCGGGGTTTTAGCTATACTTTTGCTCTTTACGCTATGTCTCTACTCTTCGGTCGCATACGGAAAAACATGAACCTACGACATCACAGACACATATCGGCGTTGGTCTTCGGTTCACTGCTGCTCACTGTGCTGCTATCGTCTGCGACGGTGGCGAGCGGGCAGGTGACGCTCCACCCGACCAGAGGCCTTTACGCCCACTTCACGCGAGAGAATGTCTGGATGCAGCCGGTGTTCACCATCGACAATCGGGGGCAGAGCGAAAGGCATATCAAGCTCGCCATCGAGGCCCAGGATGGGCAGATGGGAACCGTCAGCTATACTCGCACGATTTCAATACCGCCACGCTGCCGCAGGACAAGTTCCCTGGCCTACCGCCCCGGAACACTGACGGCCATGGCGCCGGTCAGATCGGGAGGCTTGGAAAAGACCGAGCAGATTCGCGCCATATGGGATGCCGAAACCGGCAAGATGCTCGATAAGATGCCCCAGCAGATTATGAAGCTTCCGGCTACGACGACGACGTTCGCCTTCCTCGGCGACGGTCCTGCGGAGCATGACACCTACTCGTACGTCAAGAACCTGACCGCCCAGCTCGGCCAGGTGCAGCTCAATCGTGTGAAGATTGCCGAACTGCCCGACCGCTGGTACGGGCTGTCGATGGTGAAGATGTTCGTAATCGGAGATGCCGATCTGACCGAGTTGCGATCTTCGCAGTTGGAGGCGATCATCGACTGGACACTTCGCGGCGGAACTCTCGTGCTGAGCGGTTCGGAATCGCTCGACGAAATTCTCTCCGGACGCATGGGTGACCTGGCGGGCGTCTCTGCTGGCGGATTGCATTACACCGACCGGTTGAACCTCACAGGCGGCGGCCTTGGCAGCGGCGATGTCAGACTCGTAACCGCCATGCCGTTTTGCGAGCTTGACCCGCTCGATGCGGACGTTCTCTGCCAGGCAGGCGGCCTACCCTTTGCAACCCATCGCCAGGCCGGCGAAGGACATGTTTTCACGATAGCCATGCCCGTAGGAGCGCTGGCCGAGCAGCAGCTTCACAACGTATGGAAACGCATACGTGAATTATCGGGCCTTGCCTCTGCGATCAATTCCAGCGACTTTTTCGCACCCGGGCAGACAGCGCTCAACGAAATCGGCGGAAAGCAGGGCCCGACCAGCGCACTGCCAGTGTCGATTCTCATGGGAATGATGGTCCTGATCCTCGTTTCCGGAGTTGTCCTGCGTTTCAGGCGCCGCGGCGAGTTGATCTGGATGGCGCTCATGCCGCTGGTGGTGGTGCTGAGTTTCGGGCTCTACTTCTATGGCAGGACATTGAGCGATCCCGAACGGTTGAGCAATATCGGCCTGGTTACGGGGTTTGACGGTCGCCGGGCAAGGGTGCAGCAGATGTTCGCCTACTACAGCGGCCCATCCGACGCGACGCTGAACGTCTGGCCGGGAAACAGCCCAGGCGTGCTGACCAACATCGGCGGGCCCGGTGCGGGCGTCGGACGAAGCCGCGAGATCGTCTCAGGTCAGGCCGTTGGCGCAGGGACGCGAGATGTGCGGCCCAATTCCATCAACGCTTTCTACGTCGATACGATGGCGAACTTCGCCGGTGTCGATTCCCAACTGACGTTCGATTCGGCTGGGCTCACAGGCAGAATCACCAACCTGACCGATTACCCGATTGACCGGGCGATCCTGTATGCAGACGGTAAGGCCTACCCTCTGGGCAATCTCTCGGCCGGCGGCGAGGTAGAAGTCTCGCTGGACGCCGATGATATCCTGCCGGCTGGCGAGTTCACCAGTTCCGTCACGCCGGATGACCGATTCAACGCCCTGCTCGGCGCGATGCGCGGGGGTGACTCCTTGGGGAAGCTGCCCAAGGCCGTCGCCGTCAGTCCCACCGCACCGATGCTGATCGGTTATATCCCCTCAAGCCCGATAGACCCACTCGACGGTCGACAGTTGCACCGCCAGGGCGAAAGCGTGTTGGTCTGGCCGCTGAATCTGAGCGCCCCCCAGTCGGGCACGGAAATCAGCATTCCACCCGGGCTGCTTACCGACCGCTTCAAGATGCTCGCCGGATCGCCGATCCACAAAGGAGGCGTGTTCATTCCCTCCAACGGTGCATCGACTACCATGATCACGGTCCAGCCCCCACGGTCCGCCGCACAACTCGACGACGTGACGGTAACCATCTCGCTCACCCTCAGCGCAACCGGCTATCGCATGATCGTTCAAGGCCTGCAACTGAATGCTCTAGGACGAGTGATAGACGCTACGGATATCGCGACGAGCGAGAATCCTGACGGCAGTTTTAAGATCGAGATACCCAACGCCGACCGATTCGCCGTCAATGACGGACGGCTGGTGTTTGCATTGAAAGTGGAGAACCTGACCCCGGAGTCACGCGCCATTGAGTGGGGAGTGACTAACCTGGCAGTCTCTCTGAAAGGAACGGTTCGGTGAGCGAAGGTAAAGCTAGAGAAATTGTTCTCAGTTGCAATGGACTGACGAAGGACTACGATGAGATCCGCGCGTTGGACAACCTTGACCTGGGCATCGCCGGCGGCGAGGTGTTCGGATACATCGGACATAACGGTGCCGGAAAAACCACCACTATCCGCATCCTGGCGGGTTTGCTGAAGGCCACTTCCGGCAGCGCTACCGTCTGCGGGATAAATGTCAGTGGAGGCGATAACAGGATCAAGTCTCTCGTCGGATACATGCCCGACAGCTTCGGTGTGTACGATCAGATGAGGGTCTGGGAGTATCTCGACTTTTTCGGCGCTGCGATGAAGATGCCACGCAAAATACGCCGCGACCGAATCGATTTCGTTCTGGACAGCACCGACAGCGAGTACATGCGCGACCGCTTCGTCGATACGCTCTCGCACGGTATGAAGCAACGCATCGGGATCGCCCGCACCATGCTGCACGATCCGCAACTGCTGCTACTGGACGAACCGCTCAGCGGACTTGACCCAAAGGCGCGAATCCAGATGCGAAAGCTGCTCCGCCAACTGGCAGCCGAGGGCAAGACCCTGCTGATCAGCTCGCATATCCTGGCAGAACTCGCGGTTATCTGCGATTCGATCGGAATCATTGATAAAGGCAAGCTCGAAATCGCAGGCCCGATGGAATCCGTACTACGCGAGCTCCAGAAGGATCGCCTGATAGAACTCAAGGCACTGTCAGGCCTGCAAGAAGCCGCCCTCATCGTCGAACGCAGCGGACTGACTGAACAACTCGACCAGACCGACGCAGACGAGAACATCCTGCGGTTCAGCTTTACCGGCGACGATAAGGAATTGTCCGCCCTGCTGGATGAGATTCACAACGGCGGGACGAAGATCATAACGATGCGCGAAGTCCCGCTCGATCTCGAGCAGGCTTACATGGCCGTCGCCGGACTGGCTTCCGAACATACCGGTAAGGGAGCCTCGCCGGCATGATAGCAAACCCAATCATTCGCAAGGAAGTCCTCTCCTCGCTGAGGACGAACAAGGCCTACATCATGCAGGCGATGTTCCTGCTGGTGCTGGCGGGGCTTTTGTGGCGGCTTTGGCCGGCGGACGGTCTGCAGGATATCGGAGGGCAGACTGCCCGGAAGGTTCTGGCGGTTATCGCAATCGGCGAACTGCTCATGGTGGCGCTGTTCGCTGCGTCCTTCACTGCCGCTTCGATCACCACCGAAAAAGAAAAGAATACATGGGAGGTTCTGTTCGCCACGGCGATGAGACCGTGGGAGATCGCCCTGGGCAAGATGGCCGGTTCACTTTCGTTCCTGCTGCTGCTGGTTTTCACCGGGGCACCGGCGCTGGCGGCTCTGTTCCTGCTGGGCGACGTGCAGGGAACCGAGGTACTGGCGGTGTTGGGCATCCTGCTGCTAACGGCGATTTATCTGGGCATGATCGGCCTGCTTGTCAGCACGTTGATGTTCCGCAGCTACCGCGCGGTGATTGTCACCTACGCAATCGTGTTGACGGTGGTGTTCGCTGCTGCAGCTCCTGCATGGGGCGGACTGCTCGCACGCGGCGGTCCAGGACTGCAAAAAACACTGCACGTACTGGCGTCGATATCGCCTCTGCAGGCGATGCTTTCGGTTGTCATGCCCGAGAGCACATACGCAGCCGGCGCTGCGGGAATGCCCGAATACTGGAAGCTCTTCATACCGATCAGCATCCTGGTGATAGCGGGGACTGCAATCGCCGGACTGTTCAAGCTTTCACAGGCAATCACCCAACAGCAGCATTCATCGCAGAAGGCGGTTATCGAACGCGACGGAAAGATCACGGCCCGCAAGGTGCTGGTTCTTCTCGATCCGCGAAAACGCAAACGCATGATCTTCGCCTGGCAGAACCCGATGCTGATGAAGGAATTCCGCACCCGCCCGATGCTGCAATCGCACTGGCTGGCGAGAGTGTTCGGTATCTGCCTGATCATATCTGTGCTGCTGATGATCCTCATGACCTTCAGCGTTACGGTGTTCATGTCCGAGTCGGCCGGTATGATCTCGCTGATGGCGACGGCGGTGGCCTCGATGATGGCGATACTGGTGATGCTTATGGGACCGGCGCTGTCAGGTGGAGCAATCAGCTCCGACCGCGAAACAGGAATCTGGAACCTGATCCGCACGACGAAGATTCCGAGCTGGCGAATTGTCAGCGGTAAGTTTCAGGCGTCGGTAATTCCGCTCGTGTTCTTCACGGTGGCGATGCTGCCTGCGTTGCTGATCCTGCTGTATTTCAGGATGAGCCTCCTACCGAACATGTATCGCGTGGGGTACGTCATGGGAATGACGATCATGTTCGTCTCGACGCTGGGAACATTTTTCTCGAGCATTTTTCCGCGGACATCGACCGCCACTGCATGCACCTACGCGGTGATCGTCGGCATGGGCCTGGGGACGATGCTCGCGATGCTGGGCGAGAATCTGTTCCCCCAGCAGGTGATACGGATCATCTACATACTGAACCCGGTGGCGGCGGTAATGGACGCTGCGGGATATCCGGCGATGAAGGCATACGCCCCGTTGTGGCCTCACTTGCAGGTCATGGGCGTCATAACGGCTGTGATGTTGATCGTCTCGGTCTTTCGCGTATTCCAGCTTCGCAAGCCTGAATAGCAGGGAGCATCAAGTGAAGTCTCGCATAACTATCCGAATTCTAGCTCTGGCCGCGATGACGGTTGCCCTCGCAACGCCTGCGATCGCGCAACAGGCGTCTCTGGTGGAACCTCAAATCGACGTCGTCGAACTGATCGAGCCCAACTACGGCGATGACGAAATAGTTTCCATGATCGCCCGCCTGCTGAGCGACGAAGACCCGTCCGTGCGTGAACAGGCCGCCCGCGATCTCGGCGACGCGCGAAACCCAGCCGCCCTGCCGCACCTGACCAAGGCCTTGGCAGACAGTGACGTCAACGTTCGCATCGCGACGCTGCGGGCAGTTAGAACGATAAGCTCCAATCGCACCGGGCAGTTGATCGCAAGAGCTCTACAGGACGATAATTCCGCCATGGGGCTGGCGGCCATGCGCATCGTGCGCGACGACAAACTCTCGTCGGCAGGACCGCGCGTTAGAGAATTGATGAAAGCCCGCGACCCGATAGTTCGCAGCAACGCCCTGGCGACGCTGAGTTCCCTCGGTATCGCCGCCCACGTCGATGCTCTGGAATCCCTGCTTGCCGAGAGTTATGCCCGCGTCCAAATCGCAGCAGCTCGCAACGCCCTGCTGCTCAAAGACGCCAGTTTGCTAATAGAACCGTTGCAGGCCGCAGCCGCCGCTAAGTCGCCCGCACTCAGGAGCGCAGCTGTCGAGGCACTCGGCAAGTTCGCGTTCGATTCATCGCAATCACTTATAGCTTCGGCAGCCGATGCGAATAATCCAATGGTGGTATCGGCAGCGGTTCGCGCTTACGCGAACGCCGGTAAGACACTCCAGGCAGCGAAATTCCTGGATCACGATTCGCCGAGCGTCCGCCTTGCGGCAATCCGGGCTGCCGGGAAGCTTACCCACACCCCCAGCGTCGATAAGCTGATGACACTCATGCTCGACGCCCCTGACACGCTCGCGCACGAAGCAGCACGTAAATCGCTGATTCTGATCGGCGGTGCGAGCGTGGAGCAGATCACCGCCCGGACGCTTAAATTGCAGAAGGAAATGAAAGTTACCCGCCCAGCACCCCCGGCCGATGCCGCCGAGCCGGTCCGCCAGAAGCACCAGGCGCTGCTTGAAGCCCTGCGTGCCCGCAGAGTTAGAAACGTTGCTTCATGCTGCTATATGTTGGGCAAGCTCAAGAGCACCGAAGGCTTCGATTATCTTCTGACCGTACCGGCGGGCCTCAAGCTCGATTCGCCCATACTTCTGGATTGGCCTGTCGCTCTTGCGGAAATCGGCGATTCGCGAGCGGTCGAGGCGCTTCGCAGCCTGCTTGGGAAGTGTCACACCGCCGGCAAGGGATACCTCAAGACCCTCGGTCTGCCCGCGTCCCCTCCGCCCTACGACGGTCACGTCACGGGCAAGGTAATCGAATCGCTCATCAAGCTGAAATCCCGCGAGTCGCTCGGGCAGATCATGAAAGTCACCCAAACTACCATCAGAGATTTCAGGCTCACCACGGCAAGCGCCTACTCGGCACGCTGGTTGGGCGAGATGGCGGATGTTGATCAAGCCGGTGTGGACAAGACTATCGGCCTGATCATCGCCACGCCCGGTTATGAGCTGACAGCGCGGTTCTACGCCTGCAAGTCGGCCGGAAGAATGAAACTCAAATCCGCCCTGCCTGCGTTGCGAAGAATCGTCAACCAGGAGCGTCCGGGCAAGGATTTAATAACGGCAGCGGCGTGGGCTATTCAGCAGATCACCGGCCAGGCGCCACAGATGCCCCAGCCGCGTTCGCGACCGGGACCGTGGATCATCTCGAAACTCGATATGGACTGATTATCCGATGAGTTCGGCCGCCTGCGGTTCTCGGCGAAGGCCATTGCGGGAATGAGTACCGGATTGTCGATCCGGTTTTATAAAGCTGTCTTGGATATCTATTCGTATGTTCGCCCGGAGCGTCTGGCTTTGGCGGTGCGTCTGGCCTTGGCCATCAGCTTGTTTCCGCACTTAGTCGGATACTTACCCGTAACGCATCCGGTGCACAGCGAAGCGCCATCCACACCGAGGCAAGCGGGCAGGTTCGATACGGGCAGGTACCGAAGGCTGTCTACTCCAAGCTTGCGGGCCATCCTCGCCAGTGCTTCTTTGGACGGTGTGCCGTCATAGCGCGGACCGACGAGTTCCGGTGCGAACAGTTCCTTGAGCGTCGACATGTCGATACCGTAGAAACACGGTGCAATGATCGGCGGGCAGGCGACGCGGACGTGGATTTCCTTCGCTCCGCCGCGATGGCGGATGCGACTG
>SDBT01007104.1_pt1 | contig 18477 bp, 16 predicted proteins | sample 2277101 | NCBI WGS metagenome assembly SDBT01 (sample SAMN10404973, study PRJNA504765) | marine sediment metagenome | isolation source: marine sediment core GS10_PC15, 103 cmbsf | place: Arctic Ocean: Southern Knipovich Ridge | collected 2010
TATTTGGACTGGTGGTTCCGCCGAAGACTGGGAGACGAACTGCGAGCGTTGTATCCGCCGCACCATTCTGTGGCAGACCATCACTGGTGGCCAAGAAGGTCGCCCCGATCTGTTCTTGACGACAGGGCATCTGCTCTACGACTTCAAGAACAACTTCGCTGGCAGCACTCGTGTTGTCATTCCCCACAAGGAAGCGGAAGACCTTGGGTTCGGGGATACGCTCAACTTGGACGGCGTTGCTGTCTCGGCTGAGTTCGACTGTCCCGTGAACACTGCGTATGGGCTCAATCTCAACCAGATGGAGATGATGTGCCTCTACAACCAGTTGTTCTATCCGATGGGGCCTGAGTGGGACCCGCGCACGATGAGTTATCTCTTCTGCGTGGCCTTCTTCGGCAACATGAAGTTCAACCCGAAGGCTTTCTCGAAGCTGTTCCCATACGCGACTGCCTGACCCCCGTTGGTCAGTGCTTTTTTGGTGAAACTGAAACCAACGGAGGTTTGTATCATGGGTCGTCATGCTGGCGATGCCCAACTGTTCCCCTTGGGCTCGACTTGGTACGGGGGAGACACGGCGCTCATTCCGGCTGCCGCAGATTATGGAAATGCGGACATCGAGGGAGCTTCGCGCACATTTCGCCGCGAAGAATTTCCCAATCTCTCGGCGTCGATTCCTGGTGGCGGGGACTTGGTAGCTAAGTGCGTGCGCAATGTGCATAGCACCGTGCTCGAAAAGTCCACCATCGTGAAGTACGACGTGGCTGCGGGAGACAATGGCTACGACAGGCGGGTCATTATCGCTGGCGCGGCAGCCATTCCTTGCGGTGTTGTTGATCCTTGGATTCACCAAGACGTTCAGGTTGGCGATCTGTTTTGGATCATCCAGCAGGGCATCGTTCCGGTGAAGTTCGACAACAATGCCATCACGACACCCATTGGTCAGTCAGTGACCTGTGGTGCGGCTGGTGAGGCCATTGATGGTGATGCCGTTAGCATCATTGTCGGTGCCACCATCGGCTCAGTCCTTGGACGTATTGCACAGGTCGGAACCGTCGCTGCTGACGGTTACGGCATGGTCAATTTGGCCATTCAGTTCGGTTAATCGACCAGGGTTGTTGCGTCAACGACAATCCTGCTCGGGGGCTCGCCGTCTGGGCAACCGGGCGGCGGGCTTTTTTATGATTCAATCAGCAGAACAACGTGTTGAAGCCGTCGCCGTAGCTGTGCCAAACTTAGATGCGGCACAGACTGTGGAGTGCGAGCAATGTACGCACCGAAAGCCGGTGGAAGACTTTGATCGTTGGACGAATAGACCTGGGTATGTCAAGTCTGTCTGTCGAGTATGCGAATCCCGCAACGAGCTTGCTGCCGCTCGCGGTGAATCGCAATACGAAGAAGACAGGCCGATGCCATGCCCGCCAGAAATGATTCAACTTGGTCTGCCGGTAATCAATGCCATCGTAGATCGCAACATAGAGCCAGCCAGCATCCACGACCTTAGTGACGGGATGATGGCGAGGCTGGGAGGACTGACAGGATTCTGTGATTTTTGGGCTTTGCAACTGACGTATGCAGCGTCTTTGAAGCCCGGTAGCAAGACGGTATTGGACGGGTGCAAGCACCTCGCTAACCTTGTCCACCAGTCTTCTCAGCTAAGGCAGCAAGCTGGCGACATGAGTGCCATGTCGGAGGAAGACCTGGAAAGGATTCTACTAGAACACTTGCAACGGACTTCGATAGATGAGTCGCATGCCATCACCGCCGGTGCTCCCATGCCCGCCCCCAGTAATGGGGACGGAAACGGAGACTGATCCAGCGCACCTGTTTGGCTTCACGACGGCACAGGCGGATCACCTTCACGCCGCAGCCGCCGAGTTGAGCAGCCGTAGGTGTGAGGCGCTACGCATCTACGAGGAGATGGAGAAGCAGACCATTCTCCATAGATCCAACGCATCTATCCGCATCTGTCGTGGCGGAAACCGCAGCGGCAAGTCCACATGGGGATTTGTGGAAGTCGCTCGCGCGGCTACCTGCCAAGACCCATACGGCAAGTACCCCACAGATCGTTCTCTCTTGATCTGGATTCTGGGCTACGACAGCGACCACATCGGGCGCGTTATCCACGGCAAGCTGTTCCGTGAGGGGACGTTCCGCATGATCCGTGATCTGGCAACAGGTCTATGGCGTGCGTTCCGTCCGTGGGAGCAGTCGGACTGGCGCAGGAGACGCGAATCCAAGAAGGCACCTCCACTGATTCCACCACGATTTATCGACCAGCAAACCTGGGATTGGGATAACAAACGTGGCAAAATCTTCAAATCAGTCACGCTCAAGAACGGTACTCAGATCCGTGCTTATTCGTCTAAGGGTGAGCCAGTGCAGGGCGATGCGGTGGATCTTATCGCCATCGACGAAGACATATTTATCGAAGGATGGGCGACTGAGGCGGAAGCACGTCTCTCCGACGCAGGGGTCGATTCGGGTGGACGAATCATCTGGATGGCGTTCCCACACTCGAAAAACGATGCGCTGATTGATTTCAGTACCCAGGCGGTAGAGCAAGAGGCAGAAGAGGCTCCCGACGTTAAGGAAGAAGTCCTGATCTTCTCTGACAACCCGCACATCGCAGCAGAAGAGAAGCGCAAGCGAGTTCGCTCATGGGGCCACAAGGGAGTTGACGAGCTACGCGCTCGCGATCGTGGCGAGTACATCTTTGACAGCGTGCTGATGTACCCGAGCTTCTCTAAGCCGACGCACGCTTCGGACTGGAAAGATGAAAATGAAACAGGTGGAAAACTCGACGCCTATCTACGTGCCAACGCCTTCCACGTGCCCAATAACTGGACTCGTTTCATGGTCGTCGATCCAGGGCACACCGTCTGTGCCGTCTTGTTCTTTGCCATCCCAGATCCTTCATTTGGCGACCACGTGTTGCAGTACGACGAACTCTATCTGCGGCGCTGCAACCCGATCATGTTCGGGGAAGCCGTCGAAAAAGTAGCCAGGCCACATCACTTCTACAAGTTCATCATTGATGAGCACGCTGCACGGCAGACCAGTGCTCAGACGGGACTCACGCTACGGCAGGTCTATTCGGCTGAGCTTTCCAAGCGCAGCGTGGTGAGCGAACTCAATGGCCCTGGCTTCTCTCCCGGCACCGATGACATCCCCATGCGTACCGCGATGGTGAACTCGTGGTTGACCATCCGTAGTGACGGGACAACCAAGTACCGAGTCCTGGCTGAGAAGTGCCCAGAGACTTGCATCGAGTTTCCGAAGTACCGCAAGCGTGTCGTCCACGACGCAGCGCAGGACAAGCCAATTCCGAGACACAACCATGCGATGAACTGCATCGAATACTTTGCTGGATCGCAGCCAGAGTGGGTCGCCCCCAAGAGCAACCCGCAGATGGGGAGCCCCGCTTTCAAGACATTCATGGAGTGGGAGAACCGAGTGAAGAAGAAGAAGCGCGGAAAAATGCCCGCGCAGATGGCAATGGGCGCAGGCCCACAGCCTACGTCGATGGCGAGTTACTAACCCGAGTAGGAGTTGACATGGCTTATGTTCCGAGTGTTGCGGCAGTGGGAGAGATTGTTCACTGGTACGAAAGCGGAAATATCAACAAAGATCCGGCGGCAGCGATAGTGACCAAGACGGACAAAGCTGGCTTCGTCAGCGTCTCACTGTTTGAGGACAACTCACCTCAGCATCGCACGCTGTACGGAGTGCCGCACATTGACAACCCGCAGGAAAACTTCAATCCAGACTACCTGATCGAGAAGGGTGTCTGGTGCAGGCCGATGGAGCGAGTTCCATGCGACGAGAAATGCACAGTGGAGAACCAGAACTTCGTGTCGCTGGCCAGGTCAGAGGGACTGAGCGACAAGGAGATTGCTGAGCACATGGGGCCGTACTGGAGTGTGGATCGCGTGAAGGAATTGATGCCCCGGCAGACCAAGTCCAACAAGCAACCAGCGGTAGCTAAATGAGCACGGGAACACTATCGTCGCAAGGCACTGCGTTCTATCCGACCACGTCAGGGACGATGGCGGATCAGGACACCGCTCACGGTATGCCGTCACCGCTGCGCCCACTGGTGGACGCTTGGTTGAACCGCATCATCATGTCCAAGCGTTCCAAGCAGGCATGGAACGACATTGCGGAGGACTGTATGCAGTTCTTTTCCGCTGGGCATGGGTTTATGTGGGGTGCAGAGTACCGCGCCAAGTTCAACCAGGGCGAGTACGGGGCAGCCGTTCCACGCTTCCCCATCACTGTGGCCAAGGCATTTGAACTGGTGGCGATCTTTGGTCCCACGATGTATACGCGGAATCCTGTGCGTACCTGTACGCCGCAGGAGAAGCCGATGTGGAACCCCGCCGCCTTTGGCGATCAGAACGACCCGCAGGTGCAGCAGAAGTTGCAGCAGATGGGGTTCGACGAGGGCCAGCGCCAGATAGCCAACGAGACTCGCGCCGAGTTGATGTACCACTATCTGAACTACACCCCTAACGAGTTGCCCGGCGGTGGACTCAAGCAGCAGGCTGAGAACACCATTACCGAGGCTCTCGTTAAGGGTCGTGGCTTGCTCTGGACAGAGGTGTGGACACCACCTGGCTCACAGTCGCCCATCGTAGGCAGCTTCTACGACACGGTGGACAACTTGTTCTTGGACCCTGACGCAGAACTCGTTGAAGACTGCCAGTGGATTGTGCGTCGCATTACTGAACCACGCTGGAAGGTGGAGCGTCGCTACAAGCTACCGAAGGATACGCTCAGGTCGATTGGCGAGAAGTTCAAGCAGGACGACATCGACGACACGCAAGCTGGACAGCGCAGTAGTGGTGATGCGACGCAGGATTACAACACGAGCAACATCACCTACTACAAAATCTGGTCGAAGATGGGCATCGGCGCCCGTCACCAAGGCATGAATGATGACCTTGCAGATACGCTTGACGAGGCTCTTGGTGACCACGTCTATCTCGTAGTGGCCGAAGGGGTGCCTTATCCGCTGAACATGCCACCGTGGGTGCTGATGGAAGAAGCCGACGAAATCATCAAAGAGCAGTTCAAGTGGCCCATCCCCTTCTACACCGACGACAGGTGGCCCTTCGTACAACTCGACTTCTACAACAAGCCTCGCAGCGCATGGCCAATCGCTCCGATGGCACCAGGCTTGGGAGAACTCAAGTTCATCAACATGATGACCTCCCATCTGGCCAACCGCATCTGGACATCCAGCCGCGACTTCATTGCTATCGCCAAGAGTGCAGCAGAAGACATCAAGGCGACCATCGAAGAAGGGCGCGATCAATCGTTCTTGGAAGTCAGCGATGCCGAAGGTGGCATCGACAACGTGGTGAAGTTCTTGCAGCAGCCACAGACGAACATGGACGCATGGAAAATTTTGGATTATGTCTTCCAGCTATTCGACAAGCGCACCGGACTATCGGAAATTCTGTACGGAGTACAGAACTCTCAGTCTCGCAGTGCGACAGACGCGAACACGAAGAAGCAGTCTGTCAGCATTCGCCCAGACTTTATGTCGGAGAAGTGCGAGGAGTTCCTCACTGAGGCGTCGCGTCACGAAGCATTCGCGGCTCGGTGGTTGCTAGAGGCAAAGGATGTAATTCCCATCATGGGCCAGGCGGGAGCCTTCCTGTGGGAGAAGTACATCACCTCGCAGCCGATTGAAGAGACGGTACGCGAAATCAGCTACCGGGTGGAGCACGGTACAGCGCGCAGGCCAGATCGTGAGCGCGATGCGAACAACATCAACATGGCGTTGCAGAGCTTCGGACCCATTGCGATGCAGCTATGGGGCGAGGGCGGCGACCCAGCAATGATGAACTTCCTGATTCAGCAGTGGGGCAAGACGAATGGCTTCGACACCACGAAGCTACAGATCAAGCCACCGCCGCCACCACCTGAGGAGCAGGGACCACCACCAGGGGCGCAGGAAGAACAGGCTCGTGTGCAGGCCATCCAGCAGAAGATGCAGGCTGACCAGCAGATGTCGCAAGCCAGGGTGGCGGCTGAGCAGGCGTCAACGGAACAGATCGGGGAGATGGCCAGAGCCAGGTCTGGTGGCGAGAAGGTCAAGCAGCGCAGCGCGCTGATGGAGGCTCTCAACAAGCGGAAAGAGTCAACTTCGCGGGTAGAAGCGATAGATCGTGAGTCGCTCGCTGGCGTCTCCATGAAGAGGCAAGAGTCGAAGGCCCGAATCCGAGCAGTAGGAAGAAACGGCAGATGAATATCCCAGAAGACGTAAAGGATCGCGGCGTCGGAGCCTGTCACGTTTACGTGCAGGCTATCAATAGTGGTACGTCCCCAAAGATGGCTGAGATGTTCGCGTGCCAGCAGGCACCGACTAGCAGCACGGACAGGGATCTGGGGCGTGGCTCTAAGCGCTTGCTCGATCAGTTCGACGGCGACGATATGTACGTCGAAGGAATCGTATCGGAGGCCAGGAGACATGGCTACAATCCGAACCCGAATTATATCTACGATCAGCAGCTTGCTTCGTTCTCCGGTGACCCTGATGCGTTCGTGCCTCCGCATGACGCGAAGGCGCACTACAAGCGCATCATCGAAAAGCAAGGTCGATCATGCGACGAACTCCACGTCAAAGTCGAGAAGCGAGACGAAGAAGTCGAGCAAATCCCACTCGGTGAAAACATCGTCAAGCACCTCGTCTCAAAAGAAGTCCAAGCCCACCCAGAAGCCGCGAAAGAAAGCTACAAAGACCTCGCGCAAGAGATGATTAACCGTCACGGGTACAACCCCAATGCTAGAGACGACACTTTGATCGGCATCGACGGCATGGAAGAAATGGGTGACATGGCGAACTGGGACAGCGTCTAGCCAGGAGACAGACATGCCGGATGTAGAGACACACGAAGCTGAAACGCGGCACATATCTGGAAAGCTCAAGAGATCATTGAGGCGTGCGCTCACTGACGGCGCGGAAGAGATGATTGCAATTCTGGAATACATCCTCAACCTCGAACTACCAGAATCACCAGGGCCAGGCCCACCAATCGACCCGCCTGGAAAGCCGGATGAACCCGGCCAACCAAGAACCGGAAAACCAACCAAACCCAGGAGATAGACATGCCCGTATCGCGCGCACTCAGTAAGAGACTGGGCAATGTAGTCAATGGAAACCGACACCTGCTTAACGAGTTGATCGCACATCTGGAAAACCGTGACCCGAGCATCCCACCAACCGCCGCTTCTAAGCCTACGCCGGCTGTTCCCGAGGAGAAGTCGTCGATTTTCTCCAAGAAGTCCACGAAGAAAAAGGCACCTGCAAAGGTTGACTAAAACTCATGGGTATGAGCCAAGATAGAGAAGTTGGCCAACTCGGCTATTACGCCATCACTGCCGCTGGAGTCTTAGCAGCGGTGCGCCCTGGGCATCGGATGCGCATGTTGTGCTACACAGTGCTGACTAGCGTTGACGGCACAGTGGATTTCACCAGCGACAATGATGCCGGGTCTGGTAGCGGCAGAGTGCTGACAGGTGATATGCCGTTTTCAGCCAACGGAGGAGTCTCCACGACCCTGGCTGCGCTGGGACATTTTATCAGCGACGCTGACGAGACAATCTGGGTCAATGTGGCTGGCGGCGCACTCGTCACTGGCCACTGTACTGTGGAGTGGGTGAAAACCTTCACACGATAATGTCGATCCCACTATTAAGATGCGGACCATCTTCGGGTGCCATTTGGACGCCAGCCGACGCTGCCGTTACGGACTTTTGGTTTCACCCGGCTGACATTCTGCCGCAGGTGCAGGACGATCCTGCTACGTCATGGGTGAACCGTGGGATCTATGAGGCAACGGTAAACACCCTAGACGAGCAACTGGCAAATGATGACCACCTCGTAGACCTGAGAGGCACCCACGCGATAGGAAACTTAGAGGGGGGGCTGATCCTAAATACCGACACTGGTGGTTTCAAGTCCGATGGCGACATGACTGGATTCGGTTACGAGCCCACTTCTGGTGCAGTCGGGTGGATAGTTACCCTAGAGAACTATCTATCAGTTTCTGGCAACTTCAATGCCCATTTCTGCATCGGTGATAACCGATGGACTGGCTGGGACATTCGATTCGGGGTCGGAAAATTTGGTGCCACTGATCCACTCAGGCCGACGCTGTGGCTCGACATGGCAGCTAATGACTGGGTTGGCACAATCGACCATGCCGGAATGGTTGACAAGAATGACAACCCACCATTCCCATCGTACTCCATAGTCTGGCACTCCGATGGCGTCTCCACGATGCGAGGCTGGGTGGACAATGTTGAATACGACGTAAACGAGGAGATTGCATCTATCGACTTTGACATTGGCGATTGGTTTCAAGAGATGCGGGCAGGCAGTGGTGGAAGCAACGCACACCCAAGACGGATCTGTATGAACTCCGCCGTAAAAGCCACAGGCTATACGGGTTCAACAGAGATCCACGAAGTCGTCATTCTCGGCACGGGGACCACTGGCGCAGAGGCAGAGAGCCTTGCAGCTTACTTACATGGCAGGGCAACCGCATGAGCATTCCACTAATGAGATGCGGGCCGAGTGCTGCTGGCTGGTCACCGCTAGCCTTGGGCAGCAAGCTGACTGCGTTCTACACTCCAGAGAACATGGTCTTGTCTGGCGGCATTGTCTCCCGGTGGAATAATCACCCGACCCTGGATGACAATTTTGACTTGGATGAGGTGAGCACATCTCCACCGATTGCTATGACTGGAAGGTGGATGGAGTTCGGCAGATACCTGATCCCCATCTGCTTCGGAGATCCGCCAGTTGTAATAAAGCCAACGGAAGGGGCGCTGTTTGCCGTACTGGAGCCATTCTCCGAAAGCAACGAGGTGAATGATTTCGTAAGCGCCTGCGGGTTTGGGCCTATCTCTTGGAGCACGCCGAACATCTGTATCGGTTCGCCCAACGGAAACAACAAGCCGGGCGGGCTCAGCGGTTTCGTTAGAAACATTGGCGGCGGGCTTGGCGCCTGGGGTGACGTAGCCAACCCCGTAAACGGCCTGTTTGGGCAATGGTACGGGATAGTTGGTGGCGGCGAACCCTCTCGTTACTGGGTATCTGTCAACGGTGACGCCGTTGTGGACCCGGCTGATGTGACAAGAGATCAGGTGGCGATGCAAAGCGGGTGGTGGGCTGACCAAATCAACGCCACAGATCCGTTTACCAATGGGCTTGGAATAGAGCGTATCGGCTGCGGCGGAAAAGTGAGCGCCCGAATGACATCTGGACAGTGGCCTCACACCGACGCTCAGACGTGGCCTTGCCGAATTAAATACTGGGGGCTCACCGAGGCCCTCACCACAGATGAGCGCGATAAGCTGATTCTTTGGTGTGCAGAACAGGCTGCCGAGGAACAAGCTGCATTCTGGTATCCAGAGAACAATGCTGACGACCTGTACTGCTGGTATAGGTATCGCGGCATGACGGACGGCAATGTATCTATCGAGAGAAACTCGACGATCACCGCATGGTTTGGGATAGAGGGAGTTTCGTCTGATTATCACCTGGACTCAATGCTCGGCACTGCGCCACTACACACCAATAACGATAGCACCATGTGGTCAGCCCTGTCGTTAGGACCAAACGCGCTCGCCACACAGGTCGCGGCTGGCACACCGATGATGGGCTCTAGTGGCGCCATGTGCGCGATAGTGAAAATGACCATTCTGGTGGATTTCTACCGCGTGATAATTGGCGTAGGTCAAGGAGACGATGAGTGGAAAAACATTTGCCTTGTCACAGATAATGCTGACGGAGATTTTAGGTTTGGCCTCAATGAAACTCACTCCGCCGCCGGAATTGGGGAGCGGTGGGTTGGAGGCCCGGTATTGTCAGCAGATCAGTGGTACGCAGTTGTGGCTGGGTCCGTTGGTGGCGAGTACAAGCTGTGGGTGGACGGAATAGAGTACGCGATGACCTTGGAAGGCGGGGCCTCGGCTAGCTGGGATGAGGGCGACTGGTTTACGGAGGCCGATGCACTTGGCAATGACAGCGACACAGTGGGCCTGTTCACTACCCCTGCGCTAGCCGCTGTGCCGCCTGACTACATTTTCGGACTCTCGGGTGAGATTATTGAGGCTGGAGTTGTCAAGGCTTCTGGCGATGGCGACCTGGCAGCCATAGCGGCTTATCTGGAGATGATTAGGAGCAATCTGTAATGCCAATCTTTACGATGCCAGAAGTGTACCGTGACGACGTTCCCGTCAACGGCGTGCTGACGACGCTTCCAGCCTTCCCCATCCCACACTATGCGTGGCCATGTGATATTGCGCAGTGGCGGGATCTGATTCAGTACGGCCTTATCAAGTGGGGCCAGCGCAAGAACGTCAGGGTGACGCACAACCTGGAGTACGGTGACATCGGGATAATGGTTGAAGAATTTAATCTCGACTTCGCTGGCACGCAGGCGCAGTCACTGCCGCAGGACATCGTCCCCAGCATCCGTCTCAATCTGGGCGTGCCAGACAAGCTGCCCCACGAAATTACGCAGGGTGAATGGGACACCTTATTCCAGTCAGTGACGGACAGGTACGACAAATACTGGTCAGCACTGGGGACCAGCAACGCTGATGACCAACTGATGCCGTCAGCCGTGCAGCTTAACTGCATCGAAAGCACCGGCGCCGGGGCGTGGTACACGACGTGGCGAAACACTCGCAGCGAGATGGACGGACTCAGCGATGCCGAAAAGCGCACATGGGACTGTGCGTTGAACTACGCCTATGTCGAGATGGCCAGGATCACCAACGAGAAGTTCCCTGGCGTTCCGACGATGATCTACACCAACAGATCAAAGTCGTATGACTATTCAATAGGCCAGGGCAGGGGTCCGTTGATTCGGATGCCTGACACGGGAGCGGACGCCTGGACGGATCGCAGCTTCAACAACTACGCCTATGCGAACGTAGAGTTTTGGCGTCGCTCGGCCATCATCCAGTTGCAGGGCATCGACAGGCAGTACACGGGCGAGCAGCAAGACTTTCCGAGCGTGCTTCCGGCAGACAGCGAGTTCGCCCAACCGATTTCGCCGTGGATAAACGCAGGCCCCGATAGGGGTTTCGAGTTGCAATATCGCGCGTGGGTACATCCCAACGGCGACCCTTTCGGCAGTGTCGCCGAAGCCCTCAGTTACCCGTGGTACGAGAGTTGGTTGCTCAATCACTCTTGGGTCGGAACGCAGTATCGTGAAGACAACTGGCGATTCTGGCCACAGGACAGGATTACGCGAATCAACTTCTGGCCCCGCATGTGGCAGGTCACTAACTCCGACTGGTGGTTGATGGCGCGCCTCTGTGGCGCGAACAACATTGAGTCTGACCTGATCTTATCCGACTACGACGGGTACACACCGTAATGGCAGTTTACGACATGCCAGTTCAGTATCGGGAAGACGTGCCTGTTTCCGCGTCGCCGGTAGCGCTGCCGGCGTTGCCAAACAAGCACTACATAGGGCACTTCGCTAAGGCTGATTGGTCTGACAGTAACATTCGCCCGCTCATTGACTGGGCTACGCGAAAGAACTGCGCTGTGATGGTCAACATCGAAGACTTGAACATCCCTTCGCCGGGCGGCGGAATGGGATCAGGCAGCCAGCGAGAACTCGTCACTGACATTGACGGCATGTTTGAATCGCAGGTAACGCTGGGCCTCCAGCCACAAGACATCATTCCGTATACCCGTCTGGACCGCATCATCCCGGTGGATACGAGGCCGGATCTTGTGCCTCAGTCAGCGTGGGATGACCAAGACCAGTTCTTGCGCAATAGCTGCAACAGATACTTGACGGACCTTGGCAGCAGTGACGCCAACCCAGCTTTGCAGCCCAGCATTTTCGTATTCAACTGCATTGAGACGCACGGCAGCTTCTCGTGGTACACCACCTTCCGCAACACTGACGCATCTGGCCTCGACGATCAGGAGAAGCGTGACTGGGACGAAGCGATGAGGGCGTTCTATATTCGCTGCTACGACATCGTGCGGGAATACTTTCCCGACCTGGAAAACACTGCCGTGCTGATCTACACCAACATGTCCCACGGCTGGGATGGAAATCGTGGCCGCGAGCGCATGCCGCAGCAAGCAGCAGACATCTTTGAAGGCGTTGGTTGGGACAACTACCGACCAGCGGAACTCGATCAGATGCGACGAAGGTTTCTCAAAAAGATTCAGGACGTTGACTTCCAGCAAACCGGAGAGGCTCAGCGCGGCTTCAAGACTCTGGACCCAGGCAGCGAGTTTGCTCGCCCGCTTGCGTTCTGGCAGAACATCGGCCCCGAGAGACAGTATGAGTTGATCTACCGGACGTTCACCGACTCCATCACTTCCAATGACATTCCGGGTCAGATTGTCGAGCGACTGAGCTACCCTTGGTACAACAGCTACTTCACAAATGTTTCCTTCGCAGGGACGCAGTATCGCGGCGATGAGCAAAAGTTCTGGCCAGCCGACAGGATTGGTTGGCGACTGTTCTGGCCGAGGATGTTCGGAGTGAACAAATCAGACTGGTATTTCATGGCGTGGCTCTGCGGTGCATCGAATATCAAATCGGACCTGATCCTCCAACCGGCGATGTAAAATGGCAGTAGCAATTAGCGCAGCACCCGGACAGGGAATCTACACCTTCCAAGACGCCATCGAACATCTCGTGATGTTTGGTAGGGAGAATACGTCTCGAAGGTTCCGCACTGACATCGTCAATGCTGTCGTGCAGGCATACGAAGAAGTCGGCGCCGTCAGTGATTGGGAATACTTCAAAGAGCACCTGCGCATCAAGATTCCAGCGCGGGTGAACTGGCTTATCGACACCTACACTCATGGAGTTGGAACGATCACCGAGCGGGAATTGAAGTCGGCCACCGACTTCCCTGATTGGATCAAATACGCCCGCATCAAGGACAACGACATTGTCTACGAGGTGCAGGATCAGCTTGCCTCCGATTTGGTCAATCTCACGGCAGACAAGAACCCCGGCGAAGATCGCTCTGCCGAGACGTGGACGATCTATCAGAATAGGTTCCCGCTGCCCCGAGACTTCCGCAGAATGAGCGCTCCATTCTCAGCGGAATCTTGGGGGGCGGCACGCAAGACTTCTCTGGAAGACATGGTGTGGAAAGAGCGGTACGACTTCTACTCTGGCTCGACTCGGACCTACGCCATCGTTGGCAACAGTGACGGGACAGGCGGAATGTCGCTGGTGATTGATCCGCCAGAACCTGAGGAGACAGTGGACTTCGTCTACGTGAGGGCGCCCCGCAGGTTGAAGCTAACTGGCGAAACATTTCCGCTGCGAGGTGTGGACGCCACAGCCAATGGAACGGGAGTTACGCTGCCGAGCGCGAACACCTCCAACGACATGCTTGGGGCGTTTATCCGACTCGGCACGGCTGCGGTATTTCCTACCGGAGTGGGTGGCGACAGCCCGTACTCAGAACAGCGCAGGATCGTGGCAGTCGTGAACGCCACGACGCTCATTGTTGACAGCCCCTGGAGTGGCACGTACTCGTCTGGGACGGGCTACGCCATCACAGACCCAATCGACATGCCCTACGCCTGCCGTGATGCCTTCTGGCGCTGCTGCGAATACAAGCTGGGCATCGTCAGACAGATGCAGAGCGTTACTCAGTTGAACAAGACCTGGATTCAAGCGCTGCGCTTGGCAAAAGAGCGCGATGCAGTCGATAGCAGACGCCGGTACGCGAAGGGATGGCCCGACAGAATGGGCAACTTCTCGGACTGGCGCGTCAACGTGTGATAAGTCATGGCAGAGAAACCAGTATCAATATCACAGGATCGTGCCTTCATCGGCATGGCCTCGAACGTCGATCCAGCGGATTTGCCGTCCGGCATATTCCAAGAGATCATCAACATGGCGCCGTATGCCAGCGGAGCCATAGTTGCACGTGCCGGTACGTCTCCAGTCTCGTTTGAGGTGGAGCAGATGAACGGCCCGGATAACGAGGAAATCTGGTCGATGTACGGATACCGTGTCGGCGGCTTCCATCACATCATCACTGAGAGCGACATCGGTAAGGTCTACGCCAACGAGGGTCCGTACATCGACAAGACGGGCGATGCGATGGGCGGCACCGCGTGGCGTGAAATCTACGACTGCGCCAGCGGTGGCTTGTTCCCGGCCTCGGACTTCGCAGCGTGGTTTGCCACCATGCCAGGCCAGATCCTCATGGCCTTCACTGGCTTGGATCGTCCACTGCGATGGGACGGCGCTACGGACTGCATGCAACTCGCAGGCATCGACGCACCAACGTGCCAGCCCATCATCACACACTCGGGCGTGAGCGACCCCGTTCACGCTGACCCACCTACTGGCGACACTAGCGGCATTAGGGGCAACTACGCCTTCGGCATTCGATACGTGGACGCCAACGAGGGCCAGCCAGGGAACCTGTCTGCTCTACAAACGGTGTTCATCCCTGAGCATGACGACTACGACCCGGATGCAGGTCCACCACCTGACCTCGCGTATGTCGTGCTGACATGGAACTGGGAGGCGTGCATCCCGGCAGAAGGATTGCAGGGCCGCATCGACTTCGTGCAGCTATGGCGCAGCAACAGTGGTCAGAGCACTGTGCTGTATCTGGTTGAGGAGTTTGGAGTGCAGGGCTTCCCGACACTAATCGACATCATTGACGGGACGACCTACGAAATCACCTCTCATGGTCACGGGCTGATCGCGGAACTCTCACCTCTCAAAGAGGTGTCGGTGATGTTCTACACCTCAGGGACTGCGGGACTTCCAGACGCGACCCTGGTGCCAGTGACTTCGGTAGTGGACGACGACACATTTCGGGTCACTGTTGGCGCTACCAGCGCCGTGACTCCTACTGGAACAGAGCGGTGGAACGCAGCCGAGTACACCATAGACCAGTACACCGACAACGAACTTTCCAGTCTGATCGACCCCAACAGAATCCTGAACGTCACAAATCCCGATGGCTCGCTCAGTGCGTATCGCTACGGCATCCCACCGGACTGGATGCGCATTGGCGTGCCATTCAAGAATCGCCTCTGGATGGCTGGCAACGCTGAGTACAAGGTGGGCACTGCGACGATCACCACGAACACAGCGACTGTTGATGGAACCGGCGTCCGCTGGACGCAAGAAATGGTTGGCCGTCAGATTATGCTAGATGGCGGCGACGGATGGTACACCATAGACGTTGTTACCGGAGTGAATCAGTTCACCCTAGATAGAACCTACGCCGGGCCAACGCTCACCGACGTGGAATACGTCGTCACTAAGGGGCCATTCGAGAACTCCAAGCTGTATTTCTCAGAGGGAGATTTGTTTGAGGCTGTGCCGCCGATCAATACCGTCAACGTGATGAAGGAGTCGCTGGACGACGACGACCACATCACAGCCCTGATCCCCAAGGGCAACTATATGTACGTGACGAAGTCGCGCCACTTGCACAAGCTCGCCTACGTGCAGCAGCCAGCAATCGACACGAGTGTTACGCTGACCTTGACCCGTGGGTGCCTTAGTCCTTGGTCGTGGGCCTACGTCGAAAACCTGATCTACATCATTGACGAACTCGGAGCGTACAAGTTCGACGGCAATCAGATGGAGCCTATCTCTGAGCCCATCCAAGATTTCTGGTGGACGAAGATCGCCTGGATGGCCAAGAACAAATTCCATGTCACGTGGGACCAGTTCGCAGAGCAGGTGCTGTACTTCGTCGTGCTGAAAGAGGATTTCCCGTTGATTGATCCAGTCACGGGCGACTTCTCCGCAGAGTATCCGAAGTCGGCGTTGGTCTATGACTACCGCACCAAAGGCTGGCTGCATTTCAAGTACAACATCGCCATTCGCTGCTCCACCGTCGCGCGCATTGAGAACAGGCAACACTCGGCAGTGGCCGTTACGCTTCCTACTACTACCCCGGCGGCACGCATTTGGACGCTAACTGACGGCTTTGAGGATGGCGTCGCCAAGACTGGTACGCGCACAGGCATGAACAACGGTGCCGCCGCCGCCGATGAGATTTTCGACCCAGGAGCGATATTCCCGTTGGATTGCGTGGGGGCCAACGTGGAGATTGTGGACGGCACTGGCAAGGGAGCCACCAACGTCATTCAGGTTCGTGACAGTGATACGACACTGACGATGATTGCCAACTGGAGTCCGGTGATAGACGGTTCCAGCATCTACGCCATCGGCGGCATCAGCTACAGCATCAAAACACCACGCAAAGAGTTCGACTTGAAGCTAGAGCAGCAATCGCGCAGGGAGGCGCGTTTGCATTTTCTGCCGCAGTCAACGGACTGGATCACTAATGCGCAGTATTGGCTGAATCACAATGTGCTACCTGAGGATCAAGCCTCAGGAACCGATTACGGAGACAATGTACGGACGGCAATCGACTCACCCGTGCATGAAATTGAGATGGGTCCGTTTCAGGACAGCGAGCTACAGCCCGGATTCGCACGCATGCCGTTTTATGGTCGAGTTGAAGACTACGCTGACTCTGATCGCTGGGTAACCATTGAGTTCTTCGGAGTGCAGTCACCGTTTCAGATTGAGTTTTTTTATATCGACATCTTGGGGGTGAACTGATGGTGTTCACCAAACAAGTTGGCGAGCTTGATCGGCTGAAAGGGCTGATGGACGATGAGGCCATCAACGTCTTCCGCAACATCTTCGGGCAGTGCAACGCCGCACTGGAACATAACGGCTCTCTCACGCTGGACGAACTTCACGTCACTGAGATTGGTGGTCCGGGCATTGGAACTCCAGGCTTGGTGCTAGAGCCAGGGTGGGACCCGGTTGATGAAACCGCGCCAATCCAGCCGCTCATTCCGCCAGTGCCGCCAATCACCCCAGATCCAGATGAGCCACCGTTCGATATAGAGGCGCCCTCGCAGCCGAACGGTGACCCGAACATGCAGCCGGGCGATGTTATTTGGTACATCACGATCATCATCAACGAGACAACTGGCGCAACCAGCAACATCATAATTTCCGACGTAATTGATCTACCCATCGGGTCGATAATTATGACGACATCGACGGAAGTTCCGCCTGGGTGGACCTTATTCACCACTCTGGATGGCAGGTTCCCTGTAGGTTTCAAGATTGGAGATGCAAACTTCGGGCTGTACGGAGATACGGGCGGCGACATAGAGCATGGCCACCCAAACCACGTCATCTCGTCAGCCAACATCAACGATCACGGCCCGTGGAGCGGGGACACATCCTTGGAGGAACTGAATTTCACCTCCGACGCCACCGGGGATGTCGATACTGATGGCATAAACGAGAGCCCGCTACCAAGGGTAAATACAGAAGAAATCACGGTAGACCTTGACGACCATGAAGCCCACTCGCACGGCGCGACCCCAGGCACTAAAAACGTCGAAGCCGGCACCGGGGCGAATGTGGGCGACGGGCAGGGATTCACGACGGACGAAGAAACCTTAACGCACACCAGTTCGTCTGGGGGCGATCACGATCATGAGATTGCAGACCACGAGCACAGCATCGACATGAGCGTATTGCAGTCCAAAATTAACATAGGCGTCACACCGCAGTCGCACAAGCACACCTGGGACTTCCCGGTAGTCGTCCACATTGGATCGCTACCTCACGAGATGGCAGAGCACATTCCCCCGTTCTATGTCGCCAAATTCATCCAACGGACGCACTGATGGTATTCGGAAAGCAATCAGCACTCTGGTCGCAGTTGGATGACTACTTCCCGGATGAAGTTGGGCACATCTTCCGAGAACTGTTCTCCAACGGGGCACAGGATCTGGTGCATAATGGCCCGCTGATTATCCGCAGGGTAATCGTCAGGAGAACAGTTCGTGGGCCAATCGCAATGGTGCTTGGCGTAGCCGTTGAGAACTGGTGCAAGGACATGACTGTCAAGGTTCTATACCAAGGTGAAGTGCTGACAGTCGAGTTCTGGAACACTGAGTATGGCGACCCGAACGTAGTAGAGGGGCAGGACGTAAGGTTCTACAAGAGCGTCGATGGGCTAGACCTGAACGTCGCAGTGGGCGGCTACATTGATCGCCCCATCGGGCAGTTCGTTCTATGGATGGGTCCGCCTCCGCCAAGGCAGGGATGGGCATACATTCAGCCTCTCGACTTGGCGCCCGATGGCTCCCCAGCCGTACCCGTCATCATGCCTGGAGAGTTCCTGGCTGGCCCAGACACCGCAGGCGATGACTCGCTTGAACACCTCCACGACGACCACGACCCTAGCGGCATCACCGCCCACGCTGTCGGCAAGGTCCAGCTTGATCCCGTTACGGTATTGCTCACCGTCACCGTCGATAACTTGACCACGACGGCTGAACACACTGGCGGCACGAGTGACTTCGACGAGATTGAAGAAGTCACATACGTCGGTATTCACGGGGACCACGCTGACAACCACGAGTGGCCGGACCCAGGCATTACC
>SDBT01007105.1_pt1 | contig 18475 bp, 15 predicted proteins | sample 2277101 | NCBI WGS metagenome assembly SDBT01 (sample SAMN10404973, study PRJNA504765) | marine sediment metagenome | isolation source: marine sediment core GS10_PC15, 103 cmbsf | place: Arctic Ocean: Southern Knipovich Ridge | collected 2010
AACGATGACTACGTCAACGTATGCGTATTCGTTTCCACGATTTGCATTTGTTCGGAACCTGATTCTGAAGTTTGCGTTGTTGTCGGCACCGGCCGGGCATGTGAAGTCTTTTTGTGTTCCCCATGCGGTGTCCTGAGTGCTTTCAAGTTGGTTCCAACCGCTGCCGTCATACCATTCTGCGTAGAGGTATTCACCTGAATCCATGCCATTTGTTCGACGGTAGTATTTGACATGAATGGTTTCATAGCCAGCGGTGCTGAGAGCTTTTTCGATAGAATCAGTGGAAGGTATTTTGGCGCCCCAGGCGCCGGAATATTCGGCCTTCTTGGAAGCAGAGGCGCTACCGGTGATGCTCCAACCGCCGGTAGTTAAATCACCGCTTTCAAAGTCGTCACTAAACAGATCGGCAGCGTAAACAGATCCATTCAATATGCCGATTGTGACAGTGAATAATATTAGATAAATTGTTTTCTTACACATAATTATTCTCCCAAATTGATTACATGTTATTTGTACAAACAACTAATTAAGAGTTACTACTAATATGGATGCATTTCTCCCTCAGTCTCCACCTCCTTTCGCGAGTGTGTGTTTATAGAATTTTATCGCTGAACGTGTATGATTATCCCCCATGAATTGAACAGATACGCAATGGCACCTTATGTCCATTTTCTCCCCAACCTAAATTTAAAGCGCGTTTACAGAATCTTAGCGGATTTCCACAATGGAAATCCTCTTCCATGTAAAACGAACGACTAAAAAACTTCCCGCGGTCTATTATGCCTTTTCAAGTTAGCCTTTTCACTAGTTGGGCCGCTATTGTTTGGGATTGTAACCGGGTGTGAATAGATGTCAAGTGTTTTTTAAAAATATTGTGAATTTTGTAATAGAAGTTACGTTTTTGTCGGGGTTAAGTTACAGGTTTTGTATTTTAGGGTGCAGAATATTAAAATATTGCGATTATTTTGCAAAAAACGGATATTTTTGGTAACACTTTAAGGATATGGCGCACTATTTATTATGAGTATGTTGCTTATAGAGAGAACTCTGTGAACGAAGATACGCCAAGTGATAATTTAACAGTTGATATTATGTTTCGCCAACAGGCCGGTTTGCTTGGTCGGGTTGCGGTTGGTATGGGGCTCAGTGCCGATGAAGGACAGGATGTTTTGCAGGATGTTTTTGCCGGGCTGTTGGAAGCTGGGCCGAAGTTTGAGGGAACGGAGCATTTAAGACGATGGCTGATGCGTGTGACGGTAAATCGGTGTATTGTAGAGTTTCGGCGAAGGAAAAGTCGAAGGCGGAGGATATTGGAGTTTTTTCGTCGGTCGCCGAGGGACAGGACTGTTTCTGCCGGACCGGAGAAAGTTACGATTGCGACAGAAGAGAGAGAAGCTGTCCTGGAGGGATTGGACAAGATGGATGAATTGTACCGAGTGCCTTTGGTGCTTAAATATTATTGTGGATTTAATGCGAGTGAGATTGGAAAGTCGCTGGATTTGAAGCCTGGAACTGTTCGTAAGCGGCTATGTGAAGGGCGAACGCTGTTGGCGAAGACGTTGTTGGAAATGGGGGTCAGGCCGTGATTGATAAGAAGTGCGATAAAATCTCAGAAGAGCAATTGGTGGCTTTTGTCGATGGAGAACTGTCACCGGTCGAAGCAGCAGAAGTGTCGGAGCATGTGAATAAATGCGACGATTGCCGAGCGATGGTTGAGGCGCTGGGAAAATCTCTTGAGATAGTTCGAGACTCTTGGGCTCAGGAACATGAGAAGTGGCCTAATGATTTTGGACCGCGACTGGGGCGGCGGCGTGTATTGCGAGTTACTGCGGTGGCGGCGAGTATATTGTTAGTGGTTGGGTTGGGATTGTTTTGGGTGATGGTGAGTGAGCTTGGAGAAGTCGAAACGCAAGCTCAGATTGAGCAGATTGTCATGCGGGAGGGTATCGCGGCCCAGATGTTAGCGGTTGGGGATTTGTTGGCCGAACAGCCGGGCGGCAGGGAATATGCACGAGAGCGATACAAAGAAATAATAAAAAGCTTTTCACATACGGTTTATGCTGAACAGGCAAAGTTGCGCATAAAATCACTTTGAGAAAGGAGTGAAGAACCATGAAACTGTTAAAGAGAATGCTGTTATTAGCTTTGTTGTTAGTGGTCTGCAGCGTCAGTATAGCGGCAGAAGATCCGTGTGAACCTACAAAGCCGCAACTGCAGTTTAAGATTTCAGATGAGGCTCAGAATCTGGAGACTGGTCTGGAAGAAGATCTGATGATCCCCAGACCAACACATGTAGCATATCTTGGTTTGAAGAATGTGAGTAAGATTCAATTGGTAAATCCATGGACGAACATAAAGAAAGTGGCAAGGGGTGAGTGGCTGGAGGGTAGGAGGTCCTTTTGGCATGTAAGGTTTAAAGGGGAAGGTGTATCGGGAAAGCCATCTGAGTTTATGTTATTGCTTAAGTGGCATGAGAGACCGAGACCAGGCTGGTCCGAATTCTGGCTATTCGCAAGTAGTGAGCAGGAAGCTCGCAAATTGACCGAAGCATTCATATGGCACATTGAACGTTTGGCCGATGTGGAGGTGCGGATAGAGGAAACTGAACTGGAGGTATATCGTGAAGATGTGGTTCGCCTTGAAAAGGAGAAGCAAAAGATTGAGCAAGAACTGCCGGGGGCCAAGTCTGAGTTTAAAGAGTTGAAGAAGACCACTTATTATCGCAACCAGGATGATGCGGAGAAAAGCATTCTTGAGTGGAACACACTGCTAAACACGGTAGAAGTCGATATTGTTGGGATTAAAGCAAGGCTTATGAAGATCAAGGAACTTAAGGAAAATGGGTACGGTTCGCGTTTGCGTATAATGCGGGCGGCAGCGGAAGTTGATTTGGCAGGGGCATTGGCTCGGCAGATAGCGGCCCAGTCACACCGGGAGAAAGCATTACGTTTCATATATCTGACCGGTAAATTGCAGGGTGAGGGAGCACTGATTATTTACAATGAGGAACTGCCTCGTTTACGAAAGGTGATCAAAGAATTTGAGGACAAATTGCCTAAAATGCGTGCAGCGATCAAGCCTGTTGAGGTTGTAGGTAATGAGGTGACGATCTATCCGGTGAGATGAGAGTGGGGGGGGGCAAAGCAAAGGTATGGGCTTTTATTTGTGACGAAATGTTTTTAGATAACGTAACAGATTGCGCAGAATACAGGTTGCCGTTGGCAATACTTGTAAAAAATGGCAACCGTGCACTTGACTACGCCTGAGAGGGCTCGAACCCCTAACCTTCGGTTCCGTAGACCGACGCTCTGTCCAATTGAGCTACAGGCGCTGCTGACAAATCAGTCCGATTTAACCAACCGTCGAAAAGATTATACCCGACAAACTCTTCGTTATCAAGCCCAAAAAGAAGATGCCCAGTATTACCAGAGTCCCCGAAAGAGCCTGGATTTCACCCTGGATGAGTATTCGGCATATCCGGCTAATTCCCTTTGCAAAGGTCTGTCCTCGAAATAAGTCCGGATTAATCCGGCACAGGGCAAATTAGTAATCCAGAAATTAACTAAAAATAATCCACTGTGAAAAAAAAACAGCTTGACTAACCGTTTTTCGTGTTTTTTAATATAAATCGTGAATTTTTGGAGAAACGTGTATTTTGTGGCCAACCCTTTGCCACCACGGACCGTCTAATTAATCGGACCGTTGCTGCATTGGAGAAGTAAGTGGCTTCTGGAGTAAAAAGAATAAATATAACCAAACTACGTACTGGGCACGTCCAACAGTGTCAGGAGTTGGTTTGCAGTCACTATGAGGCAATATATCGCTTTATGGCTTATTTAACGAGAGATATTAACATGGCTGAGGAATTGACACAGGAAACATTTGCCTGTGCATGGGAAAATATAGGCTCTTTCAGGGGACGGGCATCTTTAGGGACATGGCTTCACCAAATCGCATACCGCAAGTTCATCGATTCAAAACGAAAAATTAAGCGGGACAACGCTTTGACCGAGACACTCAAAACGCAAAATCATGAACAAAGGCAAAATTGTGATCCGTTTCACACAATTGCCAAAGATGAGCATCAGCAACTTCTTTACGATGCGTTGAAACAGCTCGACGCACCGGATTGTTCCATCATCGTGCTTCACTATATACAAGGGCTGACATATCGCCAGATAGCCAGGATTTTTCAAGAGCCCAAGGGAACTGTCAAATGGCGGACAAATATCGCAATTAAAAGACTACGGGCAATTTTAACCAAAAGGATAGAACTATGAAAAATAACAAGGGAAAAACATATCGCAATATGTCACTAAAACAACTGGCAATGCAACTGCGATGTCTTGGCAAGCTCAAAACCCCGGAAAAACTAAAACAAAGTCTAATCGATTCGATCCCGATCTACACCGAAGCAGGCATTCAGATAAAAGTGGCCGGATGGCTCACTCAGTGCCGGGATATTGCCGCGACCATAGCTGCGGTGCTGATAATCGGTGCCATGTTACTTATTGTAAATCAGTCTCTACCGGGATCTTCTCAAATAACGTACAGCAACCTTTACGATACGTCTTTGCAATACCCGCGGTGGGACCTGAACGGTTTTATGTATGACTACAATAATTCCATGACCGAGATCGGAACGTGCCAAAAATGAATAACTCAGAAAATATAATCCAGAACAATAACGAATGTTTTGAAGAAAAACCGAAGCTTTCAAAACTCGCTCTAAGCGCAATCGCGCTGGCGGCAATGGGACCAATGTCCGCTGGCGCAATGTGGATCGGTTCATTTAATGATTTTCCCGCAATAGCAAATCCCCAGGCTGTGGCAATCTTTTCGTGCGGTCCGGCATGGATTCTGGCGGTGTTGTTCGGTACCAGGGCACTTAAAGTAATCTGTCAAAGTCAAGGGCGCTTGATTGGCAGAGAATATGCAATGGGAGCAATCGTAATTTCGGCGGTATGGATGATTCTTGTTCTCGTAGCCTTGTTGATGCCTGCATTGTTCTCAATCAACAGTTGAAATATGAAAGTTTTGCTTAACATTTACTTTTTTCACCGGCAATAGTGATTACAAAGATAGGGAAAAAATGAAAAACATGGATGAATCAATTGACATAATAAAGAAAAAACACGCACTGTCAGGCTGGCCGATGGTACTTGCATGGCTGGCGATGATTATCTTCGCTTTCCACGCTTCGACACACATGGTAGGTGCCGGTGATACCTGGGTGGCCCTTGCCTGTGGAAGACACTTCATCAACAACGGCGTCGATACCGTAGAACCATTCAGCGCAAATTCACACAAAGCCGGCCCCACCGAAGAGCAAATCAAACACTGGCCGCCCGCTGCAAGATGGATCGCCGACAAGGTCGGAATGGACACAGTAAAATTCTGGCATCCGACCGGATGGGTAAACCAGAACTGGCTTACACACGTCATCTTCTATTGGCTAACTCACCTCTCACCATTTGCCGACGCCCAAGAGCTGTCCTTCAATACCCTGGCCTACTGGAAAATCGCCATCTATATACTAAATGTAATCTGCGTCTATTACATTGGCCGGGTACTCGGCGTAAATCCCGCGCTGAGTGCCATCTTCGCATGCTTTGCGATGTTCATAGGGCGATCATTCTTCGACATACGCCCAGCCGGTTTTTCGAATCTCCTCGTCGCCGCTTATTTGCTGATACTGGTCCTGTCCACCCATCGAAAAATAATCTATATATGGCTGATAGTCCCGATTATTGTTTTCTGGTGCAACGTACACGGAGGATACATCTATGCCTTCATCATGCTCGTACCCTTTGTTATATTTAACTTCCTGGCCAGCTTTTCAAAAAAATGGTTTGCTTCGGTCGGTTTAAAGGGAATTTACCATACTATTGGCGCCGGCTTTGCCGCTTTTATCGCGATGATTATCTTTAATCCATTCCATTTGACTAATCTGACACACACCTTTGCCATCAGCCTCAGCAAACACGCCGAGCGTTGGAGGAGCATTAATGAATGGCATCCCGCATTCGAATGGAACAATCCGGTCGGTGATGAGATTCCGTTTTTGATTATGTTCATTGTCGCCTTGCTGCTGCTCATCGGGTGGTCACTGACACGGATTAAAATCAATCAACTAATTAAGAATCTGTCCAAGCGATGTAAAAAAGGAAATGATTTGTACAAACCGGCTCGAATAGATATCGCTTTGATTGTTATTGCCGCTTTGACAATATATATGGCCGTTAGTTCAAGGAGATTTATCCCAATCGCCGCCACCGCGGCATGTCCTGTTCTGGCCCTTTTCGTCGACCAGATAATCAGGGGATTTTTTGCCGCTCGTAATTTCAAAAAAGCAAATCATTTTGCAGTACCACGCATGGATCGCAGTCTCCAGGCTTATTTCACTCTTGTCGGAGCTGCCGCTGTCATTTTCTTCGGAACATGGTGGGGACTGAAGTTCAAATGTGTCTATCTCGATCCATGGCCAACCGATCCGAAATTGACTTCAATCTTCATAAGAATGACCGCTTCGGATGCAAAACCCTTTTACGCATGCCAATTTATCAGAGATAACAACATGCAGGGAAAGATGTTTAACTACTGGACTGAGGGAGGATTCATTGCATGGGGGCAAAAGCCCGATCCTAACAATGGTAAAACGCCGCTACAACTGTTCATGGACGGAAGGGCACAGGCTGCTTACGAACGAAGAGATTTCGATCTCTGGCAGAAGATTATCACTGGTGGGCCAGTTGCATACAAAAGAAAAAAAGAGGCTAAAGCCAGGGACTGCCCACTCAGCGCAAATGACTACAGGGAAATTGGACAATGGGTGGAGAAGCAATTGTCCAAAAAAGGTGTATGGGCGGTATTGATGCCCAAAAACCAGTTTAAAAAAACCTTCACAAAGGCACTCGAATACAATCCATTCTGGTGCACCATTTTTTATAACAACAAACAGAAACTTCTTGTTGACAGCAGGGATGAACGGTTCATAGAGCTTTTTGACGGAATCGACTCGGGTAAAACTCGCTATCCCGACGAGTTCTCCCGAAATCTTATAAGGGCACACTATCGACTCTTGCCCGGTAAAGATCCAGGCATTCTAAAACATGGTCTGGAATTGGCCATAAAAGCATTTGATGAAAGACCATCATACGCTCCAATAGAGAAAATCCTCTATGCCCATAACTTCCCGGAACTAAGGGCCGATGTTGATGAATTCTGCAGGAACTATTTGAAACAGTTTATGAAAAACAAAGACGACTTGATAAGACAACACGGCTATCACCACCGACTTATAGCTGTATTAAACATCGTCACCCACTTACGGAGACTCGCCAAAGAAAAGGACGACAAGAAAGAGGAACTCGTTCAGTATTATTCGGATGTCAGGGCGGAACTTTCTGAACAAGCGTCGAAGATAGTAAGGTCCAAACGCTGGTAGAAAAAAACGCTGATTGTGTAACAGGGAATGAAAACAGTAAGATGCTGAAATACTTGTCTTATACCTCAACTATGTGAGTGGCCTGATACCTGGCCTTTGCCTGACCTATCAAGTAGAAACTACCGGTAATGCAGATGAGGTCTTCTCTGCTGGTTGCACTTTTTGCAAGCCGCAAAGCCTCACCAAGGCTCATTGCCGTCTGGTACATTTTACCGCAAATTTCGGTGTATTTCTCAGCCAGTTCATCGGGAGAAAGTGCCTTGGGAGAACTGCTCCGCGTGAAAATAACCTTATCGGCTCCGTATTGCAGTTGTCGAAGCATACCATCGACATCCTTGTCTCCGTTGCATCCGAAGATCATAACCATCGAGTCATAAGGGATATTCTGCCCGATGGCCTCGATTAGCGCCTTTATACTTGCCGCGTTATGGGCCGCATCGATCATGATGCGAGGATCTTCACAAATCATCTCCATCCGACCGGATAGGAAAATATTATTGAGACCCTCGGTCGCCTTTTCAGAGTCAATTTCGTAACCGCTATTTTTGAGTTTATCAAGCATCGCAAGAGCAAGACCGCAATTGATCGCCTGATGCTTTCCGTAGAGCGGTACTCGAAGGTGCTCAAATTTGCTGGTCGGTGTTGTCAGGCATATACGAGTATGTGGTCCGTCTTCGCGGGATGTCTCAAAGCGATAGGAAAAATCAATATCATCCCCGGTCACACTAAAAGGTGCCTTGATTGATATTGCCTTGGATTTCAACACTTGCATAGCTTCAGGGTCCTGTTGAACTGTGATCACTGGAACCCCGCGTTTGAAGACACCGGCCTTCTCAAGTGCGATACTGCCAAGCGTACCACCGAGTTGATACTGATGATCGATACTCAAACTTGTTATGCCTACCACCTTGGGATTAATAACATTTGTGCTGTCCAATCTGCCCCCAAGACCGGTCTCTATGATTGCTATATCAACTTTCGAATCTGCAAAGTACATAAAAGCAAGGGTTGTCATTATCTCGAAGAATGTCGGGGGATCTTTCTTCGCCATCTTCTCGATTGCCGTATGAGTACGATTCATTAATCCAAGCATCTGGCTTTTGGTGATCATTTTAGAGTTGATCGTTATTCGCTCGTGAAGATCCACAACATGAGGTGACGTGTAAAGGCCCACTACATAGCCGTTGGCCTCGAGCATCCTGGCAAGCATAGTGGCTGTAGAGCCTTTACCTTTTGTACCGGCTATATGGGCTGCGGGAATTTTTTTATGTGGATTGCCAAGCAGGGAAAGAAGCTTCTCCATACGATCAAGGCTGAATGTCGTTACGTTATAGCTGACGCGCATTTGTTTCTCGTAGTCAGTACGGCTAAACAGATAACTGATTGCCTGATCGTAAGTGCGAAACGCCTTTTTCGATTTTACTTTACTAACTTTCGATGAGCCCTTTAGAGCCCGTTTCTTCCGAGTTATTTTTTCTGTTTCTGGCATAAAAAAGTAATTTTAACATCTCAAAGCAATTAAGTCAAGGCAAGACTCGTCAAAATACGCGATTTTAGGCTAATATCGCATACAAGATGACATAAAAGCTTATGTAATAACAGCTTATGAATAATCTGCCCCAAAGTATATTTTCAAAAAACAGCCATGCTGACGCAAATATCTACGTTTTTCGCATAATAGTGCCTATTAGATAGAAGGCATATTCGGTGAAAATCGGTCATTTCTGCACTAATATAAAGACGCTACAAGCGATTATCTTTATGCAGAAAAACGCTTTTTCCCACAAACTCCGCTTTGATATGTACGGGCCAGATTGCCTTGTGGTTCGACCAATAATTAGTATAAGTACTATCAATTGGTTTGGTTTTGACCAATTGGTCAGTTTGAAAAGTAAAAATGTAAAAGGAAAAAGGAAAAACTGTGGATTCGGCCCCACCGTAGCGGGTCTGCGACTTTGGCCGAAGCTATTTTATTGTTTCTTTGAAATTGTTGTAACGTGATATAACACAACCATTTACGTTAAAACAGAATCCATATTCGGTCAGTTTGAGTTAATAACCATGGTTTTTATGAAGTTGCCTTGAACGAGATTAATCCATTAGCTGTAGAAGATGGGCTATTTGGGCAGTATGGGGTAGATGGAAGGCCCGAACGGAGTGTTAAAAGTAGAGAGAAGTTGTGAAAAGTGAGCGTTTTTTGTGTATTTCTGAGGAGAAGTAGGTGGTTTTTGTGGGAAATTTAGGGGTACAATTTGCACCGTTTGCGTGTTATGTTTCGCATATCGTATATCGTATATCGTATTGCGTATTGCGTATTGCGTATTAGTAACCGTATGGGCAAGCAAGCTTAAGGCCCCGACTTGTCGGTTTTGTCCATCCTACGATTTTGCGGTTGGTTTCCTGTCGTTCGCATATTGAAATTGGGTTTGTTTCGCATCTTTTTGGAAATATTTGTTTGCTCTGGTGGTATGGTGATTTGTTGATTGTCCGGTAAAAAATAATGTATTTTTCTTTTAAAGGGCTTGCCAAGAGTTGTAATGTTTTATATATTTTGATTATAACGAGAACTTCGGGAGCTAACATTGGATGTTTTTAAGCTCTTGGTGTTTTCCGCTGGGGAGTTAGATTCTTACAAACATCATACCTGATGTTAATGGGACGGTTAAAGCCGTCCCATTTTTAATGCGCCGGCGTGAGAGGTTGTGGCAGTGAATTCCCCGCCTACTCGATTTTTGGGTGTTTCTATGAAGAACTGAATTGGTAGTTTCCAAGTTCGTGTGCGCATTTCAGAATGTCAATGAATAAGTCACAAAAAGTCCGTGGGCTTCGTAGTCGTCGAAGCTGCCGCCGTTGTGGTTGTTGAAGTTTATAAACTGGTACTCTAAACCTATTTTTTGGTTTTCAGATATCTTACGATTCAAGGTTACGCCGACAGTATCGTAGGCATTATCATTTAGATTGTCTCCATCACCCTGGCCAAGTGCCTCTGTATGTCTATATCCAAAAAGCACAGAGGTTCTGCTGTTTTATCTATTGGGCAAAAGATTATGGCTTTTGTGATCATCATTTGTCTGTGTATGCTCCCGTCATCATTCCATGCTTTAAAAGGAAGCATATTGACAATAAAAGTATTATGACTACTATGATAACCATCTTACTTAAAAATAAATGCAGGAGGATCTGACGAAATTGAAATGTTCAACGCTTATTTGTGTTATGGTGCAGATAATAATGTTGCGACTAAGCCAAAAATGCCAGAAAGGAATTTAGAAAATGAAGAAGTTAGCCCTAATCGTACTATTCGGATTGCTCAGTCAATCACTCTCTGCCAGCCAATTACATGTTTCAATGAAGGGAAGCGACAAGAATGACGGTTCCGCTTCAAAGCCTTTTAGGACGATTTCAGCGGCTGCCCAGACTGCCCAGCCTGGCGATGTGATAACCGTCCATGAGGGCACTTATCGTGAACGGGTGACTCCTCCTCGCGGCGGCGAGTCCGATTCGAAGAGGATCGTTTATCAAGCCGCTAAAGGTGATAAAGTCGAGATCAAGGGCTCTGAAGTGATAACCGGCTGGGAAAAATACGCCAAAGGAGTCTGGAAGGTGACTATTGCAAATACTTTTTTCGCCAACTACAACCCATATAAAGATATAATTAACGGCGACTGGTTCCATAGATTGGGCAGGGACCACCATACGGGCGAAGTTTATCTTAACGGCAAATCCTTATACGAGATGAAGATATTAGCGGCCGTATTGAATCCAAAGCCAGCCAGGGACATAGTTGGCCCGGAAGTGTCGCTGGGCATAAGGGACCAGGAGGGATCGACATACACCTGGTATTGCACAAGTGACAAAGAAAACACTTACATATACGCCAATTTCCATGACTATAATCCCAATGAAGAATTGGTGGAAATCAATGTAAGAGAAAGCTGCTTTTACCCTGACAAGCCCGGCAGAAACTATATTACCGTGAGAGGTTTCCATATGAGCCAGGCCGCAACGCAATGGGCAGCGCCTACTGCCGAGCAGATCGGTCTTATCGGGGTCCACTGGAGCAAAGGCTGGATTATCGAGGACAATGTCATCAGCGATTCGAAATGCTCCGGTATCACGCTGGGAAAAGACCGCAAGAGCGGTCATAATGTTTGCGCTCAGGATCCAAACAAAGGCGGTGCCGTGCACTACAATGAAGTAGTCGCAAAGGCCCTGGAGTATGGTTGGTCCAAAGATAATATCGGTTCGCACATCGTAAGAAATAACACGATATTCAACTGCGAGCAGGCTGGAATATGCGGAAGCATGGGAGCTGCTTTTTGCGAGATAACGAATAATCACATTTATGATATTTGGACAAAGAGACAATTTTCAGGTTTTGAAATTGGCGGGATCAAGTTTCATGCGGCGATCGACACGCTCATCAGCAATAACCGCGTACATAATACCGGCAGAGGTATATGGATCGACTGGATGGCCCAGGGAACACGCGTAACCGGCAACTTGTGCTACGACAATTCACTTTACGATTTCTTCCCGGAAGTTAATCATGGTCCTTATCTCGCTGACAATAACATATTCCTTTCTGAATGGGCTATTCGTGACATGTCGCAAGGCGGAGCGTACATTCATAACCTGGTGGCAGGAGGGATCCATAGTTCTCCGGCCGGACGCAAAACTCCGTACCACTTGCCGCATTTGACCCGGATAGTCGCCTTAAAAAATATCCTCGGTGGAGATAACCGTTTCTATAACAATATATTCGTTGCGGCTGATGCCAAAATCACCAATCGCAACGACCCCAAAGCCGAAAGAAAAAAGGGCTATGGGCTGGAAGTTTATAACGTGGTAAAGCTTCCGATACAGATGGGTGGCAATGTGTACTATAAAGGCGCAAAACCATGCATCCGCGAAACAAATTATGTCGAGAAACCGGATTTTGATCCAAAGATAGAATTGGTAGAAGAAGGTGAAAATGTGTATCTTCATATAACGCTTGATAAGTCTTTTAACTCTTTAAATAACAAGCTCGTAACAACGAAGCTTTTAGGCAAAGCCGTGATCCCGGACCAGGCATTTGAGAATCCCGACGGCTCGCCTTTGAAAATTGATACCGACTATTTCGGCAACAAGAGAAACGATAAGAATCCCACTGCCGGGCCGTTTGAAAATCCGGGACATGGAAAGCTTACCTTGAAAGTATGGCCTGTGGTACAGAAGTGAGTTTCGTTTAAGAAAATAACTTCAGAAAAGGATTTAGCAAATGAAGAAGTTAGCTGTAATCGTACTGCTCGGATTTCTCAGTCAATCACTCTCTGCCAAAGAATACCATGTGTCCGTCAATGGAAGCGATAAGAATGATGGTTCCGCTTCAAAGCCATATATGACGATCTCGGCGGCGGCTGTGGTTGCGCAGCCCGGTGACGTGATAACCGTGCATGAGGGGACTTATCGCGAACGGATCACTCCTCCTCGTGGTGGCGTTTCCGATTCGAAGAGGATCGTTTACCAAGCCGCAAAGGGTGAAAAAGTCTTCATCAAGGGCTCTGAGATTGTCACCGGCTGGGAGCACGTCCGCGACGGTGTATGGAAGGTTACCATTGCCAATACATTCTTCGGCGAATACAACCCCTACAAAGATATTGTTACCGGCGACTGGTTCGATAGAATGGGAATGGATCACCATACAGGCCAGGTCTATCTCAACGGCAAATCGTTGTTTGAAAAGGGCTCGCTCGATGAGGTAATGGATCCCAAACCACATCGAAAGGCCGTCGACAAGCAAGCAGCGCTCTATACCTGGTACTGCCAGAGCAACGAGAAAGACACCACCATCTGGGTCAACTTTCACGGCAACAATCCCAACAAAGAACTCGTTGAGATAAACGTGAGGGATGCCTGTTTCTATCCTGATACGCCCGGCAGAAACTACATCACCGTGCGCGGTTTCGGCATGAGCCAGGCCGCCACTCAATGGGCGCCACCTACTGCAGAGCAGATTGGCCTGATAGGAACCCATTGGAGCAAAGGCTGGATCATCGAGAACAATGTCATCAGCGATTCGAAATGCTCCGGCGTCACCCTGGGTAAAGACAGAAAGAGCGGCCACAATGTTTGTGCCAAAAACCCAGGCAAAGACGGCGCCAAACTCTACAATGAAGTTGTCGCCAGGGCGTTGGAGAATGGCTGGTCCAAAGAAAAAATAGGCTCGCACATCGTAAGAAACAACAAGATATTCAACTGCGAACAGGCCGGAATATGTGGAAGCCTGGGGGCGGTTTTTAGCCAGATAACGGATAATTATATTTACGATATCTGGACAAAGTGGCAGTTCGAAGGCGATGAAATAGCGGGAATAAAGATTCATGCTTCAATTGATATGCTAATTAAGAACAACCGAATTGTGAACACCGGCAAGGGGATTTGGATGGACTGGATGTCCCAGGGGACGCGAATAACCGGTAACCTATGCTATAACAATATCCTGCAGGATTTCTATTCTGAGGTAAATCATGGGCCATACATCGTTGATAATAATATATTTCTGTCGAAGTGCTCGGTATGGGATATGGCACAGGGAGGAGCTTATGTTCACAATCTGATGGCAGGGACTGTCAACTTAGCTCCCCACAGCCGTAAAACTCCTTACCATCTGCCACATTCAACCGTAGTGGTTGGTTTGCAGCAAATTTCCGGTGGCGATACACGGTTCCTTAATAATATTTTTGTCGCTGGTTATGAAGGTAATGCAGGCCAGCGCAATCCTGAATACAAAAAACGTACAGGGTATGGAATTGAAAGTTACGGCCTCCGAGCATATAATGATGCGGTGTTTCCTGTTATGGTCGATGGTAATGTGTACTTCAAAGGCGCAAAACCATGTATCAAGGGAACAAATTATTTTGAGAACCAGGATTTTGATCCAAAGATAGAATTAGTCGAACAAGGTGAAAATGTGGATCTTCATTTAACGCTTGATCGGTCTCTTGATTCATTAAATAATAAACTCGTAACAACGAAACTTTTAGGCAAAGCTAAGATTCCGGATCAGGCATTTGAGAATCCCGACGGTTCGTCTTTGAAAATTGATGCCGACTATTTCGGTAATAAGAGAAACGATAAGAATCCTACTGCTGGGCCGTTTGAATATCCGGGACAAGGGAAGCTTTCTCTGAAAGTGTGGCCCCGAAAATAAATTGGGATGTTTTAGTAATGCCTTAATCGCGAAAGGCCAAGAAATGAATTCTCGTGAAAGATTGGAAAAGACACTTAACCATGAGCCGGTAGATCGCGTGTGTGTGGATTTTGGCGCGACTCATGTTACGGGTATATCGGCCAGTACATTGTCCAGGGTCAGGAAGGCTTTGCTCGGTGAGCAGGATTACCGGGTAAAGGTCCATGAGCCATTTCAGATGCTCGGGCAGATCGACGAGAAACTAACCGAAGCTTTGGGCATCGATGTTGTTGGTGTGATGCCTCCGACGACTATGTTTGGTTTCGAGTGTAAAGACTGGAAAGAGTTTACGATGTTTGACGGCACCGAAGTTCTGGTGCCCGGCAATTTTAATGTCAAAGACGACGGCGCCGGCGGCTGGAATCTCTATCCTCAGGGGGACACATCGGTAGAACCAAGCGGGCATATGCCCAAAGACGGATTCTATTTCGATGCGATCTGCCGCCAGGGACCAATTGTTGAGGACAAGCTTGATCCGGCGGATAATCTTGTCGAGTTTGCCGAGTTGACTGTTGAGGATATTAAGCCGTTAGTCGATCAGGCCGACAAAGCTGTCCAGGCCAATAAGGGTACTATCCTCAGTACACCAGGAACCGGTTTTGGAGATATTGCACTTGTCCCGGCAATGTGGATGAAGGAAACTCCCGGCATACGAGATATCGAGGAATGGTATGTTTCCACCGCGATGCGCAGAGACTATGTTTATAAAGTGTTTGAGGGCCAATGCGAGATAGCACTGAAAAACTTAAAGCTTTTGATTGACACGCTGGGCGATAAAATCCAGGCCGCCTTTACAACAGGTACCGATTTTGGCACGCAGAGCGGATTGTTTATCTCGCCGAAGGCTTATCGGGATTTGTTCAAGCCTTTCCATAAAAAGATCAATGATTACATCCATGCCAATTCCAACTGGAAGGTCTTTATTCATTCCTGCGGTGCGGTCATGGAATTGATCCCAGATTTTATCGAAGCCGGTTTCGACATCCTCAATCCCGTGCAGTGTTCCGCTGCCGGTATGGATCCTCGTCAGTTAAAGGATGAATTCGGCAAAGACATAATCTTCTGGGGCGGCGGTGTGGATACACAAAAGACATTGCCGTTTGGAACGCCCGAAGAAGTTTACAATGAAGTACGTCAGCGCATCGAGATATTCAACAATCCGACAGCAATGGTATTCAATACAATCCATAACATCCAGGCGAAAATACCGCTAAAGAATGTCCTGGCAATATTCCGCGCGATTGAGGACAGCAGCAAATAACTATCACTATATGATGAATCAGGAAATAAAATGCAAATGAATGAACCAAAAGACAGTGGCAGCACCCGTTATCTTGTCGGTGTCTGCCTGGTGGCGGCGTTAGGCGGCCTTTTATTCGGATACGATACCGGTGTAATAAATGGCTCGCTGAAGTTCGTTCAGATAAAATTCGACTTGAGCCCGGCGATGAAAGGTTTTGCCGCCTCCAGTGCCCTGATCGCCTGCATATTCGGTGCCGGCTTTGCCGGGATGTTAAGCGATTACATGGGGCGAAAGAAGGTTTTGATACTATCGGCCATACTGTTTTTAATTTCAGCAATAGGGACGGCGCTTCCGCAAACTCTTTTACAATTTATCGTATTTCGCTTAATAGGCGGTCTGGGAGTAGGTGCCGCGTCGATGACTTCGCCGATGTACATCGCGGAAATATCTCCAGCCAGGATTCGCGGCCGAATGGTTTCGGTTAATCAATTCGCCATTGTCTTTGGAATGCTGCTGGTATATTTCGTAAATTATTTTATCGCAAAAAATGAGGACCTGGCATGGAACACTCAAACCGGATGGCGATGGATGTTCGGTTCCGAATCACTACCTGCAATCCTTTTCATGTTCCTGATGCTGCTCGTGCCTGAAAGCCCGCGATGGCTGACTAAAAAGGCCAGAAAAGACGAGGCTTTGGCAATCCTGGCACGCGTTGACGGTACCGAATATGCCCGCCAAGAGATGGTATCTATCGAAGAAACCATTTCACACGAGAGCGGCTCGCTTTCGCAACTGTTTCATCCTGGAATGAAACTCGTATTAGTAATCGGAGTAGGTTTGGCAGTCCTCCAGCAGGTCACCGGGATAAACGTCTTTCTGTACTTCGGCAGTGACATATTCGAAAAACTCGGAGGCGAAACCATCGATGCTGCTTTACTTCAGCAAGTTGTTGTCGGGGCGACTAATCTTATCTTTACGATCATCGCAATATGCCTGGTCGATAAGCTGGGACGAAAGCCTTTAATGATCATCGGTTCAACGGGCATGGGGATTTGCCTCTTTGCAATGGGGATGGCAGGACTCTATCAGGCAAAAGGACTATGGATGCTGTTTTTCGTATTGGGATATATCGCCTGTTTCGCACTTTCGGTCGGACCGGTAGTCTGGGTGATACTCTCGGAAATATTCCCGACAAAAATCCGTGGAAGGGCGATGGGCATTGCGACAATATGCTTATGGGCAGCCAATACCGTCGTATCGCAGACGTTCCCAATGATGGATGAGAATAAATTTTTAGTTGACCTGTTTCACCATGGATTTCCGTTTTTTATCTACGGGACCATGTGCATCGTTCTGGTCGTCTTCATGTGGCGCCTTGTACCCGAAACCAAAGGTAAATCTCTCGAAGAGATTGAAAAGATGTGGCTTGGCGGTGACACCCGAAAAAGCACTATTGATAGAGGATATCACTAAATATTACAAAAGTGTTTCAATGAGTGATAAATGCCAAAGGTAAGATTAGCAATATATGGGGAATCCTGTTTGTAGAATATTGGAGCCCAACTCAATAGGAGAGCAAAAATGGCAAAGAAAATAGCAATGATAGGCGCAGGCAGCATTGTTTTTTGCAAGACGCTTATGAGTGACATTATGGCTACGCCTGCCCTGGCCGACAGCGAGTTTGCGTTGATGAGCCTGACCGAACCGAAGTTGCGACGAATGGAGAGCTTCGGCAAGCGTATGATAAAGGAAAACAATTTGCCAGGCAGTGTCTGGGCCACCTTGGATCGTGCCGAGGCACTCAAGGATGCCGATTTTGTGGTGGTTATGATCCAGGTTGGCGGTCTCGATGCATTTGAGGTTGACTATAAGATCCCACTTAAATACGGTGTGGACCAGTGCGTTGGTGATACGCTGGGGCCAGGCGGTGTGTTTCGGGGACTAAGGACCATACCCGTTCTCATTGAGATTGCTCGTGATATGGAAAAGCTTGCGAACAATGGCGCCGTTATGCTTCAGTATGCAAATCCTATGGCGACTAACTGCCTTGCGCTGGGTAAATCCACGGGTGTGCAGTTCGTCGGTCTTTGTCATGGCGTTCAGACTACACTTGACCTTGTATCTCGTTATTGTCAGGTTCCCAAGGACGAAATAAGTTATTTCTGTGGCGGGACAAATCACATGGACTGGTTTCTTAAGCTCGAGCACAAAGGCCGCGACCTGTATCCCGTTTTGCGGGAGCTTTTTGAGAAACCGGAGTATTACAAAAGCGAAAAGGTAAGGGCCGAGGTGTTTCGTCACTTTGGATATTTCATGACCGAAACCACGGGGCATTTGAGCGAATATGTACCCTGGTTCCGCAAAAATAAAGAAGCAATGGACTTGTACTGTGACGAGCCGGGTTTCGGCGGACAAACCGGGGCGTACTATAACTGGTGCAAGACCGTCGGTGAAAAATATGCCAAACACGATCCGCTTGAATTCGAATCCGCTGTGATCGAGAACCGAAGTGTCGAGTACTGCTCATACATAATGGAAGCAATTGTAACGG
>SDBT01007106.1_pt1 | contig 18473 bp, 16 predicted proteins | sample 2277101 | NCBI WGS metagenome assembly SDBT01 (sample SAMN10404973, study PRJNA504765) | marine sediment metagenome | isolation source: marine sediment core GS10_PC15, 103 cmbsf | place: Arctic Ocean: Southern Knipovich Ridge | collected 2010
GGAGTCAAACTGGCCGCAAACGTTACATTGCCACTGCTGCTAACCTGGAACTGAGAGCTGGAACCAACTGAAAGAAGAGCCTGAGGATCAGTGGTCCCAATCCCAATATTAGTACCGTCATCAAAAAGAACAGAGTTGATTAGAGTGCTAGCACTAGACCATTTGGGAAGATAGTTTTGAGTTCCTGAACCACTGATAGCTCCTGCGCCTGTTCCCATGTCATCCCAAGAGTCACTGCCATGAGAGTATTGCATTTTATCTGTTCCCGAATCGTATCTGATTCCGGGATTATTGGTATTTCCATCATCAAAATAGATGTATCTTGTTGCATCAGTAATTCCTAGTTGGATATTGTTTGCGACAGTAAGATTCTCTTCCGGAGCCGTTGTGCCAATGCCAACGTTGGCTCCCATTATTTCTATATCTCCAGTTGTATCAAAAATAATTCTTTCGTCAGTATCACTGATGCCAATCCAACTATCATCAATCAGATAAAGGTTTTCTGTTAATCTAATGTCACCACCAACATCGAGTTTATAGTCCGGTCCTGCTTTGCCAATGCCCACCCTGCCATCTTTAACGATTAAGGAGTTTTCGCCGATCCCAAAAGCAATGTTGGTTACTAGATATTCAATTGAGGTATAGCCTGAAGGAACTTCTCCTGAACTCCAATTAATCGGAGTCCAGCCTGAATCCCAGTCATTCTGAGAGAGAATATATCTTACTTGGTTATTATTAGTGTTTTCTATGTAAACTTCAAGATAAACAGGATCAGAGTCTGTTTTGCGAATCAATCTTATCTTGGAAAAACTGTTTTGATCATGTCTGACATTAGAAAGGAGATTAAGTCGAAGCTGTCTTCGGTTGTCACCGTCCGGATAAGCAGCTGAAGCGTAGAAAGAAATTGATTGGTGACGATCAGCGGTCATGTCCATGAGATGGAAAAGACCTGAAGCTCGGTTTGGAGTTTGAGCGATTCGATACCAGCCGTTGGTGCCGATCGTGGCTTGATTGCCTTGTTTAAGCGGCTTGTTGTAAAGGTTGTAGATAGTATCAGTGATTCTGGTCGTGCCATCAACATCAAGGGTGTATTCTGGAGCAATGGTGCCAATGCCTACTTGGGTAGTGCTTGTTTCTACTTTGAAAACATCGCCAACGGTCAAGTCGTTGGCAATAGAAGTTCTTCCCAGAGCATCAACCGTAAATCTTTCTGCTTCAGTACTGCCTGAGGAGAGAGAAAGAAGATTAAAACCAGTTGAATTAGTGCCAGCATAAACCGAGACTAGATTGCCGCTGGCAATATTGGCGTCTGTAACTCTCATTTGGTTTCCATATTGCCCGCCCAAATGAAGATTTAATTTTCCCGCTCCGTCAGGGGCGAGAGTAATGTTGCCATCAGAACCAACGGAACTGATGATTGAAATTGCCTCGCCTTCAATAGCAAAAGTGCCTTGAGTCGATTTGATTTTAGGAGAAGGAGCGGCGAGAATAAGATAACCTTCAGGCGTCAGGACCGGCACCATATTGCCTTCCGGTTCCTGGGATGGAGAGAAGCCTCCTAGCTGATAAGAATCAGCCACATGGGCGGCGCTTGAAACCGGGAGACGAGGGGAGGCTTCAGAGTTGTCGCCAATACTAATGCCCAGGTAAAGTCTTTCGTTCTGAAAAAAGAGATGAGAAGGAAGCTCAGAGCCTCCTTGAGAAGTATCTCCTAAAGCAATCTGAAATTGATTGCCAGAATCTGGTTCAAGTTCCCAAGCTTTTGATTCCCAGAGAGCTTGACCATCCTCAGCTTGGTTGTAGAGCCTAAAAATCGCTTTTGTTTTATCAGTAATTGCTTTGCCAGAGAGATCGGTTAATTGGCCTCGGAAAACAATTATCCAGGGAGAATAACTAGCCGTTACTTGAGCAGGAACTTCAGTCACTTTTTCAGGAACAAAGAATTTCTGGAGGCGATAATAAAGGGAGCGGCGGGAGAAAAGAAGAGCGAGAAGAACGATAATGACAACCCCGACCGTTAGTTTAGCCAATCGAAAGAGGGGACGAGTCTTTTTTAAAGTCACTGTTTTAAACAAAGGTTCCTCAGCTATAACTGGAGGTTCTGGTAGAGTTTCTTGAAGATTTTCTTTTTCGGCCCAGTTAAAGAATTTCCGCAGAGTAGAGAAGTGGCGTTTGATGGTTGATTTGGACAGATTCGACGCTTCCAGGTGTGCCTGGTACTGAGTAATTTTTTCTTTATCAAGCTTGTTTAATAAATTTTCCATTTTTTTGACTATTGCCAAAAGTGTTATAATCAAAATGCGGGCTACCTTTTTTGTTTAGACGCAAAAAAAAGCGAACTTGGCTCCCCTCCAAATTTTTGCTTGCGGCGGCCCGCGTTAATTTGTTAATTTACGTTGCTTCTAACCAATTCAAAAAATGTCTAAGGTCAGACAGGTAATTTTTAATCGTGATTTGGCTAACTTTTTCTTGCCCCAAATGTTTTTTGAATCCTGCCAAGACTTTCTGGCTGGATGATTGAGAATTAACAGGAGACAAATGAAGGTTATCAACCTGAAAAGCATCATTTTTTATTAGCCAGCCTTGACTAAGGCCGAACTGACCAAATTTTCTTAAGGCTGAAAGGCGGCGGTTAATAGTGGAAAGGGGAGTCTTTTTGGTTTGAAGGTCAGTTTTGTATTCTTCGATTGTTTCCTGGTTAAAAAGTTTAAAAAGAGCCTTGCCAACAACTTGATATCTGATACCTGTTTTAACAGCAAACCAGTCAAGGAAATTGTTGATATCAGCAACATAGTTTTTAATAGTTGCTGAAGAAGCCTTTTGTGTTTTGAGATAGTAACGGAAAAGTTCAGGCAGGTTCATAATTTAAAGGAAAAGCCAGAGAAAAGCACTGGCAAAAATTAATAAAGCAATCAATCCCTGAGCAATACCAGCGAGGCTATTGGTTTTTTTGATGATGTAGTTCTGGCTATATTTTGTCATCTTGGTTTCGGTAATTCCCGCAAACTGTGTTTAGCTATAAATTATAAAGATTATACTTGATTATATGCTGGCTACAACTATAATAAGGTTTTCTTAAGTGTGTCAAGAGTCAATTTCTGTAGAGTTTGACCTAGTTAGACTAGGTTCGCAAAAGTAAAAAACAAGGTTTGTAAACATTTTCATCAAGCTTCACACAAACAATAATTCCCGCAAAGCAAGTAAAAAATGACTACCAAAAGCTATCAAAGTGTAGCATTGACAAGAAAATGGCTTTAGAAAGAGTGGTGATATATTTTGATATAAAGAGGTGGCTAAATTTGATTATTAGCCTATAGGAATTTGAGGCTAATTTTGCTATTTTTTAAGCGTTTTTTAGGATAGTTATTGATTTTTTAGAGCTCAAAAAGGGAAATCTTAGGCCTCTGCCTGAAAAATATTCCTGAAAGAAATGCGGTTTTTCGTGATATCCTAGAGTAATAGGGAATATGTTACGATTGGCAATTTCTTTCTATTTCTGCCAGGAATTATATATAATGAATAAATCTCTTTAATAAGGGCTAAATTTGAAGGTAAGTAACTTGAAATCTTGAGGATTTTAGCTGTATGCTGTAGGGAATTACTCATCCTCTAATATTATGTTTTTTATTCTATTAATCTTAATATTCTTGATTAACGGGGTTAAAATTGGTTTTTTCTATGATCTCGCCTTGATTAGCTTTTTAAGTAACGGTCTGTGCTTATCAAGTTCTTGTTTCCTCTTTGTCAGTTAGTTTATCTTCTGTCATTTCTTAAAGTATAAAGTGTTGCTAAATAGTTTGTCAATAATTTTTCTTTTTAGAGATTTCTTCTAACTCTGGCTCAATTCCTTCAGTATTTAAGAAGTAAAAACTAGCCACTCGTTTTTAAATGAAGCAATTCTGACTTTTCGAATGAAGAGTTTTTTGTTATCATTAAAGCCAAGATGGCGAAAAATTATCATCCAGGGGAAATTGAGAAGAAATGGCAGCGAAAATGGCGGGAGGGGAAGATATTTGAAGTTGATTTGGATAAAGCCAAAAAGCCCTTTTTCAATTTGATGATGTTTCCTTATCCTTCTGGAGAAGGTCTTCATGTAGGCAATATGTATGCTTTTACCGGATCGGATATCTACGGACGGTTTCAGCGGATGCAGGGATATGATGTTTTTGAACCGATTGGTTTAGACGGTTTTGGCATTCATAGCGAAAATTATGCCCTTAAACTTGGAAAACATCCCAGGGATGTAGCCAAAAAAACAGAAGAAACTTTTTATCGCCAGCTTGAAGCAACTGGTAATTCTTACGCTTGGGATAATATTTTAAAAACTTATGATTCTGATTATTACCGCTGGACCCAGTGGATTTTTATTCAGCTTTACAAGGCTGGTTTAGTAGAACGAAAAAAAGCTTTGGTTAATTGGTGTTTTTCTTGCAAAACGACTCTTTCCGATGAACAAGTGATTGCTGGTTATTGCGAGCGTTGCAAAACAGAAGTTGAAAAAAAAGAATTGGAGCAATGGTTTTTTAAGATTACCAAATATGCTGACAAGCTCCTCAAGAATTTGGAATGGATTAATTGGTCGGAAAGAACCAAAATTGCCCAGAAAAACTGGATTGGCAAGTCTGAGGGGGTTTTGATTAAATTTAGAGTTCACATTCCGAAAGAATCTCGCGAAGCGGGCAATTCCAAACTATCAATTTCTACTTTTACCACTCGTCCGGACACTATTTTTGGGGCGACATTCTTTGTTTTAGCGCCTGAGTCAAAATGGGTGGGAAAATTAACTAAGTTAAAATATAAAAAACAGGTAGCTAGTTATGTTCAGCAAGCACGACGAAAAACGGAAATTCAAAGGCTTTTTACAGAGCAAGAAAAAACCGGTGTTTTTACCGGCTCTTACGTTATTAATCCAGCTACAGAAAAGAAAATTCCTGTTTGGGTAGCAGATTACGTGATGATGGGCTATGGAACAGGGGCAGTGATGGGAGTGCCGGCTCATGATCAACGGGATTGGGAATTTGCTAAAAAACACAAAGTACCAATTATTGAAGTCATTTCCGGGGGTGATGTAAAAAAGGGAGCTTACGATGGAGAAGGGAAACTGGTTAATTCAAATCAGTTCAATGATTTATCTGCCAAAAAAGGGATAATTGAGATAACTACTTGGTTGAAGAAAAAAGGCTTAGCCGAAAAACAGATTCAGTTTCGTTTACGTGACTGGTGTATTTCCCGCCAGCGTTATTGGGGTCCGCCTATTCCTATGATTCATTGCTCCAAGTGCGGTTGGCAGCCAGTACCGGAACAAGATTTACCGGTCAAATTACCTTTTATTAAGAATTACCAGCCTAAGGGAACAGAAGAATCTCCTTTAGCTCAAGCTAAAGACTGGCTTAAAACTAAGTGCCCTCAATGCCAAGGTTCAGCCAAAAGAGAAACTGACGTTTCCGATACTTTTTTAGATTCTGCCTGGTATTTTTTCCGTTATCCATCAACTGATTTTGGCAACAAACCATTTGATAAAAAGAGAACTAAAAAGTGGCTGCCGGTGGAAATGTATATTGGCGGTCAGGAACATGCTTTGCTTCATTTGATGTACACCCGATTTTTAACCATGGTTTTCAAAGACCTAGGCTTAATTGATTTCGAGGAGCCATTTAAACGCTTTTACGCTCATGGTCTAATTGTTAAAGACGGAGCTAAGATGAGCAAGTCTCAAGGCAATGTGGTAATTCCCGATAAATATATTAAGAAATTTGGTGCTGATGCTTTAAGGACCTATTTGATATTCTTTGGACCTTTTAATCAGGGGGGTGATTTTCGAGACGAGGGAATTGCGGGAATGTATCGTTTTTTTAGCCGGGCTTGGCGAATTGCCCAAAAGTTTGAGAAAGAAGGGACGCTTGAAGAAGAAAAGATCATTCATAAAACAATCAAAAAAGTAACTGAAGATATTGAAAAACTCCATTACAACACGGCCATTGCTGCGATTATGGAGTTTGTCAACTTTCTTTACAAAGAAAAATCAGTCAGCCACCAGGCAATTGAAACCTTGGCTTTATTAGTAGCTCCATTCGCTCCTCATATCAGCGAAGAGATTTGGTGTGAGGTTTTGAAAAACAAATTCTCAGTTCATCAGCAGAAATGGCCTAAATATGATTCTGAATTAGTTAAAGAAAAGAAAGCGACGATTATTATTCAAGTTAATGGCAGGTTGAGGGGGCAGATTAAAATAATCAGTGGCCAGACAAGCAAACAAGCCAAGATAGAAGGGTTAGCTAAGAAAGAAAAGAATGTGGCTAAATATTTAGAAAAGAAGAAGATTAAGAAAGTGATTTTTGTACCTGGGAAGTTAATTAATTTTGTGATTTAAATCCTGCCCATAGAAGAATTCAGTTGGCAAAAGCTTTGGGAACAAAGCAAGGTTCCCATTATCTTTGGTTTAATTGGCCTTGCTTTGTTGAGTGCGGGTATTTTGACCACACTCTTTTTTTATGGCCAAAAAGAACCAGAGATTGAAATTATTTCTAATGAGGACGAAAAAGAAACTCTTTGGGTTGATTTGGCTGGGGCAGTGATTCAGCCGGGGGTTTATGAACTGCCCAGTAATTCTCGGTTAAAAGATCTGTTGGCTTTAGCCGGTGGTTTATCAGCTGAAGCGGATCGGGAGTGGGTTAGTCATAATTTGAATCTAGCTCAGAAATTAACTGATAGTCAAAAGATTTATATCCCTAGTCAGAGTGAAATAAATTCAGGGGAAGGAATAGTGGCAGGAGAAAAAACAATTAGTAGCAAGATTAATATCAATGGCGCTTCAGCTTCAGAGCTGGATTCACTTTGGGGAATAGGCGAAGCGCGGGCTAAGTCAATTATAGAAAGCCGTCCTTATTCTGCTGTTGATGAGCTTCTAACCAAAAAGATTATTCCCGGCAACGTTTTTGAGAAAATCAAAGATGAGATTGCGGTATTTTAGAATTGGTTTTCTTTTAGTAGTTTTAACAGTTTATCTTTTTCGTCTTCAAGCAGTTTCTCAATTAGAAATACCAGAAAATAAACTAGTTACTCTTCGAGCAAAAGTAACTCAGCAACTCTATCTAAAGGGTTCATACCAGATCATTTCTTTAGGAGCGGTTTCCTTAAAGACCGACCGTTTTCCGGCTTATCTTTACGGAGATTTGCTGGAAGTTTCTGGCAAATTCAAGAAACAAGTGATAAACCCCTTTCAAACTCAATATTACGCTTCTTTTCCGTCGATTCATAAGGTTGAAAGGGGTAAGGGAATCGGGAGTTTTCGAAGAAGCCTTTATCTTTTTAGAAGTCGTTTGGAAAAAGTGATTGACCAACTTTTCCCAGAGCCGCAATCAAGTTTAATGAACGGAATTCTTTTGGGATCAAAAAAAGCCATGCCTGAAGAATTTTTAGAAAACCTGCGGAATACCGGCACTCTTCATATTGTGGTTGCTTCTGGTTACAATCTCTCTGTAGTAGCCGGCTTTCTTGTTTCCGGCCTGGTTTTATTTGTTAGTCGAAGAAAAGCTTTAATAATTGCCTTCTTGGGGGTAATTATTTATACCTTAATGGCAGGAGCGGAACCGCCAGTGGTAAGAGCGGCGATTATGGCTATTTTAGCTTATGGAGCAGAGTATTTAGGCAGATTAAGAGATGGTTTGATTGCCTTAGTGGGTAGTGTGATAATAATGCTTTTGATCTCACCCCTACTCTTGTTTAATCTTAGTTTTCAGCTTTCTTTTTTGGCTACTACTGGAATTCTTTTAATTTATCCCTTGTTTAGAGAAAAGAAGATTTTTCGCTTGCCGGTTTTTGGCGATGAACTGGCAATCACTCTAGCGGCTCAAATTGGGGTAACACCGATTATTCTTCTTAATTTCGATCAATTGAGTTTTCTGTCACCTTTAATTAATGCTTTGGTTCTTCCTCTGATTCCTTTATTGATGAATTTAGGGGCAATTATTGTTTTCTTGGGTTTCTTTATCAAACCAGCAGCTCAATTGCTGGCTTGGTTGTTGTGGCTGCCTTTGACCTATTTTACTAAACTGATTGAAGGTTTCGGGAAACTAAGTTGGATTAGCTGGCAGATTAAAGACTTATCCTGGTGGTGGGGAATAGGCTATTATTTTGTTTTAGGAATTGTTCTTTGGCGGGTTTGGAGGAAAAAGTGGCGATTAAATCAAAAATTATTTTAATAAGCTTGTTTTTACTGATTGGCTTGATTTGGGCAGCGATTTTCAGCTTGCCTGATAATCAACTGCATTTGGTTTTTTGTGATGTTGGTCAGGGTGATGCAATTTTAATTTATCAGGGATCAACCCAGGTTCTTATTGATGGCGGACCAGACCAAAGTGTTTTAAGCTGTTTATCCCATCATCTGCCTTTTTGGGATCGAGAAATAGAAATGGTTGTGGCTACTCATTCTGATGCAGATCATATTACGGGCTTGGTTGATGTAATAGAAAGATATGAGGTGAACCAGTTTGTTATTAGTTCTTTGGGCAAAGATTCAGCTGTTTTTGAAGAATTTAAAAAAACAGTTCTGGAAGAAAAATCGAATGTTTATTTTCCCAAAGCAGGAGACAAAATTAAGATTAACTCTTTTGAACTGGCGGTTCTTTGGCCTCAGTCTCAGGAAAATTTTTTAGGGGCAACTACAATTGAGAAAGATATTGATATTAACCAAACTTCAATTGTTCTTCAGTTGTCTTATGGGAATTTTGATGTTTTGCTTCCCAGTGATATTTCTGTAAAAATCGAATCACAACTTGATTTAAAAGATGTAGAAATTTTAAAAGTGGCTCATCATGGAAGCAAGTATTCTACCAGCGAGGAGTTTTTAGAAGAGATTCAGCCGGAATTGACGATTATTTCCGTAGGCAGGAATTCCTTTGGTCATCCAACTAAAGAGGTAATTGAAAGACTTTCAAATCAGAATATCAAAACTCTGCGAACCGACCAAAATGGTGAAATAGAGATTGTAAGTGATGGGAAGAAGTGGAGATTGAAATGAAAACCACAGCCTCTTGACAAATGTATTACAATGTGTTACATTAACGACGGACAATGATCAAGATTAAACAATTAGCTTGGGACGATTGGAATGTTGGGCATATTAAAAAACACAAAGTGGCTACAAGCGAGGTTGAAGAAGTTTGTAAAACGGCTAAAAAGGCATTAAGGACTTATAAAGGAAGATTGTTAGTTTTAGGCAGGACAAAAAAAGAAGAGATTATTAACGGTGGTATTAGTATCAAAAGGTAAGGATAAATATTATGTTGTCACCGCTAGAAATATGAGCAAAAAGGAAAGGAGACTTTTTCAAAATGACCAAGATTAAAAAAATACCAAAGTTTAGGACAATTGCTGAAGAAGCCCGGTTTTGGGATACTCATGACGTTAGTGATTATCTTTCTGAAATGAAGGAGGTAGAAATTTCTTTTGATCCCTTAGCTCCGAAGGAGAAAACTTTAACTCTCCGTGTTCAAGCGAGCCTTAAGAGAAGGCTTGAAAAAATAGCTAAGAGCTATGGAGTAAACCTTTCTACCCTTCTTCGTATTTGGTTCATTGATAAGCTAAAAGAAATAGAAGCTTCTGGATTATCAAGATAAATTAAAAGACGTTCTAACTTCTTGACAAATTGCTGTTTCACCTATATCACAATATTATGAGGAAATTGAATTTGCGTTGAGCCAATTTCTTTATCTTGTGGTAGGTTTGGTAGGGTGATATACTAAACGCCAATGATTCAAGAAAAATTAAAAAAAGATTTTTCTAAAGCTTTGGAGAAATTGAAAATTTCTATTAAGCTGTTGGAGTTTGAGCATCCGGCGAGCTTGGATCATGGCGATTATTCCACTAATATTGCTCTTCGAGTAAAAAGAAAAGATTTTCCTACTTCTTTTGATTTAGCTAATAAAATTGTTAATACTTTTCGAAGCATTGGTTTACCGGAATATTTAGCCAAAATTGAAGTAGCACCGCCCGGTTTTATTAATATTTGGCTGAAAAGTGATCTCCTTAGCGCTGAAATGGAGAAAGTGCTAAAAGAAAAAGAAAAATATGGTTCTTCCGACAAAGGCAAGGGGAAAACAATGGTTATTGATTATTCATCACCTAATATCGCCAAGCCTTTTGGAATTGGCCATCTCCGCTCCACTATTATTGGTCAGGCAATTTACAATTTCTATAAATTTTTAGGTTGGAGAACGATTGGCGACAATCATCTTGGTGATTGGGGGACTCAGTTTGGCAAATTAATTGTGGCGATTAAAAAATGGGGTGGGAAGAAAAAATTAAATATTTCCCAACTTGGAAAGCTTTATATTAAATTTCATCAAGAAGCAGCCAAAAAACCTGAACTTGATGATGAAGCTCGTGCCTGGTTTAAAAAGTTGGAAGATGGTAATTCTGAGGCAAGAAAAATTTGGAAAGATTGCATTGATATTTCCTTAAAAGAATTTGGAAGAATTTATGATTTGCTTGGGGTTAAAGTTGATTATATCTATGGAGAAAGTTTTTATCAAAACAAGATGCCGCCGGTGATTAAGTTGGCAAAAAGAAAAAAAGTGGCTGTAAAAAGTGAAGGTGCTTGGATAATTAAATTCCCAGAGTTGAATATTCCGCCCGCTATTATGGTTAAATCTGATGGAGCGACAACGTATGGCACGCGAGACTTAGCTTGTATTGCTTATCGAAAAAAGCGCTGGCAGCCAGATTTATATGTTTACGAAGTTGGAGCTGAACAAAAGCTTCATTTCCAGCAAACATTTGCCGCTGCTATTAAGCTAGGATATGGCAATCCAGGCCAATTTGTTCATATTGCTCATGGTTTGATACGGTTGTCAAGCGGAAAATTAAGCACTAGAAAAGGGAAAACGATCTTTCTAGAAAAAGTTTTAGAAGAAGCTATCAAGCGAGCCGGAAAAATAATCAGTCGTTCAGAAACAGAGCGCGGTTTGAGCAAAAGAGAACAGGAAAAAGTGGCTCGGGTTGTTGGTGTAGGCGCGGTGAAATATTTCGATCTGATGCATCATTATTCAACCGATATTATTTTTGATTGGGAAAAGATGTTTGTTCTTGAAGGCAACTCTGGTCCTTATCTTCAATATACTTATGCCCGCTGTCAAAGCGTCCTTAACAAAGCTGAAGAAAAAGACATTTCTTTACCGGAGGTTTTATCTCAACTGGAAGCTGAGGAGATTGCTCTCCTGCGAACGCTTTATAAATTTCCTGAAGTGATTGAAGAAGCGGGAGAGAAATTTGCGCCCAATTTGGTTTGTAATTTCTTGTTTGATTTAGCCCAAAAATATAATTTCTTTTATAATAAACAGCCAATTCTTAAAGCGGACACGGAAGAGTCAAGATATTTTCGTTTGGCTTTGACTAAATCCGTTGGCCAGATAATTAAGAACGGGCTTAATTTATTGGGAATTGAAACTCCGGAAAGGATGTAATGTACAAGCATCAACTAATTATTCTTAAAAACGGTCTTCGTTTAGTGATTATTCCTATGCCTCAAGTAGAATCAGTTACGGTTATGGTGGGAATCGGAGCTGGGTCAAGGTACGAAAGCAAGCGGGTCGGCGGCCTTTTCCATTTTATCGAACATATGGCTTTTAAAGGGACTAAAAAGAGACCTTCAACTTTAGATATTGCTGTTGAAGTTGACAGCATTGGCGGTGAGTTTAATGCTTTTACCGACAAAGAATTAACCGGTTATTTTATTAAAACGGCGGCCAAGAACAAAGAACTGGCTTTTGATATTCTTTCTGATATGCTTCTTAACTCTTTGTTTGAAGAAAAGGAAATTGAGAGAGAAAAAGGGGTAATTATTGAAGAGATCAATATGTATGAAGACACCCCGATTCGAAAAATTCAAGAAGTTTTTGTCAAGCTTTTGTATGGTGATAATCCTATGGGTTGGAGTATAGCGGGTAAGAAAGCAAGCGTTAGGGGGATTAAAAGAAATGATTTTCTTACATATCTTAATCGGTTTTACTTTCCTAAAAATATGGTTGTTACTGTCGCCGGAAAGGTTGACAAAAAAGAAATTAAAGAACTGGCAAAGAAATACTTAGGTGAGTTTAAAAAAAGCGGTCAAAAACAAACAAAAGTAATTAAGATAAAGCAAGAAAAGGCTAGGGTAGAATTATTTACTAAAAAAACTGACCAGGCTCATTTTTGCCTTGGTGTTCCTAGTTATCATTATTCTCATCCCGACAGATTTGTTTTAGCGGTTTTAGCAGCTATTCTAGGTGGCGGAATGAGCTCGCGAATGTGGATTCAAGTTCGGGAAAGAAGGGGATTGGCTTACTATGTCAGAACCGAACAAGAATTTTACACTGACAGTGGTTTCTTGACAACTCAGGCGGGAGTTGATTTGAGTAAAATTGATGAAGCGGTCAGAGTAGTTTTAACTGAATATCAAAAAATAGCTTTTCGACCGACCAATCAAGAAGAGTTAAAAAAAGCCAAAGAAATGATTAAAGGAAGATTTATCTTGAGTCTCGAAGATTCTAAAAATGTTGCTTTTCGTTATGCCCTTCATGTTCTTTTGGAAAAGGAAATAAGAACTCCGGAGGAAACAATAAAATTGATTGATAAGGTAACTGCAAAAGACGTCCAGCGGGTAGCAAAAAACCTTTTTAAAGCAGAAAAACTCAATTTAGCCGTTATCGGACCATTTAAACAGAAAGAGCGTTTTAAGGGGCTCTTAAGGAATTATAAGAATGGAACAAAGCGTGGTTCTTATTAAACCGGATGGAATTAAAAGAGGTTTAGTAGGGGAAATTGTTCTCAGAATAGAAAGAGCCGGTTTAAAAATTGCGGCTATGAAGATGATTTGGGTGGATAAAAATGTAGTGGGCAAGCACTATACCAACAAAAAGAGCTATTTAGAAAGTATAGGCAAGAAAACTTTGGAATCATATAAGAAATATGGAAAAGACCCTAAAGAGCATTTAAGAACAATGAATCCCCTGGAAATTGGCAAGCTAGTGAGGAAATGGAACATGGAATTTCTTTCTTCCGGTCCGGTAGTGGCAATACTTTGGCAGGGACCAGGAGCAGTTGAAGTGGTCAGGAAAATCGTTGGCTCGACTTTTCCTCACTCGGCACCGCCAGGGACGATCAGGGGTGATTATTCTTTTGAATCACCCTCTTTTGCTAATGAGAAGAAACGCTCGGTTTACAATTTGATTCATGCTAGGGGATCCTGAAGAAGCTAAATTAGAAAGAGAACTTTGGTTCAAGGAAAAAGAGATTTACTCTTACAAGCGTTCTGAAGATGAAGTAATGCTTTAGCTGGGGTGGTAAAGCATTTTGTTCTTCTGAACTATGTTTTTATCCTTGACTTCTTGTATAATTATTGTATTATTAATGTATGACAACTATCAATATTTCCATCCCTACTAAGCTTAAGTCTCAAGCACAACTTCTCGTGAAGAATGGTTATTATGTTTCTTTTAGTGATTTGGTCAGGGATTCTTTGCGTCGGTTGGTTGAGAAAGATAAGTTTGATTTATGGCTACATGAGACAAAAGAGGATTTAAAAAAAGGCAAGGCAGTGGTTTTAAAATCTGGAAAAGAAATTGACGAATATCTGAAAGTTCTTTAGCATGTATCGAATTATTCTTTCCTCGGCTTTTCAACGGCAATTCAAAAAACTGATTAAACAGAATCCTCGTTTAAAAAGTAAAACTTCCAAAATATTTAAGCTTTTGATTCGAGATGTCAATCATCCTTCTTTAAAATTGCATAAACTTTTAGGAGAAAATAATTGGTCGATTTCTGTGACTCATAGCATTAGAATAATCATCCATTTGGAAGGCAATCAGATATTTTGCCTTCGTATTGGCGTTCACAATCAGGTTTATTAATTTTACTATTCGCAGGAGCAAGATAAGAATTATTTCAGCAAGAGATATAAACAAAAAGGAGGTGTATTTATATGAAGAAAAAGTTTAAACTGCCAAAATTTAAAAACGAAGATGAAGAAAGAGAATTTTGGGCAAAAATTGATTTGTCAAAGTATTACAAAGCGTCTGATCTTGAGCCTGTTATTTTTCCAAATCTTAAACCTACAAGTAGGCCAATTTCTATTCGTTTGCCTGAGTATTTGATTAATCGAATTAAAGAACAAGCTAATGAAATAAATGTTCCTTATCAATCCCTGATTAAAGGTTATCTTAAAAAAGCGCTTTTTGGTTAATTATTTGCTTCTGTTTTTAGTCGGGGTGGTGGGACTTGAACCCACGGCCTCTAGCTCCCGATGCTAGCGCTCTGTGCCTCTGAGCTACACCCCGTGTTTCTTAAATTTTAATCAGTTTCGTGTTAAAATACAAGTAATTTGTCCTCGTAGCTCAACGGATAGAGCAGAGGTTTCCTAAACCTCAGATGAAGGTTCGATTCCTTCCGGGGACACAAGAGATTATTTTAAACTGATAGCGTAGAGATTAGGAGGGGTGCTTTTGCCCAGGGTGGTGAGAATGAGAATTCGGTTGCCGTCGGGAAAGGAATAAGCAAAAGAATCCTCAAAAGGACCGGTATAAACATCAATCCAATTAGCATTGTCATATTCCAGAATAGTAACTTTTTCTTCCTGTACTAGAAAGATATGTTTTGATGTAGGAAACCAAGCTAATCTTTGGGATTCACTTTCATCCATGAGGTAGAAGTTTTTATCTTCTTTAAGGTCATAAACATAGATTTTGCCTGCTTCTGTATTTCGACTTTCCGGTCGAGGATTGGCTGCTGGTAAAGGAGGAATAATCTCCTCGGGAATTTGGGCCGAAGCAGTGGCGGTGTAAAGAACTTTGGTGTCGTCTGGGGAAAATTGAAGGTTTTTGGTAGTCCCAGGCAGAATTTCCAAAAGCTCTTCGGGCAGTTTTTCCAATTCGGTTCCAAATCTAAATTCTTTTTCTTCTTCCCATGATGCTTGAATGATTCTAATTTGATTACTGACATCAACTAAACGAGTAGCCGGATTAAGTTGATTAATTTCCAAAAGGAAATTTTCCTGGATTTTTCCTGTTGCCAGGGAGGCAAGGATTTGCTTTGAGTCAGGTGACCAAGTGAGTTCAGCTTGAGAGAAATCCCGTCCTCTTGGGACACTAACAACAATCTTTCTAGGTTCTTTGAGGAAGCCCAGTCGACTATCTAGATCAAGTATCCAAAGACCATCTCTTTCAATTGAATTTTCAGAAACAGTAAAAACGACTTTTTGACCATCAGGGGACAGAATTGGGCTTTGTACTCCGGTAAAGGTTAAAGGCTTGAAATCAGGAAAAGTCGGAAAAAGATAGGCATCGGTTTTAGTGACCAATTCTTTTTTAATAATTAAAGTTTTTTTCCAAGGGATATAACCGTCTTTTTTGATTTCTACTTCGTATTCTCCCGGAGAAAGATTAAGGGTGGTATTAGTAGCTGATTTTAGGCGGCCGTCGATATAAAGCTGAGCACCGTTGGGATTGGAAGTGGCTACCAAAAGACCATTAGGAAGAAGAGATTTAGTCGAAAAGTCAGGTCGATAGCCTTGAGCTAATTTGATCACCAAAAAAGCTCCTGAAATGACTACTGCAAGAATTGATAGAAAGATTCTCAAACGTTTTCGAGTTGACATTAGAAGATATTTTACCACAAACTTGACGGTTGCTCAACTTTATTGGTCATGCTATGATCAAAAAGAGGGTATGATACAGTTGTTCAAGGTTATTTAAGACTAACTTTAAATAATATATCAAAAGATATCCAAAGGGAACAATGGCGTTTGGTAAAAAAATTGGTATTGATTTAGGGACAGCTAATTGTATTGTTTGGCTTGAAGGTGAAGGAATTGTTCTTCAAGAGCCAAGCGTAGTTGCTATTTCCGTAGATGATAGGCGGATAGTAGCCGTTGGCAGTGAAGCAAAGCAAATGCTAGGCCGAACTCCTGGCAACATCCGGGCTTTAAGACCGATGCGTGATGGCGTTATTGCTGATTATCAAGTAACTGAAGCAATGCTGCGTTATTTTATTCAAAAAGCAGGCGGTCAGTCTTTGTTTTTTAAGCCAGAGGTAATGATTTGTGTCCCTGCCGGTTGTACTCAGGTGGAAAGGCGGGCGGTTTTAGATGCCACTTTATCGGCCGGGGCCCGAAATGCTTATTTAATTGATGAGCCATTGGCAGCGGCTATCGGCGCTAAAATTCCTATTGCCGCCCCTTCAGGGAACATGATTGTAGACATCGGCGGCGGCGCTACCGAAGCGGCGGTAATTTCCTTAGGCGGAGTAGTGGTTCATAAGTCAGCCAGAGTGGCAGGCAATAAGATTGACGAAGCGATTGCTTCTTATGTGCGCAAAAAACACAATTTGATTATTGGTGATCAAACAGCCGAAGAAGTGAAGCTTAAAATTGGTTCGGCGATTGCTTTGCCTAAAGAGAAAAAGACAGAAGTTAAAGGCAGGGATTCAATTATGGGCTTGCCGAAAGTGATTGAGTTGACTTCTACAGAGGTAACTGAGGCAATTAGACCGACTTTGAATCAAATTATCAGGGCAGTGAAAGCTGTTTTAGAAGAAACCCCACCAGAACTAGCCTCAGATATTATTGATAAAGGGATTGTAATGAGTGGGGGTACGAGCTTGTTGCGTCATTTTGATAAGCTGATAACGCAGGAAGTAGGCGTGCCAGCTCATGTAGCAGAAAATGCAATTTTGTGCGTGGTCAAAGGAACAGGAATGGCTTTGGAAAATATAGAAAAGTATAAAAAGGGTATTGTTAAAAAATAAGCAAAATCTGGTAAAATTATAGATTAGATTTAAACTGTAGATAGTTAAGTTTTATAGGATTGGTTTTTTAAAAAAGTTATAAGTCAAAAATTAATGGGGGAGAGCCTATAAGTAAAGTAAGGTAAAACTTATATGAACGTTGTTGCAAAGTATAATTTGGAACGGTTCTAAGCCAAAAAACTTTGAGTAAAAAAACTGAGCGAAAAAGCCAATAAAGACGATTGAAACAAACGTACTTTAAGACTTATAATACAAGATAGTTAAAGTTACTTACGAAATATTGGTCATATAAAACAAATATCTTCTGAGGTTATCTTATAGGTATTAAGTTTTGATTGAAAAAACGGTTTTTTAAAACATGAAATGAGCGAAAATCAAAAATAGTTGATAAAAAGTGAACCCAAAAGGTAAAGAAGTAGCCTATAATATAAAAGACTGAAGGAAGTTTATGTTAAAAAAAGGCCTAGATACAGTAAAAATCGGTGATACAACCCTAGTTAGCACCTCTAAGAAAAGATTGCTAAGGTTTTTAGCGAGTCGAATTGATCAGGCTCAAAAAACTTTTGTTACTACTCCCAATCCAGAATTCTTGATTTATGCTAAAGAAAATCCCTGGTTTAAGGCTGTTTTGAATAAGGCAAATATAGCTGTTCCTGACGGAATTGGGCTTCTTTGGGCAGGAAAAATTCTGGGCCAACCAATTAAGGAACGAATCTCAGGTACAGATTTAATAGGAGAGTTGTGTGTTTTAGCAGCAAAGAAAGGTTGGAATGTTTATTTTTTCGGGGGAGAACAAGGGACGGCAAGAGAAGCGTTTCTAAAACTGAAAAAGCGCTATTCTGGCTTAGAAGGCTGGAGCGATTCTGGACCAAGATTAGAATTGATTGATGGTAAATGGCCAACAGCTTCTGTGAAAGAAGCAAGAAAGACAATCCAAAAGATCAATGCCAAGAAACCAGATTTACTCTTTGTGGCTTTGGGAATGGGCAAACAGGAGAAATTCATTAGTGATAACTGGGAGGAGCTGGAGGTTAAGTTGGCAATGGGGATAGGCGGTGCTTTTGATTATTTTAGCGGTCGAATATCTCGGGCGCCAAGATGGATAAGGGAAATAGGATTGGAATGGCTTTATCGTTTGATTCGAGAACCTTGGCGCTGGAAAAGACAACTGAGGCTCTTGAAGTTTGTTTGGTGGATAGGGCTTTGTTTTATAAAGAAACAATGACCCGATTTATGACACGATTTTGACACGATTGAACTTGCTTGACAAATTGTACAAAATATTGTACGTTAGATTAACTATGGATACAATTGCGATTTCTGATCTTAGAGCTAATCTTCCTCGCTTGGTAAACCAGGTTGCTGAGAGGTTTAGACGGTTTGTGGTGACTGTTTCTGGTAGGCCTAAAGCAGTGTTGATTAGCTTAGACGAGCTGGAATCTCTTGAAGAAACGGCCGAAATTCTTTCGCTTCCTGGTGCGTACGAAAAAATTAAAAAAGGAGCGGTTGAAACTAAAAAAGGGGAGGGGATTACCCTTGATAAGTTGGAGTAAAAGATGGCCAAGGTTTTCATTTCCAGTCAGGCCCAAAAGGACTTTATCAAAATTCCCCGGAAAGACAAATTAAGAATTCGCCAAAAATTGAAAATTTTGGGAGAGGAACCCTTTGCTGGTAAAAAGTTAAGTGGTAAATTAAAG
>SDBT01007107.1_pt1 | contig 18473 bp, 50 predicted proteins | sample 2277101 | NCBI WGS metagenome assembly SDBT01 (sample SAMN10404973, study PRJNA504765) | marine sediment metagenome | isolation source: marine sediment core GS10_PC15, 103 cmbsf | place: Arctic Ocean: Southern Knipovich Ridge | collected 2010
ACAGTAATCCTCCAATGTAAAAATAACATTAATGATGAAAGAAAGAAAAGCCCCGACCCCCACGATGGGAGCCGGGGCGGATACTTACGCTGCCAATTCCAAAGCCACCGCAAACGCATCGTCCTTGAAGTTTGCGCCGGCCCCGGAAACCACGTCGAGGAAGCGGTTTTCCCGGCGTGCGCCCAGGTCCGTCGCCTGGCGCAGTTTGTCGCCGTGGTCAACCGTTTCGGTAACGGCGTTGAACAAGCTCCACAGCGTTCCCTTGACGCCCGGCAAGTTCTGCGCCCGAGAAGTCAAGGCTCTGTCGATCTGCTCGACCTTGTGCTTGCGGTTGTTCTTAACCCGGTCGGATACATCTGACTTCGGGGACGGGAACAACTGTTCAAGGTATTCGTCCTTTTGCTTTGCGGTGAAACCGACCAGCAACTTCTGGGCGTTTTCTTTGTAAAGCGTAAAGGCCGCATCGAATTGCGACAGATACTTCAGGGCCACGGACAGCTTCGTGGTGAGGTCGCCACTATGCCGGATGCACAACAGCGTGTTGCGCTTACGACCTTCGCCAACCGCCATACGCTTTGTGTTGGCACAGACGACTCTCACGGAGGTTGGAGTCAAGACGATTGACCCGCCGCCGTGGGAATTGGAAAGAAACACATAACGAAGCTGGTGATCGCCCTCGACCACCGTATCGTACGATGGCATACGAGCCAGCAGACAGACATGCTTTCCGCCCTTTAGGGCAAAAGCGCTTTCGTACTTGATGATGCCGTCCTGCACCAACGAGTCGAGAAACGCAAACGCTTCGGTGTTTTGGAGGGGCTGATATTCCTTGCCGACCACGCCGAGCGTTTCGTCATTGTCCTGGCGAACCAGGCCAAAGTGATCGTCGATGGCAATGCCACCACGAACTAACTGGATTTCCTCCTTGGCAACTTTCCAACCAAGGTGCGAGGCTTCAATCATTTCCTCGCTGTGGGTGGCTTGAGGCAAAACTTCCCCAAGCCCGTGCCATGCGGGTTGTTCCGCATAGGCCGCTTCAACGATGTCAACACCGTCGATGCGTGTGTTCCAGATTTCTGCGGACATTAGATGTCCTCCATTTGTGAAAGAAGTAAACTTTTCCTGCCCCCACAGTGTACAAATAAACTAGGGCAGCACAGAAAACTAGCCCCCACTTGGGGGGCTAGTTGTTTACTGGACGACGTAAAGTTCGCCGTGCAAACGAATTGCCTTGATGTTGTCCAGGGCATAATCCCGCAAAATAACCGGATTATCGACCTGTTGCCGCCGCCCTTCGACCTTTTGGCGAAGGTGGGGCAGCACTTCGGCGGTTTCCAGCCGGTTGTTGCCACGGTAGAAGCTGTAACCCAGGCTGCGCTGGACCTTTAGCTCCAGGTACTTCTTGATGGTTTCGCCTCGGCTTTTTGCCGCCTCTAGTTCTTCGATGGTTCTGGTGGGGCCTTTGGCCTTTGCAACCGTGGGCAACAGACGCTCCACCGCATTGTGGAGTCGCACGCCCCACCTTCGGGGTTCTGGCTCAAACCATTCAACTTCGCCGGCGGCGTTGAGTGGCTGTTCCTCACGGCCACGCTGATTATCAACAGCGTTGCGATAGGACCAGTTGATTACGCCATTAACTTTGGCGCTTTTCTCAACACCGTTCAGCGGGCTGGACTTGCCGCCGATGAAGTCCGGCTTCGTGCGGGCCAGAATGGTCACAAAACTTGAACCACGCTGGCTTTCGAGCAGTTGCTCCAATTCCTTGACTGTGATCGCTCTCATCGTTTTCTCCCGTTCGGTTTTCGTTGCTTCCGACCTGGAAATGTACAAATAAACTTAGGCGGCGTTTTTGATGGCGAGTTGATTTACGACAATCTGTTCCTCTTTTGTGCCGATGCTCTCGATACCCACCTCCATGTTACGACTGCTATACTCAAGCAGCCCATCTTCATGGAAAGTGACGGAGGCCACGACTTTCTTTCCCTTGCATAAATCAAGCGTGTTGGACTCAGGCCGATATTTGACTTTCATGGGGTTTCCTTTTGGGTTTAGACCTCCCGTTGCACCTTTCCAAGTGTAACTAACATTTCGTAAAAACGAACGACGCTCAGGTTGCGGGCCAGCTTCTTGCCATCAAGCGTGAAAATACGAACATACACCCAACCTTCATGCGATCTGATGTATTCGCCTTCCAAACCTTCGTAGGTGTTACTGATGGCCCTATTTTTTGAGGATTCTTTTGGGAATATGAATCTATCGCCCTTTTGCATAACGGCCCGGATTGCATTGCTACGAATCTGAACGTGATCGACTACCACATGGGTGACATACTCATCCTCAACCTCATCCTCAACCTCATAGACACCAGGCTTGTAGCGATCCCAAACCTGATACTCTCCCAGGAAAGATTCTCCAACATCGGTGCATCCGAGTTCGTTGCCTTTTTTATCGAACACAACACCTTGGGTCCAACATGATTCTTCGTTGGGGTTCTCGCTGGCAATCACTTGGATTGCCATACGGTTGCCATTAGCGAAACGGACTTCTTCATCAAAAACTGGTTCGCCACGGCCGCAGTCCATCGGTGGCTCTTGGCACCATTTTTCCATGAGTTCTGCGGTTTCTTTTTGAACTCTGAGCGTTGCTTCGTATCGCATTGTTTTCCCTCCCCCAGGATACTCCCTGCTAATGTACAACTAAACTGCCTGATACCAATCGGACAGGATGATGGTGGAAACACCGGCACCAAAGCGACCATCTATGTCAGCGATTCGATTGACCAAAGCATCGGACAAGGGTTTGGCCTTCGCAAGATACCTCCCAGCGTAATCTTTATTGGTCAGCAGAAAATCTTGCACGTTGCAAATTCTATCGGCTGCCTTGATTACCAGAGCTTCGACAGATTTGGTTGCAAAACTCTCAAGATATTCCCGCTTGAGTCTGCGAGGGTCTTCTCCCGCTATTCTGCCGACTACCCGGCCCTCGTAATTCAACGGACCTCCGATGGGAGGAATGAATGTTAATTCCTCCACGATTTTAAGCACTTGGGGATGGATGAGCTTGATCTCGCCAGCAGGACAGGTTGTATCCTCTAGCAGATCGTGACACACCGCTGCGGCCTGGACAACAGGATTACCCGCACCCCAGGTCCACACCAGTTTTGCTACTTCGAGCGGGTGTGTGATGTAGGGCAAGGTCATTGGCAAGCCACCGTTGACGATGGGCTCTTTGCGCCATTGCATGGCGTGAAACCGTGTTGCCAATTCGATGGCTCGGAAAATGATTTGGGGGCTAGGCTGTGTCATGGTTTTACTCCAGATTGTGGCGCAAAATCATATCCTAACTCTAAACAAAGCTCGTCCATTATTGCGTCCACATTGTCAAGCCACTCCACATCGTCGTTATATGTGAGCCTGCCGCAGTAGATATCTCGTAACTGCTCAACTAGTTCAATCGTGGACGGGGCGATTTGATTTTTCATCTTTTTCTAACTCCAATCCATCTGTGGGTAAGTTCAAACGGCACGCCGAAGCCGATTATACCCAAAATTTTAACTCGGATGGCGTGTATACCATTTTCTATGAAAGCGTTATTGGCAATCTCCACGGCCAATTCACGTTCGCTTTCCGGGCTGCCGATGAAGCCCATTTTCCCCAGTATGGTTCTACCATCCAGAGTTTCAAGCTCGAACCGTATCTTGCCCTCGCCAAACAGTTTTCTGAGCCAATCAAACATGGTAGTCTCCTAATGTACAACTAAACTAGTACAGAGCGGCGGGCGCCGTCGGGCAGGCTGGCTAGCCAGCCATCCCAAAGCGAGCCCACATGGAGCGGCCTTTTTTCACCCGCCGTTCTGCAACACCTTCTGTGATTCTTGATCCACCCAGGCGTCGATGCTTATGCCGTCGATCAGGTAGCCTTTGATGTAGAGAGCGGCTCTTTTCACGTCGAGAAACGGAAAATATATCCGATCCTTGTAGACTTCAGCGGTGGGCGTGTTCCCTTGGAGGGAAAAATCGCAACTATTGCCAGAGTAGACCACAATATCGTCGCTTTTCCTGTTCTCAGAGAACGCTACCTTTTGCCCATTCTCGAAGTTCTGGATGGCAAACCCATCTTCCCTACCGTTTATGTAGGGGTGAATGATGAGCCTGTTGAAATCGTCCTCGTCTATGAGGAGTTTCAGGGCCGCAAAAACGGCCACGGCTTGTGCGTTGCTTTGTGTCAGCATACTTCCTCCCTATTTTCAGATGAAATCCAACGATTAAGATTCCATCGGTAATAACGACGGGGGCCGAACGGGACTAAAATCGCACCCCAAAGTTTGTCCCACAAATTGTTGACTGCATCTTCGGGGGTTATCCCATCCTCGAATATAGTTCTGAGGAAAAATGAAGAATCTTCCTTCACTGATAGCTCGAAATCTGGACTGGCTCTCCAAAGGCCGACATCGACCATCCTTAGTTTGATGTGCCCAACCTCTTGTAAGAGTTGGATTTTCTGTTCCCAGGTTAATCTCGATCCAGCTAGAATTTCGGTGCTCATTCGTTTTCCCTTTCGGCCTCTCAATGTACAAATAAACTAGAAAGCCCCGCCCCCAGCGGAGCGGGTACTTCCTAGCCAGCCGACTTATGCGGCCTTGCTAACCGGGCGACCCTTCGGCAACACGATTTTGTGACGCTTAGCGATGACGCCAATCGTCGGCGGAGTGATGCCCAATGCCTTCGGCACAAGCGTCAAATTGCGTTCGGCAAATTCGACGCTGGGCTTGCCACCCTTGCGGGGCGACGGAGCATTAAGGATCAACCGCACCTTCGTAGCATTGTGATGCTTACGAAGCAGAGACACAATGTACGTTTCGAGCTTCCCGGTGTAAGTGCGGGGAGCGCCACGTTTATTGACCATGTGCTGTCCTCCAAAGTTCCAGTGCCCTGCTTTTACGCAGCACGGCTATCCAACAGAATTAAACTTCCACGCCCTGTTGATCGTAAATCACTTCGATCTTGTCGCCATATTTCTTCACAATGGCATCTTTAACCACGGGAGAATACGGCAGGCCCCAGGTGCGATAAGCATCCACTTTATCGCTCTTGAGGCGGAAAATGGTTTTCGCTTTCGACCATCGTTTGATTTGCTTGTGCTGTTCCCAATCACTCAGCAACTTGCCAACGTAAAGGTCAAGGTCCATATCCAGAGGAGAGCCATATTCACTGGGCTCGGGCGGCAAGGATTTGACCCACGCCTTAAACTTGTCGAACAGGGGTTTGTCAAAAATCTGGGCGATTTCATCTGACCCGCCGTGACCACGGTTTTGAATGAGTGCGGTTTTCTTGCCCTCAACGTATAGGGCTGCTGAGAAACAAATCGTTTCTTCGCTGAGTTGATTGTTGACTTTGACGTTTTTTAGTTCGGCTTTCATAGCTCCCCTTTTGTTTGGTTGACCTGCCCCGTCAATGTACAACTAAACTTCAGGCGTATCGTTGCGTAAAATTGCCTGCGCTTCATTTCGGCCCAATGTGTTTAATCCCTTCTTCCAAGCCTCCGGGGGGCATAATCCCATCACCCAACCCTCTTTGAATGAACACTCATCAGCGCATTCATCAAAAGATTCGTATGGGCCGACAGCCATATGCCCTTCAGAGATGTTGCCCGCCAGGAAAATGAATCCAGCGGGTTTCCCGGCCACGGCCCCGCTAGCTAACTCACGAAGCCGACAGGCCACTTTTGTAATGATGCGGTTGGCCTCTGTATCTGGGTCGAATGTGCCTGAAATTAGATCAAGGTCATCGATGATTTCATCAAGCTGACCCATTACGCTGCCTTCCTAAAAATACTGGCAATGAAACCCCCCTGCGCTGCGGTGCGCTTGGCGAATACCACCAGTGCCTCCGACAATTCTTCTGGCTTGAAGTAATGACCACCACCGAAACAGGGGTGCTTGCACTCCAAATGCCCGCTGGCGGAGATGCTGTAGGTGTTGAAATACTGATTCCACACCACCAGTTGATCCTGATTGTGAACCAGAACAACACGATACGGCAGAGTAGCAGGCTGCTTAACTACTGGCGACGTAGCCAGATAATCAAATCCCTGATTCTTCACATCGGGCCAAAGATCAACCCGGTCACGCAAATCGAAAAATTTCATTTGTTTCCCTTTTCAGTTGCCTCCCTAATGTACAACTAAACTAGATGTCCGCACACTCGTCGCACAAGCATTGGTCGGAACAATACTCACACGGCTTGCCACAGTTTTCACACACCCCGGAATTGTTTTCCTCCAGAATGTGGGCGATAATCGATTCCACACTGCCACACTCCTCTATCTCCACAAGTTCGACATACTGATTGAAGTGACCTGCGGTTTCCTTGACCGATTCATTGGTCGTTGGATCACCAATGCAATCAGGGATTAAGATGACACAGACAACTTCGTGGTCGTTGCGCAGAACTAACGCTTTTCTATCGTCTGGTTCAAACATGATTACCTCACATCTGTATGGTCTACGGTGATGTATCCCCATTTCATTGACTGCACAGGCAGTTGCACACGTCCTGCAATTTCTTCTGGAGAACCAAGGACGTAGGCCCAAGACCATTCGTTGTCCTGGCGGACTTCGACTTCATCCCGGTTGTGCAGTTTCAGAGCGTCACGTTTTCTCATGGTGGTTTACTTGCTGTGTCAATGTACAACTAAACATACGCTGTGACTACTCGGTAAGCCGCAACAATGAGCCAAAATGCCCATGCCCATAGTGCGGCACCCACGACGCAAGAACCTGTTAATGTGTAGCGGTTCATTTTTGCCACTCAGGAGTTTCTTTGCACTCTTTGCCGTCAAAACACCACGTCCAGCGTTCGCCATCTTCGCCCCACATTTGGATGTAGGAACCCGGCTTGACCCATCTGACAATGGCGTTAAACAGAACCAGATCATCCCCCGCTTTTTCGCCGTTGAATTCAAGGTTGACGATGTTTCCTGAACCATCATATACAGGTATCCAGCGCCATTCCCTGAGAATGTTGTCGATGTGGGTCATCTTGGCAAACAGGTTATCGACCCACATGTAGTGATTTCCCGAGGCATCGTTGATGTCCGCCTCGTACGTCGTGATGTTCAACGGCGAGAAAAAATTCGACTTTCTTTTGGTTTATGTAGTATCCCATTTTCCTCCCTTTCATTCTGACAATGTACAAGTAATCTTGTTTCTCCGGGGGAGGACGGGGACCAGCCGTCCTCCCCCCCGCTGGGATTACTCCTGTTCTTCGTTTCTTTCATCTTCCTCTAGTTGGCGACGATCCAGCCAGTCTAAATAATCCGATTGTTCTTCGGGGCTCGGCTCGTCCTCAAAATCTTCGTGCCATCCTGCCATGACTAACTCCCGTAGCTAATGCCGGATGCGATAAGAACTTCGGCCACGGCCACCGAGATAGGCAACATACGGGCGTCACCTTCTTCAATGACAACTAACTTTTGTTCGCCTGTCGGATGCACTTGAATGTGAATGTCATCGGGCTTTTCGATGACCCGAACACGTCCGCTGATTCCACCGGGCAATACTTTTGTAGCCATAATTCGGTCCTCCTGCGGTCTGAATGTACAAGTAAACTTACTCGTCGGTCACAATTCCTCTATTATCTTTTCCGCAAATGCAACACGAAAGAGCATCGTTTGGTGTGCAATCTTGAAAATCAGCAGTCGGGTCAGTGTCATCAGATTGCGATGCCATTTCCCTGGCATATCCCTTGTTTTCATCAGCAGATAGCCGCACCCGAAGCTGGCCTGAACGACCTCTTAAGACGGTCGTATCGTCGTCAAAACAATCTCCACACAAGGCGGTTTCGCCTGCTGCGGTCCCTTGATCGGTGAGTAGCGCCCACATTTTCATCGACTTACTCCAGATTGTGGTGCAAAATCATAGAATAACTCTGAACAAAGATCGGACATTGCTGCGTCCACATTGTCAAGCCACTCCACATCGTTGTCATATGTGAGCCTGCCGCAGTAAATGTCTCGTAACTGCTCAACGAGTTCAATTGTTTTGTCTAACTGTCCTTTCATATCCCCCGCCTTTCAATGTACAACTAAACTCCGGGCGAATCGACTCCGGTTTCTTCGATGCACTGGGCCTCTTGCAGTAATTCCATAAGAGTTTCAATTTCGGTGCGGTCACAACGAGTCGCAATGAGTTTTGCTACTTGAGGAATTTCCCCGTTACAACCAGCATAAAGCAACTTGGCTTGTGAAATCGCTTTGCTGATCGTCATGTAACAAGCATGTTCTGGCGTCATAATTTCCCCCTTTGATTTTCCCCACAGAAGCCCCGGCTGCGCCAACCACAACACAGCCGGGGCCGGGGGAGAACGACACCACCACAGTGTACAACTAAACTACAATTCCAACCAATGACGATAAGGCAAAGCAGCCATATCCCCGTAGTTGAACTCGTCAAGTTTTTCGGCATCCTGATAAAGAATGCCGTAGACATAGGGAAAATCGTAGCCGCCCTCATCCTTTGACACACGGAAATACTTAATCTTTGTTTTCTTGCGGTGCTTGTAGAGCGTGATGCTGAATTCTCCGCCACCACCCGCTTCTATTTCCTCGCTTTTTAATTGCTCAAACAAACGTCGAGCTACCTTCTCGTTGTTGGTATTGAGATAGTGAGCGGGAACGGGCGGATCACAGCACTCAATGATTACGCTGTATTTGCAGGATGTAGCCCGCACATACTCCTGGCTCCACTGCATTTTGCTTTTACTCATAGATATATCCTTTCCCGTTGCATCGTTGACATTTTTCCCCCCGTCCGCTACTGTAGTCGGTGCCATCGTCGCAAGCACAGGGCACTTGTTTGCCAGCTTGATACAGAGGGATAAATCCAAAACGGTCAAGACGATCTTGCCACTCATCCACTGAGGCAAGGCACGAGGCCGATGAGGTTAAAGCGGTAAGAGCGTCGATCAATGGAAAGATGTCGGCGTTCTCCGTAAGCGCAATGATGCGCTGTTGTTCTTCGTCGGATAGTTCCCCGTATTCTTCGAGGAGTTCCCGTTTGACAAACTCTTTACGCCACGCCTTGTTCAGAGACTCGACCTTTTCCTCGACCGCACTGGCATCAAGGTAATAGGGACATTGAGGCTGAACTTCCTCAATGATAATGAGTTCTCCCTCAATGTCGCCAGCAAACGTATTGCGAACAATCACGTAAATGGTCATGTTTCCTCCCTTTGTTGCCCCGAGAGTGTACAAATTAACTTGCCGCTATATCTCCCTCGGCGGTTGAACATAACGCCTGGAAGGTGGCACAAATTGGTTGATGATAATGCGTGCCTTGTGTTTTTCTATTTCGACGGCAGTGCAAATGCTTTCTACTTTGTTTCGCAAACGCACGTAGAGTGCTTGGTCAATTTCTCCCTCAAGACGATGGAATTCGTATTCGTATACCAAATACTTCCAAATATCTTCCTTGATAGGCGGAAGGTTGGGATAGAATTCTGTTAGACCCTCAACCACTGTATCGAAGATTTGTCGGTCCTTTCCCTTGGGCAGATGCTCCTCCAAGGTCTGCACATAGTTACGACATAGAAAAGCCTTTGTGGGAACCAAGTCTGATTGGATTTTTTTGAGGAAATCGGCCAGACCGCTCACGAGATCGGTGGAAATTGAAACTTTACTCATTTGGTCCTCCCTAATTATTCAGCAGTTCCGACACCATAAAATCCGATGCCTTGTCGTAAAGTGCCGTTGCCACGTAATTCTCGCCGTGCAGAATAAATTCTGCAAATTGCTTATAGTCGCCAGCAGGGACATGCTCACGATGCTTTACCACTTGGGCAACCTTGGCCTCAAAATCGGCATTGTCGATGTATTGGCTCGCTAACGCCTTCTCACAAACCTTGCGACCCGCAAGAGGAAGGGAGTCGAGCAAATCGCCGTAAGCATCGTCACCACGATTCTTTACGATGTCAAACAACGGCTGGTAAAGCGACTTCGACAAAGCACGATACCCTTTGGCAAATTGTACGGCTTCGTTAAACGTGTAATTTGCCTCCTTGGTGTGGGCAGCACGGAAGAATTCGTGCGCACCATCTTTGAGCCGACGCCCCGAGCAGCCAAACACACAGTGAAGCACTTCTTTTCGGAAGGGGTCCATCAGCGCCCAGAACCGATCTTCGCTTAACGGTTCAACCTGCTCAAAGTAGTCGTGAAACGCCCCTGTCCAGCCGTGTCGTGCCTCACGAAGTTGTTTGGCATTAAACAGCATTAGCTTGTTCATTTTTGTTCTCCCTTCGCCCCTTCAATATACAACTAAACTGCTCTTAATAGAACAGCTTCCGAAATTCGCATTTGGCTTTGTCTATTTTTATCTGTGCGTTGGCGTATTTGTTAATCAAAACCATCAAGCGAATGAATCGCCACCACGGCGTTTCATTACACTCAACTTCTAGTCGCTGCAATTCATGCCGTGCATCATCAATATCTTTTTGTGCCAAGTCGAAACAGCTTGAAGCAAACATCTTTAATCCTCCTCCGCCCCTTCAATGTACAAATAAACTTAGTCGGGGGCTCAACCTCGATTGGATCGGGAGGAATCCAATCGAGGGAGCCGCACCGGCACGGGGAGTATCAGTTTTCAGTGAAACTGAAGTAAAATCTAGGGGCGTGCTGGAACTCCAGGCTTCCCTTCTTGCCATCGCTCTTGCGACGAACAACAATGTAAGGAGCCATAAACCCTATCGCCTCGAAGTCCTCACTCATCTGAGATGTGTCCCAGACTTGTCCGTACTGTTGTTCGAGCGCTTCCCGACTCCCTGGCTCGGCATTGATTTCGTTAACTCGTGCCCTACGAAAGTCTTCAGTTTCATCATACGTCATCTTTTTTCTCCTCTTGTTTGGCGGCCTTTTCAAGCCGCACCTCGATTTTGGCCCGCTCTTTCTTGGCCGTAAACCCGCTGTCGTTCAACCACTTAAGTTGCGCCTTCGGACCTCTTTTGTTTTCGATGAGGTCGGCCGCCTTCTTGCGCTTTTCTTCTTTAGCTCGCATGTTTTCTCCATTCGGCAAAGCGTTGTCCGATGTTTCCTCGTCCGAACTCCCGCTGAGGGATATCGGCACTTACCCAACCCAGAAATCCCATTGCAGCAGTATACTCAGGCAATGTCAATTGTTCCTCGATGAACCAGATCACCTCCTCGGGATCATAACTGCCCGCATTTCCCACCGCAATCAACAGCAGCGTGTTAAGTTTGTCTGTCAATTTCATATCTCTTCCAATTTCTTCAGGCGGTCACGAACTTCCTTGACATCTCGACCAATGAAGTAGAACACGGAAGTGCCAGCGTGTAGGCTGCACCCTGCTGGGAAATGAATTGCTTCTCGGTCAACGCTTACACTGAACACACGTCGTCCGCAGGGCTCTCGCAAGTTTCCTTGCCAACACTCAAATGTACAAATAAACTTAGCCATACCATGTCCAAGTTTTCAGTTCGACATTTTTTATCTTTTCCCCGGCAGGAGTCAACATCTCCATCCCTATGACTTCCCAGTAGTGATCTTGGTCTAATTCATCATACCGATCTCCCTCAGATGAATCATAATACCCCAAGATCAAGAACAGATCGCTGTTGCCGCCACCATCGAGAGCTACCCGTGTATTCTCGGTGAAGGCATCCCTCAACGCATGGCATGCCTTCATGTTTTCGGAATCCACTTCCTCCATCTGGAAGTCCCGAGCCAAACTGTCGAAGGTGCCCCCGTCGTGATCGTCAAGCACTTTGATTAAATTTTCATATTGTTCAGGACAAATCTTAGCAAGTTCTTCATCTGCAATGATCCACCCAAAACACGCTCCCATGCCCATACCCATGATATTTCCTCTCGGTTAGACCTTAATCCTCAAAACCTTAACATAATCCTCTACGTCTTTCGGGATGAACCCGTGAGCCTTTTTGAATTCCCTGTAGAGCTTGGGAAACAGCTTGGCCTTCGCCGCCAGATAACCCTTCGTTTGCTCGCCAAAAATTTCGCTTTCGACTCGACCAAAATGAAGATAGCGTTCAACGTCACGCTTGGGGAAAGAACCGCCCCACATGAAATGGTGGTCCCGATAACGGTCGGGACAAAACCCCCGCCACTCAACATCGCAGTTCACCCTGGCAACTTTCGTCACCACGTAGTACGCAGAACCATCGGCAACTCCCACTCGAAATTGATGACCAACCTGAACCTTGCTGCCCTTCAATACCGCCTCGTAGAGATCGTGCAAAATACCCACGAGCACGACGTAGTTTTCAGCCGGACTACTATGCCCCAGGAATAATCCGGTCGGCCCATCAAGATGACCATACTCCCCTGAAATTAAAGGAATGTCCACCAAATCCTTTTCATCTACCACGGAGTACCCCGGATACAGGATGTGATCGACTTCAACCTTGCCCTGCTTGTGCAGTTTCTTCTCTTGAGCGGTTGCCGTCTTGGCGTAGAAATTGTTAGCAATGCCGTAGGTGCGACCCAAGGCAGGTTCAGAATACTCGACATGGTATCGACTACTCATAAGATATTTCCTCCCGTGTTAAAAAGAATACTCCCGCCGCTTGTACAAATAAACTAAGTGAATTGAATCCTCCCCATCATAAGTAATTCTTCTGCTCCGTAGACGCCTGGCTGGCCGCAGGATTCACAAACGTACCGCCGGGCATCAGGCTCAACTCCATAAGCTTCCTCACCGCATTCTACGCAAAATCCACCACTTTCCTCGTTTAGCCTGACGTATTCAGTTTCGCTGATTTCAAAATCCATCAGAGCACCCCCATGTACAGAGAAATTGGCCGACAACCCAGGTCATTGCTGTCCCGTACGCTCTATGTACAACTAAACTTACGCCGCCTTCGCCTGAGGCTTGGAATGCTTCACGGTGATGTTGATCGACCCGGAACACTCCGCTAGCTTTCCTCCAGGCAACTGGAAAGTTACTGGGCCACCTAACCCGAGACCGTAACTGCCCGTGGAAAATCGCTTGGGCACGACGTGTCCAACCACGACATCGCCGATCTGAACCGGCAGCGATTTAAGCTCCGCCAGTTCCGCAAACGTACAACTCGGACTCTTCACGGGCTTTTCTTTTGCCATTTGTGTCTCCTTTAATTTACAAACAATTTGTACCATATTCATTGCTGATTGCATCGAGTGCAGCCTCGATAGCAGACTTGAACTCATCGCTGCCAACATCCACACCACACCCAGCGCAGGCAAGAATCATTGCCCCCACGCCATTCACGGCCGCATTCCATAGCGACGTTCGAGAACCTCAAACGCAGCGTTAATTTTCTGCATCCCTTCCTTCGTCCCACCAAGATCGGGATGGTGCTTGCGTGCTAAAACTCGATAGGCCGACAACACATCTTTCCAAGATGCATCCTTGGTCAGACCGAAGATCACTAGAGGATCATCCTCACCTAGAACCTCTACAGCTTTCTCGAAACCGAGTCGCTCAAAGAAAGCTTCTCGCCATTTGTCTGGGTTCCCATAGCCTTCAGTCTTCGGACTGTAGGTTTTGTACCCGTCCAAAAAACCACGCTTCTTTTTCTTGGGCTTTTCAGTTTTCATTAGAAGGTCGTCCTGTACAACTAAACTAGCCCCTTCAGCTTCGGGCCAACGCTGGACCTTTAATCTCCTCTAATTCCCTACTCAATCGACGAGGAGAGTTCATCCATTTAGTCGGCTTGATCTGCTTAGCCCAGTCGGAAAGACTCGGGATAAATCCGCAATCTTCAGTAACGTGCTGCTCGCCAATCCACCGAACAGGAATTATCTTACCAGTGGAAAGTGTAATCGTGTGCCCGAATACACGCTCACATTCAAAAATGCCCTGAGCGTGATGACGTAATACACGATGACGAAAGTCGCCATGCATTTCCTTCGAGGCATCAAACCAGTCGTGAATAGGTAAGTAATCTTCAACCTCGCCGCCCCACTTCTTAACGCTGGACAATGCGTGATGATAAGGATTGGCCATCAAAGCTCCCTTTTGAAAGGAACGGGCTGTTCTTCCTCGCCCTCAAGTCTGACTGTCTTTTTGAGTGCGTCCCAAATCACCATCCCATTTACATCGGGTACACCATCAAACCCCTGATACTCCTCGTCTACGGGCAAACACAAAGCCTGTGGAAAATTGAGAGCCTTGTACCCGCCATCTCTCCAAAGAGGATATTCGGGTTCGATGTCAGCACCGGATGGAAGTAAGACGACCCGCTCTATCTCGCCTTCATCGTTGAAATAAACCTCTGCGCTCGTACATTCCCGGCGACGAAGTTCCTCAAAAACTGCTGCTCGATCCCATTCCATCAGCAATCCTCCTCAAATTCATCCCATTGTTCGTAGGACTCGTTTCCGCTCATCTTGACAACGAGAGTTTCAACGTCCCAAACTACCGTGCCATTAACGTGAAATTCACCGGCAAAGGAAGAATACTTGTCATAAACCGGCTCGCTCAAAGCCTCGGACAACGCTTCATCCACCGTGGGCTGCTTGAGCAAAATCCACTCGTTTTTCGTGCCATCCCATTTCTTATTTGGGAAGTAAGGACCAAGTTTGCCGTATACTTTGCCATCGGCAGCAAACAGGGTAGTGTCATCAACCCCACCTTCGTCGCCCCCGCCGCTGAACTCAACAACGACCTTGACAACTCCCCGCTTCTTCAGTTCGTTCCACACTTCGGATTTATTCATAAAATGCTCCCTGTACAAATAAACTAGGAATAAGCCGCCAAGTAGTTTCGTACCGGGCGAAGCTCTTCCAAAAAAGCACCCCGATTCGGCCAGAGCTTGCGAAATTCCAACCAATGCTCGCTGGTCAAATACTCCTCATCTGTGATTGAGAGCAATTCCTTGCAAGCCTCAATCGCATTTTTCCAAAGCAACACTGGCTTCTGTGCATTTTCGGTCATGATTTACCTCAATTTAACTTCGTGTGGTTCTTCGTAAATAGGCAATCCAACTGCTATCAAATGCTTGCAGTTGCGATGCGCCTTCCAACCAGGACAAGAACAACCCCAATGACGCTTCGTTTTGTGTTGGGAAACGATGTAAACCCTATCACTCGAAGCTGATCGAACTTCAAAGCGGTTTTCCCATTGAGCATTGTCGGGTAGCGTTACACTACCAGCAGGACGATAGAGAGTAGGTAAATTGCTCATTTTCCCTGCCAAATTGGTATAATGATATGTTTGATAAACCAAACAAACAAAGCCACCTCAGCGCAAATGACCAAAAGTCTGAAACAAAACAGCAGGACTGGCCCTACATACGGCAGAATGAGGATGATTAAGTGCCAACCCACATATCCACCAATAAGGACCACCCCACAGATGATTAAGCCGTCTTTCATTGGTCTGCCCTTGTACAACTAAACTCGCACACCTAACTTGTAAGTGATGGTTAGAAGCGAATTGCATGTCTGCGATGTTTCAGCAATAATATGCCACGGGCCTAGAGCGTGAAGCACGTTGGAACAATTAACCTGTTGTTGCCAATTATGAAATGTCCATTGTTCTACACAATGCTGCTTCTTGGTCGGTGCCCCGCTCGGCGTCGTGATGCCTGTGGCAGGCAGAGAGCCGGCCATAACCACAACCCCGCCAAAATGCTCGCACAACTCATGTACTTTTCTTTTCGTGGTTAATTCAAAACTCACCATGCTCTCCTTTGTAAGTGAGACCGGAGGGCTCTTGTACAAATAAACTTAGGACTTCGGTGGGCATTGCCCCCGTCGCCATTTGGTGTCCGGTTTTTCCTTAAATTTCTCCGTAGATTCATCGGCAGGCTTTGTTTCATATTTCACTCGCTCGCCTTTAATCCCCGTTCGCTGCGATTGACGAAGCGTTTTCATGCGACTGCGGACTTTTGTTAAAGAATCCGTCATCACCACCTTAGATTTGCCACGACGAATTTGAATTAAATTGTATAACATAGTGACCCCGCAGGGGCTCGAACCCTGGACATACGGATTAAAAGTCCGTTGCTCTACCAACTGAGCTACGAGGCCCTACAACTAAACTTGTCTGTTGTATTTTCCCTCAATATGAGGCTGCGGCCCAAACGGCAGTTTATTGAGAAAATCATCTGGGTGCATTCGTAATTTCCTCCTCCATGCAGACAGCTTCGTAAATACTGTCGTCAACTACAGTCCCACGAATGTTTTTCTCAAACCAGTTCGACGCCCGTTCGGCTTCCTCGGTCGTCGGGCGGCGAGAACCATCCTCCCATTCCAACATTACACAACGAGGCGTCCACTCAACCTCGGGAGGCGAAGGAGGCCAACCATCCCCATTGGGAGTGTAACGACAACCAGGATCGCCCGGAGTGTAAGTGTAATCCAATTCGTAGTCAATCTGCACTAACTCATGCAGCTTGCCCTCAAATGGATCGGCATCTTCAACAAAATGTGACCAAGATATTGTTTTCATCAAAGCCCCCAAGGGTCATTGCCCCAAACAAACCACAACCAACGGTAAATCGGTGGATGACACAATAAGGTCAACCGCTTTGGCCACAAATACCGATACCAATATCGTTTACGTGAATGAATTTTTATCATTTTTCCCACACCACAAATTCTGATAGGTCGTGATGCTCAATCTTATGGAAACCGGGAGCAGTTGTAATCTCAAAAAAACAATCTCCCCCTGCCTCAATGATTAAACCCTCGGGCCAACCAACCACCTTGCCACCTATCGCCGCCGCCTTGGTTATCGCCGCACCCTTGAGTTTGTAAATCTTCACAGTCTCAAGGTACGTGCCAAAATTAGCAAACTCCCGCCATCTGTCGTCTTTGCACAAACGGAAGCCTCGTCCGTACTCCTGCTGCGAAAGATCGTCGCTGATGATAAAGTAACGCATCACTTCTCCCTGTCTGCACTGTAGATGTGCCCACCCCTTGTACAACTAATCTTCGTCGCCCTCTTCATCAATGTCGTTTCCCTCATCGTCAAGCTGAAAGAAACCAGGCTCGCTCCCACTCTCATACAGGAGTTGAACCATCGCCGGTCCATCAACTTCTTCGCTCGTTTCTGCGTCCCAGTCGCCTACGCAATCACCAGTCATAATGTCTCTGGCAATCCCCTCAAGCGTGTCGGGCGAATAAGGGTCTTCGGAAAGAACCTCGACCACGATGATCGTTTTGTAAAATTTGCGCTTAGTCATCTGATTTATCCCAAGGGCAAACCCGCTTTCGAGGTTCAACCAATAAATGTTGCCTTCGCTCCAAAGGATTTGTCGCTGTTGGATCACCCTCGAAAACAGCACACCCAAAAACAACTCTGCCGCCCGCACCTACACCGTAAATTGTGAGACAACACTTGTCGCCACAGTTAAACCAGTCACGATGTTTTTCATAAACCGCTTCCATTAGCGGCTTAGTGCCAGGAAAATGCTTTTTCTCTATCACCAATTTGGCATATCCATACTCATCGGTGATGATTAAAGAATGATGCGGCTGGACTTGCCCCACAATCGGCATCCCGCAAAAACAAGGAACATCCACCACAGTTCCCGGCCCAATCTCAAGCTTCATTGTTTTCATGTTTTCCTCTACCAAAATTTGAGCATAAAATGGACGGCGATATATGCAACCCCGCAAAAAACGACGAGCCACACCCCGATTGCAGCGACAACAATTAGTTCGTATAAAGTTGCGCCACGTCGTCGAATTTTTCTCATGGTTTAATCCCACCAGTATCGAGTTGAACCGTCCGGCTGAATATCCACCTCATCAGCCAGCATTGAATTTCGTGATGGCAAATTCTTGCCACGAACATAAAGAGCAACAGAACTTTCCCTGGCTATCTCAACCTGAGTGCCCTCTGGAAACTTAGCAAGCAGTTCTGCCCTGAAGCTGTTGTAACCATGCGGAATTGCCGCCGTAAGAATTTCCTCGGCCTTCGCAGGAGTAACATACTCCCCCGCCCGAAAATTAAGGTTGCGCACGCTTTGGCCACGCTCCCAACTCATGTGACAATCGGCATACGCCTGCTTGACCTCTTGAATTACACTCATTCCCAATCCCTTTCTATTCTAATCTCTGCATCCACAGAGGAATCCGGCTGCCAAGGATTGTGCGATGTCTCTAACGCCATTTCCTTGTGAAACCCAAATACCAATACCGTCCGACACCCACATCCAAGCAGGAACGGCAATAACAATAAAATCCATTTCATTGTCTACTCCTTGTACAACTAAACTAGGCCGCCTTATACCTCTTTCCAGTTTCACAGTGGAAAAGAAATCGGCTGCGACCTTTTTGGAAAAGCACAACTTCCGGTTGAAGAATTTTGCCCACGGCAGGCGAACTCGGTGAAGTGTGAATTTGGTAAAGACGAGCGAGCATTCCAAGAAGCTCCACCGGAACCTCGTCGCAATGAATGGAAAGCTTCATTGGCTCGCCTTCTTCTTTCACCGTGATAAACCAGTTTTCAGTGT
>SDBT01007108.1_pt1 | contig 18472 bp, 15 predicted proteins | sample 2277101 | NCBI WGS metagenome assembly SDBT01 (sample SAMN10404973, study PRJNA504765) | marine sediment metagenome | isolation source: marine sediment core GS10_PC15, 103 cmbsf | place: Arctic Ocean: Southern Knipovich Ridge | collected 2010
GGCAGGTACACTAAAATGTGTCCCAGGTCTATCCGCACGATGATGCCCGGGGAATTTTCAGTGCCGAAGTAGGCATAGCCGCCGGCGGGGTCGATCACCGCCGATCTGAGATAACTCTCCCCGGTGTTGAGGGTCAGGGCTGCGACCCGGGTGAAGTCCGACAGTTGCACCTTGACCACCACGCCCGGCGAAGTGTCAGTGCCGAAGTAGGCATAGCCGCCGGCGGGGTCGATCACCGCCGATTCGAGTTCGTCCTTACCGGTGTTGAGGGTCAGGGCGCCGGCCCGGGTGAAGTCCGACAAGCGCACCTTGACCACTACGCCTGGATTAGTGGCAACAGTGCCGAAGTAGGCATATCCGCCGGTGGGATCATGATCTGCGCGGGGATCACTGGGTTCAGCATGATGCAGCAGCTTTCAAACGACGATAATATAAATTTACCCATCATGAGCCACCCCACTTTTTCGGGTTCGAACCTGGTCAACGAACGCCACGGTTTTTCATATTATTGTATTATGGGGCAGCTGCAGCGCCTGGCAGGTGCCGACGCTAGCATCCATGCCAGCTCTACAGGTCGTTTTGCGTTCACCAAAGAACAATGCCGGGAGGTTTTCGCCGGATGCAGTAACCAGATGGGGCACCTGAAACCGATTTTTCCCATGCCAGGTGGTGGAATGAGCACCGAAACCATCTCGCAGTTGCACGATTTTTTTGGTTTAAATAATATCTACCTGGTCGGAGGAGGCTTACATAAACCCAGCCCAGCCTTAGTGTAAAATGCACACTATTTCCTGCGTTTGGTAAAAGAGGGCTGAAAAGGATTGAAATCTTTTCAGCCCATGAACAGGATTAGATTTACTTAATCGCTATTATATTTAAAATTTTATTACACATCACCAATCAATTTTTAAATATTATTGGCAGGTAGTTATAGTAGTTAAAAGGTCCTCCTCCACGGACTGGCCAAACTCGAGGAAATTGGTTTGTTTTTAAATCTGAAAACATGAAACCTTCCTCGAAGTTAGCAGACCAGGCTGAAATTGGTGAACTAGCCCTGGTTGTAGACGTCCAGTAATCCTGGCTCACATTCATGAAAAGATGACCTAGTGGCAGGACTGGATCGATCTGGGAAGCATCCTGCAAGCTGATAAAATCTTTACGATTTGCAAGCCGCCAATCATCTTTGCCTGCACCGCAATCCGCATAAAGTCCAGAATTGATACCTGCCACAAAACCAAGAGCATGCTCCCAGGTAACCCCTCCATCCCCTGCAGCTCCATCATTGTCAAAAGAAGGATATTTGGTGGCTATACAATTGGCATCCTTCAGCCAGATATTGCCATTCAAGTTATCCGTAATTGTGCCATCACCATTATCCGTAAACCTGGGTGAGGGCCAGGGTACACCAGCTTGTTTGTCACCGTCCTGACCTGTGTCATTGCAGGGGATTACCGCTCCAGTATTGTCATAACAAGTCGTTTGTCCTGTCTTCCAGAGATTTGCAGGATAGGCGGGATCAGGACTGTTTTTCTGTCCAGCACGCACCGGTAACAATTTGTGGTTAGTTGTACTCTTATCGTCTCTGTACACAGACCCATCGGACATGTCGACGTACCTCGCCTCTTTGTTGAAAAAATTAAGGTCTGTAGTAGATGACCAATAGGGTACACCCTGCACTTCCCAGAATCCTCGACTGTTGAGCCATGATGCTGAGTCGGGCTTTTCTGCATTTACCAGGCTTTCGATCTCCAGGATATTAGGCAGATACCAATCTTTATATGACGCCGTGTAGCCCTTACATGTGTAAGTCCCGGGATTGGTGTTGAAATCAGCCACTGTCGAGAGTGCCTCATCCCATTTTTGAGCTGTAAAGCAATTGCCATCTTTTAGTACCATCAATCCGGTCAGGTTATCCGTGATGGTGCCATCCCCATTATCTTTAAATCTGGGAGAGGGCCAGGCTGCACCGGACAAAGTTGCCCCATCCTGTCCGGTGGTTCCGCAGGTGATAACTGCTCCGCTTCCATCATAGCATGTAGTCTGGCCAGTCCGAGGTAGTTCAACCATACCGCCAAGTGAAATGGCGGGTAAAGACAAGAGTAACACCACAATTACCGAAACCATCCATATTGAGTTAAACATTTTTCACTCCTCTAACTTTCTTAATACAAATACGCAGTAAAGAAGACCACTGATTGAGTCAAATTAATTTTCCTGTCTTCTAATATGACTGTAGAAAAATACTCATCAAATTCAATATCTTTTTTTGACAATACGGGCTTGAGTTTTTCGATATTTAAAACAGCGGTAGTCCATCGATTTATGAATTCTTGAAATGACCTCCTTTAACCATCTCAAAAGCATCCTCCAAGGGATTTAACGTAAAGATCATTACGTCCTGCTAAAGGAAGATGGTTTATATCAGGCTGGAATTAGTGCCCATGTAATTAGATTCCAGCAGAAATGAATTTTAGTTAGCAGCCGAAACATCCATTTGATGAGCTGTGCCACTCAACAACTGGGCAGTTTGTTTAAAATTCTCCCACGAAGTGGAAATTTCAGGCAGCTTATCGATATTGTTCATTTCACATGAATGAGTCGAATTGGCTGCATCACCATGAAAGTATCTGGATTTTCCTCCTTTGGTAGAGATCCAAAAATACATTCAACATTGTATTAGTTTTTTTCCTATTGTTTATGTATTTATTAACCTCCTCTTTCGCTTTCTGTTAAGCTATGGTATTTCCCCGCAGCAAGCTGCGGGGAGGTTTCATTAGGGCAAAATCAATTTTACCCACGAAATGAGCCCGAGACATGTTCCGAATTAATGAAGGTCACCTACAACACTATTTAATCAGCAATATCAAAGACTTACCCAAGAAGCATCGCAAACGTCTATATAAATCCTGGGTTGGTGTCTTTTACACAGAAATCTTCTGCCGGTTGGATGAAGAACCCTTTGCGGTACTCTACACCGATATTACATATCGCCCCAACATTCCGGTCAATGTGCTGGTCGGAAGAGATGCGTCACCCATTTTCCAGGAGATGCGATCACCAATATCATGCCAGTTTTAATTGCTAGTGTCTATCGGGAAAGTTTGACTTTTGGTGTAAGGAAACCTTGATTATTCCAGCGTGGTCAAGCCGTGTTGGATAACGAACTTGACCAGACCGGGGATATCATTTATACCAAATTTGTTCATTAACCGACTTCGATATGTTTCGATTGTTTTGGGTGAAAGTGAAAGAATATCTGCAATCTCTGAGTTTGTTTTACCTTCAAAAACCAGCTAGAGAACTTCAATTTCGCGCGGACTGAGTTTGTCCAGTTGACTCTCACCCTCATCGTTGCACAGCTGCTATACAATGCTGTCGATCAACCTGCTGGAAATTTTTTGGCTGAAGTAATATTCCCCTTTGTGTACTTCCCGGACAGCCTGGACGACCTCTACCACCGCCGATTCTTTCAATAAGAATCCTCGGGCGCCGGCTTTCAAGGCACGTTTAATGTGCTCGTCGGTGGAATGCATGCAATATCTCCAGCGTCAGCGTCGTCGCCTATATCCTCAAGAAACTCGAAGACCAGGGCAAAATCATCCTCGAACACAATTCGCTGCCTCGCAAAATAATCATCGTCGGCGGTCGTTGGGTCCTGGAAAAAGTGTCGCTGTGAATTCCAGATATCTAGCAAGAATTGCGGACAGCCTCCCCGCCGGTTTGGAACGTGCCCTCTTGAGGGTGTTGTCTTTTCACGTTGGCAGGCAATCCGTCATCGGACGTCCGGGCTTGTTAGCGCAGTTGAACCGCTCTGGCTTTGATGTTGACGATCGCCAGCTCCGTCTCCAAATAAACCTGCTTCGTAAGCGCGGCATATTGATCTGCTCCGCCGGCGGCAGAAATGGCGGCTACTGGATAGCCGCCAATCACGATGAGATCGACCAGTTCCTCAACCGTGAAGTCAGAGCTCGCATTGCAGACCTCTCAGAGCAGGATAGAGCCATGTCAACCTCAGCCCGGGAAGCCTTTGGTGTAAAGCAGTTCCACCTGTTTTGAACAAGTTATAAAAAACCCCCTAGGATGCACCAGGAGCGCCCTGGTCGCATGTTTTATTCAATTAGTGAATAGAACACATGTTCCAGTAATTAATCAAAAAAATGACCCGGAAATCAAATCTGGACACCAGCGAAGTCATGTTCCTGCGCGGCATCAAGAAAACCGCCGTCATCCTGCTGCTTTTGATACGCATGGACCGCCCCCTTACTGCCAGGGAAGCCGCACATATCCTCGACATAACCTATGCGACCATCTGCACCTACTTCCGCCACCTCTCCAGTGCAAACTTCGTCACCAAAACCCGCTCCGGTTACATCCTCACACAGTACGGCTCCCAGCTCCTGCTCCCAATGGATGCCCCCACCAATCCTGAAAGATTAAAAAATGTGGAAATTCCACATTTTCCTATTAATAGTAATACTATTACTACTACTATTAATAGCTCTTATAAAAAAGATGAGGATTTAATAGTAGTAAATAATAGTAATAACAAAAAAAATGCTGAAATTTGGCGTATTTTTTCGCGCTACGGCATCGGTCGTAATGCCAGGACCAAAAAGCTGGCAGGTCAGCCGTATCTGACACCGGAATATATCTATTAGCCCATCCTCTGAAGAAGAGCTGGAGAACGGTCGCACCGTTCTCCCGTAAGTAAACCGAAGGTTTACGACAGTGGTCGGGTCTCCTGATCCGTATCATGGAGCGAGGCGAGCCGCCGCCGCATCCAATGTTTTGCTCCTGTAAAGAATGCCTTGCCAGGCTGTCAGAATTAGGAATTGAACATTGACCTCCAACAACGCATGTCAGGGATCGGAATTCGAGGGAAACAAGTAGTCTATAAGCCTTACCTCCCTCACGAATTCACCACCTAACTCCCAGAAGTTGTAGAACAACCAAACGACTGCAGGTTGTCAACGATCGGTTACCTTTTTACTTCCCGGAATTTGAGCGTTAGCGAGAATATCAACGTAGTTTTGCTGTGGATTTTCCCCCAATGGTCGGGCCGTCTGATCCGCATACTTGAATGCGGTGATCCTATGCCGTAATTTAAGTTATCAAAGTCTGTGTCCACTGTGTAGTATACCTAACCCGGACGAGCCGGAACCAAACAGGTGCCTTTTCACAAAATTCTTGCTTTTTGTGCAAGGATTTAACTGCTAAGGTACTAATGTAGACGCCTATTATGTCCATTATTTCCATGCTGTGGTATCCCACCTGCACACAAACTGCACACAAACTGAACCTAGCATGAAGAAGGAAAGGCGGCTCTTTTACAGGTAATTCGGAATTACAATAACTGCTCACTGTATTTGCATATCTCATCTACCAATACGAAATGAGTATTGCATCCATACTTACTCATTTTTATGGTTCTACTTTTAATGTATATCGCTTAGTTCATCTGTTTGGAAACAATTTGCATTGAACTGCAATTGGTTTTAAATAAAGAAAAGCGATCCACATCCAATCTCAAAACTTGTATAAAGTTATTTCATTAGACGAATTTAATTATTCCCCTCTTATGAGCCTTGTATAATCTCGTTCCAAGCTTTATGGTATTCTTCGGGAACCTGCGGAGTTAGTCGCTCCTGAGAAGTACCTTCAACTAGTCGGCGGACCAACCCCAGAAAGGAAGCTAGGTCATCCAACTCTGCAGATCGCGCCTGGCTCTGTAATTGACCTAATTCCTTCCACCAATCTGGTTTCTTTTCAGGCATTTTGGTCATAATGTTCACTGTATTGCTCACAACCGCGTTCAATATCTGGTCCTCAGTTATGCCTTGTTGCTTTGGATTTTCTTCTGGAATATCAATGGCATTTATCGCAAACTTGAAAGCCTCCTCTCCCATTATTTCTTGCAAACGAGCGAGCATCCTTCCAGCCTTATCTCGATCAGGAGATCCTAGTTGATCGAACAAAGCGTAGCTCTTGGCTGCATATTCGACTGCACGCGGATAATTTCCTTCGTCTTCTTCCAGCCTTCCAAGCTGGCCCAGGCGGCGGGCCACCCCCGACCGGTCGCCTAGCTCTTCAGAGATCTCCAGCGCCTGCTCGTAGCGTTCCCGCGCCGGTTCGTGCTCACCCTGCAGATGGCGAATGATCCCCAGTTGGTGCAGGCTGGTGGCTACCCCCACCCGATCGCCGATCTCTTCCATGATCTCCAGCGCCTGCTCGTAGAGCTCCCTTGCATGCTCGTACTCACCCTGGTCATGGTGCAGCATCCCCAACTGGCCCAAGCTGTTCGCCTCCCCCGCTCGATCGCCCAGCTCTTCAGCGATCCCCAACGACTGCTCGTAGCGCTCCCGCGCCCGCTCGTACTCACCCTGCCCCTGGTACAGCATCCCCAATTGGTGCAGGCTGCTGGCCAACCCCACCCGGTCGCCCAGCTCTTCGAAGATCTCCAGCGACTGCTGGTAGCACTCCTGTGCCTGCTCATACTCACCCTGATCCTGGTGCAGGATCCCTAACTGTCCCAGGCTGCGGGCTACCCCCGCCCGGTCGCCGATCTCTTGCTTGATCGCTCGCGACTGCTGGTAGCGCTCCCTTGCTTGTTCGTACTCACCCTGCCTCTGGTGCAGGATCCCCAACCCGTGCAGGTTGCTGGCCACCCCCGCCCGGTCGCCGATCTCTTGCATGATCTCCAGCGCCTGCTCGTAGCGTTCCCGCGCCTGCTCGTACTCACCCTGCATCTGGTGCAGGGTCCCCAACTGTCCCAGGCCGGTGGCCACCCCCATCCTGTCGCCGATCTCTTGCATGATCTCCTGCGACTGTTCGTAGCGCTCTAGCGCCCGCTCGTACTCACCCTGCTGATAGTGCAGGCTCCCCAACTGGTGCAGGGTGCTGGCCACCCCCGCCCGGTTGTTCAGCTCTTCGAAGATCGCTAGAGACTGCTGGTAGCGCTCCCGTGCCCGCTCGTACTCACCCTGCAGATAGTGAAGGTTCCCCAATTGGTGCAGGGCAGTAGCGATTTCAGGCTGGGCATCTAATGCTTGAAACTCCGCCAGCACCTGCTCGTTATACCTGCGCGCCGTTCGATAGTCACCCAGACGCTGGAAGACTGTCGCCAGATTGCCCAACGCCACCGCACGACTTTTGCCACTCAAAGTGTTCACGCTCGCGTGCAGCAACCCGAGCAACTTCTCAATTTGACCCCAACGCAGAAGGTAGTCAAAAGCGAATTGGACAATATCATCCGCCTTCTCATAATCTCCAGCCAGGTAGAGGTACTGCCGGGCAGCCAGCATGGATTCCAGGCTGCTTGAATCCTTCCCCACTCCCGACCAGTAATTAGCTGCTCGCCGCAACAGCCACAAGTGCTGCTCTTCCTTTACCTGCTCCTGCGCCCAATCTTTCACCAGGCTGTGCAAGACATATACATACGTACCGGGCAATTGTGCTATCAAGCCCCATCCTTGCAGCGCCTCTAGCTCCTCGTCAACCTCCGGCATGGCATCATGCTCGTCTCCCATGAGGTATGCAAGCCCCTCCATTGGCACCGGTTCGAGAAAGATGGCGGCCCTCCGCAGTAGTACAGCCGCCCGCCTCGGCAGCTTCTCCACCGCCCGCTCCATGAGCGTGAATTCTAGCAGCTCTTTCTTCACTCCGCTCAGGTCCCCCAATACTTCACCCACACTCGACCTGCGGGCATGCTCGGCAAACAGGTTTATTGCATAAGGGTGTCCGCCTAACCGCTCGTACACATCGCGCTTGCTTAGCGGCTTAATACCCCCGCCTCGACTTTCCTCCTCCGTGCCCGTCTGCACGCGGCTCTCCTCGATCACTGCCACCGGCAGTTCATCCAATGGCGGGAGCGTCTCCATCAGGTAGACAGCTTCTGTGAAGCCCATCTCCCCCAGGTCGAGGTGTCCTATGGCTCCGGTCAGCCGTGCTCGCTCGACCGGTTCGAAGTCCACTCGGCTGGTGAACATAAACCGGCTCGGACCAGCAACACTCCCAACCAGCATGGCGATCAGCTTCAGCAGAGCGGGGTCTACACCCGGGTTGGCAGAGGTATGAGATTCAACCTCGCTAAGCCCGGTCTTTCTCACTTGCGGTTCCCCTTTCGAAGAAAACGATACCGCCTTACCTTCGGGTAATATGTCTTCGCAGTTATCAAAGATCAACAATAAGCGCAGGACCTTCAGGATATCTGCTAATTGGCCAGCTTTGGTCTCCAGAGGTATCTGGGCATCTTTGTGGGTGTTGAATTCAGTGATGCGCGGGAGGTTGAAGCGGGCGTTGTTGACCAGCAAGAAAGAACCAATCCCGTCCAGCACGCTCTGGGCGGTGGTGGTAGGCGCCATGCGTAGGGTCTTGACCCCATCGAAGCGCGACGCCATACGCGCAGCCAGACGGGCTGCCAGCACCGTCTTGCCCATCCCCCCCAACCCATGAACCACCGCCGCTCGCCAGGTGCCCCTCTCGGGATCCAGGTTGGTCTGCAGCTGACGCAGCTCGGCGTTGCGCCCCACAAAGTTCTGCGCTTCGGTCAACCCGCTCATGTCCCTGGGAATATCCACAGTCTTGCGTATCGATTGTGGATCCACCTGCAGGCATTGTGGGTCGTTCAAAAACAACACAGGGACAGCAAAATCTACCGTGTTGGGACTCTTGCGTTGCATTCGAACACGTGCTTCTGTCATGGCAGTGTCTACCGTTTTACCGTCTGCAATTCCTCTGTAGAATACGCTCCCCAGTTCCATCGCTGAGCGGTTCCGCACGCTGAACTGCATCGCCACGACCGCCGGGATGCTCGCATCCAATAAGCGCGGACCGAGATCGGCGAAGCCTTCAGTGCGTGCAGCCTGCGCACTCTGGCAGGCAGAAAGGAACACAAACCGCAGTGATTGAGCGCACTGCTCGAGCAGGTCGGCAAATTCTGCGTTGGGCACATCGCGTTTCTTGCCTTGTTTATCTTCCATCAGAAGCAGACCGCGATCTTGGGCCTGGATGAACACTCCATGACCGGTGAAATGCAGCATATGGGGATCGTATTCCCACAAGGCATTCTCTAATGCCTGCAGCGATCCATTGGGGGTGAATTCCACCTGCAGCAGCCCCGCTTTGCGGGCTTCAGCGGTGGCTGCCAGGATCAGGTCTTCTTCACGGGCTGTGTGGAGCACTTGGTTCTGTGGCAATCCCTTTGGGGCGGCGGTCATCACCAGCAGGCGTAATGGCTCGGTCAATGCCGGTAAGTCTTCCAGCTCGACACCCCAAGGTAGGCGTGAAATCGGTGTGTGCCAATCCAGAGAAAGAAAACGCTTTCCGTCGTGCAAATACTCCCAGGGCAGATTGAGCAACGGACGGGCAGTCTCAGGATCAATGCGTACAATCAATCGCAATGGTTTGCGGCGATGGGCTTTGCGATGTTCATTCCAAAGATCCCCCACCGCACCATCGAAGACAGCCTGGTACAGTCGCTGGCCGAAGCGAATGTGCAAATCATCCTCAGGGGGTTTGCCAGAGATGGCTGCTCGGGAGAGGGTGCCCAGGTCCATGTGCAGGGCTGTGGAGTCGCTTCGCCATTCAAAGTTGTGCTCAACAAGACGACCACCCTCGCCATCCGGTATGAAAGCCGTGTACTGATGGGGAATGGATCCTGAAACTAGTACTAATTCAAAATAAGTAGATGACATACCTCCCCTCTTTTATTCATTGATGATCAAATCAAATGTTTATATTCTATAGTCAAATTCACTAACTGGCAATAATCTGGGAAAAAGATCGGTTATCAATTTGCTCATCTCTTCTCTAGTTATGTCAAGAATTGGGTGTGAATTCGCTCCTTCACATTCAAGATAAGATCCCTATATATTCATCTCGGGGCCGTACTCGGGCGACGAGTGGTGGGTGTTTGTCAAGAACACGCATTCCAGCGGCGATCGGACACTTTTTGGCTACGCCATCTGCCTGTCGCTGCCGGAGCATACGGTATACCTATACCTGCCCCTAGTTGCAAAGAGTTACGTTCTCTAACGCTCTCTTTGTCATAGCCCCACGCCCTGTCTGCGATTCGTTTCTCCAGAGCGCCGCATAACCCGTCGCCGTATTTCAATCCCTATGTTCTCTAACGGCGGTTTTGGTCTCTCCCATCAATCCTCAAACCACGGATCAACCACCGGCAGCGGCCACAACCTGATACTATCCATTCCAGGGCAATCCAACACTACAGTATAAACAGGCTGAAGCCGCTTTTCAATGAACACCATTTCACAGTTGTCGATCAGCTTTAAGGATTTTGCCCCATCAACAACCGAATATGTCCTCTGCATGAGTACAATTTCGGATAGGAAGAAAGCTATCAGAAAGGGTATCAAAAAAAGATTATCTTAACCCTCATATCGATTAGTCCACCCTCTGTAGAAGGGCTGCCGAAGGTTTACGACAGGGGTCAGGTAGGCTCAATTCAGTCGCTTCCCTATCAAATATTACCACCTCTAACATCCCAAGCTTTTTGCCGTGTACTTTGCAAAGCGGGAATCCATCCTTGCCATAAATCGGATAATCGTATAGAGAGAACATTTCATTTGGTGTAATATCCAAATACCAAGAGTATTTCTTCTTCAAATTGCTTGCTTTTTATTGCCATCCACAATATATTGTAAATTTAAAAATAGATGAGTATGCAATAACATCAAGTATGGAGAAATCGAGCTGTGGTTCTCAACTTGGGGAATTGTAGCATGTTGGTATAATGCAGGGGGATCATGGGTATGGTTTACAAATATTACAAATTGGTTTGGAAAACCGCGATTGAAGAAACGTTTAAGTCTCTTGGCAGGAACAAAAAAACTCTTGTTATCTCTTTCTGTTCATTGGTTATTGGTTCAATTTTATATTTCTGGGTTGCCGGATGGGGGAAGCTAAAGGAAGAATTACTCACATATATAGCATTTATAATTGCTCCCTTCATCCTTATTTATTTGGTTTTTTTGATTATTCAAATAATCAGAAAGCCTGCAATTTTATATTGGAAACAAAAAGAACAACTTGAAGCAAAGGAACTTGAGATTGTTGGGGGTTTTGGATATAGCAGAATTTTCAATAATGATAAAGAAGCGGGGCTGGTAATTAGAAACAAATATGACAATCCATTAGAGAATCGATACGTTTCTTTAAGAAAAATAGCATACAACCCAATGCCAAATTATAGGGGATGGGATGAAAAGAATATAACTCCGATTGAATTAAGGTTTCATTCTGAAAACGAAGTCATATCTCAAGGAGGGGTTGATCTTATCCCCCTAGGACAGACTATCAATAATAAACAGAAATTATGCCTAGTAACACAAGCACATTTGCCAGTCATGCAAGAAGGCGAGGGGGTTTACAGGCTAATATTAACTTTAGGTGGACAAATAGATAATAAACCTGTATCAATAGAATATCAATGCTATATGTGGTTTATTGCAGGGAGGGAGATTTTGATAGCGAACCATATTCCACCTTTCATATTAGAATACTTTAAAAATAAAGCACAAAACGGTGAATTTAAACCTTCTAATATTAGCTCATCGTAGTCAAGTAGAAAATATACTTGTTGTCAAGGGATACCCGCCTATTGTTATTGAATTTGGGCATTAATATCAATATTTATCTGTTTTGCAATTATTATATCTTTTCTAGGGTGCTGCATACCTATTAGGTCATTGTCAAATTTTGGTGTTACTTGTCGTCCAATAATTATTCCTCTCACAAAGCGTCCAGGAGACAAAGTATTTATTGGATCCTTCTCCTGGAGTCTAATTCCTGTTTAGCATACTGTCCAGATTTTGGGGTCCACTACAATTATCGTCATCCTATTTCTGTTGAGCTGCGCGCTCGAGGTTGAGGTCTAGGAGGCGTTCGAGGATTTGGTCGTCGGTGAGGTCTGATGGCCAACCGTAGGCGGCGAAGACGGCTTCGTCTAGATTGCGGTGGGCGAGGTCAAGCCAAGTGGGACGCTGGTTGTAGAGGTTGGTGAGAGTGCGCTTCTTGAGCTCGGCTTCGGTTGCGTCGGGGGGATTAAGCCAGACATCGCGCTTTTCTACGAGATCGCGGGCAGCCTGGGCAATAGCCTGGACGAGGGGGTCGTCAAGTGGTTCCTGTCCTGGGGGCCAGGGGAATGGGTAAGTCTCAAAACATCTCCCCAAGTTGTACACCGGATCATTCCCAACTCCTATTCTTCCACCTTTTCGTAAACTCCATAACTCATGGGGTTTTGAGTGCAATACTCCGAAAAAATAATCGTCTGATCGCGCAAAAATATACAGACGGTGTGCAATATTAACCTTTGATCTTACCCATGCAAACAATCTATATTTCGCAACTTCAGGAGTAATGATGTATCTAGGCAAATCATCAACCGCTTTACGCATTTTAGGAGACGGACGGCCATGAATCCACCAATACTCTCTTTCCTTTTTACTTCTGACTTTATCCCTTGCAGGTTTTACATGCAACCTAACATATTCAAAAGGTTGTTCGTATTGTGATGCTTCATCCAATGGCATATCAACACCAAAGTCGATTATCCATAAATTTCTTGACTTTTGAACTACATCATATGCATTAATCCAAGGGACAATAACATCGCTATTTGGTCGATTATTTGGGTTTCCCGTTGAAGAAATCATTTGTTTTGCTAAATCATCACTTATTTCAAATTTCCCCTTTTTTGTGTCACCAATGAATGCGATATCTTGATTTTCCATCAGTGGTTGAGCAATAGTTAAATCTATACTACTGGTCAGATCAGCATTGATAGTCTCCTTCTTCTCCCCATCTAATAAACGGTTTTTCTCAGTGCCATCATCAAAACCAATTATTGATACACGCACATCTGCTCCATCCAACACCCAAGGGCGATCACTCCACGCCAGAAAGATATCACCCGCCGACTTTATTCTTTCTAAAACCTTACTGTTTGCTCCGATACGAATTGTTTGAGTAGCAAGAAATCCAACCCTAACACCTGGCAACATTGTTAGCGCCTTCTCATACCAATAACACACAAGGTCAGAGCCTCCGGGTATTCGGTTACCATAAATCTGCCAAATTGTTTCACTATATACATCCCCAAGTTCCCTACGGAATTTCCCACTCCCCAAAAAGGGGGGATTGCCAATAATGATCTCGGCTTTGGGCCATTCGGGTTCGATGGTATCGCCCTGGTCGTTATAGGCGAGAATGGCATCCATGAGGAGGATGTTGTCGAGGGGCTTCAGGATGGGCTCGGATGGGAACCCGAATCCGTTTTCAATAAACCATTGAATGTAGCCAATCCAAATAGTGGCTTGTGCAAGTTGATGGGCGTATTCACTGATTTCGATGCCGTGCAGTTGGGCTGGTGAGGGGGATAAGGCAGGTGCAATGCGAGGGAGTCCTAGTTCTCCGGCAAGGATGGAGACCTCTTTCCAGAGATCAAGGAGCTGACGAAGGGCAACATAGAGAAAGTTACCACTGCCGCAAGCCGGATCAAGGACCTGGACCTTGGATAATTCCTCAGCAAAGCCAAGCAGGAGTGAGGAAAGACGATTGCGCAAGCGGGTTCGCTGGCTTTTGTTGGCGCTTTCGATTTTAGAGGCGAGTTCTTTGGATTGAGTCTGGATCTCCGTCCAGCGGCGGCGCAAGGGGTCCATGAGGACAGGTTCCACGATGAGGAGGATATCTTCTCTGCTGGTATAGTGAGCTCCTAATTGGGAACGTTTTCCGGGGTCAAGACTGCGCTCAAATAGGGTTCCGAAAATCGAGGGTTCGATGCTGGACCAATCGAGGGTGGATACTCTGATGAGGATATCCATTGATTCGCTATCAAGCTCTAAAACCTTGTCGTCATCAAACAGGCGACCATCAATGTGCAGGATCTCTTCGGATCCAAACCAGCCACCGGTTGACATGGCATCAAAAAGCTGTCTAAGCTGGGCCACAAAAGCCTGGGGCTTGGTGCGAGCATGTTGAACAAGATTGGTAAATATATCTGGAGGTAAAAGACCAACGTCTTCAGCAAATAAGCAGAAGAGCAACCGAATCAGGAAAGGGGCGATCTCCTGGGGTTCTTCCCCAAAAGAATATAGAATTTCGGCCAAACGAGAAAAGTGGGCGGCTGCTTCCTGGGTTACCTGGTCGGGCGTTTGAGGGGCTTTAAGATCCTCGGGTTTGTAGAAAGCAGAACGGAGAATTGAGAGTTTATCAGGCTCAAGAAGATCGTCTAGAGTGAGCTTATAGATCCGGTGAACAGTATTTACGAAGTTAGTATGAATTTCAATCGTATCTATGTCGGATACGATCAGGAGCGGTGGGTTGAGAAGGGCTTCGCGATACTGTAAAAGCTGACCATAAGCTTTCTCAAGATCTTTGTGTTTGCCTTTGTACTCCCAGGCGAAGCGACCTTTGTACCAGACGTCAGACCAGCCTTGCTCACCTTTGCGTTTTTTGGCGTCTGCTTCGAAGGTGAAGAATTCACCTTTGGGGTCAAGCTCGGCGGGAGTGGGATGGCCTAGCAGGCGACAAATATCGATAAAGTGCTCCTGGGAGCCGGAGCGTTCTTTGAGGGTGGTGTGGCGCCACTTGGCAACGAAGTCTTGGGGTGTGAGGGAAGGAGGCATCGTTAATGTGGGTTAGAGCTCCTCAATGTCACAAACCTCTGAAAACTCTTCGAGAAATTCGGGTTTCAGATATTGCACAAATGCTTTTGTCTCTTCCAATCGTTGTCTAAGGGTCGTAATTGAGACATAGCGGCAAATATCCACCAGTGGCGGAGAAAGGCGCATAAAGGTAGGCCGGTTTACTTCTATAAAAACCTTCTCGCGACGTTCGTCTGGAGCGACAAGATAAAGAGGGATATTAAGGTTAGGCTGCATGGCAATCAAATCGGACATACGCAATATGCCAGAATAGATTGATGTTGAACTCTCGATTTCGAATGCAGCCACAATCGCATTCCCCTTTAGCCAGAGTACATCGATATACTCAATCGTTTTGTTAGTGGCTTCATCAAATTGGAGAGGTAAAACTTCCTTTAGCTTGATTTGATCGGAAATTTTTTTGCCACTCACAATGCGATTCTTATCATTTCGAGCCACCCAGACATCATATCCCATTTCACTACCGAGTTTTAGTAATAAATACTGGATCTCGGTGTGTTCAGAAACATCAGTTAATAAAACTTCTTCAGTACCAACCTTACCAACATCTTCCTCGCTATCTGGTACAGTAACAGATCCAATTTTGGTCTTCAATCCCTGAGGTCGGCGCGCTAGCTTGCGAGGATCTACCGGTCGGACTACTGGATTCTCTTTAGCATCCTGAAGTACATTTAATATTATTTCACCATCAGAGGACTTCCATTTCCTAGGAGATCTCCTTAACTTGCCTGTCCACGCATTAGGGTTCTTGAGATTCTGAAAAATACTTAACTCACTTCTCAAGCTTTGGATAGGGACAGCTGTTTCAGGAGTCAGGGCAACAACTGTTTTAACATTCATCCGGCAAGGGAATGGATCAAATTGCCATATAGGAGTTGTATCCTTATATGGCTCAGATGTAACTTCCAAAATACCGATAAATCGTGATACACCAGTTAAGTAACAGATTAGATAATCGCCCGGTTTGATTTTCTGGACCGTAGGCCACCTACTTTCAAGAAAACCAGACACTCCACTCCCTACATCTAAAAACTCCTGCCAAGTTGTTCCAGTATATAGATCAAGCCAATAAGTTCCAGCTGCCATTTCTTCCCTCCCAGACAATTTATTTTGGAGCTAATTCTCACCGGGAGGCATCCGGGCGAGGTTTTTTTTATTCGATTTCTTTTACGGGGGATAGGTCTTCGATATCCCGCCATTATGATTTTAGCATATATTTCAGAGGTGGGACGCGGGACGGAGCGACCGATGGGGACTGAGCGATGCGGGGGGCGGGGCGGTGAGCTTGCTCACATGCCCTTATAGAATGCGAGCCGCTCCCGATCGTGGACGAGGCAAGTTATCAAATTATTAAAAATCCGAGCTCCCGAGCCGTGTCCCGAGGACACAAGCACCGACCGATAAGAGCCGGCGTAAGGTAAGGATGCTAACTAATTAAATTTACAGAAAAGATGTTGCATAATCATAGCCAGCGCTTATTCGAGCTCTGAAAATAAGTCGGGGTTCAAAGAGTGGTGCGGGATCATGCGCGAACACCGCAGGAGTAATTGCGCAATCTTCTTATTCGGCCCAGTGAAAGCTGGATGAGTTACTTTACATTTTACTACCAACCTGAAGTACCCTGGACGAACAATGGAACTGAGCAGGCAATTGGGCGTATGAAATTACATGGCAAGTCAGTGAGGAGGTATAATACCTGGAAGGGTATGCTAACTGGGCTTATGTTATCTGGCAATGGGATTGCTTAATCTAGAGAGTAAATGGGTTGGGATGCGCATATTCCCAATTCACGAAATTCAACCATCCCATGTGGGATAAACACTTCAGAATACAACTTCAGAATACAAAAGTTGACAACGAGGTTCAAACTTGATACAATCTAAGTAAAATTAGTCTGGAGCAACTATGACTGAAAAAGACTTTGATCCTGTTGTGCTTCAAGTTCTTTCTGAACGCAATCAAAACCACGATACAAGAAAGCAACTATTTCTCGAATTAGAAGATGAAATTAAAAGGCCGATAGTAACGTTCTTTACAAGTTTTACTTATCCAGTAATGCTCGAGGATTCAGATGTTGATATGTTGGCTGGTATTCTTCAGAAGTTAGATTTGTCAAATGGTTTAGCGCTTGTGATTAGCTCGCCAGGAGGTGAAGGTTTAGCTGCTGAACGTATGATTAATGTTTGTCGTAATTATAGCGGAACCGGTGATTATTGGGCAATTGTCCCTGGTAAAGCAAAATCTGCTGCAACAATGGTTTGCTTCGGTGCAAATAAACTATTTATGGGGCCAACATCCGAACTTGGACCTGTTGACCCACAAGTCACATTGCCCGAAGGTGATACAGTGAAGCGATTTTCTGTATTTAATATTATTGAGAGCTATAATGACCTTTTTCAACGTGCGATAGAATCTGATGGAAATCTTGAGCCATTTATACAACAATTGGCAAACTATGATGCTAGAGAAGTAAAAGAATTCGAGTCAGCGCTTAGTTTATCAGAAGATATCTCTATAAGCGCATTATTATCAGGGATGATGAAGGGATCTTCGACTCAAGACATACAGAATAATATTGGATTGTTTTTAACACCGGAAAGCAAAAAGACACATGGAAGGCCAATATATTGGGAAGAAGCTTTAAAATGTGGTTTATCTATAGAAAAAATTGAAATAAAAAGCAAATTGTGGCAATTGTTATATGAACTTTATATTCGGACAAGTGAATATGTATCAACCACGGTCGCTAAGTGTATTGAGAGCAAAGAACATTCATTTATCGCTCAAACAAGGAATTAGGAAAGATGAGTAACAGCAAACTCCCACAAACCAAAGAAGAACGCATGCGTGAGGCTACTGAGAACCTACGCGCAATAGAGAAGAAAATTTCTCCTTTTCTGAAGCCTAAGAAAATAAAATCAATCTCTACGGCTGGAAGTTGGTGTGATACATCTACATGGTTTGATTTGTACAGGATTAGTGAAGAAGAGGAAAATAATCAGCTTGAACTTCATGAAGCCTAACTATGACTTCACCACATTAGGTCACAGTAAGGTCGTTAATTGGGTAGATTTCTTGACAAAGCATTTGGTTGAATCTAACGCATTTGGCTGAACTTCCTTAAAAAGACTCGTTTTTTCACACGGGGTGGAAACACAAATAAAAGCATAAGTCCATTAATCCCCACCTCAATCCCCATCCCCCCAAGGGGGATTTTTCTTTTATCCCCACATTTCACCCTTGAATTCCTGGAACATTTGTGCTATTAATTGAGCTCCGTACTGAAAACCATTTTCAATAAGGAGCTCCAATGACCGGATCAACCCTCGCCGCCCTCGCCGCTTCCCTGCTCTCCCTGCTGTTCTCCTACGTCCCCGGCTTCAAGACTTGGTACTCACCCAAAGACCCCTACCTCAAGCGCCTGATCATGCTCGCCCTGGTGATCATCGCCGCTATGGGCGCATTCACGTTTGCATGTGCCGGTCTGGCTGACGATTTCAGCGTCAAGGTCTCCTGCGATGCCTTCGGCGCCTGGGGGCTGGTGCGCGCCGTGATCGCCGCCGTTGCCGCCAACCAGGCAGTCTTCCTGATCTCTCCCAGGAAAAGCCAATCACCAAGCTTGCGCAGCAAGCCGCGTAGCAAGCCAAAATGACCCCCCGCCAGCCCGACGCCCAGCCCGGAAACTTTGACGAGTTCTTCAATCAACCTTCATAGTGCCGGTCCCCTCGTTAATTAGCGGTTTTATTATTGAACCAGTTGTAACTGTAATAACCCTTTTCCGTACTCTCCGT
>SDBT01007109.1_pt1 | contig 18472 bp, 15 predicted proteins | sample 2277101 | NCBI WGS metagenome assembly SDBT01 (sample SAMN10404973, study PRJNA504765) | marine sediment metagenome | isolation source: marine sediment core GS10_PC15, 103 cmbsf | place: Arctic Ocean: Southern Knipovich Ridge | collected 2010
CCAAAAAATTCATTATGTCTACTACCATTCGACAACCTAAATTCTTCATGTGTCTCCAATCAGCAGGATCAAGTGTTTCCTCTTCTTTTTCAACTTTATTATCTGAAATTTCCATTATTTCTCATCCTTTGAGAATTCATGAGAATTCTTCTCTTATTAGAATTAATTACTGATATTTGTACTTTAAGATAATTATTCTTTTAAAACAATAAGAGATTGAATACTTGATATTTCAAAAACAAATTTCACTGAAAATGATCTTTTCCATGGTAATTATCCCTATCTCAAAGTTGCAGGAATGTTACATCAGATACCTAATATTTCAGCGAATTTAAATTGGCTACCAGTAATTTCTCCTACGATCGCCCAACAAACATTAACGGATTGCTTTTTTCTGATTTATAAGCCTCATCAAGAATATTTCTTTGAATAAAATTTTAGTTAAATAGATACCAGAAGTTATTGACCGTTTGGCTTATTTAACGAAGCTTCCTCGTTTTGAATTGAAGCATATCGTCTTAAATAATTTTCTTCGATTCATAGAAATAAAAAAGGATAATTACCAATAAACTTGGTAATTATGAAAAATCGATGGGATATTTTTTCCTTCTTTTACGGGAAATCTTTTCTCCTCATTGCTACCATAGATAATAGTAAAAATCCAACTATTAGACCTAAGCATATAAATACCGATTGTAATGGATCCAAATTTTCTATGGTGAACTCTAAATAGTTTGGGAGAAAATACTCAGCAGCGACGTAGTTCAAATGATTCGCAATGGAAAATGGAGAGGCACCACTTGCAGCAAATCCAAAAATAAACTGTCCAAAGAATGCCTCGAAATATGCTATTACTAATCCCCATCCAAGTGGATTCTTGTCTAAAATGATACCCAAGAGAAGAAATATCGTGGAATATACTGCAACCCACAAACTAAGATATAACCACACACCTACTAGGACATCCAAATGTTCAAAAAGAATTGTAAAGTCTTGAATATAAAGACACAAACCCGTATAGATGATTAACGCATCGAGACACACAATAACTATTCCAATTACCATGATAGTAATCCATTTCGTTATTACTATCTCTTCTCGCTTTACTGGTCTTGTTAACAACTGACTGATTGTTTTGTTTTCTTTTTCTTCTGCTATAGCAGAGATTCCTAAGATTAAACAGATAAGTGGTAAGATAATGAAGCTAAAAATTCCACCCTCACGGGCATTGCCTCCAGCACTAATAATATTTACAAATGAACCTTCAGAGATTAGAGATTTATCATATTGTCCAAGAGTTAAAAGTGGTATAATGCTGATAAAAATCAAAATATAGGTTTTTTTATCGAATAAAAACTTTGCAAAGAATATCTGCCCTAAAAATATACTTTTTTCAATAAAATTAGGAATATAAAGTTTTTCACTTTTCATTTCTTTTCGCCTTCTTATGTCAAATATTCAAAAATGGCCTCTATATTGTCAGTTTGGCTTTCTAGCCGCCTTATATATAAACTATTTCCCGCAATTACCCTTGTTACCGTAGAATAAAACTCATTCGGATTATCTGTTGTAACAATAAGATCTACATTATCTTTTTCACGCTTAAAATCAATAGTATTAATGATATCCTCTTCTATTAGAAATTGAGATAACTTTTGTAATTCCTTATAAGGAGCGTTAAATAAAATTTGATGAGGGAATTGATCAATGAGATTGAGGATTTCAGCGGGTGGACCTTCAGCTAAAGTTTGACCCCGATGGATTAGAACCATTCGTGTACTCATTTCATCTAGCTCATAGAGAATATGACTTGAGACAAGTACTGTGACACCCTCTTGATTTAAGTCTAGAATTAATTGCTTCATTTCTCGTCTACCAAGAGGATCAAGTCCTCCGAACGGTTCATCAAGAATTAATAAATCTGGATGATGAACTATCGCTGCTGCTACCTTTAGTCGCTGCTTCATTCCTTTTGAATAACTTTTAACTCGCTTTCCCTTTATAGAAAGACCAACTTTTTTAATTGCTTCTTTTGCAGCAGTTTCTGCTTGTTGACGTGGTAAACTCAATCTTGCGAATGCCGTTACGAATTGTTTGCCTTTCATCCACGGATAGAGATCTTCATGCTCAGACACATAACCAATTCGTTGTTTCAAATATGCATTATTCATCGGATTTTCATCAAATACTCGTACAATTCCTGCATCAGGACTTATTTCCCCCATAATCAGCTTTAAAGTTGTGGATTTTCCAGAACCATTAGGGCCCAAAAATCCAGTTACGCCTTCTTTAGCAGTCATACTTAAACGAGAAATTGCAACAACGTCTCCAAATGACTTAGAAACTTCTTCCAGTTCAATCATTTTGCATGCCTCCAATAAACCTGATAAGTAACAATAAGAAAACCAAGTAGGACATAAATACCAAGAGCTCCAATCACCATCCAACTTTCTAAACCGCTACCTGAAGCTAAATTTATGATCTTTTGATCGCCAAATGCATTAAAAGAAACTTCAGTAGTACCAGTTATAATATACGAAGCTAGTAACAACAAAGAAAGCACATCGAATAGTATCTGGAATCCTACTTCTTCTCCTGTAAATGCTAAGGCAGGAGTTATCATATTCATAATAAATAAGAACATAAAGGAAGTTAATCCCGCATATAACCTACGACTTGTTAATGCTGAGAATCCTAATACAACACTAGCAAAGGTTATTACCATGACTTCAGTAATGACTATTGATTGAATTAATACAGGTAATGTTTCAATTAGATCAATATTTCCCAAACCAGCAACTAATAAAACATATTCAAGAATGAAAGGGAGAACAATTATAAGATTTCCAAATATTAGAAATGCCCCATACTTCCCTAAAATATATTCATGTCTCTCAAGTTTACTGTAATAAATTTCTGTCGTAAGATTAGAAACATCATCAGAAATTAAACCTGAACCTACTAATGCGACAAGTATTAGAATAAAAATACTTAATCCACCAATAGAAAAAGTTTCTCTAGCACCACCGCCATGCGTGGCAGAATATTCGGTTTGAAATGTAACTAATCCACGTACTTGCGACAAAAGATTGTCTTCTAATAAATCATTAGTTGTCATAGGTTCACCTGTAGCTGGATTAATAACAGGTTCACCTGTCATAGGATTAGTTAACATTGAATCTTTAAACGTGAGAACCATTAAATTTGTGATTACTAGAGTGAAAATTAAGAATCCTAATAATACTTTGACAGCTCGGGATCTCTCCCATTGATGTGTCCACCATTGCCAAGATATTGCCCACAATCTGTAAATGCGTCCTCTTCTTATCCCTTCAAATGATCTAAATGAAAATTTTCTCACATAAGTTTCTGAATTTGGGTCACTCATTCGATAAGTTCCTCCTCATTAAATAAATTGACAAAAACATCTTCCAACGTACTTGCGCGATTTCCTAGATAACGGATATCCGCTTCAGCTGCATTTGCTATCTTAAATATCTCTTTCTCCACCTCTTGAGCCATCTCAACTTCTATATATTGTCCTTCTAACCGAGATTCTAATCCTTTATCATTTAGAGCCTGAAGGAATTTTTCTTGATTCTTTCTAACCTTAACACTTATAGTTGATCTTTTACTAGCGGTTAATTTTTTGATGTCGCCTTGAGCCCGTATAGACCCCTGAGAAAATACTAAAGTGTGATCAGCTACCTGTTCAACATCTTTAAGCAGATGAGAACTCATTATGATATTTTTACCTTCATTTTTTTGTAAACTCCGAATTAATGCGAGCATTTGAGTTCTTCCTGAAGGATCTAATCCATTAGTTGGTTCATCACAGATAATAATTTCTGGGTCATGAACTAAAGCTGTTGCTAGTTTTACTTTCTGTTTCATCCCTAATGAGAAAGTCCCCAGCTTCCTATACCGTTCTTCATCTAACCCAACATAAAACATTGAATCGCTTGCTCTCTGCTTACTTTCAGATAGAGATAAGCCATTCATACGTCCACAGAATGCTACAAACTTCATAGCAGTCATATCGGGAATAAAAGAAGTATTAAATTCGGGTACATAACCAATGCGGTCGCGGACTTTATGGATATCACGTTTAATATCATATCCCATAACCTCAGCTGTTCCTTTTGTTGGACGTAGTATTCCTAATAGGAGTCGAATAAGTGTAGTCTTACCAGCACCATTCGGCCCAAGGAATGCAACGTTTCCACTAGGGATTTTGACAGAAATGTCTTCAATACCGCGAATTTGTCCATAGAATTTCGTTAAAGAGTCAGTGACAATCAATTCACTTTGCATTTAAAAAACACCTATAATAGGATTTGTTTCTGGAAAACCTGACGGAGTCATATCTTGATCCACATCATTAACACATTTATTCAATGATTTATATTAATTGGTGAATAAATTACACAGGTTTTTCTTCTTTTAAAGAATTAAAGATAGGGGAAAGAAGATATTCCTTTCCGATTTTATTTTAAAGAAAAGTCACGAGGATTGCATTTATCCAGCTAATAATTTTCATTCGATTGATTAACCAAGGATTAACTGATATAGAGGTTGATTTCTCTTACTTATTATAATAAATAATGGGATTTTTTTTTCACAAAGGTAATTTTGATTCTTATGATCTTCTAGAGGAGAATCCCAAAAGCTGAACCTATGGAGAATTGGAATAATCCAGCCCTTTTACGGATGGATTATTCCTTTTGTATAGCACTAGTGTAGGTAGAATTAATAAGGAAGTTTTTCAGTTTAAGGAAGTTCTTCTAACTTACAACTAGTTAAATAACCTTACTGAAAAGGTGTATATATAGCCAAGGAATGAGGCAATTCATTTATATAGCCATTTTTTAGTGCAATGATTACTTTATAAGGGCCATTTTTGGTGCAAGAGGTTATCAATAATCTGACAAGTTTGAAGGGAAAGAAAATTCCATTTATTGAGATTATCAATATCAACGAGAGGATTCAATATACAGCTACAGGGGAAAATTTACTCAATATAATCCACACTACCTTGGGGAAAAGCATCATTAATTCCCTTTGTAGGGGAAAAGGTAAATGTGGCAAATGTCGAGTGAAATTACTAGATATTGATAAAAATGTCTCCTATTTAGGTAATTTATCTGATAATATCAAATTGGCATGTCAATTTGTTCCTAATGGAGATAAGGATTTAATAATTCAGGTATTAGACTTAAGAGAGTTCCATGATAATATATTTAAAATTCAAGATACATTTAGTGATTTTCAATTAAACTATCCTTTTCAACCAAAAATTGTAGAAAGTGAATTTAGACCTATATTAGGCGCTGTAGTTGATATTGGTACAACTTCTATTGTTCTTACCGTTATAGATATCGAGAATGGTTCTATTCTAGGAGCTGATTCAATACTCAATCCTCAAATTGAGTATGGACGAGATATAATGACTCGTTTATCGTATGCACTTGAATCACCTCATAACCAAAATCAGTTGCAAGAAAAGGTTTTACAAGGAATTTCAGTGTTAATCCAAGAAGTTACATCGCAATTAGGACTATCTCCAGAGGCAATCCTGGAAATTATTGTTGTTGGTAACACTGTCATGCATCATCTATTTTTAAATTTACCCGTTGAAAAGCTTGCTAAAGCTCCATTCATTCCTGCGATTTCAGATGAATTTTCTACAACTATCCCTGCAGTCGATCCTGAAAATATCCTAAACCTCCCTTCTCAATCAATAATCACCATGCCTCCAATAATTGGAAGTTTCATTGGCTCTGACGCATTAGTTGATATTTTATATACTGAATTGGACAAAAAAGATGGGACCCATTTATTGATTGATTTCGGTACAAATTCCGAAATCATTATATCCATGAATAAAACATTATATGCGGCATCTGTTGCTGCAGGGGGTGCTTTTGAGGGCCAACACATAAATTGTGGAATGAGAGGAATAGAAGGAGCAATTGAAAAATTCTCAATTGAAAATGGCAAATACATTATTGATGTAATTAACTCAACAAAAGCAAAGGGAATTTGTGGAACAGGAATTATAGATATATTAGCAGAACTACGAACTAATAATCAACTAGATTATCGTGGAAGGTTATTTTCTACGTCGAACAAACAAATAAAGGAATTAATACTTGTACCAGCGGAAAATACCTTAAATAACAAAGCAATCTTTATAACAAGATCTGACGTGGAGTCTATCCAAAAAGCCAAGGCTGCAACAATAGCGGCTATTAAAACGCTTCTTGGACATTTGAATGTTGAAATTAATAGCATCAGTAAAGTACATATTTCAGGGGTATTTGGCTCAAAATTGAATGTTCAGAACGCTAAAAAAATTGGATTACTTCCAGATTTACCTATTGAAAAATTCAAGATTCGTGGGAATACTGCTGAAAAGGGAGCGAGAGCCATTTTACTCTCGATGGAAGCTAGAAAAGTCGCCAGAGACATTGCGAAAAAAGTAAATAGACGAGAATTGACAACATTCCCTGAATTCCATGCAATTTTTACAGAAGAGCTGTTCTTTCCTAAAAATTTTGAGTAATGGGGAAAAATCTCCAATTCAGTTGAAATAATAACCTTATTCTATTTCAAAGTATAGCCTTCTATTGTTTTTACCTTTATTTACTAACTTCTTTATATGAATCTTACCTATTTCCTTTAACGACTGAATGTGACATCCTCCATCAGGTTGACGGTCAAAATTCTTTATATCAACTATTCTAACTTTTTTAATCTCTTTGGGAAGCCCCATAGCAAGTTTAGTGAGATCAGGATCATTCTCAACTTCTGGGCGGCTTAAATAATAAACCTCAACTGGATGATCAGCTTGAATAATTTCATTACTTTTTTTAACCTGTTCTTCTATTAAAGAACGATCAAAATTCTCTAAATTAAAGTCAATCCGACCTTGATCTAGGGTAGAAATATCATTTCCAGTGATTTTTGCTCCTAAATTCTTGTAAAATACCCCACTTAGAACATGTGCAGCTGTGTGATACCTCATAAGCTTATAACGACGTTCCCAATCAAGAAAACCCGTGATTTTGTCTCCTACCTTTAATCCTTTTTTATCAACCTCATGGGAAATTTTTCCACCAAATTTACCAACATATACAACATTAAAAGTCTCTGATTCTTTCACTAGATATCCTTCGTCATTTGCTATCCCTCCAGATTTAGGATAGAAGGCAGTTTGAGTTAGTACTATAAATTTACCATCTGTAACTGAAAAAACTTCTGCTTCAAATTCTTTTAAACGCATATCATCCAAATAAAGGGATTCAATCATATTCTTCATCTCACCTATTCTGAATTATTTTCAAGATTATTTAAAGATTTTTTCATATTAAACGGTATAAATCCTGGGCAATATGGAGAAGGAGAGTAACCACATTCCTCACACTCTTTCCACGAATCTTTCGATAGTACTCTTCTAAGTCCAATACTTAGATATAATCCCATTCCTATTATAAATTGACTAGTTCCGATTATAATATTTGGTGCCTTAAATATCGAAATAAAACCTATTGCTACTCCAAAACCTAGTAGAATCCTGTAAATTAACCGTAAATCCTTTCTATTAGTATTAAACAATGGTAGATCTACCAATCTAAGAATTGTTGGTACAAACAATACCATTGCAATGAGAATCAAGTACGACCATCCAAACTTTTCAATTTCTGAAAAAAATAATATCATGATTCCTAGTACAAGGCCGCTATAGAATCCTGTACATCCTAGACAAAAACCAATTCCTTTTATTCTAATTAAATGATTTCGATAATGCCAACATAAAGGGTGATGTGCTATTGAAAGATGAAGAATTCCTAGAAGTCTCTTATTTACCATAAATATCCACTTGTATAATGAGAGAAAAAAAATAAGACTTTATATCCTGTACTAGAGCGGTTAAGTATATGGTTGCTTTTTTTGACAATCTTCAGCTTATTTTATGGTATGATTTTCGAAAAGTTTACTAAAAATCAAAGAAATTAAACTCTTCGAAAAATTCGCCTCCAGTTAGTAACATTACCAGGATAATGAAACCAAACGAAAGGCCGATACCAACTACGCAAATAACTGCGATAAAGATGAATGTTCTCATGAAACTATCTTCATCTGGCTCAGTAAAGTAATAATATAGAAAGGTTACAATTGGACTCAGGCAACAACAAAGACAAGCACCAAGCAAAGGGCTATAATTTTCTTTCGATTTCTCACGATAAACAGGTTGGCGAGTTCCTTTAGTTCCTTGTGGAGAACCACATTCAGGGCAAAATTTTGCGTTTCCAGCGTCAGCTCCGCATTTTGGACAGAAAACCATAGTCATACATCCATTAGGAACAAGAATTCTGATATATTGAATTGTAGAACTATATACTATATAGTCCTATATAATGATTTCGTCTAAAATTCAAGATTTTATATTCAATGCTTCAAAAAAATTAGTATAAAATATTGGTGACAGATATAAATAATAGTATGAGACCAGTAAGCTTCAATCCAAGATTTCCAAAAAAAGAATCCCATTTTAGAAAACCTTTCGTTCTTATAACTCCGATCCATACACCAGAATAATTCAAAGCATCAATTAAAGTATGAGCAAATAAAGCACCAAAAATTGACACTATAAGGGTAGATATTATAGCACCAAATAGAGTAATTTTCTCTATCGTAAATATCAAAAGAATTGGTAGTCCATAGAGTAGATTATGAGTTGATTTGCCCCGATGTGGTACAATCTGATTGAATGTAATTCGAGCAATCTTTTGATCCTTATCAGGAAGACGGGAAAAGAATGGAGCAATAATAAATGTACCTACCCCCCAGAATGCGATAGATAAATTAAAATAAAGTATTAAAATACTCACAAATCCCATACCGAAAAAAACATGAGTCATCCCTTTCATTAAAATTTCCAGCTTTTACTTCATTAAAAAATACTTTTGGTTTATAATTTCAAAAGAAATAGACTATTAGTAATAATGTATTAATAACGTAATACGTAACTATGATTATTAAGACAGACTTTGGTAAAACAACATGAAAGTAACTAATGCCCTCTTTCTAGAACGCAACAATGGATCTATATTCATCTATCATGTTGAAAATCAAAAGAAAATTCAGCTGAATTTAAATAAACCTTGGATTTACTTTCCATTTTCAAAAGTAAGTTATCTTACTCCAATTCGAATCATTAATCCATTTTTTATAAAAGATAACGAATATGAAACCACTCCTGATACTTTAATCATATTGAACCCCAATATTCTCATTAATTCACGTGTAATAGCTAGTGCTAGTGACTGTACTCGCCGTATGTTCGTCGAATTTATTATGGGCGAATCAAAAACCTCATTACCTATGGTTCGAGGATCAATTATTCATGACGCTTTTTCAAATATTGTTTCTCAAAACTATCCTGTGCCTGAGGCATATCAAACTAGTGTTGATAAATTTTCATTCACTTTATCTCTTCTCTCTGCAGACTATGATGAATTATTCAAAGATGTAATTCCAGTATTGAAAGGATTAGCTCACTCTGCTTCCACCCTCCAAAGTGATGAAATAATACCAGAAATGACTTTTTTGTCTCCTCTATTTGGAATATTAGGAAGAATAGACTATTGGTCTCCTAGAGAACTATATGAATTAAAATCTAGTAAAAATGTTCCTTCAAAAGAGATGAACACATGGTTTTCGGATTTAATGCAAACCATAATTTATATGCACGGACTTAGTCCAACACCAAAGGCGGTATCCAAGTCATATGTAATCTATTCAGGAAATGGTACCCCCGCATTCCGTCAAACATCCTTAAACTTAGATCTGATACAACGGATTCATATGGCTAGAAATTTTTGCTATCTTATTCAGTTTGAAGATTACATTCCAGCTGAACAACAGACTAAAAAATGTTTAAGATGTTTTAAGAAGGAAAATTGTACGTTTCTATTCAATAAAATTGCAGATGAAAAGAATAATTCATCAAAACAATTTCAATATTTTAATCACTTCTTATCTTTAATTAAATTTGAGCACTTAAAAAATCGCCAAGATTTTGGATTCTTATGGAAACTTTCCCCAAGAGGCAGGGTAAAAACAGGTAAAGCTATTTTGAATCTTAAGTTTCTGAGAAAGGAAGATGAGTTATATGAATATTCATGCGATAATACCTCTGAATTACGACGGGGTGAGCCTATCATCCTTAGTGGTGGTAATCCTATTGTTGACACAACAGTTATAGCTAGGATATTTGATATTAGCCAAAAACGATTAGTTTTGAGTAGTCAAAATCAACTTCCTAAAGAAACCAATATAGACGCATACTCCTCAGATTTTAACTATAATCGTCTAAATAAGAATCTATATGATATTGTTTTAGGAGAAAAAAGCAATCATAAATCACATGACTTAATAATTTCAGGAAAAAAACCCACATTTTTATCAGAGCATTTTTCAAGGCTGGAAGGACTCGACCAAAGTCAACAAGAAGCAATTCAATTAGCCCTAAGCGCTCAAGACTATTGTCTTATACAAGGTCCTGCAGGAACAGGGAAAACATATACAATAGGGACACTTATTGAAATACTTAGGCAAAAAGGACAAAGGATATTACTAACAGCTTATACAAACACAGCAGTAGATAATATGATTAACCAATATCTCTCTACAACTAAAATCAGGAATGCTAGAGGGGAAATAGTCAGACTTGGGGTAGATCAAGCTATTGATCAAAATCTTAAAGATTTATTACTTCAAAATTTAAAATTAAGCTATCAAGAATTGGAAAAAAAGCCTGTTATTGCCGCAACAACAACAACAATTAGTCGGGGTATCTATGATGACCTTATTTTTGATACAATTATTGTTGATGAAGCATCTCAAATGATCGAGCCATCAGTTCTTTCTGCTATATCCAAAGGAAAGAGATTCATTCTAGTTGGCGATGATAAACAATTACCACCTTTAGTAATAAGTTCTCAAGCAGAAAAACTTGGATTAAATACCTCCTTGTTTGAACGATTGAGAAAATTACACCCTGAAGCTAGTGTAATGCTAAGATTTCAATATCGAATGCATGAATTTTTAATGAAATTTAGTAATACTCAATTTTATGACAATAAAGTGCGAGCCGCATCTCTAAAAATCGCTCAACAATTGTTATGGGATATTATGCCCACAAAAGGTAATCATGAGATTGATGACCCAATCTTCCAGACAATAATTGATCCAAACCAACCCCTTGTTTATGTTGGTGTCCAAGGATCTTTTGATCGAAAGAATAGAACAAATTTAAGAGAAACAGAGATCATTTCAAGAGTAATTTCACACTATTTAAAATTTGGAGTTAAACCACAACATATTGGGATTATTGCTCCATTCAGAGGACAAGTAGCAGAGATAATGAGAAAAATTGGAAACAACTCTGGAATTGCAATAGATACAATAGATCGATACCAAGGTTCAGATAAGGAGCTTATAATATTATCTCTTTGTACCCTTACTCGTCCTCATATTTTAGAAGACGAAAGGCGACTGAATGTTGCTTTGACAAGAGCAAAAAAGAAAATGATTGTAGTTGGGGGTATTCCAAATAAAGAGTCAATAAGAATATTCCATACTCTTTTCAACTTTATTTACAAAAATTATTCAACAGTACTCGTTGATCAACAGAGAAGTCACAAATCTGAGCTAATAACCAAGTCTGAATTGAGAACCAAGACAAGGATTGAATCAAATTTATCATTTCAATCTTTTTCTCAAGATGATATCAATAAAGATTATGCAATAACAATAGAACATAATATTTGTATACTATGTCAAGACCCTGTAGACGAAAAAATCTTTTTAAGGTGTCCTGTATGCAATCAAGCTTATCATGAAGATCATCTCCGAGAATGGTTAGATATGAGTGATGTATGCGCCATTTGTCAGACGAAAATACAATTAACTCAAGATCCTATATCTTAACAAATAACTGGAGAATTTAACTTGGGAAGTGAAATAAATCAAAGGAAAAAGGATTTAGGGGCCTTCTATACACCTTCCCACTTAGCTGAATTAACAACATCTAATGCAATAGAATCATATTTAATACAGACGCTTAATGATATAACTCAAAATAACTTTCAGTCACTCAATCAAATTTTGAAGAATGGACAACAGCAAGTAATTCAACAGATCAATAAAATCGTCAAATCTATGAGTGTATTGGATGGCTCTGCTGGAAATGGAGAATTTTTGATTGCTGCATTTAAGAAAATCCAAGAAATAAGAGAAAAGATAAATCATGAGTTACACGTAAATTCAACAAATTCCATTGATATTGAACTAGAGATTCTCAATTCAAACATCTTTGGGATGGAAATAGATCTAGAGACGTTAGCCATATGTCACAAACGAATTCAATCGATCATTACAAAGAAAAATTTAATTGATGCATCAAAAATCCTAAATTCGAACATTCTTGAAGGAAATTATCTTGAAAGTGAATTTAGTAATTGGATGAATTTACCTCGCGAGAATAAGGGATTCGATATCATTTTAGGTAACCCTCCTTGGGGTGGAAAATTATCCAAGCAACAAAAAGATCACTATCACAATAAATTCTCAATTCAATCACCGAAGAGAAATTTAAACACCTTCTCCTTATTCATTTATCAAACTACTAGATTATTAACTCCTAATCGGGGAATTTTAGCTTTTTTTCTCCCTAAAAATGTAGTAAGATCAAATCAGTACACTTTTCTTCGAGAACATATCTTAAAACACTATAAAATTCATCGATACACTTTTTATGGTCTTTTTAAGGATGTTACTCAGGAATTTGTCTCTTTTATTGCCCAACGTGCAGATAAAGTACCTGAAAAACATTTAATTCTCATTAATGAAACTAAATTTATTCCTCAATCCGTTTATAATACGAATTTAGATTTTATCTTCACAAAAACATATGATCCCAAATCAACGAAAATACTTCAACTTATTAAAGAAAATTCTTCACCATTAAGCAAATATCTGAATATTCACCGAGGAGAAGAATTATCTAAACTTGGTAGTGTTATGCTATGCCCTCATTGCTCCAATTGGGTGCAATTATCAAGCAGAAAAGCTGAAATTATATGTCCACAATGTGTGAAAGCCATACACTCACCAAATTTAAAAACTTTAAATCTTATTCAAACGAGAGCTGATTCAAAACATTATCAACCCATATTGACGGGGGAGGATTTTGATCATTTTGTTATCAAGAAATGCCATTATATTGATCCCACCGTTGATTTTCGATCTAAAAAGAATGTACAGATATATCAGGCACCAAAAATCGTGTTACAGAAAATAAAACGATATCCATGTGCAGCATATGATTCAAATAGCTACTGGACAACTCAGAATGTATATAACCTGTTATTAAAATCCGAATATACAAAAAAAGTTGATACTCTATATTATATCTTAGCTGTACTTAATTCGTTCCTTTACCGATGGTATTACGAAGTTCAATTCAATTTAGGATCCAATTATACAAATGCGATATCGATTTTCAACTTGAAAAGACTACTTATTAAGAATCCAGACGATTCAGATTCACGATATATTCATATTGTTGAGAAATCTAAAAAAATCGCAAGTTCACACTCTATATTATCAGACACAGCTCTAAATGAATTAAATAATTTAGTGCTTGAGTATTATGACTGTATAGACTATTCTTCAGTTGTTATGAAGAACTGTCTGAATCTATAAACAATAGTAATAGTAGATAGACAAACTTTCTATAAATATTCTTCTAATGTTGATTGCTTCGGCAGAGGTGTAACCTCATTGCCAAATTGAGCTTTTCTCTTTATAATTTCTTTATATTCTTCTCTAATTTCAAAACCTACAACATCTCTTCCCGCTAAACGAGCAGCGAGGATTGTTCCTCCACTTCCAGAAAAAACATCACCAACCAGATCACCCATTGAACTTGAAGTGCGTATCAACTTTTCGAGAAGGACTATTGGTAATTGACAGGGGTGCCCCTTTATTCGATGAGGATCATTTCCTCGATTATATTCTTGCCAGAAAAAAACATCTTCATCATAATGTTTCTGTTTGAAAAATTTGTACTTCTTCTTGCTTTTTATTAATAATAAAATATGATAATGACTTGTAGTGAATCTTCGTTTTGTAAAAACTCCCCAAGAATAATACCATATCGCATGGTTCAGCATTAAAAATTTCGATTCACTAACAGCATTGAGGATATATTGAAGATTTGTCCAACCAGAAATGATATAAAGGCTTCCATCGCTAGTTAATGCTTCATAGCAGGTTTCTATCCAATTCTTCGAAAATTCAAAGTACTTTTCAGGAGTGAATTCATCTTCATATAAATCATACTCCTTATTGCCATATTCATGGCTTGATTTGTCAAATTTGATACCAAAAGGAGGATCAGCAATAATCAAATTAAATAACCTGTTTTTAGCTTCCCTAGGTAATGTTTCAAGAACATCACCAATGATCAGTTCATACTTCGAGTCATTTTCCATTTTATATCCACGTTAATTTCAAGTAAACTTTTTAATTCTATCATAGCATGCTTCAAAAGCATCCTGCAGTGAAAGATTTTTCCCAGATGAGGAAATTACTGAAAATTTGTACAAATTTTCGAGTAATACTCCGAAAAATATTGCTAACCAATCCAAACCCATAACTTCAATACCTGCATCATGGATTATATTTAAATTTCTTTTATATTCAATTTCAATTAAATTCTTAAATTCTTTCAAAGACTTTGATGGTGACTCCTTAGAGGATTTTGTTCGACATACTATTATCAGATCAAAGGCAATAGCTTTCTTTTTTTGAATATTAAGTACGTTTCGGGCTTCACTCGGAATTGAATGTGCCTTAATTACCTGAAACCCCGCTTTTGAAATCACATCGGATAATTTAAACCATGTTTGTTTATCAGAATGGTGAAACGTGAATATAAAAAGTCCGTTCGGATTCAATTTCGTTTTAGCTACGCTAAAAATCTCTGTTAACTTTGAATAATAATCCAATGACCTCCTTTTACTTTCGATTGCTTCTACTCCTTTCGGTGTTTCTTCTGAAGAAAAAAACGAATATTTATTCCCTAGGATCAACCGTAACCAAACAAAAAAGAAATCTGAAAGTTCTGAATAATTTACATTATCCGCATAGGGAGGATCTGAAATTATAAGATCAACATGTATTGGTAAATCAGCTATTGTAGCTGAATCTTGGCATAATAGGAGTAAATTCCCTTCATCGGATGGAAATTTTCTAATATCGTCCGAAATCAAACTCCCTTGGATTTTACCCGAATAGACTTTCTTCATTCGTTTTCTGCCATTAGTACTTCTCTCATGAAATGAGTCATAAGGAGAAATATTATACCTTTTTCCTTTCAGAAGTCTGTTTAAACATTTTATCCAAGTGCCACGACCATACTTCGTTCCCCAAACATTGTTTTCCGCATATGTTGAAAGTGGATGAAAGTCATGTCGAGCAAATATTCCTTCAACTTTTTTCCCTTTCGGAGAATACCTAGTAAATACATTATTATGATTGAGGAGATTTATAAAAGCAGCAAGAAACATTTCTTGAATCGTTTGATCTAAAATACTATCGATATAGTTAAGAATTAACGAGAGGGACAATAATTGTCTTTTATTAAACATTTGTTCCCAATATGTATAATTGTGATTTCTGAGAGTTTTTGTGGTTTCACCAATAGGAATTGATTCTTTGGGCCACATCAGTTTCTCTTTTTGATTTTTCCATTGTATTTCAGCTTTAGAATAGCGATTGAAGTCATCTTCAGAAACCCCCTTGATAAATTTATAATTTGTCTCCTTTAAGGGAGATTTATTGGCTTCATCATTTGCACAAGATAAACAAAAACCTTCGATCGCATACATCTTTACTGGCAATATTTCTTGAGTTTTTTTTCTATACTCTACAATATTCGTTTGATTACCACATTTCCTACACGTGCAATTGCTACGGCCTGTCCTGTTCCCTCGTAGAGGATTAAACGTGTAACTACATTTTGGACATATTTGGTCATATTTTTCTTGATAATGAGAGTTAAACACAAACTCACACTCTGGACACAAAAATGTCCCTTTTTTTCCTCTCAAACTAACAATGTAATTTCTAAATAGAGGAACTGACGATTCGCAGACTTCACATTTAACCAATGAGACCCAATGGACATAGATTATATCGGCAAGTTGTTTACAAACGGGACAATTGGTAACATACAACTGCTTGATTTTTTTACTGATTTTATCTTCACAATCATCTATTATCTTCTCTAAATTATTAATATCAACTAATTCAGCTTCAGCTTTACTAATAAACCAGGCAACTGGATTTAAATCAATCCCGACACAATTCATTCCGAGTCTTAACCCCTCAATAATTGTTGTCCCCCCTCCTACAAACGGGTCTAATACTGTTATATTGGAAAAATCATGTTCTGAATAAAAGTGCTTCATGAGATCTTCATTTGGTTCTAATAAAGAGCTGAGTAGAATTGCTCGAAACGTTGATGAAGAACGTCTTGCGAACCATTTAGATATCTGATAAATCGGTTTATAGCTACTCCTTTCAGGGATAGCTAGTTCGCTAATTTCGCGGATTGGAAATGTGGTTTCAATTAGCTTGATCGGCATTTATCTTGACCTTTATTTCGTTAACACAAATGTTCTGAAATCGTCGGGGGTTTCGAAAATAAAATCAGGCTTACTATTGATTAATTTTTCTGGTTCCACTGACCCCCAAAGAGCACCAGCCGTTTTGATACCTGCTGCTTTCCCTGCTTGAATATCTAAATGACTATCCCCAACGAATAAAGTTTCTTCTTTTTTAAGTTGCAAAATGCCTATTATCTGAAATAAAGCATCTGGAAACGGTTTTGACCGTGAAACATCATTACCTGTAAATATCAGATCAAAATTATCATTCAAGCCTAGTTTCTCAAGAGTAATTGAGAGAGTTTGTCTACTTTTACCAGTAAAAATCGTAATGAAAGGAATGTGACTTTTCATCTCTATAAACTGTTTTTTGGTAAAATAACCCTCTGATGGTAACACTTCTTCATATTTTTGAAGGAATTTAGTCCACGCTTCATCAATAACTTCATGAGGAAATATTTTTCTAAAGATTTCATCCCCAGGAGGACCCCACAGGGATAGAACTTCCTGATCTGACATATCTCTACCTGTGTATTCTTTCACAGTAGCCTGAAATAATCGAACTATCTCTATTGTATTATTTACAATTGTACCATCAACATCAAATATAAGACAGGTAATTTTCATGGAGGTCTCAATCCTAATGTCCTATTATGAGGGTAAAAAACTTGTTGTTTAAATATTTTTAAACAGCAGTTAGATAATTGTTTACTTGTTACAAATGGATGAACAGCCTAAAATTGACCCTCGAAATAAACTTAACACTCTTACAGGCCGAGAATGGATCCAGTTTACAAAATCTTGGTTCATAGCAGATGGAAAATCTAGTGATATATCCCGCGAAATTGAATTACACCCAGCATCCTTCCCTCCTCCAATGATTAGGGATTTTATTGAATTTTTTACTAAACCAGGAGAATATGTTCTTGATCCTTTTTTAGGTACAGGATCAACTCTTGTCGCTTGTGATGAATGTGAAAGGATTGGAATAGGTATTGAGTTATATGAAAAGTATGCAAAGACCGCAAGAAGTAGAACTGATCAAGAAATCTTCATTGGAGACGCTCGGAAAATCATTCAAGAATTACGAAAAAAAAATTACCAATTTAACCTTTGTATCACTTCTCCTCCCTATTGGAATATTCTCAAAAAGAAAAAAGACTACAATCAGCAATTGAGAGCAAAAAAAGGTTTAGATCTCAAATATGGTGATAATAAGTCTGATTTCGGGCAAATATCTGAATTTAATCACTTTTTCAAGGAATTAATAACCTTTTTTACTGAAGTAGCTTCCATCCTGACAAAAAAAGGTCATCTGATAGTTTTCATCCAAAATATTAGAGACAAAGGAGAAACAGTTCCTTTTGCATTTAAATTTGCAGTGGAACTCCAAAAAACAGCTGAATTAAAGTTTCTCGGAGAACGTATTTGGTTGCAAAACCAAAAAACTCTACGCCCTTATGGGTACCCATTTTCTTTCGTATCCAATGTGCATCATCACTATTGCTTAATTTTTCAAAGGCAATAGTCTTTGAGATAATTAAGGATTACTGTCAAGATGGAAAAGAAATGAGAAAATATTATAATTAAATGGACAAGGGGAATTTTTGAGATTTCGCTTAAATTGTTGCGCTTGAAGCAAGGGGATAAGAAAGGGTAAATCAAAGACAGAAGCGTTAAATGGATTGACAAAATACTATGGGGAGTAGTGAAAACCACCAATAAGAAGA
>SDBT01007110.1_pt1 | contig 18472 bp, 34 predicted proteins | sample 2277101 | NCBI WGS metagenome assembly SDBT01 (sample SAMN10404973, study PRJNA504765) | marine sediment metagenome | isolation source: marine sediment core GS10_PC15, 103 cmbsf | place: Arctic Ocean: Southern Knipovich Ridge | collected 2010
GCTGTAGATGAGCTGCGTACCTTTATGCCCGCTGATTCAAAATGGCTTAACCTCCAGGAAAAAGTCATTGCAGAGGCAGAAGGAGAATAAATGAAACTCCTAATCCGATACGCTCCCTTTTCAAATTTCACCGAAAATCGGACAGAACATAAGGCTGAGTTCTCCCTAGGAAAGGAACACGCCGTAATGGTCATGATGACGACTCAGCCAGGAGGGAAGAAGGTCTATTTCGAATGCAGTACAATGCTGCAGGAAAAACAGGCCAGAAGCATTCAACAGATGATGGGAAAAGATCCAAGGGGATATGATTTTATCAGCTTCAAGATACGGTCAAAGAGAAATACAGAGTCCATTCTTCCGATTCCCCAAGGAAGATCTTTTTGCAATTGGTACTGTGATGTCAACTGCGATTAAGATTAAGAATTACCAGTTACAAGTAAAGGCGGCAGAATTACTGATACGACACTGCCTCGGTAATCCCTCCGAAGCTTCAATTGAAATCAGCCAGGGACAAACCGTCACCGTATCAATCGAAGATATTGATCTCCTCCAGTCCTACAATTGGTGGGCGGTGAAAAAGGGAAATACCTATTATGCTCAGCGCAAAATTCCAATGAGTCGAAAGAATGTCTACATCCATCAGGATATTATGGAAAGGATCCTTGACGGACCTATTCCAGAAGGAATGACCGTTGATCATCTAAAGGGTAATGGTTTAAAGAACTGTCGCTCCGACATTGAGCTAGTAACACGGGCTGTAAACACTTCCAGGGCCCAAAAAAGGAAACAATCTAACGACGCACCATTTCTTTAAACAATTAAAGTTTGACTATAGAATATTGATAGGAGATATCCTGCCCATGCCCATTACCGAGGTCCTGTACTTTCTCCATTGCAAAGACTGCAGGACAATTCAAATTCTAGGCAATGATTCCGGGCCAAGCCCCCTTATCCCTGGAAGATGTCTAGGCTGTAAGATGATGCAACTCTGCACTGAGCATGTCGGAATGCTCCTGGAATTATCAACTGGCTATGTTCTTTTCACCTCTTCTACGCCCTTGTACAAAAATGAAGCTCAGGTACTTCAACGGCGCATGGGGTTTGATCCCAAAACCTATCAGATCTGGGTTAGAGGGGGTGCTGATCCAGAGCTAGAAATAACCCGATGGAGGGTAGAACAATGACCTTTGGAGAAAACAACCATGATGAAAGCGAAACCGCACAAGATCTGCCCTTGGGCCCATCGGATGCCCGATCCCCCGAGGTTGCAATTGAGCCGGATCCGAACAATCCGGTGCTGTCCGGTGACCGGGTTCTGGATAGTGAACGTGTCCCAGGGATTCTCAGCGGGGATGAAAGAAATCACCTTGCCGCCATGTACGGCGTTCGATTTCGGGCTGCAGGGGACCATGGTGCACATCAACTGCTCCAGATGATTGATGAAATTGAAGATATCGTCATGGGGTATCCGGAAGATTTATGAGTACAGAGAAATTTTCCGAAGATACGGGAGCAATATCGGATCAGATGATGGTTTCAATAAGAAAGCTGGGAGTAGTTGTAACAGGTGTTTTAACCCTAAAAAGGCTAGTAAAAGAGCTTTGGAACACGATTGATACCATCGAGAACGAAGAACTTGCCCAAGCGGCACGAGATGAGCTGGTCAATGCATTGAGGGATCTTGCATAATGAGCAATATCGACACCCTCGGGACAACGGACCCCCTGAATCAAGTCCAGGACAGTCCCGAGACTCATCTCGACGGAGGATCCCCGCCAGAAGCAGCACGGAGTTCTTTTGATCTTAGAGAACCATCCTTAGATCTCCCCGAAGCATTCCGACAAGAGTTCAGGGAAATGCGCCATACCCAGTTGATTCTCCTCCGTCAGGTTGAAGACCTAAGGGAATTATTCCATGGGATTTCAGATAAACATGTCAGTACAAAGAAGACTGAAAAGCAAATTGCAGAGAACCTAGTCCGAACTGTAGCGGAGTACTGGAACCAGCATACTTTACCGTACAAATACCACTGGTTCATGCGGGCAAATGCAAAGAAGCTTGGCCGTGGCAATGCGGCAATTCTTCTTCAGAAATTAATCAATGACCATTCTCTGGGCTTAATCCGAACCTGGAGCAATGCGATGCTCCTCTTTCCTGGCGATGTCTTCCAGAAGTTCGACCGGGCGGCTATTGAATTAATAAAGGAGCATGGACAGGGCCGGATAAGTGCTTTACGGCTCAGAACCCTTGCATCTGCCCTTTCCTCCCCTGAAGCCTACCGAACCCTTGACTCCAAGCCGAAAGCCGGGCCTCGAGGGGGTGAGGAAGAATTTCAGCGAGAATTAAAGGCATTGCAGAAGGAAGCCGGGATAGATGATCCCGGGCATGTACAGGTGTCGGAAGAGCCTGAGCCGACAGTACAGGAAGCAAATGCAGAGGTGGTAGAGGGCCCGTCCATAAACTATGTTGCCCCGGTCATTATGGATAATCCATTTCTGGAAGATGATGCCTTGGCTGAAGCCTTAGGCGGGGAAGAGCTGTGAAGCCCGGAAGTGTTGAATGGAAATTATGGGTAGTCCGATGCCGGAGGGCTTTGAAGGATTTTTATAAAAGCCGGGGAATTGATTACAAGAGGGACATTCAAACAGCTGTCCATATGGGTACATTGATGCGCGCTTGGGATTTCTTGGATATGAGAGGGTTAATTCTACCCGGCATGCTCCGAACTGAATTCATCGATGCTGCAAAGTTCGAAGCCATGAAAGAAAGACTTTTAAGAAGGAGATAAGATGGTCAGTTCACCAACCAGATTTAAGGAGCTTGGAGAAATTCTTCTCCGGCAAAGAAATGCTTCAAACATGCAGCTAAAGGATATTGCTGCAACCATGAAATGCTCTGTGCAATTTGTTTCGAACATAGAGCATGGACGGGCCGGCATACCCTGGCATTTGATTCGTAAGTTTGCCGGGGTCTATGACATTGCGATTGCAGAATTATGGGAATTAAATATTGCAGCCAATGCTCAATTCCGAGCTGCCATCAATTCTATAGATAGCAGGGTTTCGAATGCAAAAATACGGGAGCATGCACGGTGTCTTGTGAATTTGGCGCAGGCATAATCAATGCTCTGTAGAAGAGAAGCCGAATGGACTGAAATATCAGAGAAAGAATACGGTCACTTATGCCGATCGGTTTCTTTTGAGGAGACCAGCCTTTACGCGGGATATACCCGCATGGATGGAGATGAATTTGGACCAGGTAAACTGATAGAGACTGTCTGGAAATTACCCGATGGTAAATTACTTCAACACCAAGATGCCGATGAGCAGAATGGCGGAAGACGGTATTGGAGAGGAACTCCGATACTGGAGGATGAAAATGATCAATGAAGTTGTAAATGACCTCTGATAATTCCCCCCTCTCCAAGCTAGGCGCGCTCCATGAGAAGTACAAACGTCTCGAAGACGGGGCTTCTTTTTCAGATGTCGGATGGGAGGACGCGACCTTCGATTCGTTCCCTTTAATTCTAGCCATGCAGGGTGTGATTGAGTTAGTGGCTGATGCGCCATCCGTCTACCGAGCAATGGGTCAGATGTCTCTACTTAACTACGGGGACGGAGGTAAAGAGATGTGGGAGAAACAAGAGGCGAAATCCAGATTGATTGAAGCCGCCCTCGCCACCCTCAAGCGCGTGGTGGGAGGGGAGCCCAGTGCGGACTCATAAGTACGTCAAGGGCTGGCACTGCATGAAGTTCCGAATACTCTGCTCATGGAAAATTATCCCGTATCCCCGGCTCATGGAGAGGCCGAAAAATATCAGCTATTGGTGGCGTAATGTTGACTGCAAGCGATGCCGGTCAAAGATGACGATCAATAAAGGACCTCAGCGACGGATCCCGAGAAAGCTGGTGATGCGATGAGCCGGGTCGGCCCCTGTCCAAAATGTGGGCAGCTTATCGGAGGGAATCGACTTCACAAATGCCCACCAACCCGAAAGCCCGTCACCTTCGGAGAAGCCCTCAGAGTATTACGAAAAATAAAAGGCCTTAGCCAGGCAGATATCATGCGCCCGGTAGATCGTGGCGTGGTGTCCAGATATGAAAGCGGAAAGCTCCTGCCTAAATCAAGGCGAGTGGTTGATAGATTACTCGGTCCGTTGAAGCTCGACGCCGTAGAGCGAGACACTCTTTACAGATTATTGGTAGATGATCACATAGCCCGGATACATAAGGAGTTTGGTTTATGACAGGGAAAGCGCCGAGAAAGCCACGACCGTTTACCGGACTCACAAAAGAATACACGGTGGCGGAGGCCCAGCTGAATCACATGGGGCAACATTATGTATTTTTTGGCCCCGGGTCGATTTGGACTGCAAAGCAAGCCCGCCGCCTCGCTGCATGGCTCCTGCGCTACGCGGAATGGCGGGAGTGGAAGGATCAGAGAAGAAAATGACAATCGGAGATTTCCTTATGATGCACAACTGCACTAGAGCCGAAGCCCGAGCGCTGATTTTATACCTGGGGACGTTCCGGACTTTACGGATGCTGGACGAAGTGCTGCCCTGTATTCCCAGGAAGCGGCGGAAGAAGTTGAAGGGGGAGTGATGGGATATCCTTTAGGCGGGAGCAAGTGCCCGAAACATGATGCGAAATTGGAAAACGCAGGATGTACCGGGCTGCCCTCTTGCTCCACAGACCCAGTGAATCGGCACACATGGTGCGGAAAAGTACATGAGCGTGGCGAAGAATGCCCACCCCAACCCGAACCGCAAGCGGAGGCGGCGGGGGAGCAATTCAACATCGATAGTGACGATTCAGAGTTCCAAGAATTCATTAAAGACCTGCGCTTTCGTATGGTCCCAAAGATGCCGGAGCAGTGGGCCGTGATCCAACGGATGTGGAATACGCTTGCGGAACAGGAAGCCACGATTCGAGCGGACGCCCGGACCATTGGGGAGTTGAAGGAGGACCTGCGATTATGGAGGGAGGCATGGCTAAATATGGAGAGAAAACGTGACTCCATCCGTGAGGAATTAGGTCGATCGCAAAGTGAGTTGGCCGAGACATTAGAAACTCCTAACAAAATTGAAGAAGACCTCCGCGCACGGCTCGGGAAGGCGGAGGAGGCGTTGGGGGAAGTGCTGTGGGATGACAGTAATGGATACAGCATCGACGGATTAATCGGAAAAAAGAACGTGCATAAATTGCTTCAGGAATATGGTGCATTCCAAGAAGTCTACGCGCTGAACAAACTTCTGAGCATCCGTGAAAAAGGACGTGAAGCCCTATCCACCCTCCAACCAGAGAGTGGTCAGGGCAGAGAGGGGGAGTCTGATGAGTGACGAAATATTCGGTGGGCCGATACATTGCGACGTTTGTGGGCATCGGAAGGGCGCGATGGCATCCCTTAAATTTCCCCCTTGCGCTACATGCACGAACAACAGGAAATTAGTCCCGCATTGGAAGGAAGAGGCATCCAAACTCCGCACCAAACTAACCGCCGAAACCCAACGCGCTGATAAGGCTGAGTTGACGGCAGAGGCGTTTGAACGGGCACGGGACAGAGCCAGAGATAATGCTGAAGTATTCAAACTGAACGGTAATCAACTTAAAGATGACCTAGACGAGACAGAAAAAGAACGCGACTCCCTCGCCGCGCAGGTCGGGGAGTATCGTAAGGGGCTGGTCGATAAGTATGAGCATCTTCGTAAACGCTACGAGCGGACCGACAACGACAGTATAGCTTATGCCATGAACACAATTCGGGAATGCCTCGCGCTTCTCGATGAAACCAAACCCCACGAAGCCCTTGAGCGCCTGGTTAAGAAGGTGAGGGGGGAGATGAAGGAACTTTTCCATGCTCTACTCACCACTAAATCAGCCGTGTACTCCAATATGACCCCTCTTCAGTACATCGCAGTCAGATCCTACGACGATGGGCACGCGGTTGATTACGTCCTCGGCTCACTCGCCCGTGGTGACTTCATAAGAGCCACCGAGTCACCAAGCCCGGTCAGGGACAAGGAGAAATAACATGGGAATGCAAGGAATAGGGACCGCAATACTCATATTCGCGGCCCTCATGGGGTTCGCAGGAGTCGGGATTATCAACACTTTCATTCCTGACGAGGCACCGAAGCCTGTGGTTATTGCGGCACCGTGTGAGGAGAAAGGGGCGGGGATGAGTAACGAGAACATGTTTAAGGACCAGTTGGATAAGTCCGCACTTGATGACCTTGAACATAATGGGGGGATATACAAACCGGAAAAGGTCGAGATATTCCGGCTTGCACGCGAAGCTCTGGAACTCCGCACCCAACTCACCGCCGCAACCAAGCGCGGAGACGAATGGCGAGAACTTCACTACGGAAGAATGGAGGAAATCGTAGCCGCCAAGGCCGCGCAGGCAGATGCGGAGAGGCAGCGGGATATGCACAAGCGCAGGGCCGACCGCGAACACCTAGATGCCAGAAGTAAAAGTGAGCGGACGGATGATGCGGAATATGAACGCGACCAAGCCCTGGCCCACGGGGCTGTGATGCGGGAGGCGTTGGAGAAGGTCAGAAAGGGAGCCGAACGGGTATCTATGGATCACGCTTGCTTGGAATGCGGCGGGTCCATACCGGTTGATGGTTTCCAGTGCTGGTATCATGCGACAGAATCAGCCCTCTCCACCCCCGCCCCCGAGGCCCTTGAGAAGCTGACAGAGCAAATCCTAAAGCCAATTCAAGATCTAGTAGATGCCCAAGCAAAATGCGAAGGCCTCTGGTTTGAGCATAAATATATTACTGAGGATTATTTGCAAAGAGCCCTGAGAGATCTGCACTCAGTGGTGGAAAAGGCAGGACAGAAATGAAATCAAAATTAACATTCAGCAGGCATTGTTCTCACTGCGTGGCTAATAAGGCGCTTTCTAAAAATGCCCCATTGACTCAGGTCATGAGGCTCCTGAAGGAAGCCCGGGGCTACATTGATGCTGCAGAAACTGAGGAGAATGAGGTTCAATTCACCTTGGCAACAGAAATCGATGAGATTTTAAGAGAGGGGCTAGGATGAGCACCATAGAAAAAGATGCAAAGCTGCTTACCCAAATCTGGGAGGTCATGAATAAGATCCGAGCAAGGGACGGGGCTCCTCCGAGCTATTGTAAGGATGAATTCCATTATCTGGTCGAGGGCCTGGGGGATATTGTCAAACGAGCAACTGGCAAAGATGCTCATTGTAATTTTCTACTTTATCAAAATAAACTGGAGGTTGCTGACTCTCAGATTGAGCGGGCGAACAGGTCACTGCAGAACGCCTTGATTCCCCATATAAGATGCATGGACTGTGTGATGTGCCGGAACATTCGAAAGGCCATGGACATTCTTAATCAGGTGCCATCATGACAGACTACTCCGACGAATTCGGCTGCTTCACCGGGGACTGTCCCCATGACGATATGATGAGCTGTATCAAGGCCATCATCGTTGAGTACAATTCAGTTCGCACAGAATTGGATGAGGCCTCTGCCCAGATCTCCACATATCGGAACGAACTGGAGACCTCCTGCAGATACGATGAGGACGGAGGGATTGAGAAAATAGAACCTGGTGAGCCTGAACGCCAACGGTATGAAGGATTCAAGAAAGCTCTTGATATCTCTGGTCCGAAGGCCCTTGAGAAGTTAGTTGAGCGGGTGAGGGCTGCAACCCTAAACGAGTGCGCCGAAATAGCTCGCGTTCTGGCTCCCGCAATAGCCTGGGACTTTGCCATCGAGGCCGAGAAGCTGAAGAAGGAGGCTCCATGCTCGGATACATAGCCTGTAACACCGCCCTCTGCGTAGCGATATGGATACTGACGTCGTGACCCCGGCTTGATAGATAAAGATGAAGGGAGATAAAGAATGCCGCAGCATCCAGGAAAAAAGAAAAAGAAAAAGAAAAAGAAAGATAAACCCAAGAAATAAAGTTTCCCTCAGGGGAAAAGATGGACGGGTGGAATTTGGGCCCGTACTTCGGTACGCAGGAATAGGGTGCATATGTTCCACCCTCCCTGGCCCGTCCAGATTTTTGGAGAGAAGATGGAAAAGAAACTAAGGGATGAAGCAAAGAAGATCGTTGACCGTTGGCGGCACCGCTTATTTTTAACCGAATGGCAGTTCTATGTAAAATTTCCTCACGACGGAATAGATTCTTCAAACAGTCAGGACATTGTTGCCTGCATTGATGCCGACAATGTCTATAAGAATGCAGAAATTCTTGTCTATCCGACCTGGGCATCAAGAGAAAAGGACACTCGGGAAATTCTTCTGGTCCATGAACTTTCCCACTGCGTCACGTCCGAAGCCCGTTCAATGCTCTTCTCCCTGAAAAATGGAGTCATGTACCATGATCATAATATCAGAGACCTGATCGAATCCCTGACCCAGACTATTTCTCGGATTGCAGTAGGTCAGGCAAGAAAACCTGTTAGAGAAAGACCATATTAACCGGGCTTTTGGCCCATAACTGAAGGAGAAAGAAGATGATTAGTTCACCAGAAGCAGCACCGGCAGGTCGTCCGATGACAAGTACCCCCGATGGAGTAAAGGGAGCAACGATCGTTGATCGTGTAACCCGAATTGCAGGCATGATCAGTGAGCTTGAAATATCAATCGATCAAACGATCGGAGTTGTTCGGGGTCATCACAATAAGGTAACTGATCCCACAGTGCCCCCTCCGGTTAGGAATGAGCCCTCAAATGTGCTCGACAGCCTCTGTGATATAGAGGGCAGAACAACAGATGTAGTTGAAAAGTTCAGCCACCTCCGGAACGCCATCAGCTAACCGTTGACACCGATTTCTGATCTTGCTATGCATTATCTCGACGATTCCGGTTCCTGCGTTCCCCGCAAGACTCTCTGGAATTATCATGGGCTAGAAGGGCAAGGGGCGTCGAAAGATTCCTCTTGCCTTTCTTTTTTCCCTGGGTAGAACAGTGGTGCCCATGATTTTTGAACCTCAAATACCAGTCAAAGAACCCATTGAAGAGCGCCACGATGTAATCATCATGCGCGAAGAAATAGATGCACTCCGGGCCAAGGTCCGCGAGATGACCCAAACTATTTTGAAACTCCGAGAAGCAAACAGAGAAATGAAGGTAATAAGCCCATGAGTACAGCTATCGTTGGAAAAGTAATGGAACCCGGTCCTGAAATGGATTTGGAAATAGCTATCACGGTATTAAAGCTTGAGCCCAAGCGAAATAGGACGGGGGACTTAGGTTTAGTTAAATGCTCAGTTACCCCCCATGAAGGTCGCTATTACCTGAAGGAATTAAAGGGATCAGATACCTACACTGACGGTCTGGGATATTGGCATGAGCTATGCCCCCCTTATTCCACTGATGCCAATTGGGCACTAAAATTAGTTCCCCTACTTCCTAATTATGTGCAGCTGCGCATTCTAAATCGAGATAGAAAGCTCTGGGGCGCCGTGGCTCTTGATGCGCGCAAAGGCGGTCTTGAAATAGGAAGTACAGGCTCAACCTTTTCCCATGTCTTAGGTTTGCTATTACTCAGCTCCTTTGCCGTCGAAAAGGAGAATTCCGGTGGGTAACCAATACGAAGAGCGTCTGAGGCAGCGATCCCTTGACATGATTGATGAGCTGGAGGGTTTACAGGAACATATCGAAGCTGAGTACCAAAAGCAGCTGTCCAGCCGACCGGCTGTGAGTGTGGAGGTACTACATGCCAAGGAACGAATTGTAAAAGCTAAAAAAGTCCAGGGAGTCTTCTACAGAGAAGTTTGTGAACTGATAAAGCTCAAGGAGAATTCCGATGGGAAGTAGCAATGAATTCGAAGCACGTATGCGCCGGGACAAAGCCCGGAAGCATTCCAGGATTGTCCTACGGGAATCCCAGGGCAATGAAGCTGAAGCCGGGAATCGACCTCTCCGAGGCATGGGCATGCAGCAGAGGCCTAACGGGACGGTCTATATGGGTTCCATTGCCCTTCATTTCTACGGTAATTCCGATGATACAGATCCGAAGCCGATCTACGGAATCCAGACCACTCGCTTAGATAAAATCCCTGAACAAATTGTCATGGAAGGCTGCCAGCATCTTAAGGATAAGCTAATGCAAATCTGGGGAAGAGGGGAACCGTGGAAAAAGGGCTAAGAAAGCGCCTCATCTGGAGGGAAACCTTCTGGACAGCAATCATGGGGTTCGCAACCATAACGGCAATGGCTTCCTGCTCACTTCCATTTGTGGCTCTAATCGTTCTTGATTCATGGTGGAAGATTTTAGCCCTACCCGCCTGTTTGGTACCTCTGATATTTGGGGCCCTTCAGGAGTATGCAGGTCATCGATCACAGGAAATATTCTTCAAAGGCTTATTAGGATGATCCCACACTCCCGTCCCACCATCATCAATCCCCATCTGGAAGGCGACCCTATCCAGCACATTCCTCTCCTCGCCCCGAAGTCAATCCACGAATACAATGCTGCAGAATTCACAACCTATGTTGATTCTTTTTCCTATTTCAAAAAGATCAAAGAGAAAAAACTTTCCGGCAAATGGATCCAGCGGATTACCAAAAAGAAACCTATCGGAATCTATCTTCTTAAGAATCCAAACAATGGAAATGAACGTCCCCTTCCTACCCTGGAAGGAAAACTTATCGTCGGATCTAAAGCTACATTCCATCAGTTGATAACGCGCTTGGAATGTACACCTGAAATGTTGACTGAGCTTTGTAAAAAGAAAAAAATCGATTGCAATTTTTAACCGCCTATCTTATCTATCTCCTTGCCCATGGAAATTAAACTGCCACCAGTTCCCAAGCGTCCACCGAAGCGAATGATTGAATGGAATAAACTTCCTGACGGTCGGTGGAAGGTTGCAATTAATTCTTCATCCCTGGAAATCATCACCGCATGTCTTAGGAAAGTAGAATATTCCCTTATCGCCAATTGGCAGTCTGACGGAAGTCCTGCATATTTTCCCTTTGGTCAAGGCATTCATAAGGCCATGGAGATCTGGTACCGGGCTGATATGGACCAGCGTCCGAAGTCCAGCGGTGCTTGTGACGTTACCCAGTCTAAGATGCTGGCCTATTTCTTTGACCCAACAAAGCCCTTCAGTAGTGGAGACCATCGGTGCCTTCGATGTGCCTCAGTCTGGGCATTTCTTTCTGAGACCTATCTACAGCTCGGAGACCAGCAGATTGATTCCCGGCATTCACTTCCGAATGGTGTAGATATTCTCTGCAATTATTTCGACCAGTACAGAGATGATCCATACATCATTGCCAAGGATGAATATGGTCCAATCTGCGAACGATCATTTGAGCTGCCTCTATATGAAGATGCCCGGGTCGTAATCACCTATCATGGCACGGTGGATAAGGTCTGGAAGCATATCGAAACCAATGAAGAGATGGTGGTAGATCATAAGACCACCTGGAGAATTGACCGTCAATTCCTGACAAAGCACAAGCCGAATTTTCAATGCGCAGGATATCTCTGGGGGGCTCAAGAGGCTTTCGGAATTAAAACCGATCTCTTCATGATTGACGGAATCCAGGTTGCTAAAGGGCCAAGGAAATTAGAAAGAATACCCCTCTATTATGATGTCGACGATATCCAGGAGTGGAAAGATGCCGTGGTCCACAATGTCCACCGATTCTTGACAGCAATAGAGACGGATAAATTCCCTATCACCGCTCCTGCCCCCTGTGCCCTGACCTATTCTGGCTGCCAGTACCATCAGGTCTGTTCCCAGCCTTGTAATCAACGAAAAGCAATTCTCGAAACCATGTACACGAAAGGTCCCTTTACATGAGTGCAGCACCAACCCGGGAGCTTGCCCTAAACAGGCTAGATGACAATAAGTTATGGAAGGGCTGCCTCATTTCTGAGCCTGGGAATGGGAAGACTGTAGCGGGGATTGGCTTTCCTAAACCACTGTATCTTGCCGACTTTGACGGTAAGGCAGGATCTGGTTCAAATTTCTATCGAGGTGAGAAATGGTTAGAGCAGGTTACTGTCGGAAATTTCCAGAAGAATCCCGAGATATTGAACGACGAACCTATTACCAGATTCCGGGCCAAGCTTGCTGAGTGGGAGGCCCTCTGTCGGAAGAAGGATGAAAAATTCCCCTTCGCCACCATCATGACAGACAGTCTGACTTTTGCTGGCCTGGAGATGCTTGGGGACATTGTCAAGAAACATAGTTTCAAACGGGCTTCGAAGGACTCTCCATGCCAAGCAGACTTTGGAGTACTTCTTCCGAATCTGTCCAATCTCATCAATCGCCTCCTGGCCCTGCCTTGTAACATTGTCCTGACTACACATTATGAGATGAAGCAGGATGATAAGACGAAGGTTCTGGAAATTGTCCCGCTCATTCCCGGCAAGAATTCAAAAATGCTCGGAGCCAAGTGCCCCGAGATGTACCTCTTGACTGTAAATAAAGAGGGGAAGTACATGGCCACCAAGAAACCCTTTGGAAGATTTTCGTTCCTCCGTTCGCAGCTTAAAACCCTGCCAGTGGAATTCGAAATGAAGTGGGAGAACATAGCTCCTCACTTATAACCGGGCTTTTGGGAGGAGCCCACGATCCTCCCACTTATCGATAAGGAGAGTAGTAAATGGAAATCACAGCAGACTATTCGGAAGTAGTTGAACTTCCTGATGGAACGTACCAGGCACGGATTGAAGACTGCGAACAGAAGACCAGCAAGGAAGGTAACCCCTATCTGAACTGGAAGCTCGTCATCGTTTCGGAAGAGCCGAAACATAACGGAGCAGTCTGTTACAAGTCCACGCCGATGACGAAGAAGGGCGCTGGATTCTTGAAGCAGTTCCTTAAGGCGGTGCTCGGTCCTGATGCTCCGGCGTCTGGGGGAACATTCAACACTGAGGATCTTCTCGGGAAGTACCTCACCATTGAGTGCAAGACGCAGGAAGATCAGAACTTCCCGAACGTCACCAAGGTTCTGCCCGCGCAGGACGTGGCAGCCTGAGCAGGTAGACGGGGGTCCCGGGGAAAACTGTGGTCTTCCGGGGCCCCCAACTTTTTCTGTGTGGCGGCGTGGAAGGACACGCAGGGGCTACAGTAGTGCGCACCCCGCTTTTGCTACAGGGATAGTCGGTTTCGAGTCCGGCCCACACTTCAAATATTTTTCAGAGGTTCCAAAATGACAGATCTTTTTATTGAAAAACCATCCAGCTTCAACTCGGACCAGGACAAAGCCTGGGATCTCCTGATGGGTCAAGGCAACGTCTTCATGACTGGGCTGGCCGGTAGCGGAAAATCCTACGTCATCAATGCATTCCGGAAGGTCACTCCCTATCCTGTCGTAGCCTCCACAGGAGCAGCAGCCATCCTGGTAAACGGCTGTACCTTTCATTCATTCTTTGGCCTCGGAGCTATGCAACTCAATGACGCCACCATTGTTCTCAAGGCTTCGAAAAATGACTGGGTCAGCAAACGAATCTGCCGAGCCCGAGGCATCATCATCGATGAAGTTTCCATGCTGGATGGCCGGACCCTGGCTGTTGCTGAAGAGATCGCCCGGAAGTGCCGGGACGATGAAAGCCCTTGGGGTGGCCTCCGGGTCATTGCCGTCGGGGATTTCGCTCAGCTTCCCCCGGTGACGAAAGGCCCTGCAAAGCGAGACTGGGGATTCTCCCACGATGTGTGGCGAAGGTCCAATTTTCAGGGGGTCATGCTGCGTAAGGTCATGAGAACTGAGGACCGGGAATTCCTAAATGTCCTGCAGCGAGTCAGAGATGGAATCGTGGGCGAAACCGTCCGGAGCTTCCTTGACCGGCATGTTAGGTCTATGGAATTCCTGGAGAAGCTTGATTGCCCCCGGCTCTACAGTCGGAAGTCCCAGGTGGAAAAATACAACCTGGCCCAATTGGCACAATTGGAGGGTGAGCGGCATATCTTCCCGACCCAGTACTGGGCCAAGGGCGACGATGAGAGGCAGATGTCTGCTATCCGTCGGAATGTCCCAATCCCTTCGGACCTGGAAATTGCCATCGGGGCAAAGGTCATGACGCGGATAAATGATTCCGATGGTCGATTCGTCAACGGATCAACGGGGATTGTGGAGGAGATCGAAGCAGAGACAGAAGTGCAGGCAGCATCCGTCCTGGTTCGAATGGACAGAACGGATGAAGCAATCTGGTTCAAGACTCATCGATTTGAAATGATCTCACCCGACGGGGAAAAGCTGGCCTTTGCTGAGAATTTCCCGCTGAACCTGGCCTATGCCTGCACGATTCATAAGGCCCAAGGATTATCTCTGGACGAAGCCGTGGTGGATCTCAGGTCTTTATGGGAACCGGGACAAGCCTATGTTGCTATTTCCCGGCTGACGTCATCCAAGGGACTTCATCTACTTGGATGGTATCCGAGGAGCATCAAGGCGGATCCGTTCGTTGCCCGGTTCTATCAGAATTTAGAAAAACAGTCGGTGGCTAAAACCGGCTAGGAGATGGCGGTGACGGCTACGTGCCGGGAGGGGGAGGTCTTTCATATTCTCCTCTCCTTCCACCTTGTGGGTTGTGTTGTCCCGAGCAGTCTAAGAAACGTAGCTATCGGGGCGTGTTTTAAGGGGAGGATGATAGTGGAAATTACCTTGGAAGAAGAGCGGCTGGTAAAAGATGTCTACGATATAGATGTCGAGGAGGTCTCTGCGCTAGCAGACGAAGATCCATATTGGAACAGTGCCCATGCATTTGTCGTCCAAGTCTGGGAGCGGGACGTCTCAACTCTGACTGCTAAGCAGCGGACCTGGCTCCGGAGAATTGAAGAAGATCATACTCGGGCCGGGGAGGAATTAGCATGATGCCTGCAATATTTCTTGTCCTCGGATTTATTATGGGGAATGTCACTGGGTTAAATGTGGCCACTTATAGAATGAAATCGCATGTCAAAGAGATCAGTCTTTACAGTGAAGAATATAAAAGCATATGCTGCCTTGCTTGGGCAGAATATAAAAATGAATGCACTGCGGGGATTTGCCCATGTACGACTCCTTCGATGAATTCAACAGAGAAGTAGAAGGTGACGGGCCGCTAGATTCCGAAGTCCTAATCCTCACTGACCGTCCTCATTACGATGACATCCCCTCAGGCCGTCTCTTCCAGGATCCCCAGGCGAAAAAACTCATCCGCCTCCTGCAGCAGCATGGGATCCCCCGTACCAGGATCCGCTGTGAATCTATCCTTCAGTTCGTTCCTCCAGGCAGAAACTACTATACCGTCCCAGAAGCTGAACGTACCTCCTGGAGAACTGACTGCATCAAGCGCCTCTCCCAATGCACGCCAAACGTGGTAGTTGCCCTCGGAGACGAAGCTTTAAATTTACTCACTAATAAGAGAGGAATTGACAAGTGGCAGCTATCGATCTTGGAAGTGGGGATAGGAATTTTTCCGACCGAATCACCCACGAAAGTAGTGCCTTTATTTCATCCAGACAGAGTGAACCGGCAGCCTGCAGTCTGGCCATTCTTCGCGTTTGGGGCACAGCGTGTTGCAGAAGAGTCACGTTCCAAGATTCTCACAAGGGTGGAGAGACAGTTCACCATCCAGCCCAGCCGGGACGAAGTGAGTACACGATTGAATACCTACCGTGGGGCATCGGAATTGGGGTTAGACATTGAGACGAGTCGTGGAAAGATTTTTTGCCTGGGTATCGCTCCGACGCCTACTGAAGCGATCTCTATCCCAACGCTACGATGCGATTACAATTCCGATAAGGAATACTTTCAAGTATGGAAGGAAATTACATCACTACTCGAAACCCAAATACCGAAAGTACTTCAGAACGGAATCTACGATTGTTCCTATCTCTCCAGATATGGAATTCGTGTCGGAGGACTCTTTGCAGAAGGCTCCCTTGACACCATGGTCGCGCAAAAAACTCTCTTTCCGGAACTCCCCATGGGTCTTGATACTATTGCCAGGATTCATACTAAAGAGCCGTACTGGAAGGAAGAAGGAAAAAACTGGGCCGACAGAAAAGATATCGAATCCTACTATATCTACAACTGTAAGGACGCCGCTGTCATGCTCGAGGCAGCAATCTCCCTCCGAGCTGGGTTAAAAAAGCGAGGCCTATGGGAATATTACCAGGAAGCAATAAAGAGAAACATGATCGTGGCGATGGAAGCGACCTTCCGTCAGCTCCCGTTCGATCATCAGTATCATCAGAAATTAAAGACGAAAGCGATTGCGGATTTGGAACAGCATCATGTCCGTTTCCAAGCGCTTGCTCAAAACGTCCAGAAGCGGGAGAAGCCCTACAACAACATGTCTGTGCCAGACAAAAAGCATCTAATAAAGAAGATGGGATTCAGAATTCCAGTGAAGCGGGGGAAGGAGACAACGGATGCTCTTGGCTTAAAGAAATTGAGATTAAAGGATGCGGACAACCCGTTAGTGAACTGCTTATTAATCTTGTCCGAAAAGGAAAAGGAACTATCCAGCTATTTGAACATCGAACTGGACCCGATGACCGGGCGTCTTCCTTTTACTCTCTACGCGCATGGGACGGAGTCTGCGCGTATGTCCTCTGGGAAGGACAGTTGGAACCGTGGATTGAACGCTCAAACCATCCCGAGTTATTTGAGAGGTATGATTTCAGTATCCAAAGGGCACCTCATAGAAGTGGACCTGAAGCAGGCTGAAGCCCGAGTGTTGGCCTGGTACGGACCCGTTCCTAGAATGCAGAAGATGTTCAACGAAGGTATAGACATTCATCGTTTCATGGCATCGCGGCCTGGTTTGTTTGGAGGAAGACCTGAGGATATAACCTATGATCAGCGGCAACTTGGAAAGAAGGTAATCCATGCCGGAGACTACGATACTCGAGAATACACTCTGTCGGATATGTGCCTATTGGAATCAAATCTCGTGCTTCCCATTCACCGATCCAAGCAAATGCTCAATGCGATGCATGCAGAGTTCCCAGGAGTAAGGCAAAATTATCATCGAAAAATTAAAGAGCAGGTCCTTTCTAAACGAATGCTCCGGACCCCTCTGGGAGCAGAGCGATATTTCTACGGGCGCCCTAGTGACTCTCAGTTCCTCAAGGAAGCCTATTCTTACGTCCCTCAGAACGTCGTCACCCTGGTCATCGACTTCCTACTGCACCATGTCTTTGGCTTCTGCCATATCCTTCTCCAAACTCATGACGGTTGCTTGCTCTGGGTTCCGGACGATCGTAGGCTTAAAGAACTCCTGGATAGAATCCTAGATCAGGATGCCTGGAATCCAACGATGCCTATGGCCGGTGGGGATCTTAGGATTCCAATCGAAGTTCTATTCGGAAAAAGTTGGACAAAGGAAATGGAAGAGGTTCGAGTTGCCTGACGAAGACAAGGTTATAGAGCTGCAGAATAAGAATGTCAGGACAGACATGGTGCTTACCTTGGAGAAATTTATTCTGACCAGTTCTAAACTAGCTCGAGACAGTGGAAAACTGGTCAAGGTTGCAATCCTGCACAAGGATACAACCACTGTTCTTTATATCGAAGACCGAGGACTTGATGGGATTCGTGGAGAAGATTTCACGGGCGTCATCAACTATGAGAATGACCTATGAAAGTTATTGTCGGAGAGGGAATCGTAGATGAGTCTCGTGAGAAGCTTTATAAGATGGCTCGGAAAAGGAACTTCCCAGACTTCATCCGGGCCTATAGAAAATACGCAGACCATCAAGAGGCCACGACAAAAATGCATCATTGGATCGGGATCCAGATGCTGGCAGCAGTTTGCGAGCGTAGACTTTGGTTCCCAAGAGGCTACTATCGTCTATTTCCGAACCTCTATACCTTCATTATTGCACCCTCGGGGTACAAAAAATCTACTGCAGCCAATACTGGAATGGGATTGCTCAGACAGATCCCCGACATCAGAATGATGGCAGACCGGCTTACCGGCGCAGCCCTAAGCCAGGACATGTCGGAGAATCATACGACCTTTGTCTACAATGGAAATGACATCAAGCAGGCTGCACTCTTCGGATATGCCAGTGAACTCTCTGCCTGCCTTTCTGATGTCCACGGGCCTGTCATAGAATACCTAACCCATTTCTACGACTGTTCCCCGTCCGACAGCCGAACCCCTTATGTCTACAAGACCAAGAATTCGGAACCTCTCAGGATCTTTGGCCCCTGCTTAAATCTCCTAGGCTGCTCTACTCCGGAATGGCTGGTTTCAAAATGCCTAACAGAGGATCACATGGAAGGGGGCTTCACTTCCCGGGTCATCTTCGTCGTCGAGAATACTCCCCCCGTCAAGTGCATCCCTTTCCCCGAGGTCGATACTGTACGGGAAAAATTCGGGCTCAAGCTTGTGGAAGACCTGAAGCAGATCTTCTCTCTGGTGGGAAAATTCGACATCTCTAGGAAGGCCCGGAACTTTTACACTCGGTGGTACGGGGAGAATAAAAAGGCTGTCCACGTTGATCGCCTCGATCCTAGGTTCTCT
>SDBT01007111.1_pt1 | contig 18468 bp, 15 predicted proteins | sample 2277101 | NCBI WGS metagenome assembly SDBT01 (sample SAMN10404973, study PRJNA504765) | marine sediment metagenome | isolation source: marine sediment core GS10_PC15, 103 cmbsf | place: Arctic Ocean: Southern Knipovich Ridge | collected 2010
ATCCGTGCGACAAAGGGAACCTGTTTTGATCTGACCGGTTGCCATACCAACTACAAAGTCAGCTATGGTAGTATCTTCGGTTTCACCACTACGATGCGAAACAACGGCCGTAAAACCGGCATCGTGAGCCATATGGATGGCATTCATGGTTTCGGTAAGGGTACCGATTTGATTGAGCTTGATCAGAATCGAATTACAGTATTTACCATCAATCGCCTTCTTCAGATACTCGGTATTCGTTACAAGCAGATCATCTCCCATCAGCTGAATCCGGTCACCCATGCGCTCGTTCATAAGCTTAAAGCCATCCCAATCATCTTCGCTATGAGAATCCTCAATGGATACAATTGGGTATTTGTTGACCATATCTTCATAAAAATCAACCATCTCCTCGCTTGTCAGCATTCGTCCTTCGCAAGCTAAATTGTATTTTCCGTCCTCGTAGAATTCACTGGCCGCCGCGTCCATGGCCAGGGCTATGTCTTCACCAGGTTTGTAACCAGCCTTCTCAATCGCTTCCACGATCAGAGCCAAAGCATCCTCGTTTTTGGAAAGACTGGGGGCAAATCCCCCTTCATCCCCCACCGATGTGGAAAATCCCCTTTCCTTAACAAGCTTTTTTAGCATATGAAAGGTTTCAGCCCCATACCGCAGAGCCTCTTTAAAGCTCGGCGCTCCAATCGGCATAATCATAAACTCCTGAATATCAGTGGACTTAATAGCATGTTTACCTCCATTCAAAACGTTCATCATGGGAGTTGGCAAAAGACCGGCCTCACCCATATTTCCAAGATTGGCCAGATATTGGTAGTAAGGTAAGCCTTCCACCATTGCCGCCACTCTGGAAACCGCTAAACTGACCCCTAAAATAGCATTAGCACCAAGTTTTCCTTTGTTGGGCGTGCCATCCAAATCAATCATGCGCTGGTCGATCTCTTTTTGATTGCGAACATCTGCTCCGCCAAACTCATCAGCGATCACAGTATTTACATTTTCAACCGCCTTTAGCACTCCTTTTCCGCCATATCGGGCTTTATCACCATCTCTAAGTTCTACAGCCTCGTGTGCGCCGGTAGAAGCCCCACTGGGGACAATGGCGGACGCCTTATGATCTTCAGTAAAAACCTCGACCTCAACTGTAGGATTCCCACGTGAATCAAGTACTTCACGGGCATGAATTCGTTTAATAGTAGCGGACATATTTTTTAGTTTTAGAAAATAACTCTTAGCCATCAGTTTATAACTAAAAGGTAAAAACTTAAAACTAAAATCCAATAGATTTATTCAGCCTGACAATAAAAACCATCAAAGGTATTATCCACGCTAAATCTATATTCAGGTTCAGGGGCAAAAAGAATAAATCCAGAAGGAGATCGACCAATAAATTGGGCTTTACGATGATAAATTATTTCAACCAACTCTTCATAAGTCTCTCCTTCAATAACACCCAATTCCAGTGCCACCCGAGTAACTTCTTCTAGTGGTAACCAATCTTTATAATTTTCTTTTAAAGACAAAACAAAAATCAATTTGATATAAGCATCCATTCGGAATTTTCCTTCCGAATTCTCTCTGTTATAACTACTACAACGATTAAGATTGTCTGGCAGGCAATTTGCACCCGCAATATCCATGTACCTGGCCGGCGTTGATATAAGATTGTCAGCACCATATTCACAAGATAATAAACCACTGTTTTCATGCAGCCTACAGTCTTCCAACACTCTTTTGGCACCTTCTTTCACAAAAGGAGTGACAGTATCAACACAAGAGTCACTCATATTAGGCAAAATGGTATTTAGAGTCTCTTTTATATCACTTTGATCAGCAGAATCTAACTTTCTCCAATACTCCAATGTAGCCAGTGTTTTCTTCCGATTCTCCTCAACATCATCTGGGCTAAGAATTTCCAATTCGATTGGATCACGCACTAATCCAACACCCCCAATATTTGACTGACCGTTTTCCCCAACCGGTGCAGGACTGCCAATTACACCTTGCCCTACACTTCCCAAACCAGCCCCACCTGCCCCTGAAGCATCAAAGGCAACATCTTTGATATTGTCAGCATCAACTCCATCCGGTAATGGCAAATCAAGGTAATCAGCCGTAACCGATAACTTGGTATGGGAGTTGATAGGTTTTGGGGGCTTTCTATAGTTACCCAAATTACTCTGACCAACATAGTGTTTTACGTAGTCATATTTCTCATAAAGAACAGTTCCGGCTAAATCAGCCTCGGACAAAGGGGATCCCTTAGGGTCTTCCATATTCCGCCACTTACCATCAACCTTAACCAAAGTTCTGGTATGCCTTACACCATCCAATTTAACTTTTTGATAAATAATCTCCATACCCGGATAAACACGATCAACAAGCGCGGCTGAGAATCGTTCACGTGCTTTACAATTACCTTTTCCCTCTAAAACAACCGTACTCAAATAGGAATGTGCTGCTTCATGTTTCCCATCTCTTTCCTTAATACCATCAAGGACATCCAAAGTTCCCATCTTATCTTTATCAGCACGCACATCAGCCTCCATCTCATCAAGCTTATCTAAGGCTTCGCGCATACGACCTTCTTCAAGGCGACCGTCCAGGTACTGTGACTTTAAATAGAATTCGCCCAAATCAATGTGATTACCTAGCTCCAAAGCCTCCTTTAATTCACCAGTATACTCACTTTTCTCAAGTGGGTGCCCGCTGAGAACTGATTTAGCACCTTCACCAACTACATAAGCAATATCTCCCCTTATCTCCCACACCTCTCCTAATCTTTCCTGAAACACGAAAGGCGCATGCAGAGCCAGAGATAAACCAACCATTCCGACTAAACGTCGGTTTGTAGGCGAAGAAATGGGACTTTGCTGAGAGTTTGACTGTTCCAAAAAAAAGCTGATACAAAATAAGGACTATATTATATCACTTTAAGTTAATTTGTCAATAAACAACCAGATACTAAATATCCAGCTCATCTTCTAAATCCAGCATATCTTTAGACTTTCTAGATATCTTTGGCGCCACCTCATCAAGGTCTCCATCATCATCAAACTTAGGAAGAACGGCTTCAATAGCACCCCACTGAGCATCTTCACCCATGGGAATAATCAAAGTCACTTCGTCTCCTACAGAAGCACGGAAGTAGGTCACAGAAGCCAAAAGGACGTTGTAAGCTTTTCCTTCCGCAAGAATTTGGTATTGACCGCCACTGTGAACCAGCGGGCCAATAACCGTACGGCGTTCGACAGGACCGATTTGCTTGTATAAAAACTTACCCTCATCAGTCACCGTAAGCTTAAGAACATCACCCGGAATCAGCTTTGACTTACTGGCATAGTTAGCCGGAACAGGATGCACAGCGCCCTTCTTATCAATCATATTTTGACCGTCAAAGACACCTTCAATGACCCTTCCTTCACTTGCCCCACCCGAAAGAGCAGATGCCTTTTCAGAATAAGTCTTTGAAGGCTTCGAACTGCCACCCTCTTGTCCCAAATATTGTTTTGCTAGATTCAGGGCTGCCTCGGCAGCTTCAATGGCCTCAAGGGCCTTGTTTGTATCGCTCATTTTTATTTAGTATTTATTACAGTTTAGTAGATTTTACCTTAATTTCGCTCTTACTAAGGACCGTTTTCATCTGGTCAGCGGTCAGAAGTCCATTCTGAGCTCCCGGATGCATAACGGCATTACCAGCATTAATTGTACCATAAAGCAGTGCAATCTTCAATGGCAAACTTTTTATAATAGCAACCGTAAACCCGCTAGCAAATGCATCCCCGGCACCCAAGGTGTCCACTCGCTTATGACTTAAGATTGAGCAAAAGTAATGTTTTTTGCCATCAGTCGCCTGAGAACCATTGCGTCCATCGGTGATAACCGTTTTCTTCACACCCATTTTGGCGAAAAAACGAAGAATCTCAGTCACATCATCAGCATAAGGCGGTAATAGATCACGATGAGAACACACATGAGCTTTCGGGTCATCTTTTTTGACTCCTGCAGGCATATAATCGACCCGGCTAAAGGCAGCTGCCTCTTCCTTGTTTACAAAGAGTATCTCGGTATGTTTCAAAAGCTCTTTCCACTTTTTGACACCCTGAGTGATTTGCTCATGGCCCGGATTCCAGGCCAATTTGATTTTAGGGTTAGCCTTAAGAATTTTAATCAGAGCCTTATGGATGTCCTCTCCGCCTCCGGCCAAATGATTCAGAAAAATCCAGTCTGCTTGTTTTAAGTCTTCGATTGGAAGATCTTTGGCTGTAAAAAAACGATTCGCCCCCGGATAAGCCAAAAGTGTACGATCACCATCAAAGGTGTTGATGATTGTAGAAAAACCCGTCTTGTCGCGGGAAGTCTGCTTTGAATGGCAACAATTCACTCCTTCTTTTTCGAGGTTGTCAAAAACACGATCACCGTACTGTTTGCCAACCTTTCCAACAAAACTTACATCAAAACCATGACGGGCAAAAGTGACCGCTGTATTGGTGGCTCCACCTCCAAAGGCTTCTTCTACCTGATTAACTTTAACCTTTCCACCATGGGGAAAACTCAGCCATTTCTGAAAAGAGTCAGGTGTTCTGAGTGACATGATTGATTGGTCCTCAGCCTGAACGAAAATGTCAAAGGTAGCACCGCCTATGGTGAAAATTTTTGGTTTTTTCATGACTATGTTTGCAGGACCTCAAAGCCCCTCAATGATAAAGTAAGGGCCGCCAGAGCGAAAGCAAAAATAGCAATCACAAAGAATGCCACCTGGATACTATACTGGTCAGCAATTAAGCCGGAAATGACTGGCCCAACCACATACCCTAGCCTTAGCGCGATATTATTGAGACTTGTTATCTCCCCAAGCATTCTGTGCGGGGTCAAACGAGTAATCATGCCGTTATAAACCGGACGAATAATCGCCAGCGAGACAGAAGTCATAGTAGCAAGTACGGCAACCCATAACTGCCCGACTAAAAACGACAAAAGAATGAAAGAAAATCCGCCAATAAAAAGTCCCATGGCAATGACATCCATACGCTTAAGGCGATCCGTCACTTCCGAAATCAAAAAACTAAATATGAATGGCAAATACATAACAGCCATTAAAAGAGCTACCTCTCTTAGGTTCAAATCAATGGACAGGGCAAAGAGCGGAATAAATACAAAGGAGAACATTACGATTATTCCATCAAAAAATGAAAGAATCAGAAAAAAGAAGGTACGCCGATTAAGACTCTTGACGTCATCATAAATCACTCCAAAATCATGACCATTATGGAAGTACTTCTTTAAACCGCCAAGCATGGAACGAAGTCCCCTCTCTTTCATGTGTTTCAAGACCAAAAGTCCCGCTATAGCACTAGGCAAAACAAAAATGAACATCCACTTCAAGCCATAGTATTGGACCGTAAAGGCGCCTATCAACATTCCCAATATCCAGCCTAAATAATTTAGCGCCGTATAAAAAGCAAAGGACTTTGTCTGACTTTCAGGATTGGAATACTTACGAATATAGGTTTCGGCTCCCACAACCATAAAAGGAAGGGCTATTCCGTTCAGAATAAATGCCACCACTAAGAACGGTAAGCTCTGTGTGAAAGCTGCCAGAAGATAAAAAACTATGGCAAAAATGTATATGACCTCAGCATCTCTCATAATCACAGTATCCTTCATCTTATCAGCAAGCCGCATCAACGGAATCATGGCAAGCAATGAGGCAAGATTCATAATTGAAATCAGACCTCCTACACCCGCATAGTTTTTAGTAAAACCGTTCACAAAAATCGAAAAGAAAGGGTCAACAAAACCCCAACCGAAGGTGCGTATAAACAAAACAAAAGCAATAAGCTTAACTCCTGTAGGAAGAGCTTTAGTATCGCTAGACATTTTTTTTAAGATATTGAACATCTTTATCGTGACTTTTTAGGCCAAAAACTAATTAAGTAAGCGTCTTTTGTTGAAATAGAAGAATCCGCTTGCAAGAGTGGTTGCAATGATAACCATCCAGGTTGCTTCCGGCCCAGTGCCCTCCTGAGAAGGCACCTTAGCAAACTGTATATTACTGAGCGGAGAAACGTAAGTAGGCCTTCCGGCAACAATCTGATCAACCGGAAGTGATTGAAAACCACTGCCAGTAGGTGTCATTTGGGATTCAGCCGAAAGAGGTGATACTTCATTCCCTGCAAAGTTAACCGCTACCACCGCAAAGTAATAAGTAACGTTGTTAATCAAATCGTTCACAGCAAAGCTGGTACGATCATCGTTTGTGACAACATAGTCATCGTACTGTCCCGAACTCAGGCCAAAATAGACCTTGTAACGGGCTGCGGCAATACCAGGGAAAGCCTGCCAGGTTAAAGTGACCGTATTACTGGAAGCAGTGCCCATAACTGGATTATTGTATAGTGATGCAGGAGGCATTGTAATGCCAGACACTGTTGTTCCTGTTTCGGTAGCGGAAGGCTGAAGACCCTCGAGATCGATGAGCCCCTCACCCGCTTCAGATGAAACCGGCGTTACTGCAATAACAACGCTTGCTTCGCTACTTTCAAGGTTTTTGGCATCCACTGCCTTAACGGCAAAGAAGTACTGAGTGCCATTTATCAAACCAGTGATTTTAAATGAGGTCGCACTACCATCGGTCTGGGCCATCTGATTGAGACTCTCGTGAGACGTGCCATAACTAACCTTGTAGCTGGCAATACCGGTACTATGACCAGCCACTGCATCCCAGGTTAAAAGTACTTCGGAATCACCCGCAATACCCTCTGGATTAACAACGGCAGGCGGCATAACAGCCGCTTCGGCCTCAACAAGAATAGTTTTTTGAGCCCGCAATTCGGATCTGTTAGCCAGTTCATCGGCCAAAATAACATCGAGGGGATAACTACCGGTACTGGCTGGCGCAGTGATGCTGGCCGCATAAGTGCCAGACTGACCGGCCTCTGGTAATAGGTCTCTTTCAAACCCCTGAATCCTGACTTTAATCTCATCCAGGTTCGGTTCGGAAGAAACAACCACTTTTAGAATCTGACCTGGTTTGACGACTCCATCGGGTGTGATGGAAATGGAATTCAAAATAGGAGGCAGTGTATCCACGTTGATCGTCACAGATCTGGAAACTAGGCCGCCATCCGACATCACGTAAAATGTGTGGCTACCAGCAGAAAGGTTCTTTGCCTGAAAGGTAAAGAAACCATCGCTGTCAGTTTCGCTGTCGCCGATTTTTACATCGTCATCGAAAATTTTGATGTTTATATTTGGATCTCCTTGACCGGTAATAACAACCAGATTAGAGCCAAACTGACCACCATCCGTGGGTGATTTGATTCTAAACGAAGAAGAAGCATCCGGAACCGTAATGGCCTGTTGAGGAACTACCTCAAATTCCTTCTCACCTGACTTTTTCCAGTCATCTTTATCCAGAATCTGAATAAACTGATTGCCTACCTGAGAAAAACGAATGGCCAGATTAAAGGTGAATCTACCCTGATCAGCTTCCTTAAACGTATATTCTCCATTATTTGGGAGAACGGCATTTTCATCATCCGGTGTAGAGATAAGAACCGTACCTGAATAGTTTTTGGCAATATTGCCGTCTTTGTCGCGGGCTACAATCGTCAATGTCTGATCTGTATTTACTTTGATTGTGGATGGAATATCCTCGATATCAAAGTGGTTAACCGGCCCGGGAAGTACTTCCTGAGCATTGGCCGCTCCTATGATGTCAGCTGAAAGAGCACTTGTAGAAAAGAAGTTACCCCCAACCGCTTTTGGTGTGGGCGCGTAAAATACAACTTCCTCTCTATCTTGCAAAATAGTATTAGCACTGGCATCCATAGCGGTAAAAATGGAGATACCGGAGTATTTGGAAGTAACCTTAAAACTAGCTCTGCCGCTTGCATCGGTTATTCCCGTGTTGATTGCAGTAATGTTGTCTTCAGGACGGGAAGAAATAAGTTTTACCTGATGATCCTTGATCGGATTACGGTAAGCATCATAAAGCGTCACGGTAACAAAGCTTCGGCTTTCGCCATCCGCTTCGACCATTTGAGTAGTAGATGAAACACCGGATTGCGTTTTAGAAACCTGATCGGTATAAACCACGAAAGTATTCTGAGGAGACGCATCGGAAGTTCCTGAGTAGTAAAGAGCCACTTTGTAAACACCGGCAAGCTTGGTTTGATGACCGTAAAGATCCGCTACGGCAATTCCCTCAAGGTCTGCCTGTGCGGGAACACGGACCACCGAGTAGTCAGGCTTTTCAACAACAAAGACGATATCCTTTGCAGGACTGAGAAGAGAGCTCTTCAGCATAGAAGCGTATCCGGCAACGGTATCTGTACCGTACGCCCGTACATTCAGGAAGCTGGCAAAAGCTACGGGGGCAAAGGCCTGCGAAGCAATTGCGAGAGCCAGGGCAATGGATTTGATTTTTGTTTTTAACATAGTATCTTGGTTTTTTTTCAGAAGTCAGATAAATAAATCTCTATATTATAGCAAATATAAGCCAAAAAAGCCAGTATATAAGGTATGACAAAGCAACAAATCTCGCTCTATTGCAAGTTCAATTAAACACGATTTCAGAACGCTTCAAATCACAACCGCACCCTGGGGCATATACCTCCTAGGGCACCTGAATTCTGTTGCACAAACCTTGTGCAAGATCTGTGCAAACCTTGTGCAATATCTGTGCATCAAAATTCACACCCCTAAAAAGGACTACCTGACCCCCATTCACGACCCGGAAAAGCAATCTTTTCAAAGGGCCACTCACTGCTAACCCAGTTTTTGACAGTTTCATAAAGAAACTTATCCAGCCCTGTATCCAATTCACTCTTTCTGACCCACAAGAGAACATCTGCTTCAAAGTCCTTTTTTCGGGAAGGGAAAATGTACACACAGCCAAGACACTTAGTTCCATCCGGACTCACAACTGTATATGCAAAAGATGATCGTTTCTCAAACTCCTCCTGATGCCATTTCAAATCATCCAGATCTTGCTCCAATGTAATATCCGAAGCTGGCCATTTACTATTTGGACCAAAAAACCCTCCCAAATGATCAATACTGCTTTTTACAGCGTCAAAATCTTTTTTCACATCATTTACACCTAACATTCTTAAGCAAAATCGATCATTTTCGATACCACTTGGAACCTTAAAATCGTCAGGAATGAATTGTTTACTCATGGAATCTGATTATTAATTATTTCTCTCCAGTATAACCACGCCTGCGCCACCCGACATATTCTTGATGTGCCTCAGTTCATAACCTGATGCATATTCTACAAGAACAGCTTTTTGAAAATCAAAGCACTCAAAAAACATGGCTTTTGGCGCAAAAGGAAGCAGTCGTTCGAGCAGTTTCTTATAGATATCTAAACCATCTTCGCCACCGTACAAGGCAATTTGGGGTTCAAATTTGGTTTCAATATTCACCTCAAAACCCTTTGGGACATAAGGCAAATTCGCTGTTACCACCACTTCCCTACTCTCAAATACTTTCGGCGGAACATTTTTAAGCAAATCTGATTGAAAAAATTGAATTTTTGACTCAACTCTGTGTTTCCTGGCATTAGCCCTGGCCACCTTCAGTGCTGAAGACGAGATATCCGTAGCAACGGCCTCCAACCCATCAACATGCTTCAAAACCGAAATCGGAATACAAGCCGACCCTGTACCTATGTCCAAAAGTAGATTATCGGATGAAATATAATTGATGACTGCCTCCACCAATGTCTCTGTATCAGGACGCGGAACGAGTACATGCTTATTCACCTTAAAATCCAGGCCATAAAACTCTTTATACCCTCGTAAATACGCTACCGGCACCCCCTCTTTTCGTTTAGTAATCATTCGTTTATAACGCCACTGCTGAAAAAAGCCCGGTTCTCTTTCGTCATGCGCCAAAAGATAGGTAACCGGCTTTCCCAGCACATAAGCAAGAAGCAGCTCCGCATCCAATCGTGCGGAGTCAAAAGCAATAAGTTCCCGATGCCCAAAATTAATGAAATCTTTAATAGTCATGAACCCATTATACTAAAAAAACTCCTAAATTGGAGCCTTTTTAGCTAAATACTGCTCTTAAAAAGTATTTTTAAAACAAATTGATGGTAACCAGAGTCTGAGGCCCTATGCGACCGGCACCCGATGCGAAAGGTCCATCCACAATCCCCTGTTCCATCTGGAATCTGAGAACTGCCGCCTCGGTCTTCTGACCAAAGTAACCGGTATTAAGATCGCCATCCAAATATCCGCGACTAATCAGAAAGTTCTGAAGTTTTACTACTTCCGGACCCTGATCATTCAAATCAAGCTCAACTGCAAGTCGTTCATGTTGAACAATTTTTTTGTTCACCAGTTCTTCTGCAAAGTTCAGAGTTTGTCTTTCCACAACAACTTCCGGAACTTCCAGACTGGCAATTTCGGGAAGGATTTTCTTAGCGGGAACCCACACCTGAACCTCCTTCGGATATCCAGCGAGTACTTCAATTTTATCACCCACGGCAGAAAGCAGCGCTTTCAAAGTCTTCTTTCCGAAGTATCCAGCTCCTTTATCCCACGCGCTATTTAAAACGCCATATTCAACCTGAAACTGGAAAACAGCATCAACTGTGGAATCGTCATAGCTTCCGGTAATTTCTCCATGGTAGTAACCAAGATCCCAAAGCATGCGTTGTAAGTTCTCAACATCTTCGCCGCTCGCGTCTTTACCAATACCAGCCGCTAACATAGTTCGGTTCTGTTCCAGTCGTTCAAGCTCCTTGTTCTCCTTTTCAGTCAAAGCTTCCGACTCGGTCGCAGGCTGAACCACTGGCGTAGGCTGGAGAACAGGCGTTGAAGTCTTTACACTATTATTTCGAAGTCTCTGAACAAAAGTCTGAGGTAGTTGAGAGCTAACCCAATTAAAACTAAGCCCAGGTTCAATTTGATGAGGCGTGAAATATACCTCCCCTTCAACAACTCGAGCACCCCAATTAAGAGCACGAGCAAGTCCTTCCTCGCCATGCCCCATCCAAACATCGATGCGATCATAATTCTTATGAGACAGAATAGCTCCACCTCGGTCATGTACCTCGCCTACCCCAAGTCCCGGTATATTTATACGGGTACCAAAAGGATAGGTTCTGGGCGCGGCAAGCATACCAATAAAAACCTCTGTACCATCGGCACCATTGGTACCACGGCCATTTAAGCGAATATCAGCCTCATAGCTTCCCCTTATATAGAAGTCCTGATTAGGAAGAGGAGAGTAATAAGCAGTAACGAGTAATTTTTGTCTCTCCATAGGTACGCTCTCGGCCACAGTGGCCGGTATTACGAGTGCGAACTGAAAGGCTGCTATAAGCCATACTATGATTCTTTTGATTTTTGGTTTCACTTTTTTGTATTGAGAAAAATCTTGCCATTATACCCCATGTATAGGGTTAGGCAAGATTTTAGACTTGAAAGAATGAATAAATATAATATAACCAATCATTGACATAATCAACATAATAGTATAACGTACGCTACTAATCGATATTAATTAATAATGCCTATTGTCAATGAGTCTTACTAATAAGCCCAAAAATCGCCCAGAAGGTACATCACGCAGAGACCTACTACGTTATGTATTAGGTTCCACCGCGCTTTTAGCAACAAATGGTTGTGCTTCGCAGCAGATAATCAGATGTCACCCCAAGCCCGAAACTACTGACCGCAAAGCACCCTTCATTAAGCAGTGGCACGAAGCTGTTGCTAAAGGACTACAAGAATTTGCAGATAGTCCGGAAGGCTCACACAAGCTAAGCCCTGAAAATATTAAAGAACTTACAGATGTAATACGTAATTTTGACCCGAGTGATTACATTGACAGATTGGCAAGAAAAGCTGGCATTTCACCAACGGTAATTGGTGGCAGGATCAAAAGTTTTGGAATAGTACCCTTGACATCTGAAAATGGGCCAATGGCGGCGGTAGGCTTTTCAAAGCACATGAGGCTCTACACTGGCGAATGGATGACTTACCAGGGTAAGATTCATGCACCCACTATTAGAGCTACTTTAAGGCATGAAATGGCTCACATGTTCAGTTTTGATTACAGCAAAGAATCAAAGATTGATGGTCTGATACCATTCGAATATGAATCTCGAACAATACCAGGTTGCCGAGATAACGAACATCTTAGCCCTAAGCTATATGAAGGAGCAACTGAAATTGTAGCAAGAATGGGCGCTAAGGATGGCACCGATATAGGCCTGGAACAGGGGTACCGCGGTGGTGCAACCCTTTCCGCTTTTGTTCTTAGCGAACTGCTTGGTAGAAATGACTTTTTAAAAGCTTGCCTAACAAGGGATACAAGGTTACTTAATGATCTTTTTGACACAAAAATTGGTTTTGGAGCAGCACGGGAGCTTACTAGTTCTGTGGTTTTTGGCCTCAGTTTTCTTCGGCTCGATGATTTGGACTTCCTTCACAATGCATTTGAATCAGAGCATATTGATGGTGATAGACTGGAGAACATTTTATTAGACGCACAACAAAAAGGAATTCCGGAGCGCGCCGCGCATTTTAAAGTAGACGGATCTATTATCACAACACACCTATTTAAGCTCAATGACGCTGATGAGCCTCCACGTTTCGCATTTAATGCAGTAGTAAAAGCTCCGAGCGTCTATCATTACGGAAAACTGAAGTCTCAATCCGGTAACTATTTTTTAACAGAAGAGTTTGGCATGTATGTTTTTGATGAGTCAATTACCGATAGCACATTGAATGCATCCATTGATAAAGGTGTAAAAAACCTGAGGGCACACTGCTCTCTAGAACAAGATCAAATCATACTGGTTGGTGCACATACAGTTACTGGATATGACAGTTTTGTAGAAGAAAGACTGAAGATGCTAAATAAGCTTAATCCCGGCTCACAGCAATTCGAAAGCACTTGGAGTGAAATTAACTCTCACATGGTTAAGCTACTAACAGATACTCTTAGAACAATCTATATTAGAGCTGGTGTAAACAATCTAATTGTGAAGGATAAAGAGTAAGGATTGGAAGTTATTTCTTCATCATTTTTGTTAAAACTTCCACACCCCCTTTCTGATTCACATAAACCATATCCTCAATCCTCACACCACCTTTTCCAGGCACATAAATACCCGGTTCAATCGTAAAGGTAATGCCTGACTGGATGCGATCTTTTGATTTATCTGAAATAATAGGCGCCTCATGAACTTCAAGCCCTGTGCCGTGCCCAGTAGAGTGGGTGAAGTATTTGCCAAAGCCGGCTTTCTCGATTACTCCACGCGCCACCTTATCCAGATCAGAAAACCCCATACCCACTTTAATAGCTTTAATAGCCGACTGATTCGCCTCCAAAACAGTTGTATAAATTTTTTGTTCAAAAGACGTCGGTTTCCGCTGAAAGAAGACCCGCGTCATGTCCGTGATATAACCCTGATATACAATCCCGAAATCAATCAGTATCATCTCTCCCTTCTTCAATTTATTGTCGCCTTTCTGATGGTGGATGTCGGACGTATCTTTGCCGAACGTAATGATTGGAGGGAAAGAAAAACCGTCCGCACCGTTCCTGCGAGCAATTTTCAGAAGTTCCCATTCAATACCATCTTCGCTCACCCCAGGCTTAAGTTTCTTTTTTAGCTCATCCAGACTCTTACAGGCTATCTTAACAGCATTTTTGATGATCTTTATTTCACTCGCATCCTTAATAAGGCGAAGTGACTCCACCAAGCCAGTAGTCGGCTTAAACTTCACTCCCGGCACCAATTTTTTATATTTCTTCAGGCGAGCCACCGTAAAATTTTCAGCCTCAAAACCAATAATCTTGTACTTACCCAATAGCTTCTTAACCCCCTTTGACTGATCAAAGTAAGGCACTCTGACCTTTTGGGCTGTTTCAAAGTAACGGGCATCAGTAATAAGCACGTGCTTTTTTGGAGTAACCAGAAGTTTTCCGTTGGTACCTACAAAACCGCACAAGTAGCGAACATTGTTGCGATCAGAAACAAGCAAAGCACCCAGCTTCTTATCTTTTAACAGTTTCTGCAATTTCCTCACTCTCGTTTTCATATTTTTCGGTTTTTCAGACTTCCACAGCATATCATTTTTTGTTAAGATTTGAAGTACTTAGCCCCATAACCCCAAAAAAAATGCCCGACCGAGAACTTATCAAAAAAAACCTCAAAAACACAATCACTGAAACAAACTTGCAAGGCTACGATAAGGTTCATTCTGGCAAGGTCAGGGACACTTACGAAAAAGATGGTAAAAGGATTATACTCACGACCGACCGCCAGTCGGCTTTTGATAGAATACTGGCCGCCATCCCTTTTAAGGGCGGAGTTCTCAATCAATTCGCCGCTTTCTGGTTTGATAAGACCAGGGACATTGTCCAAAACCACCTGATTGCCACGCCGGATCCAAATGTATCAATCGTAAAGAAAGTCAAAATTTATCCGGTTGAAGTGATTGTCCGGGGCTACATAACCGGAACCACTGATACCTCTGCCTGGGTCAATTACGATGCGGGCGAAAGAAACTTTTGTGGCGTACAACTGGCTGAGGGACTAAAAAAGAACCAGAAATTCGAAACGCCCATAATAACCCCTACCACCAAGCCGGAAACTGGTCATGACGAAAAGATTTCCAAAGAAGAAATCATCGCTCAGGGGCTGGTCCCGGAAGATGAGTGGAATGAAATTGAAAAGTACGCCCTTGCTATCTTCAAACGCGGTCAGGAAGTAGCTGCCGAAAAAGGCTTTATTCTGGTCGATACCAAATACGAATTCGGAAAAGACGATGAGGGCAATATTGTACTGGCTGACGAGGTTCACACACCCGATTCCAGCCGTTACTGGATTGCGGCAACCTACGAAGAACGATTTGCCGCCGGTCAGGAACCGGAAAATTTCGATAAAGAATTCCTGCGCCTCTGGTTCAAGGAACACTGCGACCCATACAATGACACCGAGCTTCCGGCCGCACCCGATGACCTGGTGGAGGAACTATCATTCAGATACATCGACATTTATGAAAAATTAACCGGAAATACTTTCGTGTACAATGAGGAAAAGGACATAAGCCAAAGGATTCAGGAGAATCTGGACAAATACTTTGCCTAAAGCATCAAAAGTTTGACACAACTAAAGAAATATGTAATTATAAACTTTTAATATTCTATCCTATGCTAGTTCCAATCATAATGGGTTCCAAAGTAGATGAATCCCACGCCCGCAAAATCGCCGATTATCTGGATGAATTCGATATCAAAACCGAACTCTACGTGGCTTCCGCCCACAAAGTACCGGAACTGGTACTGGATATCGTAAATGATTTCAACAAATCCGGTGATGACATCTGTTACATCACAATTGCCGGCCGATCTAATGGTCTTTCGGGAGTAGTGGCAGCCAACGCCATTCATCCGGTTATCGCCTGTCCGCCATTCAAAGATAAAGACGATTACATGGCAAACGTGAACTCCTCTACCCTATACCCATCCGATACTCCGAGTATGTTCGTAGCAGATCCACAAAATGCCGCCCACGCGGCCATTCGCATTTTGGCTTTGACAAACGACAAACTTCGCAAAAAAATCGCCAAACGAATCAGCGACATTAAAGATTCATTTTAATCTTTTCGAGTTTCGAATTTTAAATTTAAAAATATGATTACCGCCTTAAGCCCTCTAGATGGCCGCTATAAAAGCAAAGTCGATGAACTCATCCCCTACTTCTCAGAATATGCCCTTATAAAGCATCGTCTGATTGTAGAACTGAGCTTTTTTATGACCCTTTCCGCCGAAAACGGCATTCCTGAGCTTCCGGGCTTCACAGATAAAGAGCTGAAACTATTAGAAAACATTGTAAGTAATTTCGATGAGAAAGAAGCAAAAAGAGTAAAAGCTATCGAAAGAATAACCAACCACGATGTAAAAGCGGTCGAATATTACATAAAGGAAAAACTGGAGAAGACCAGCCTAAAGAAACATCTGGAATTTGTTCACTTTGCCTGTACCTCCGAAGACATCAGCAATCTGGCTTATGGATTGATGATCAAAGGAGCCAGAGACCATGTAATTCTGCCTCAGATGAAGGAAGTGGTAAAAACTGTAAAGGGGTTAGCCAGAAGATGGAGAAAGGTTCCTATGCTCAGTATGACCCATGGCCAACCCGCAACGCCCACTACCGTTGGCAAAGAATTCTTGGTTTTAGCCTCAGGACTCGAAAGACAAATGGGTCTATTAAAGAAGCAGGAAATCATGGGTAAACTCAACGGAGCTTCAGGAAATTTTAATGCACATCTTTCCGCTTACCCAAAGGTAAACTGGCCTAGCTTGAGCAAAAAATTTGTTCAGAATTTAGGGCTCACTTACAACCCACATACAACGCAAATCGAACCACACGATTTCCAATCTGAATTCTATGATACGGTGGCTCGCTTCAATACTGTTCTTCTCGACCTGGACCGGGACATGTGGAGTTACATCAGCCGTGGTATTTTTAAACAAAGCGTTGTGAAAGGCGAAGTTGGTTCTTCCACCATGCCTCATAAGGTAAATCCTATCGATTTTGAAAATTCTGAGGGCAACCTTGGGCTAGCCAATGCAATGCTCAGACATCTGTCCGCAAAACTCCCCCTCTCCCGTATGCAACGGGATTTGACCGATTCCACAGTTCAACGAAATATTGGTGTTTGTTTTGGATACAGTATTTTGGCTTACAAAAGCACTTTAAAAGGCCTTTCCAAACTTGAGTTGAACAAAAAAGTTATACAAGCTGAACTGGATCGAAATTGGGCCCTTCTGGCCGAACCCATTCAAACCATAATGCGCAAACACGGCGTTCCAAATGCTTACGAAAAGTTGAAGGAGTTAACAAGAGGCAAAGAAATCAACAAAAAAACCGTCCGGGCCTTTATCAAAACCCTGAAAATCCCTGAGAACGACAAAAAAAGGCTTATGAAGCTCACCCCTGCCACCTATATTGGACTGGCCGGTAAACTTTAGAGTTTAAACACAATAACGATGAAAAATTCATTATGGCTTTTCGTAGGAATCCTTGTCCTTTTCACTCTATCGGCCTGCACAGCAGTGGCTCCCGAACCACCTGCAACCGTGAACAATTTCAAGGAATGTATCGCTGCTGGCAACCCAGCCATGGAAAGCTACCCCAGGCAATGTCGCCACGGCGATCGGACCTTCACCGAAGTGCTGGAACCTGTTCCAGGCGATGAAAAGCCTTGTACTCGTGAATATCAGCCAGTCTGTGGAGAGATTCAGGTTCAGTGTATAAAGGCACCTTGTCCACCTGTCAAAACGACTTACCCAAACCGATGTATGGCCGAAAACGCCGGAGCTGAAAGTATCGAGGAAGGAGCTTGTGAAGAAGAGGGGCCTGATCTGAGGGGTACCTGCGAAGAAGTAGACGGCAAATGGTTACCCGATAGCAACGAGTGCGAAGGAGTGAGCCGCGAAACCTGCGAAACCGTGGGCGGAACATACAACGAATGTGCTTCAGCCTGTCGCAACGACCCCGAGGCTGAAATCTGTACCATGCAGTGCATTCAGGTTTGCCAGTTTTAAGCATGACGAAAAAACCTCTCATCAGAGCCGGAACCTACCAACATTACAAGGGTAATGTGTATAAAGTTATAGGCATTGCCAAGCACTCTGAAACACTAGACTTGATGGTAGTTTATCGGTCCAAAACAAAAGAGTACGACCTTTGGGTAAGGCCTTATGAAATGTTCAAAGAGATGGTGGAGGTAAAAGGAGAAAAAGTTCCACGTTTTAAGTATTTACACCCCTAACATGATTATCGGACTCACCGGCCCTATGGCCAGCGGTAAAAGCACGGTCGTGGACGCTCTCAAAAAACGTAATTTCAAGTATTACCGTCTTTCTGATGCGATTCGCGAAGAATGCGAAAAAAGAGGTCTGGAAATTGAGCGGTGCAATTTAATGAACGTGGGACAAGGTTTACGAGAGGAATTTGGAGCAGGCATTCTCGGAAAAAGAGCCCTAGCTCATATTGACCAGGAAAATCATGACGGCGACTGGATTGTGGACGGCATCCGGAATCCTGCCGAAGCCGAAGAACTTCGCAAACATCCAAACTTCGTACTTATCGCCAACACCGCCCCCGAATATCTGATCATCAGTCGAATCTTATCCCGCAAACGATCCGATGATACTTTAAATGAAGAAGCTATTCGGGCAAAGCTCAAGCGCGAAATGGGAGAAGGTGAACCACCTGAAGGCCAGCAAGTCCAAAAGTGTATCGACATGGCCGACTATGTGTTCGAAAACACCATGCCCATCGAAGAGGTTGAGATGGAATTTATGAAGCTGTATAATCGCATCAATGACGAACAAAAAACCTGACAGACCAAGCTTTGAATCCGTTTATATGGACTTCGCGAAGGCCATCGCGAACCGTTCTTCGTGCAAGCGATTAAACGTAGGTACCGT
>SDBT01007112.1_pt1 | contig 18466 bp, 15 predicted proteins | sample 2277101 | NCBI WGS metagenome assembly SDBT01 (sample SAMN10404973, study PRJNA504765) | marine sediment metagenome | isolation source: marine sediment core GS10_PC15, 103 cmbsf | place: Arctic Ocean: Southern Knipovich Ridge | collected 2010
CAGAAGAAACACAAGAATGCTCTGATCAAGTGCAAGAGTTTGCATCTGATTGTTTTCGTGAGTTTGTTGCTAATGGAGAAGAGACTATTCCAGATGAAATTTGCGCCATGCTTCTGCGAAGGATTCACGAAGTATTTGAAGTAGGCGATGAACGTAAGAATGCACTTTCTGCATTGGATCGCATCAGGAATCGTGTTGCAGCACAGTCTGTTCAAAATACTCTTCAAACCGAACGAGATCGTCAAAGTCTCATACTCATGCATGAAGAAGGGCGTGATGTATTGGATTTGGTACGCAGGCAAGGAAGAGGGGTGGTATATTTTGGTTCTTCTCGATCCAAACCAGGTGAATCAAGATATGAGCGCACTCGTGAACTTGCGCGTGAAATGTTTCAGCTTCTTGGTTGTACGACATGGTCCGGTGCCGGTCCTGGGGATATGGATGCGTCTGTTCGCGGTGCAAAAGAGGCGGGAGGCAGGATTGCCGGTGTAAAAATTCATCTAGAAAAACATCAGTCTGAACATGAGCAGGAGGTATCCCCTGTTTTTGATACAGGTGAAGTTGTAGAGTGTGAGTACTTTGTTCCGCGAAAATTAGGTTTGGTAGATGCAGCAATGCGTGAGAATGAGTCAGACAGAACAGGTGTTATTGTTATGCCTGGTGGGTATGGCACTATGGATGAAGCATTTGAATTTACAGTATTGAAACAGCTCAAGAAATTAGGGACAAAGTATGATGTTCCTGTTGTGCTTATGAACTATAGCGGGGAGTATGATGGGATTGAGGTATTCATTGACAGGGCTGTTAAGGACGGTCGTATTTCCGAAGAAGAAAGAAACCTTTTCCATATATGCCGTTCTAATCAGGAGGTATTAGATTACTTCGCTGATTTTTACAAAATATCTGCAGAACAACGTACATATCATGAAAGGCTTTGTGATTTGGATGAAGGAGATGATGAAGAACAATAAAAAAGAGACCTCTTTCGAGGCCTCCTTTTTTTAAAGTTGTTTTTTATATGTATAACGAGACCGTTAATACGGAGACGATTGTCATCAACTTAATCAAGATATTGATAGATGGGCCGGAGGTATCTTTGAACGGATCGCCAACGGTATCTCCAACAACAGCAGCCTTATGAGTGTCACTACCCTTACCGCCGAGGTTACCGGCTTCTATGTATTTCTTGGCGTTATCCCATGCGCCACCACTGTTTGCCATGGAGATGGCAAGTAGTATACCGGAGAGAAGTGCTCCTGCGAGCAACCCTCCAAGTGCTTCTGCGCCAAGGGTTAGTCCTATGACAACAGGGGAGGCTACTGCAATGAGGCCAGGGAGTATCATTTCTTTAATGGCTGCACTGGTTGCGATGCTCACACAACGAGCTGAATCGCCTTCAGCTTTACCTTCCATAAGGCCTTTGATTTCTTTGAACTGACGGCGCACTTCTTCAATCATGGCAAAGGCGGCACGACCAACAGCGTTCATGGTCATGGCAGAGAATATGAATGGCAATGTACCTCCGAGCAGGAGACCAATGAGAGTCTTAGGTGTCATCAGGTTGATTGCATCAAGACCTGCCTTCTCACTAAATGCGGCAAAGAGTGCCAGTGAAGTGAGAGCAGCGGAGCCGATTGCAAAGCCCTTTCCAATGGCTGCAGTTGTATTTCCTGCAGAGTCTAGTTTATCTGTTCGTGCACGTACCTGTGCGGGGAGTTTTGCCATCTCAGCCAATCCACCTGCATTATCTGCAACAGGTCCGTATGCATCCACTGCAAGTGTTATACCTAGCGTTGAAAGCATTCCAACTGCACTAATAGCAATTCCATACAAGCCTGCTTGGCTGTAGGCGACACCGATACCAATACATATGAAGATAACAGGCAGGAGAGTGGATGCGTATCCGAGGGCAAGGCCATTGATAATGGTTGTTGCTGCTCCTGTCTTAGATGCATTTGCAAGATTCCTGACCGGACGATAGTGATCAGATGTGTAGTATTCCGTTATTTTTCCAATTGCCAGTCCTACGGCTAGTCCTGCAATAAGTGCAAAGAATACATTGAGTCCGTTCTCAAGGAATTCCGTACAAAGATAGTATGCGCTGGCAACTAAGAGGCCAGATGAGAGCATAATTCCACGATTAAGTGCACCGTGTACGTTGTCTTTTCCTTTGCCTGTACGTACTACGAATGTGCCTAGGATGCTTACTAAAATGCCTAGTGCTGCAATAAGTAGCGGGAAGATAATTGCATTCATTCCCATAGCGGCAGCTTCTGCAATCAGCATGGCTGCAATGATCGAGCCAACGTAGCTTTCGAACAGGTCTGCACCCATTCCTGCAACGTCACCAACGTTATCTCCAACATTATCTGCGATAACGGCAGGATTTCGTGGATCATCTTCCGGTATGCCGGCTTCTACCTTTCCAACCAAGTCTGCTCCTATGTCTGCAGCCTTTGTGTAGATACCGCCTCCAACGCGGGCGAACAGGGCAACGCTTGATGCACCAAAGCTAAATCCTGTGAGGATTTGAAGTGTATCAGCAATGCCGAGACCAACGTATTCATGGAGGTATAGAAGTGATCCGCTCAAGCCAATCAGTCCGAGTCCGACGACAGAAAGACCCATAGTCGCACCGCTCAAGAATGCAATGCGCAGCGCACCGCCAAGGCTTGTGCGTGCAGCGTGTGCTGTGCGAATGTTTGCAGCTGTTGCTGTACGCATACCAATAAAACCTGCGAGCACAGAGCAGAGAGCACCGAGAATAAAGCTACCTGCCGTAAACGGCTTTTCCCATGTTTCGTTTGGAACATCAAGGAAAAAATAAATAAGTAAAGCCACGATGGCTACAAAAACGGCAATGACCATGTACTCCTTTCGGAGGAAAGCCATTGAACCTTTACGAATCTGCTTGGCAATGTTGCGCATAGTGTCTGTGCCAGTTCCTTTCGTGGCTATAATTACACGAAAAATGGCAGCGACTAGCAATGCAAGAATGCCGCAGGAGCTAACTACTACGAGGTAGTTTGCAAGAGTAGAAGAAAAAACATCCATGATAAAAAAGGAAAATAAAAATATACAAAAGTCCGAAGTATTGTAGATGAACTTTATAAATGAGACTAATAAAACCGCCGCCCAAATGGGCGGCGGTTTGAAGAATTATCGTATCTAAAACTTATCGGCGGTTGAAGTCGTTTAGGTCGCGGTCACCGCGGATATCTCTCCTTGTTGGGCGGTCGATTTTATTATCTGCGCCTGTCTGGATGAGTCTTGGAGGCAGAGATTCCGGGATGTTTGCGAGTTTACTGCGGAAAGATCCTGAGCGACGCTTGTCGCCTTGTAGATAATAAGCTGCGTTACCCCATGTTCCACCGCGCTTATTACCAAGAACGTGACGGTTCTGATTGCGGAGACCCGGATGACGCCATGTATTGCGTACTGGAAGATGTATACGACCAGTATTATCTTCCATAGCAATTCCACGTACTTGTGGATTTATGAAAACATTACGGTGGAATGCACGTACGATTTCACGGCTTGTAATTGGGCGATTGTGGAGTTTGCTAATAGCAGGAACCTTCTCTGAAACAGTTGGTATAATTGCATCGTCATTACTAGTTACATATGCGAGTGCAGGAGAAGCAATACTTACTGCAATGGCAGTTGCTGAGAGAGTAGAAATGATCTTTGTTGACAATTTCATGTTCAGAGAGGGGAAAAGAAATGGAAAAAATAAGTTGAAAACTGAAGTGGGTTGAGCAGCTTAGTGCGCTTGAATACAAAGCGCAATAACTTCCTGAACACACGTTGTGTACAAGAATTTTCTATAATGTGACAACTTTTACGAAAGTGTTCTCGTTTTCGTCTTCATACGTTTTGGTTTCTTGCCAACTTTCTTTGTAGCCGTTTTTACAGTCCTTTTCGCTTTCGTGGCATCGGCTTTTACTTTCTTTTTTGCAGCAGCTGTCCCCCTTTTTACTGCCTTCTTTGCCTTGGTCTTTCCGGTTCCTACCATTGTCTGAAGCTCTTTCTTTGCTTCGTCCACTTTCTTCTTTGTGTACTTTTTTGCTTTAGTAACATTCTTTTGCACTTCGTCGCTCTCAACAAACTCACGAACTTGTCCTGCCAGCTTCTTTCCATCTTTCTGTAGATGCTTGCCAAGTATTTTGGCTGCTTCCTCTGCATCTTTTGTTTTCGAGAGTTGCTCGCGGAGTGTTTTGTTGCTGAATAGGTAGCCAGCCATGGCGCCACCAAGTGTGCCGACTAGGAGTGAAAGTTTCTTCATAAATGAGAGAGGAAATAAAGAGGGTTCTATTGTAGAAAGATCCTTGTCTTTGTGCGAGTTTGTCCCATTGCTATCGCTGGAAATTGTTCAATTGATACATAGCTCTTAATATGCCTTTGCATACAGAGCCATGGTTACGGCATCCTTTTTGCTTATAATATCCTTCTTTCCTTTTGCCTTTTCTCCAAGTAAGCGAATTGTTGCTTTTGTTTCCTTTTTAATCTTATCAGTGCTTTTAACTTCACCATCCCATGGCGCCCATACAAAGCCGCCCTCTTCATTAATGATCTTCTTCAATTCATCATATGTCTCAACTGTGTGCGTATGGTCGTCCATGTATTTCTTAGCCTGCTCAAGGAGGTTCTTCTGAATGTCATCAAGTACGTTCTGAATTTCCTTTACAGTCAGTTTTGCCAGTGCTGCCGGAGTTTTTTCTCCTGTATCCCTTCGTACAAGTATAGCTTGCTTCTTCTCCAGATCTTTTGGTCCAATTTCAATCCTAAGTGGTACACCTTTTATTTCCCATTCATTGAATTTAAATCCGGGGGATTTCTCCTCGCGATCATCTAGTACTATACGAATGCCTTCGAGTTCTTCTTTAAGTTTAGTGCATACGGAGAGTACATCCTTCTTTTCTTTATCCGATGAGAAAATTGGAACTATCACTACTTGTGTTGGTGCAATCTTAGGGGGGAGCCTTAAGCCTTTTTCATCACCGTGTACAACAATAATCGTGCCGATTAAGCGTGTAGAAGCACCCCAGCTTGTCATCCAAGGACGCTGACTCTTGCCGTTGTCATCTAAGAACGATACATCGTATGCTTCAGAGAATCCTTGTCCCAAGTTATGAGAAGTTCCGGCTTGGATTGCTTTCCCGTCTTTTGCAAGTGCCTCGGTGCTTAGCGTATAGAGTGCACCGGCAAATTTATCATGATCAGGCTTCATGCCGGTTAATACAGGCAGGGCCAATGTTTCGCGGTCAAATGTCGTGTACATGTCCAGAATTGTCTCTGCCATTTCGTCTGCTTCTTCCTTTGTTGCGTGCGCGGTGTGTCCCTCCTGCCATAGGAATTCCAATGTGCGTAAGAATGGGCGAGTGCGCATTTCCCACCGTACGATGTTTGCCCACTGATTGATTTTTAGTGGCAAGTCGCGGTGCGAATGAATCCATTTCGCAAAGGTGGAATAAATAATCGTTTCACTGGTTGGTCGTATGTATAACTTCTCAGTAAGTTCTTTCCCCCCACCATGTGTAACAACTGCACATTCCGGTGCGAATCCTTCAATGTGATCTGCCTCTTTTGCCATGATAGATTCCGGAATAAGAAGAGGGAAGTACGCGTTCTGTACTCCAAGCTCTTTAATACGTGCATCCATATCACGTTGCATTGCTTCCCAAATAGCGTATCCATATGGCTTAAATATGATGCATCCTTTTACATCAGCATGTTCGGCAAGATCCGCCTGCTCGATTACATCTAAATACCATTGAGGAAAGTCCTTTTTCTGATCAGCAAGTCTTTGCATGGCGTTAGTATAGAGAGATGACCATAGATTTGAAAATCACATTTGGCTCTAACTTAGCAAGATGCCGATTATTGTTACGACTGATCCGAATGCAATGCCAGCGATTACTTCGAAGAATGAGTGCCCCAAGTGTTCTTTCAGATGCTTCCATCGTTGTAAACGATTGAGCACTTCTGCCTGTTTTCCAAGCTGATTGCGAATACTTACAGCGTCGTACCACACGATACATGCCAAGACGAAAGCAATGGCAAATGCAATTGAGGTTGTATCCTCTTTTCTTCCAACAATAATTAGTAGAGATGTTACGAAAGCGGAGTGTGTACTAGGGATACCGCCCGGCTGAAAGAGCCATTTTATCCATTCACCATTTAGTAAATTACCACCTTCTCTGAATGTTTTTAGTGTTACCTTTGTAAATTCACTCAAGATGAGAACAACGAGAGGAATGAGGAACAGATATGCTTCAAGAATAGGTATTATTGGATCCATAGTTGTATTGTACTTTAAACAGCTGCCGAGTCACAGACAGTTCGGTATGGACAATTGCGGCAGAGTCCTGCGCGGGGTGTAGGATAAAAATCCCGTTTTTGAATACGTTCATAAATTGAACTGATTTGCACTTTTGCATCACGCAATTGTCCATCTGTTCGTTCAGTTTCCTGTGCGGCGAACTCATCTTCGTACAAGAATAAAAGCGTGAGTCGTGCACATGGTTTTTTAAGCGATTGCTCCGCTGCAAGTGCATAAATAGAAAGCTGAAGATCAGCATCTACTTCCCTTTGCGTACGTGGAGCACTGGTTTTAAAGTCGATGATGTGCACGCCTGTTTCTTCTTCCTCAATACGATCAAATCTTCCGGAAAGCTCTATTCCATCTACATTTACCTTAAACCCTTTTTCTACCAGAAAGACAGTGCGAGGTACTTCTTCCCACCATTCGAAGAATTGGTGGAGGAGCCCTTCTCCACGCTTGCGGGCGAAGTCTGCTTCTACCCGAGACTTATAACCTTCTACAATGAAAGATTGATGCCAAAGTTCTAGCAATTGGTCCACAGTGAGTGACAGATCATTTTTCCCCTTATCTTCAAACATGATCATCTGGTCATCGGCAGATTGTTGTCTGCTCATTTCTAATTCTCCCCATTTCTTAAGTGTATTGTGAACAGAGCTCCCAAAACTTTCTCCAGGAGTTATCTGCCTTGGTAGATTCTTAATACAGGCAAACTCATATTGCCGTGGGCAGCGGCGGTAGAGGTTAAGTTGAGAGTAGGAGAGAGGCACAAGGCAATTGTACCTCTTTAGTTGTATGGGTGCTCCTTATACCATTTCACAATTTTCTTCACGGATGATTTGGTTACAGTTTTATTGCTTTGCAAATGAACGCGCAGTTCGTTTAAAAATGACCATCTGCGCTTTGGATTTGCTGCACGATAAAGTGGCAATAGGTCTTTTATTAATTCGAGTCTGCAGTTATATGGATTGTAGAAGTTGGATGCAAAACTTCCAGGTCTATATGCTTTTGCAGGCACCATACCCACCAAGCGCACAATCGTTGCTCTGTCATCATTTTCCAGAGGTGTGGCCAGTGCGTGGTACACCATGCTTATCCGTTCGCTAATTAGTTTCTGCTGATGGCTTTTTGCGAGTGTTTTCTTTTCCTCATCTGTAAGGAAAGAATCAGGATTCATGCTTCGCAAGTCGCTTCTAGTAAATGTGATTGTTCTGCCATTGGGTAGAATTTGCTTAATGATAACCGGATTTGTTTCAATCCAATACTCTCCTGTTTTTACTGCTTGCCAGGATGCACCCTCTCTTGGGATTGGTGTTGAAATAATAGAGTCTTTGTAGAGCATGCAGTAATCGAGTGCACCATTTTCATCCCAGTCTGTTTTTACGAATTTTTCAGTTTCCAATGCAGCTCTTTTTGTTGCTTCCTTTTTTGCCTGCGCTTCTCTTTTAGCTGATTCTATTTCTTCTAAATACTCTTTGTGGCGTAATGTTTCTATCCCATCTAATGCCTGTGCCAGTTGTGTCTTTGCGCCTTGGCTTGTTTGCAAGAGTCGCTTGTGACGTTCGATCCACTCACTCAATGGGATTTCTCTTCTCTGACTATTATCGAATCGGTGATCTGTTCCAAAGCCAACTGAACGTTCTGAGCTTTGTGTTTCTACATACCAATTTTTTCTGTCTGTACCGGGGCAGAAAAACCTTGTAACACTCATTGTTTGCGAGCCTCTGCCAGTGTTCACATATGTGTAATATGTAATTTTATGTGAGCCAGGATCACTTTCTTTTCCAAAGCGGTCGCTGTTTTTATCTATGTTGAATGCCTGATGCAATCGCTTTGCGACTTCCGCATCAGGAGGAGAGTTATAGACACGATCAAAAGTTACAAATGATTTCCTCCACTCTGGTATTTTCAATTTCTCCCGGATGATATTCGGTGCTTCCTGCAATCCGGAGCGCTCGGATGCTGCTGCACTCACTCTTTCAGAGAGTTTGCGTTGTATGGCTCGCAACGCCATATATTTTTCATATGCCGTTCTTCGATCATTGATTGTGAGGATTTCTTTGCGAAGCTGTGCCATTGCTTTGTTATATTCTTCGGTGCTCAAAATTTTTCCTGCTGCTTGTGCCATTTGGCTGAGAGCATTTCTTTGGTCTATCCATTTTTGTGCTTCTCTTTCATCTTCTGCCATTTCCCTACTAAACATCTTCCGCCATCCCTCTACAGAGAGAATAGTATCCATAATGTCTATGTTGTTAGGTTCAGTGAGTGCCATGGCACTTTCATGTCCATGATGGCTGGCCGCATTTCTTGATTCACCTTTAAATTGCAGCAGCTCATCCCTTTTTGCTGCCAAAACAATTGTTGAAATAATTCCTTCTTCTACGATGAGGGGAAGCAGTTTATGTTTTCCGAGTTTACGTGATTTAATCCACGATTCGTTAAAGACTCCAAGGTGTATGTACATACTGCGTAGGTTAGCAATGGTCTTTGCTCTTTCTACGCATCCATCAAATTGATTTTGTAAGTCTTTTTGTCTCTCCGGGTCACTTATGCTTTTAATTCCATTTTGAATTTTCTGGTACTTAGTTGAGTGATGGAGAAGCCATCTGATAATCACATCTCCTTCTGTGTCATTCGCAGTTGCAGATGCATCTGCTAAATCCATTCCAAAACTGGAGACGATTTGTTCCTTTTTCAATTCTTCGGTAAGAGATGTCTCGAGCCCGCGTAATGCTTCTACTTGATTATAGAAAACAACTGCCTGTCTATTTGCCCATCCAGAGCGTCCGCCGGGTCCGTTATCAATGAGACACGATTCATATAGAGCTGCCTGCACTTTATTTTGCATCTTCCATCCTCTGCCACTTCTTGTATCTTCGATGGCTTCCTTTGCGTATTCATCCCACATTTTAATTGTATGGGCGAACTCACTGCCAAGAGGTGTTCCTTTCTCGTAATTGGCCATCATGAGCCTTTTAGAAAGGAATTCGAATTGTTCGTGTTGGGGATCTACTCCCATCAATCCTGTTATACGTGCAATTTCTCCTGTGTGCCCAATAAGGGCAGAACCAAACATCATATCCGCTACGTTACCTGCAGCATCCCATCCGACAGGATTTATTCTTTTTTCTACCCACTTAACAATATTATCAAATCCAATCATCTTATCTACTCCGAATGCCAGTCCAATCGCCACTGTTATTTTTGCCAATGGATGCCCAGGAATGCGTGCAAGGAGTGCACTTTCTCCAAGTTTTTTTTGTAGAATTCCTTCTACTGTTACCATAACAGCATTAGACATTCCGCTTAGTAGCAAGAACGAACCAAATTGCATGGCTGCTGCCATCTTGTCGTTGGAGCTATGAATGTAATATGCCATCAACATGATGGTGAAGTAGCTATCTGGTGTTGCACCTTTTATAACTTCCTTCATGAATTTGCCGGCAGGACCTCTTCCTATGTATGAAAGTTCTGGAACGTTCTTCGCTCCCGCGCGCAAAAGGCGCATTCGTACCTTATGAGAAGAATCCAGTATTGTGTTCTGTGTGGTTTTATCAAGAGTGCGCATCCATGAAGTGCTCCACTCTTTTCTGAGTGGCATGAATCCTTCTACCCCTTCTTCGGCAAGCTCTTCTATGAAGATGGCAAGATAAGCGGGCATCTTGGATTGCTCTTTTTTCTGGTTTTTTTGGATAGATTGATATGATTCTTTCAGGCTGACCAAATGTGCCATACGTTCCAGAATGATTGCGCTGTAAGCGCTATCAATTATCTGCCCTTCCGGCAGTTCTTTTCCCACATTTAGTGCCAGTTGCATCACTCGGAGACACATATTTTCCTCTTCAGTAATTCTTACATAATCACGTTCGAGGAATTGCACTTTTGTTTCGGTTGGTTCAACCGTGTTGGATGCGGTCGGTTTTTCCACTGGCTTGAATGCTCTTGCAAGAGTTGCATCCCACTCCTGCAATTCTGTTTCTGTATTCAGTCCAATATCCAATATTGTTAGCAGGTCTTGTGACTGCGTAAGTACTTCTTGAACATCTTTGGGATTTTCTTCTGGAGAAGGGCCTGATTTTGGTTTGTTTGATAAGCCAGGCATGATTTGTGTAAGGATTTTTTATTAGCCTTTATAACCGAGACCACCTCTTCGTCTTGGTTTCACTTTTACAGTTCCGGTTGCATTTGAATCTGTTTCTGTCTCGGTTTCAATACCAGCCCGCCCTCCTTCAATAGTTCTTTTAGCATCACCAGCTGCTGCACTTTCTCCTTCCGGATTAAGCCTGTCTAGCTCACCAGCAAGTGCTGCCTGACCTCCATCTACTACAGTTTCCACTTGGCTTTCTGTATCAAGCTCTGCAGCTTCCAGTTCAGCTTTGCGCTTATTAATCACAGTCTCCATACCATCAATTTCTGAGACCAATGCGGAAGTTTTTGGTTGTCCGATATCTGGTTCAAACGATTGAACATGATTTCGTACCATATCAGCTTCGCTTAAGAAGCGATTATAACTTGCATTGCTGGAATCTTCTTCTGCTCTTTCTTTGCTTTTCAATAAAGCGTCTACTCTGTTTCTTGCATTTTCATAAGCCCGCTCAGAAGCTTCGATTTTATTCTGTTCTTCCTGCTCGATTCTCTTTGTTTCTCTTGCTTTTGCTTCGGTCGCCTCTTTTGTAGCTGCTGTATCTTGCTCCGTTTTATTTTCAGCATCCGCATCATTTGGTGGAACTGCTGATTCTTGCTCAGAATCTAATCCACTGTCTTCTTCTATATCCCCATCTCCCGTTATGTGGATGCGTTTAAGACCATCTGGTGTCATTTCGTATACGTGACCATCAAAGGCTCTTACGTAGGTAGATTTCCCCTTTGTTTCTGCTGTAGCTGCTTCTGATTCGGCAACTGTAGCTGTATCTGATTCAGATTCTATTTCATTTCCCCCTTTCCCCTTTTTCATTTTCTTAACCCTACCTACAGCCCTTTTCCCTTTTCTGCGTAGCCTCCATTTCCAGAATGGTAAACGAAAACCTACTTTTGTATTCATATCTTCTACAACTTTCTTTGCACTGTCTCGTGCACCGATTGCTTCACTTTCACTGATACCATGTTCTTCTGCGAACTTATTCATATCTTCATCAGTTTTTGCTGCCAGCATTCTAATTTGGGTCCAATGAAACTTGCTTCGGACTCCAAGCGTTAGTTTGCTTCCTTTCCAGAGTATTGGGCCTCCCACAACAAGTCCCAGAGCTATTGCGGTCTTCGGGAACATTTTCGCGAATATCCATATATTTGCGAGCCATCGTTCCACCCAATTTTGTGTTTTCTCTTCTGCTGCACGGCCAAGGTTTTCAATTTCTCTTGCCTGCTCTTCAGTTATATCCAATTTCTCGGCCAATTCTTTAATAGAACCTATTCCTTCTCCAGCTGCTTTAGCAATTTTATTGGTAATAAATGCATAACGATTTGTTGCAAGATCTGGATATCCATATTCTTTGAGTAGCTTGATGGTTCTGAATAGAATGATAGTATTACTTAGCTGATCGTTTTGTAGTAATACATATAATTGGAATGCGTCTTTAAGTTTCAAGTTTCCACTTCTAAATATCGTATTAATTGCAAGGACGATTTCTTTCTCTTCTTTATTTCGTTTGGGGATATCTTCTGAAATTAGAAGTGATCCTATTAACCTATTTATCATTTCGCGGCTTTTTATGCTTTCGCATAGTGCCAGTGTAATTACACGCTCGTTTCCATCTTCTGGCCATTCTTCTGGCATACGATCACGAACGGCGCTGACGCGGACGTTTTCTGAAAGTACGAAGAATCCTGCTACTCGTGCACATTCTTCTCGCAGTTTATTCCTATCTTCAGGTGTAATTGATTGAGCGCTTGCGTGTTTAGAAAGTGGTTCAAGTGCCAATTCAATAACTCGTTCGCCGAACAATTTTCTGTTTTCAAACACTTTCTTTATTATTGGCATTGGATCCTCTGGGATTTTTCCTAGTGCGATGTTGTTGAGTACCGCATTTGAAAGTGCCTCGACCATGTCGATTGATGCGCCCTCTGCGTGGACAAATACGTTGAGTGCTTCTTGAAGCTCCATTGTGTGTAAGCTCTTTCCTTGTAGTTTTGCGGAGCGCTCGAGAATCTTTCTATATTTCTTTAGGTATCCTGTAATTAGTTTGGCAGCGATAATAAGTTCTATTTTTTTATCATCAGTTTTAGAATTATATGTTTTCGGATAGATTTCTTTAAGTAGTTCGTGATATGGCTTGTCATCATTTCTTCCTGCTTCCATGCAGGCAATAAACAGCCCCATTTTTTTATGTGCTGCTAGATTTAAAATTTCCTTAGCATCTGGCAGAAATGGTTTTGGCGAATCGAAATCAGGGCTAATGTCTCGCATTACATCGTACTGTATGCCGAGCCCCTTAATAGCCAGTGACATAGAGAGTACTTCTTCGCCTTTTTTAATTTGTTCTTTTGCTTCAGGTGATGTTGCGATTTCTGTGGACCTTTCAGATGCTTTTCCTATTCCTTCTTTTGCCACATCAGCTATTCCTTTTGCTTTCTCTACTGTCTTATCTTTAAGATCTACCGCTTTGTCTTTCACTTCTCCTGCCATTGCCTGTGCTCCAGCAAATAATGTTCTGCGCAATGCCCCTTTGAAAAAGAAAAAATCGAGACCTAGACCTATACCAGAGATAAGTGCAGCTTTCTTCAGGAAACCACCAGCTGCATGCGTGGCTGCAACAGCTTTCTTTTTTGCTGCTCCCAAAAGCCACTTCAACCCTTTCCATACTGCAATGGCTCCAACAACTGATCCGCCAATCATTACACCTAGTGCAGTTCTCCTTTTGACTGTTGTGCTCATTCCGTAGGGAAGGTGTTTCTGTGCCAATTGATCTGAGATATCAATCTGACCTCGTGAATACATATCATCTAGTACTCTGCTGTGTGCGGCATCAAGACTTGCTACAAGCGTATCCTTCTGCTCGTCTGTGAATGAATTTTCAATCGTTTCGCGTAGCAATTTTGCGCGTTTTTGAATTGATTCAATTCCCGACTCCTTTCTGCTAAGCGATTCCTCAAGATCTTCTTGAAGTAAACGCCGTTGCTCATTGGCATCTGCGCTTGCTATGCGCTCTACTTTTGTTTTCGCCGATTCAGTTCTTCTGAGATCTTCTGGGGACATGTGTGTTTTTGTATATGAGAGAGGTTTTATCCAATTCTTTCCGGTTCACTCTTTGTTGTTTCAGATGCTGTAGGTGCTGGAGGAGTTTTTGTCTCTGCTACCCCTTCTTGCATTTTGCCTACAGCTTTATTCGCATAGCTTTCTAGTTCCCCCATAGTTACTTTTCTTGCATCGCCTTTGGCACTGCTTGTTTCTCTTGCTACCAATTTGAAGAAATCAACAAAGTTATCATTCATGCCATCTGCTACACCTTTTTTGTAGATTTCTATAAATTTCTTTGCGGATGATTTTTCATCCGTAATGGTGATTTTGTGTCGAGAGATGCCTTTATAAAAATCAGCGTATTTACCCATAAAGAGCTTTAATCCAGGAAAAACTCCCAGTGTTCCAAGTCCAAACCCCCATTTTTTTGCTGTCTCAATTGCCTCGTTGTTACTTGTCATTGCTTCCAGTGCAGGAGCCAGAGATCTGGCTATTAATTCTCGGAGTGGGCCAAGAAACTCACTGATCTTTTTAAAGAATTCTCCGAATTTGGCAATACTGGCACTAATTCCGCCGATTGCACCCCCCTTAAGAAGTCCGCCCAATAAACCCTTTTTCTCTTCATCATCTGGCTTTTTGTCAGGTGCAGTAGTACTGCTTTCTTCTTGTTTTTCAGTTGAGGTCTCTGCAGCTGCCAATTGAGCTTCTGCTTCTGCTAATTCAGCTTCTTTGCCGGTCTTTTCTCTGCTTTCGCGTAAATCAGCTTCTCTATTGAGTTCTATATGTCTCTCTTCAGTTTCTGAGGTGGATTCTGTTGGTACTTCGCTTGTTTCATGAGTTTCCGGTGCTGGAGAGAAGGGATTTATCTGTTCATCAGCCATAATAAAATTGGGAAATTTCCTTAAATTATAGCAGAAAAACGGCATTTTTACCAACCTTCGCCCGCTTTCGCGGGGTTACGGTCGGTTTCACATGATCCTTACTCGAATCTTTGAGATGCTTTAAATCAAACGGGTCATGTAGCTTCACAATTTCACGGTTTCACGTAAGATATTCCTGTGAAACAGTACCTAGATCTCCTCAGGCATGTCCTTGATAACGGTGTTGAGAAGAGTGACCGAACAGGTACCGGAACAAAGAGTATCTTTGGCTATCAGATGCGATTTAACCTAAATGATGGATTCCCACTTCTTACCACAAAAAAGCTTCATACCAGATCCATTATTCATGAGCTTTTGTGGTTCCTTGAAGGGGATACCAACATCAAATATCTACATGATAATAAGGTGCGAATTTGGGATGAATGGGCTACAGAAAGCGGAGATCTAGGCCCTTTGTATGGCAAGCAGTGGCGTGATTTCGGCGGAGCGGATCAGATTTCTTGGGTGGTAAATGAAATAAAGAATAATCCAGATTCCCGCCGTCTCATCGTTTCTGCATGGAATCCACAGTACATTCCTGATGCATCAATGAGTCCACAAGAGAATGTAGAACAAGGGCGCATGGCATTGGCGCCGTGCCACTGTCTCTTTCAATTCTATGTAGTCAACAATCGTCTCTCATGCCAACTTTATCAGCGCAGTGCAGATATTTTCCTCGGAGTACCATTCAACATTGCGTCGTATTCCATATTCACGCATATGATGGCTCAGGTGTGTGGATACGAAGTAGGTGATTACGTGCATACGTTTGGTGATGCACATATCTATCTGAATCATTTGGAACAGGTAAATGAGCAGCTCTCACGTGAGCCTCGTTCACTCCCAACACTCAAGATCAATCAGAAGAAAGAATCAATTTTCGATTTTGAATATGATGACTTTGAGATTGAAAATTATGATCCGCATCCCGGTATAAAAGCTCCCATTGCCATATGATTATTTCGCTTATTGTTGCGGCTTCTGAGAATAACGTCATCGGGCGTGACGGAGGAATTCCGTGGCATCTTTCTGATGACTTCAAATTTTTCCGAGAGAAAACAAAAGGTCATCCAATAATAATGGGGCGTAAAAATTATGAATCAATTGGGCGGGTACTTCCTGACCGACGAAATATAATAATTTCCAGGCAGACGGACTTTCAAGTAGAAGGATGTGAAACAGTTTCCTCTCTTGATGAGGCAATCAATCTCGCATCCAAAGATGAGAAGGAAGAAATTTTTGTAATTGGTGGTGGGCAGATTTACGAGATGGCAATGTCACTTGCAGACCGTATCTATCTCACGCGCGTGCACACTGAATTAGAAGGGGATGTCTTCTTCCCCGAAGTATCTAAAGACGAGTGGGAGGAGGTTTCCTGTGAAGAACATTCTGCTGACGAAAAACACAATCACTCGTTTACTATCTATGTATACGAAAGAAGGCACAAGGGAGTTTGATGCGTGTAAATTTATGGCTTAATAAAGCCAAAAGGTGAATTTTTGTGTATTTCTATTTCCTTCTATCTTGTTAGGTTTTTACTTCTACTTCATGCTTGAAGCACATGGAAAGTACAGAAGCAGCACGGGCAATCTACGAGGACACTCTTGATGGTGGAGAGCATTCCGTTAGCCAATTGGCGAATGAACTCCATCAGCGAGCGGAGGAGCTACGTCAGGAGGAGATAGATGGAGCGTGCGATGATGTTCATGGCGAAGTTGCCGATGTAGTGGAACATGGAGACGAAAGGGAAGTCGCTCAACGTTTAGATGAAGCAGCCGGAGATATTCGATCTGCACTTGGTGAACATGCTCCGGTTATGAAGGAACTTCCGGGTGAAGTGGCAGGACAGGCGGAACTAGATTCTTCTGCTATGTGGGTTGATCCAAACTCGATTCAATCCGATGGAGATCGGGTTATAGATCGACAGGTTGCACAGGATATTGGTGATCACGAAGCCGAACATCAGCAGCAGTCAGTAGAAGCTGATGCCGACACTATTCGTGTTGGAACTCAGGAATTTGATGGGCGTGAGATACGTGAAGCAGCAGCAATCAGTGTGCAGAATCGGCGCGATTTCCTTTCTGCTGAGTACCAGGCAATTACAAATGCTCTCCCAATGGACGAGGCTGATCGTCGTCTGGTACGAGAAGGAAGATTCAGAGAATTAGAACAGCGTAAGAACAGAGGGCAATTGGCAACTGCTGCTTAAGATACCAGGCGCAAGAATTCCTCTCGTGTGCGAGGATCTTTTTTTATCAACCCCTTAATGTGACTGGTGAGTGCTTTACTGTGTTGTTTCTCCACGCCGCGCATCATCATACAGAAGTGTTCCAGTTCAACCATCACACCAATTCCCTTTGGCTTAATGATGTCATTAAGAGCATCACAGATCTGTTGGCCAAGGCGTTCCTGGATCTGCAATCTGCGTGCGAACATATCTACAATCCGTGGGATTTTACTTAAGCCGATAACCTGCTTATCAGGAATGTAGGCCACATGCACTTTTCCTACCATTGGGAGCATGTGGTGTTCGCATAATGAATAACATTCAATATCTTTCACCACAATCATTCCGTCCGTATCGGCAGGAAACAATGCTCCATTTACTACCTTTTCTATATCTTGGTCGTATCCCGATGTTAAAAACTTCATTGATTCTGCCCACCTTTTAGGTGTTCGGTGAAGGCCAACCCTTTCAGGGTCTTCTCCAAGAAGCTCGAGGAATTGTTTACAAATGTTTTCCATAGGATAGATATCCTACAACGAGATGTCGGTCTTGGTACATGGTTGATCTTGAGTATTTTTGAGAAAAGATTTCCAAGGTTGGTGGAGAATTGGATGATTCATATCAGGATCGACAATTTCACATAGCGGCTCTAGGACAAATCTTCTCTCATGCATGCTTGTGTGGGGGATAGTGAGATCTGCCGTTTTTACGGCGTGTTGACCGTATAGCAACAGATCAAGGTCGATTGTTCTGGGGCCGAAATGAAAGAGTGGTTCTTTTTTAAGCTTCTTTTCTATCTCCAGTAGCTCATTGTATACATTTTCTGCGCTCAATTTTGTTTCTATTATTGCGACAGCATTTAGGAAGTCATCTTGTGTTTCGTGTACGAGTGCTTTGGTTTTCCAAACGGAAGAAAAGTGAATATCTTTCCATTTCTTTCGTAGCAGTGTGGCAGCGGCAAGCATGTTTACTTCCGGTTCAATATTAGAGCCGATACCAATGATTACTGTGACTATGGTCGGTGGATGGTGATGGAAACTTCCTTTGTGTCCGTTAGGATGAACTTCTTCACCGTGACGGTCACGTTATCTACATCATGCGCATTCAGAATCATCAAAGCAATGTCTTCCGCGAATGTTTCGATTAATTTCCTTTCCTTCTTGGCCAGCTCCAAGACGTCACATCGCACTTTTTCATAGTCGATCGTCTTTGAGAAATCATCAGATTTTCCCGCTTCCTTTGTGTCGATATGCATTTCTATACTAACAAGCAATCGTTGCTCTTTTGCTCTTTCTTCTTCCGGTACTCCAATGTGAGTCCGGAGTTCTATATCCGAGAGCATTAGGAGATCACTCATTTGAGGAAGACTGTTTAACTCCGAAGAGCCATGTATTATTCGCTAGAGAAGTTTCTGCAATGCACTTAAGAATCCATCGTGTAATCACAATTGCAGTGAACATTGAGAGGATAAGTCCTGTAGCAAGTGTTATGGCGAATCCTCGTACAATGGATGTTCCAATTGCAAATAGAATTACACATGTAATAAGTGTCGAGACGTTTCCATCACGGATACTGGGCCATGCACGCTCAAATCCTGTGCGTACAGCTGTCTTTAAGAGTTTTCCCTTTCTAAGTTCTTCTTTAATACGTTCAAAAATAAGTACATTTGCATCAACTGCCATACCGACACTCAAGATGATACCGGCCATACCTGCGAGCGTAAGTACAATGTACTGACTGCTAAATAGGAAGAGTGGCATCTTGAGGAATGTAAAGAAGAGAAACGCGTATATGCTCAGGACAATATCGGCGATGAGCCCGAG
>SDBT01007113.1_pt1 | contig 18464 bp, 27 predicted proteins | sample 2277101 | NCBI WGS metagenome assembly SDBT01 (sample SAMN10404973, study PRJNA504765) | marine sediment metagenome | isolation source: marine sediment core GS10_PC15, 103 cmbsf | place: Arctic Ocean: Southern Knipovich Ridge | collected 2010
TGGAGTTACAGTTCCACCGCCAACAGCTTGCTCGGTAGTTTCCTTCAAATCCAAATTCTGAATATAGCCATTGAACAGTCTAAGTGGAGTAGTGCCGTCATTATTATTCGTAAAGCCAAAGGCATAGCGATATTTCGTGGTGCTATATCCCGCTACTACCAGTGTATCTACTAGGTTAGTTCTCCCAGAGTCGTCATAAACATCTACGGTTACACTGTCATTCCCCGCAGCCCTTGTCATGGTGCAATAATATGGAGTTACAACCGCCCCAATAAAGGTATCGTCGGCTACGGAATTACCTCTGAATAAACGAACCCAAGCTACATTAGACCCTCTAGGCTGTCCCAAAACTGCAATATCAGTGGAAGCACCACCACGAAAATCATCAACTGTGTTAGATATGGCCATGCCTGCCATACCATACCGAGCATCACCCCCCTGATTCTCTACATAAATCTCAAAATCTACATCAAGGGCATTGAAATGGTCAACCCCAAAGCTCTTATAAAGAATACAATCGTGGTCAGTAACATCACCATGAACATTCAGCCCTGTAGCCTTGTTTGTGGTTACAGTCAGAAAACCCTGAGCATCTACCTCGGTATAAGTGGTAAAGTTTTCAATCGCCAATAGGGATGCCCTCCAAGTCTATATTGTCCCTGAACTGAGTTACATAACCCCTGCAAACTTGCCTTAATTCCAGCAGGTCAGCAGTAACTGTATCGCTTCTAGGCGTATACCAGTTTTTGAGGAATTTCTCCCACTCAGCTTTGGTTATCTCCCCATTACGGAACTTCGCCCCTTCTTCATTATGCCTAAACCTCAGAAGCTCCTGCACGATATAGGTATAGGCATATTTAAGTGCGACATTCTTAACCACAATGGGAACAGAGTCGGGATTAGGATATGTAAGTATTGTCATAGATTATCTCCTTTATCCATACAGTAAGCGTCTTGAGAACCTGCCCACACGTAACTATCTTTGAGGGTTCAGTTACTTTCTGGATTATTGGCATATTGTCCCTTCAACTCTAGCCACCACTAGCAAAGGTCATCTCAAATGTCCACTCGATTTGCATAAGATTCACGACGTTGATAGCCGCAAACTTTGTCCTGTCCATCAGGATACCGCCTGTAACTGGTGGGCCTCCAGCACCGGCGGTGTTAAAGAGGCCATGCTCAGTGATAGCCGCAACGCCATCGAATGTCTCAGTCACAACGCTCTGGTAGACTTTAGAGCCATTCTCAGCCTGTGTGCCGACTGTTCGGGCATCCAACTCTGGTGTCCCAAGCCCAGAGTCAGCCGCAGCCTCGGCACCGACACCTGTCCCGGAATGGTGATATTTATAGTCTCCAAAGGGTGCACCTTCAGCTATCAGGTTGTCGACAATATCCTCTACGAAGTCATCCGTAACCACCCTGTCGAGGATTACTCTATGAGTGTTTGGCACTTTAGGCCGATGGGCTTTAACAAACATTCTATCAGAGAACGATGTTTTCATCCGGCTCTCGATATAGGCCCACTTCTCAGCATAGGTTACCATCCCCGCTATTGCAGGGAAGCGTCTCTCCAGAGCTGGCCAGTCAGGCATATAACCTTGAGCCTCGGTCTTTGTTCGAAACTTTTTTACTAACCCGCCACACATAGCTTGTGTAGTCATTTCATTGCCTCCTAGAACTTTTTTTTTGAATCCTCGTAATCTTTCCAGGCTTTGGTATATACTTCCTCAGCCTTGTCCATATCTTCCCTTCCGGCCAGGGCATAGTTTATCACGGCCTGGTCATGGTCTTTAATGGCAGCCTGGAGTTTATCAAAAGCCTTTTTCTTCGCTGCTTCAATCACCATTTCAAAAGACCTCCTTAATGCCTTATTCCTGTCTTTCTTCTTATCTCATCAACAAGCGCCTTGCCTATCTTATTTATATCAGCCTCTTCTCTGACATAAAAATTATTACCTGAGATAATGACCCCTCCGAGCATTCCAAGTTTGTCTAATGGTATCACAGCCTCGGGCTTCTTCTCAGCTATCGATACCAGCATGGGATTCATGGCAATACCCCCATTGGCTAAGCTTTCAAAGTCACTTGGGGTTATGAATGATCGTGGAGATGGTCTCTCAGCTTCAAAAACTTCCCTCTGCGTTAGCTGGCGTCTACCACCTCGTAAAGCCCCATCATCATCAGCTGGCGCCAGTGTAGGCGCAAAGAGACCGGTTACAAAATTCCAGAGTCTGGTGATTGAAGCAATAATTCTTTCGACATATCCAACAATAAAATCTATTGCTGTCTTAATTGGTGACCACATTGAATTGGCAATACCTGAGAAGATAGTCCGAATGCTACCCCACACCTGATTAAAATATGATATCAGGTTATTCCAAACCGTTGAAGCTCGAGCACTTATATCGTCCCAGTTCTTCCAGAGTAAAACCCCTATTGCTATCAGCGCCGTAATGGCCAGCGTAATTAGACCAATGGGGCCAAGCGCCGCGTGGAAAGCTAACCCTAGCATTGGCAGGGCTAGAGTTAAACCGGGCAAGATTATCATTAAAGTGCCGAGCGCAACTAAGAGTAAACCGAGCGCAGTTGTCCCTATCACAAGAGCTTTTGTTAAGTTCGGGTGTTCTTTTGCCCATGCAGTCACAGATGAAATGATGGCGGTTATCTTGTCAACCAGCGGAATCAGAATTGGGATTAGCTGCTGTGCAATCTTCATCTTGAGGCCACTAACTGCCTGATCTGTTCTGTGCATCGCATCTGTCATTTCGGCAGCTGCGTTGGCCGCTTCTTGGTCGAAGACGATACCAAGTTTATGAGCCTCTTCCCGGAGAGCGGCCATTCCCTCTTTACCCTGGGCGAACAACGGCAGTAATTCTGTGCCGGCACGACCGAGTAGCTTCTGGGCACTGGCTGCTCTTTGAGTTGGGTCTTCAATAGCTGCGATGGCCTCGGCTATCTTAAAGAACTGCTGTTCGGGATTCAACTCTTCGAGGTCTTCCATACTAACCCCTATCTTGTCGAATTCACGAGTATAAGTCATAAGTCCATCTCTAGCGTCGCTGATAGACACAGCCATCTTTTTGACGCCCTTCTCCAGCGACCCCAGGCTTGCCCCTGACTGCTCCGCTGCGAATCTCAGCTCGGATAAAGCCTCGGTGGAGAATCCGGTTTTCAAAGCCAGCTTTTGGACCTCGTCGCCCATTTCGGCAAACGTCTTGACACTCAATATCCCGGCAGCCAGGATAGCACCGCCGGCCGCGGCCATACCAATCCCTATAGCCTTTTGGTGCTTCTTGATTTTTGCACCGAGGCCCTTCATTCCGGCATCAAGAGACTTGGTATCTACGCCTAATTTAAGGACTGCATCGCCTACACTAATCGCCATGCTTCTTTACCACCTTGATTAAATTCCCCGACCTTGCGACGAGTGATTCAAAAGAATCATATTGTTTTCCCTGCGGTTGTGTCGCCTTTAGTTCCTTTGCCTTTCGCTCAACCAATTTGTCAACCATAAGACCAAACAGCTCGTCCGTCCAATTACTAACTATATAGTCTGGAGTAACGTGCCACTCAGTCATCAGGAACTCAAAAGCGCTACCTATTTTTGGCTTGTCAGATGCTTCATTATGTCCGGGCTGCTCTGTGCTAAAGGGAAGGCTATCTTAATTACCTCCTCAAAAGCAACAGCTAATTCAGCATCAGTAGCAGTTTGCTCAATATTTTCCCGGTCAAGGTCTTTGGCATACTCGAAGAAGAGGTCGGCTATCTGGTCTGGCATAGTGACCATTATCTGCTTTAGCACATCACCAAAGCCTTCAGCATCGTCCATAGTCGTCTTGATTAGTTGCGGGAGTGGCGCAATCAGGTCAATAACCTTTGCCCGCCATACCCGAGAGTCCCTGATAACAAGGGGGGCAACCTCATAGGACTTGCCCCCCAGAGTTACCGTTAAAGGTGCTTGAGTTACAACTTCTGATTCTGTTCTTTCTACCATGTCACGCTCCTTTATTTTCGGTATTTACTAGGCCTCATTGTCGACTATCGTCACGGCCGGGTTACCTGCGGTTTTCAGTGCCTGGAATGTTACCGGCACAACAGTCTTTTCACCCTTCTTGTAAGGCATACCAACAGCGCCGGTGGCTGTGCATGACGGAATAAGGATTGAACGGATAAACCCAGCCGGGTTTTTGCCTCTTATCTGAAGGGTAATCTTTTTATTCGCCCCCGCTCCGAGCTTCAGGATGCTACCCGATAACAAGCTGCCAGCCATCGCCTTGTCAATATTGAACAATGAGGCTTCGGCCATATTGCAAGTTACCTCCATAGTTTCCTTTGTTATTACCCGGTCAATAGGGAATGTCTCTTCCTCGACTTCAATGTCGGCTTCGTCAGCGGTATATTCCATAGTCACGCCATCTTCGGTATGGCCAACTTCAGTAAACGGCGCTCCGAGAACTAAGCCTATCGGAATAGTCGCCCCTGGCTCCAGTGTGTAGAGCTGGCCTTCCAGGTAGACGTTGTCAAGGTAGACGTAATGGACTGTCGAAGTCTCCCAAAGCTCTAATCGAACCCTGGTCAGTGTCCATGTATTGACATTAGTCACGGCGCTCTGAAGAGGTGCACTACCAGCAACCGCAGCAACTATGGCATCGATATTCGCCGGTGCGTAGTTAGAGAATGAGCCGTCAAGCTCACTCCAGCCACCATAGAAGCACTGGTCAGTATCTGCCAAGTCCTTCGTTGCCCAAACCGCACCACCTAACGCTGCCACATCTACCTGAACTGTTACGTCCACCCAAGATTCAGAGTTCGGGTCTTCGAACCGACACTCCATCTGCTCCCAGTATGTCCCGACCGGGCCGACTCTGAAGTAGTCCCATCCCCAAACACCAGTCTGGGTTTCAAAGTCGAGAAGAGTTAGAGCTAATCCAGCTCCCACCGGATTGAATTGCAGATGGGTGCTTCCGTAGTTACCGCCATCCAGCTTTGATAGTTTTACCGAATGAGCGCCGGCTACCGCTTGCTCATCCGACCACTCTGCCCGGCTACCGACCGGCGCCCCTACTTCCAGGGTGGCCACTCCTACTAATACTCTTGATATTGTTCCTGGCATGATTATTTACCTCCTGCTAGAAATTTTATGACCTTTAGCTCATGGGCTAACTTGCGAGATGCCAGCCCTTCCGGGGTGAGCTTTATCGGCTTTGGCTTTACCTTTCTTTTTGTCATAACCCCTCCTTATTCTGCTCGAATCATTATGCTGAAAAACGCCATCACCCGGAAGTATCCTTGAATTTCATCGACCAAGTCTTGCCCCTGAACTTCCTCGATAGCGCTGAGTATAACGTAGTCGCTGCCACCGACCGAGACTGTCTCGTTCTGGATGCCCTGAAGAGCATCAAAAAGTAATCTGTAGACCTGCCTAGCAGCAATAGGGCTTGCCCCCCAGCAATCGAACTGAATACTAGGCGTAACAATCCCTGGGATATATGGGTCTGAGCTACCGCCCCTAGTAAAGAAACTCACAGCCGGTAGTGAAGCGTTCTCTTCCAACCGCGAGCAAAATATCCCGCCGGTGGCCACGGCTATTAGCGCAGCTTGGGCTAAGAGATATGTTCGAACTATACTATTAGTGTCTTCGTTCATCTTAAATAGGCCTTTATGTTTCCTGCCAGTTTCTTTATATTTTTGTCCAGGGCAGGTTTGAAATATGGCCTAGCTGCCATCTTGACTGTGCCAGTTTCTCCAAAACCACCATAGCCGCTCGTTGAGTAAACAGCACCTTCCATCTTCTTATCATCAACAACACGCTGCGGTTCAGCATCTGCACCTTGCTGGACTGTCCCTGTCATCCCTGAAACTTCAGAAGCGATAGAGCGGGCATTGTGACCAGTGTCCCAGAATCCAACGGACTTAGCGTTCTTTATAGCATCGCCGTGAATATCAACCACTGTATCCCTAATGCCAAGCTGAGTAGCCTTTCGAACCTTGCCCTGAACCTCTTTTACCTTGAGATTCACTTCCAGATGTGTCGTTATCTTCACGTCACCTTCCGCAACGCCAGCTCTTTGTGATGGCCGTTTACCGAATCGCTTCTCGGCATAACAAGGATAATCTCATAGGTCGAAGCGTCTATCAGCGCACCGCTTGACCGCAGCCGTAGATTACTGACTTGGTCCTGCTCGTCAACGGTCACATCAGCGTCAACGAAGAGCTTCCAGTCAGAGATAACTACTTCAGCCCCAATTTTGACCTCACGGCCACTGGTGGCAACTATACGGCAAGGCTCTGTCGTGTAGGACAGAGGCCACGTCTTTGCCCGCGTGCCGTAGCTATTGTCGACTCCCTGGGCAAGGGCGCCAACGTCGCAGGTATGGATTAACAGAGAATTAAAACTCACCTAATCCCCCTCCGCGGTGATACCGCTGCCAGCGGTCAAATCAAAAGAGGATATAGCCATAGCGGGTGTCGATGCGTCTACCATTCGGTAGCGGGTAGCCAACGCCATTTTATTCGCTGATTCCTTTTTGGAGTAAGAATAATCACCAATCTTCTCAGCTGTCATACTGTCGGTTATTGAGGCTGCCCATGCTTCCAGAGCCATAGCCGCGGCCAGATAAAGAGCGCCTGACGCCAAATCAATAAAAGCTTGCAGCTCGGCATCTTCAAAATGATAATCGGCCGCATCGGTGTCACCAATTAGTAGTCTTACTTTGCCAATATCAGTAGTTAAAACATAAGTAAATGCCATTTTAAATCTCCTGCACCTCCAGCCAGACTTTCACATTATCCCCACCACTCACATCTTTGGCAGAGCCGCTTATCCTCGTCCCGGCATTGAATATGTGCTCAGTCCCGGATGGAGCTGCCACACCTTCACGTTTTGTTGCATCAAACTGTAGAACGTCAAAGAAAGTAGCACCACTATCATCACTAAGACGCAACCGATACCATTCAGACGTTGATGGCTCTAGGTGGGTGCCTACTATGCGGAATGGATTATCCCTACTGACCGCAGAAAGCAACTCGGTATCACCTCCATAGGTGTTGGCTGCACCCGTATTAACGGTAATGCCGTTAAAATTGTCAGGTAAGATGTCGATATCGAATCGTCCATGAACAGCAATCCACTCGGAGTCACCAACTTCATCATCTATATTTCGCGTGTTACCCAAAAGGGAGACGTCTTGAAAGTGCTGCCCGTTACCTGAATCAATATCAATTCCGATTGTGCAGTCATGGATATCGAGTTTATGAAAAATATTGTCGCCGGCGGCTGCATCATGAATCCATATACCTGTATTGCATTTATTAACAGATATATTTTCATACTCACCTAAATTGCCAAGAATATTTAGGGCGATGGTATTGGTAGTATTGCCTACGAAATCGCAATCTCTTACCTTTGAACCTTCGCCATCAATCCAGAGAGAAACCCCGGCTCCTGTTAAAGCCGTCCCTATAAAGAGACACCTGTCGCACCTTGCCCCATCGCCCATCAGGAGCAAGCCGTTGTCTGCGGCAATATGCGTAATCCTTACATCATTTACTGCTGCCAATCCTTCAAGCCTTAACACACAGCTGGCAGTAACGTGGGTATTGGTTATATTAACGAAGTTCCTATGGCTACCCTGAATGACTACATTAGCCATCCATGTCGGCTGACCGGGCAAGTTTATATCGTAAGTGCCTGGAGATACCAGGATTAAAGTCAGAGCATTAGCATCAACACTACAAACGTCGAGAGCAACGTTAAGTGTCTGGTAAGCCGTCCGCCAGGATAAACCATCGGCACCAGTCCCATCAGGCGAGACATGAAGAGTCTCGGTATAGGCACGACCTAGCCCGGCGTTTCCAAGCATGTTCTCTTGGCGCTCTATCAGCTTAAGTAATCGCTCTTCAGTCGCTATGCTCATGCCGTATATCCCACCTGGTTTTTATACATATTCAGCCAGTCCTCGGCAGTCAGGGCTTCTCCGGAGACGACCAGCCGGGCAAGGGAGGACGTCTTCAGAAAGTTGGCATCCTTAGTATATCTAACACCGATAACCAAGTCCTGAGTAGTTGCCTCTGGGTCAATCAGCACATCGGAAACAGTAGTGACTGGTAGGCCGTTCCGGTAGAATTGAGCTGTATTACCACTTCTGGTTATTCCAAAGTGCCACAAGGTGTTATAAGCCCACCCCAAAGAAAAAGCCCCTGTCCGCAGAGTAGCCCCGGCAGCGTGGTGATGCCTTAATGTTAGATAGCGGAGAGCGCCAACCTCGGTAAAGTAAACTTCCCACCCGCCCATGCTGACCTCATAGCGACCAATAACTATCTGCGAATCTTCGACTGTGTCTTGCCAGTCAAGCCATCCGCCTATACTGTAATCGCCACTGGTAAATTCAAGGTCAGCACAAACAGCGTTGAGACATTCAGCATAATCGCCGCTACCCCAACCGCCTAATGTAAGAGCCATCTTACCGCTTGGCAGAGTTAACCATGTGGGGGCGCCAATTAAATTTACAACGTGCCGCGGCTTGGCCACGTCCTGTATAATAGTCCCGATGCCTTCCCTGAAAGGCAAGTCAAGAAGCATGCGCTGATTATAGGCTATCTTGTCATAGAGGACGGCCATGTCTAAACCTCCTCATGCACTTCCCAGTCATAGGTGCGAATGGCTCCGGCTGTTCTTTCAACTGTCACCCTGACACCGAATCTATTGGGTTTCAGGGCTACCCATATCCCCGCATTAACCGGCACTCCGACAATTTCCTCCCTGTCATCAACCACCCAGGGTCCGCCGTCAAGAATCCGGTAATATACTCTAATGAGAATAGTCTCTGTTACTGTCTGATTGGCAAAGTCCATATTGAACCAGCGCGGCTCAAACTCACCGGCTGGAGCATTGTTAATATAGACGTTCTGCTCAGTCCCATCGGTGGTTAATTCACCACCAGTGTTTTCGAGGACTCCCATCGCATCTGTCCTGGCTCTGATAGCATCGACATTACCGTCAACCACTTCCAGGTCTTCGTTTGTGTCTGTGGTGATGGCCTGAATATCGACCAGCAAAAGCCGGTTAATCTCAATGGCTGCTAGCACCGGAACCATATTAGCTGGATTGTGAACTCCCCCACTCATGCGCCTGTTCCCTCCGATATTGATAGATTAGAGTCTTCGGTTGCTATGGCGTAGATATCACCAAGAAAAAGATTATGAAGCGTAATGTGGTAACTGCCCGCCGGGTAGAGGCATTGTCCCGACCCGATGACGGCCACGTGTCCTCTCGCCAGAAAGATAATGCCCTCACCAGTATTGGTAAAATCAGCCTCCGCTCTTCCTCCATTAGCCGCTAGAACTAAAGCCGATGCCGGAGTAACTAGGGCAAAGGTATCTAATACTGGCTCAATTGGTTTAATTCTCGGGTCAGGCATCGGGAATATCTCCTTCGGCTAATTCGCCGGTCGTAGTAAAATAAGAGGCAAGCTTTTCGGCACCTGGGCGCCGGCAAGCCTCTAGTTCACACTTATTCCCCAACCTCTTATCACACTTTACAGCGCGACAATATTCTATATTATAAGGTGTTCTATTCTCTGCCATTTCAGCTCCCTATTTGTGCATTACTGTAAAGTTACCTACAAAGGTCGTAAACTCGACAAAGATACCAGTCTCAATAATACAGTCATATAAGAACGGGATGCCCTGGTATGAGACACTGGCACCAAGTAAGACGTAAGTAGCTAATATGACACCGGTGTTATCGACGCCATCATATACGACTACTGTGCCGAGCGTCGTGCAAGCGTTAAGAACAACTGAATGCAAGACACCTGGGCCAGTTCTGACCAGCAGAGTGCCATCAACATATTGCGGAGTCCATCCAAACTCTAAATTTGCCATTTTGCCCTCCAGACAAGCCCGGCCAGGGCAAGGGGAAAGGAGCCGAAACCCCTCACCCTGACCAGCTCGGTTAGATTATTGGTTTACTCTAGCCGGTGTGGCCTCCGAAGTAGAAACCACGCCAGTCTAGGGTCGTGCCGCCGAGGACGTGCCTCACGCGGTAGAAGATGTTGTCAGTGGCAAAATCACCCGCCATCGGGTTGATAGCTCCACCACCGACTGTCACCTTGTCGCTTGCTTTCATGCAGATTTCCGGCTTCTCATGACCTCTCAGGAATCCGACCTCAACCGCCGCTATCTCCTTCGGGTCGCTGAAGAGATACCACCCATCCGTCCCTGCTGCCGTAACGTCAAGGACAGGAATGTAGGGGTCGATAATCAGCTCCAGTCCGTATTGAGCGATGACGTTGGTCGTCGGGTATGGCAAGGGACCGCCGGCGCCGCCTAATTCCACCCACTGTTTAAGAGCAGAGGTTAGAATCTGACGAGCCGTCATTTCCAGAGCCGGACCAACTACCAGGTATTTCGGCCTGTTAAGGATGGGCTCACCATTGGCGTCGGTCTGTGCGCCGAACCATTCCACGCCAGTTTCCAGGTTATTGATGGTCAGGAGTGCAGCGGTCAGGTTGGCTCGACCTGCCGTGGCCAATATGACGTTATGCACCCAGAGAGCATCGGCTACCCGGTGTTCGGTCCGGACAGCAGCCCGGGCGAATCGTGCCGGTGTATCCTTGAGGGCATCGAGGTCGTCATTGATTATTGCCTCCCAGGATATGTCGAACTGCCGGCCGTATTTGCTGACGTTGTAGTAGTAACGCGCCTCAGTTCGGGGGCTGGCCAGATATTCGCCTTTCTGACCTACCAGAGCCAGGTCGTCGTCTCCGCCGGTAATGGCAAAGCGGCTGACCTGTCTGAAGTCAGGGACGGTTCCCACCCGGCAGAATTTCCGCCATACTGGCTCGGTTGCCTTGTAGTTAGCCAGCACTTGCCGGTCGAGAACATCGCCAAACAGGAGCGGGAAGTCTGAAGTCGTAAGGGCTTCTCGGATCAGGAATTCACGGTAGTGTTGGGGTATTACCGCCCCGCGGTATTTGCCGTTATAGACCAGGTCCTGAACTTCGGTGATTTGGGATAGTGGGTAGCGCTTTCCGCGCTCACGATTAGAAAAGTAACCCTCGGCCTCCTTTAGGGTTTCTGTAAAAAGTCTCTCTTCCATGATGGACTAAACCTCCGTTTATTTTTTAGGCCTTGATGAACTTCTCCAAAGCCACCAAGACAGTAGGCTCAATCTCAAACGTATCAGGTAAAGCTATTCGCTCAACAACCACTTCTACTTCCTGCTGTATAAGTTCACTAAACTCCTCAGCAAACTTAGTCCATTTCTTATCACCCGGCTGAATAACTATTTGACCACTGTTTGGCGCATCAGCTGGTGGCCCCCCATATTGCTTGACAAGATTATTCTTCACTTCCTCAGCCGGTATCAGATGCTCATTGAGCTTCCGTATCAGCTTGAGAACAGCAAAGCTTGTCTTAACCGGGAGCTTTTGCTTTGCAAGTTTTTGAAGCGGCTCTTTTACGTTAAAGATTTCTGCTATTGTGATTTTCACTTTTTTACTCCTTTTTTTTAGAACTAAATCGGGAACAGGTAGATGTAGCGATCAGTGGTGTCACCCTCACACCTTACACGAAGTCGTCTATCGGCGGTCTCTCCGCAAGTGGCTGTGTCGAACGGAATTGCAGAGTCTTCCGCACCGCTGGCAGCTTCTAACCATAGGAAATAACCTTGAGCATTGACGCCGGTGTAAGCGAAGAGTGCGTCGAAACCAAAGCCACCACTATCAATAAGCTCAATACCCCATCCAGCGGCTACCGCAAGCTGTTCAATCTTGATACCAGCTAGGGTATGCTCTGACTCCATCTGGATGTGGATACCATAGTCCGGGTATGCGGTTCCGCCTCCACCCTGGTAGATGTAAATACCGGCAGTTCGGCCGGCATTGTCAACAAGAATTCCGTTCATGGCGACATACATTCCACATATTGAACCTGTGGTGATAGTTGAAGTGGCGGTCTGCCCGATTGAGCAATCAATCGCCTTGATGCGATCGGCCAGCGTGAGAGCGAAGCCTGGGTTGTCAAGTGTTGCCGAGAACATGCCACCCACTACCATATTAGCGATGGTTGCCTGTGGCGTGGACATAACCAGGTCAGTCCTGCCACGAATGGCATACATATCCTGGCTATCAGCCTGAACAGTAACCCGGGAATAGATAAGCCCCTGAATACCACCCGCCGGGACATCCTCTTCGGCGTAAGCGTGAATGAACAGGCCGCTTATGTAGTCGGTCAAAATGCCGACGTTGAAGACGACCTGCTTCACGTTGGAGCCCTCAGTCCCCCACTCTATCGGGTTGGTGGTGTTGCCCTGGACGTGGTCTATGCCCTTGTCGTCGACGTTGGCGACCATTACCGGGTCGAAGTGAACCTTGACGGCGATAACACCTGCTCCGCCACCGGTTAAGCTACCGAGAGCATAACCGAACGGAACTTGGACAGCACTATTGCTTCTCTTGCTGATTTCAGCGTCACCAAGTCCATCCAGGGTCGCGATGCCAGTGAGTGCCCCTGCACGGATATATAGGCGGTCGCCGATTTCGATGTCACTATTACCATCATCATCGTCGGCATAGACGTTCATGTTCCAGATACCCTCGGTATCTACGGCTATCAAGTCAGCCGCAGCGGCTCCACTCTTGAAAGCCACGCCAACGGCGATACCGTAAGTTCCTGGCGCTCCCGCATCGCAGAGGATAACGGGATCGCCAGTGTCAACAAAGGCGTCGGCATGAACCGGATGAATAAGCTCGTCGTCCCTTACGGTGATGTGTCGCCCTTCATAGGTAGACGATACTTCGGTTCCGGCGGTCAGAGCGCCGGGATAAACTCCTGCTTGTGTTCCTGGCATTTCAATTTACCTCCGTGTTATTTTTTACACGGCTCCCTTTTTACTGTGTCTAGCCCTGGACGGCTATCTCTATCTGTGCTTCCGTCCAGTCGGGGTGCGATTCCTTGAAGGACTCACGCAAGGCTTTGGTATCCTTCTCCACGTCGCCCTCCGGCGCTGTTCGCCCAAGATTCTTCACCTTGCCCGACTCGGCAAGCTCGGCGATATAGTCGGTCTCGACCTGTATCGCTTCCTTTATGCCTTCATCAGACTCAGCAGCCTCAAAACTCTTGAGTATCTTGGTTTTAGCAGCTTCCGGCAGCTCGGCCTTTTCGACAGCCTCTTTAATCAAGGCTTGCGCGTCGGCTTTTGCTTTCGCCTTTTCTGCCTCTTGAGCATTGGTCTTGAGAGTTTCGTTCTCCGTCTTCAGTCCGGTGTTTTCAGTCTCCAGTTCGACAATTCGTTCTTTGTCTTCCATGAGCTTCTTTACCTCCGCTTGAATTTCTTCCCTGGCCTCTGTCTCGATAATCTTGACAAGGTCAGGGCGCCGCTCCTTAAAGGCCGCCAGTTCGACCAGGTCAACGTCATGGTATCTAACCGATTCGTAGAATGTGACTATCCCGCCGGCTCCCGGCTCGGTAACAAAGTCAACCGACCTAGCTCCGGTCAGTTCCTCTATTATCAGGGTATCCTTGCCGTCAATCTTGCCTTTTGAAGCGCTGCCAATCGCGTTGATAGATATGCCCATTTCAGAGAGCATACTCTTATCCCTCAGTGATGACAGCTTCTTCATTAGCCATTCCTCGACAATATCTGCGACTCCGGTAACCACACCGCTTTCGTCGCACTCCACGTTGGTTAAGGTGGCGACCCAGTCCTTAATCGACCTCTCAGGACGAGCTTCATCTTCCGCCTCGGTCGGGTGGTCAGCATACATCTTTTGACCTTCAAAGATTCCGTAATCCCTCTTCAGCATTTCAGCTGGGTAGTATCTATCCTCAGTAGCATTAAAGCCGGGCTTTATGATGATGACAGTCGCCCGGCCTTTATCAAATTTTGCCTCGGTCAGGGGTATATAATTGTAGGCCATTGTCCGGTTGACAGTTTCCTTGACCCACTTCGGTATGTCATCATCTGTTATATTGAGTTTGCGATATTCAGACCGAATCCGGCGCTTGACCTCACCCAGATATTGATTCGGCATGGTGACCTTCTTGCCGTTGAAACCGCCCGGGCTGAGAAACGCCGAGGTTTTATCCAGCTGCCTCTTCGTTGCCTCTGTGCCTTCCCACAGCCGGAGCTTCCAATCGTCCGGATTGTTTAAGTCCATCGCCAGGGCAAAGGCCGACACCGGATAGGCCGTTCCTTCCTCTACCTTTACCGCCGGCTGTGTCTTCAGCCAGTCAAGGGTAGACTGGGCTTCCTTCGCTGCCTTGCCTATCTTTTCCTCGTCCGAGTCCTCTGAAGATAGCAACTCCTGACAGAGCTGGAGAATCTTCTTTATTCTGCCAGAGTCCAGATTAGCATTACGCCTTCCGGCTTCCTGTATAACATCGGCATAGATGACCTGGAGGGATTCGACTGAAGGTTTATAGATTGTCTGCCGGACAACCTTCTCCGGTTCGCCAAACTCAATAGCCCCGCCCTCCCCCATCTGGAAACTTGCCTTGTAGGATTGACCATTGATGTTATAGACCACTTCAGTCTCGAAGACGTCCTCGATGTAGACACCAGAGGGTGTCGGATCGTCTTTGCCAATCTCATACTCAGCGATAAGCGCGGTCTGGAGTAGGTTACGCCTGTTCTCGTCGCTAAGAGCCTCTTTCGCCTTCGACTCCTTCTCCACCCAGTTGCCCACAGCGTTCTTTTTATATTTATTCTCGACCGCTGTCCAAGCTACGGCGTGGGCTTTGTGTTCCTCGCCCTCATAGGTTTTACACGCTGAGTTAAACGCCTTCATATAGATTTCCTGTGCGCCCTTTGGTAGCGCCTTCTTTACGTTATCCGGTAAACCAGACAGGGTATCGTATGCCATGCTACACCTTCCTTTTGCCGAATAAGAGCCACCAGGCTAGGCGGAATCTGGCTCGAAACGGCCACTTTTTCTCAGCTCTTAAATACTCAATATAATTACGCTTTGAGTATTTGCGTATCTTCTTTGCTGTTCTCCCATTCATGGCTGACCCCTTAATTGTGCACTTCCGTAAGCTGTTAAAAGGCAGCCATTCAGACATTTACGGTGAATGTCTTCTCCCCTGAAATGTCTGTTACCAGTGGGGATATGAACTGCTCCCGAGTCATAGCACAAAGAGCAGCCGCCATACCGCTCGGCTTTCTTTTTCTTAAATAGCTTCAATAGTCTGAGTAATAAGTTCATGGCTGCTCTTTTTATTTAAAGTAGAACCTATCCCCACAAAGCATCAAGCCTTCCAGAAGCGGCAAAATAAATTACTCCACCGCCAATGACAAAAACCAAAATGATTTGAATGGCCGTTAGTAAAATGTTCCCCTCTTTAATTTCTACGCTTGGGTCTTTATCTGGATTAGGCGGTGGTGGTCCTTTATGTCCATCATTCATTTGCTGCTCCTTTTCATTTAGGCAACCTGGCTGGAGCCAGGGCGCACTCACAATTAGGGTGTGCCGGTGGCGCTTCATGGCCGCTACCGAAAACGTGGTCGAGAGGGACTATGCCTTCAGCCTCATTCTCTCCACATTCGTCATTCTGTGAAAACTCACTCCCGGAAGTTATCCACTCTTTACCACCAATGCCCATATCCTTTGCGGTGTCCAGAAAGGCTTGCTCGAGGGCATTAGCCGTTTCTGTCCTGGCTATCATGTCGGATCGGAAGCGTGTCATATCCTCAAACGTGCCCTTGATGTCTCTGGCCAGTCCTGGGATGCCCCGCTTGTTTTCGATGCCCATGCTGATAACATCGGCCAGCCGCCGCTTTGTCTCAATGTCCATTTCGGTGACCAGTTTGGCGCCATGCTTCTTGGCGAACTGGACGGCCTTCTCCATCGGCGGACCTTCAAAGGCGATAGGAACGCCAGCTTTGGTCTTTCCCCATTCCACCATTTCAACAGTCCCTTTGAGATAGGCCGTGGCCACAAATCCGTTTAACCGAACGCTCAAGTCATCAGTGAAGGCAGCCAGCAGTGGGTCCAGGAAAGCCCTAGTATCGCCGCCGACTGTCTCTTTTACATTACGGTTATAGATGGCTGCCAGCTTTTTATAGGGAAAAGCGCGCTCCAACTTCCTGAAGTATTCGGCAAGACTCCGTTGAAGGACTCTCGTGAGCTTCTTGTTTTTCGGGTCCTGCGGATTAGCCGGAATTAGAGCTTCCATCAAGTTAATTATCTCATCAATTTCTGCCAGTATGGTCGCCATTCAGTCCTCTACGTTTCGTCGAATATCTTCTCGGGCTCTTCCGTAGTTACGCCTTTCCCACTTTTCAGCATCCCTTCGACTGTCGTGGCAACCTTTTCTCCGTTAATGATAATCTTAACCGTTGCTAGCTTAAATTCCAGGTGCTTCTTGCCTATCTTGCTGGTCTTCCTGTTGGTGTGGACTGCCTTGCATTTCGTGCACCAGTATTGGCCAGGCTTCAGTTCAGCCGGTGGTGCTTTTGAAGTCGGTGCTGGCGTCTCTTCTTTCTTGGTGTCAGGTGTTTTCTCCATGTCCCCGGTCGATGATAATCCCAGGGTGTCGGTCGGGATCGTCTCTGGTTCTGGTGCCGGAGCTGGTTTCTGCTGCTCAAGGATTAAGTCGGCGTTATGGTATAGCGCAACTTTCAGCCTTTCCACTATCGTCTCCCATTCGCCAAACCCCTGTTCGGCTGCCAACACTCTGGCGATGTCGTCTCTGCCGCCTTTAAAAAATCTAGGTGCTTTCTCTTTTGTCATAGTCATTGTCTTTTTCACTCCTTTTTTTGGTTGCTCTTCTTGATAGCGCCGATAATTAGCGCCACCACAATCAGGCAGAATACCCCAAACCCGATTAACAACCCACCGATAATATCTTCTATCATTTCCTGCTCACTCCTTTTTCTCCCTATTAGTGGGTAGGCAAAGACAGCTTTTTGAACAAGTTGTGGCCTTGAAGCTATCCCCGCACACCCTGAATAGGATAGATACAAGTATCCTCCTCATCATTTCAAAGCTCCTTTCCTTAGACTTTCCCTGAATTCTTTTAGCACTTTCATTAAGGCTACCTCGGGATTGCCCCGAGCCTCTTCCGTTTGCTTCTGCATGGCATCGAGAACCTCCTGGGTGTCGTCAATGCCAAGTGCCATCAATGCTGTTTGCTGGACGTCCGTAGAATCGGCGAACTCCGGCATGGCCGCTATTATAAGCGACAATGACTGCGCCAGCTGAGTGAGGTCCTCTGGAGCTATCGCCGGGAAGTCAATGTCGACATACCACTTTGATTTGTCTACGTTGGCATGAGCTAGAACAACCTCGTTAATATCCTTATAGGTGTCGCGCCATATCGCCTGGTAAGACTGGAACATCTTCATCATAGGTAGCTCGACAGTCTTGGCCGTGGCCAGATTTCCACTTGATATATCTCCGAAATACTGCTCGGGGATACCTACCGCCGCGGCTATCTGGAGCTTAATCATACGAGCGTCATCGTAGGCGTTCTTAGCTCCTGTTTCAGTCTTTATCGGGGTCAGGTCTACACCCTCGTTTTCGACAACATTGGAGCCGGCAGGGATAACAGTGTCGTCCGTCTTGGCCGTTATCGCATCGACCGCAGTCTGCCCACCCTTGACTTTGGTCTTCCAGGCAAACCTTGCCAGCGCCAGCATGATAGCGATACGGCTGGCCAAAAAGCGCCGGTATTGCTTAATCCAATCGAGAGCCGGTAACAATAAGGGGTTACCGCGGTCTGAGTTTGTGTTATAGGTCAGATGGTAGACCAGAGCTTCGTCGGTTAAAACGGTGTTATTTCCTTGATTATCGACACCGCCCTCGCCTTTAACATTTGACGTGCTGCGGTAGACGGCATTATGCGGCTTGCCCGACTTGTCAGACCATTCCCGCCGGTAGTAAAGAATGTTCTCTTCGTCATCGGTATCGGTGATAATCTCCGTTATCTCCAAAGGGTTAATCCGCCGGATGGTTGCCGCTCCCTTTGACCCCAAGAATAAAGCAAAGAATATCTCCCCATCTACCAGTACCTTATCAGAGGACATGCGCTGCCCCCGGGTTGACAGGACACTACTGTTTATCGGCGCATCCCAAAAGGCCTCAAGCACCGCTTTGGTCGTTTCATCCTCTGTGCTCCATGTCATGCCGGAGCCAAAGGAATAGTCCGTCCAGAGCCGGATAGACTGACGGCCGAGCGGGTCCTTCGCATTGTAGAGTCGGGATAGCTTCAGGTTGTTTATCCGCTCCGCCGAGGTAAAGATTGCGCTGGTAGTCTGACTAAGGTTTATCCAGCCAATATCTTCTAGCTTCAGCTCGTCCTCGACCTGTCTGGTCGCTTCCATTATTATCGACTCTACTTCAAAACCCGGGACAAGTGCAGCCTGTTTTACTTTTTCCATTTTACAGCTCCAATTCCGATACTTCCGACATAGCGTCGTAAACAACTATCGCATCCCGCGGCCCTCTGTGTCCTCTCACA
>SDBT01007114.1_pt1 | contig 18463 bp, 20 predicted proteins | sample 2277101 | NCBI WGS metagenome assembly SDBT01 (sample SAMN10404973, study PRJNA504765) | marine sediment metagenome | isolation source: marine sediment core GS10_PC15, 103 cmbsf | place: Arctic Ocean: Southern Knipovich Ridge | collected 2010
CGCGCCAGGTGCGCCCCATACCAGGCAGCGGCAAGCAGCAGGGCGTCAATACCCAGAATAACCAAAAAATTCCTGCGCAACAGTCTAATTCTCATAGCTTATCTCACCGATGAACCACAAGTGCAGTAAGCACTATGGGGTAAAGAGAGTTTATTGTCAAGCGTGTAGACCTAGCTGTGGTAACCGAAGCACTCCAATGCCTCTATTTATATCTCCTTAATTGAGCAAAAGTCGAGGATGCCCCAGATCCAAGGCGTCAAGGGTGAAGCCGTAGTAAGCTACTGCGAGCCCTTGACAACGCTGGAGATGGGATATCATCCCGCTAAAGGCGGGAAGGGTAAACAAAATGAAGGTCCAAAAAAAGAATCATATTTCATTGGTGGAAGAGATACAAAATTCCAAATAGAGCTAAGAATGTAGTTTAACTTTAATATGATCCAATGTTTCTTCATTTTGTTTACGCTCAATTGAGGTATCTTATTTGTTGACATTGTCGCCACGTAGGCTAGCGAGGCACCAACGTTCTCATTCTCGCTCTCATATCTCTGCGCAGCGATTGCCGCTTTTGCGCGGCCAGACCAGTCAGGAAAAAAGTCTGCACCTGTCGACTTGCGTCTGCGGTTAATCAATCATAGACGGCGATGTAGCCACATTCTTGCGAATAAAAGAACTGAGCACGATAAATGCCCCAAAATAAGCCGCCAAAAGGGATAACACCATAACGCTCCCCAGGTGTCTCAGCAGCAGAACACTGAGCCCTACAACCAGCTGCAGCAGCCCATATCCCACCGACACCTTCCAGTGAGGGATTCCTTTTTCGTTTGATAGAAGCTGATAGAGATGTCTCCGGTGGGGCCGGAAAAGCCTCTCACCATCTTTTATACGCATGGCCATGCTTGTCAACTCATCTGCATAAAAAGGAAACAGAAAAGCGGACAGACAAATAAAATCGAGAAGGCTTCTGGAAAGCCATATGACCATACCAGCGAACACAAACCCCAGCAAAATGCTTCCCACGTCGCCCATAAAAACCTTAGCCCTTGGCACGTTGAAAGGAAGAAAGCCGAGGCAGGAAACAGAGAGGCAGATGGCCAGGGTTGAGAAAGAAGAGTTAATATCTGCAAGGGAAGCAAAAAAAGCCAGGAGCCCATACCCCACTACACCTGTAATCCCCGCGATCCCATTGATCCCATCCATGAAATTATAATAATTTGCAGTTCCCACGATGAAGACAGATAGAAGAGGCAAAAGGCAGAGGGCAGGCAGAGAATAGAGATCACTGAAAGAATTAGAAAACAGGATAGGGGAAACAAGAATTAGGGCTGTAATGAACTGTAGTGGTAAGCGGAATTTTGGAGAAATCGGGAATCTGTCTCCATAAAAGCTTGCTAGTGCAAGGATGGTTGCAGAAAGCCAAAAGGATAGGGGGATTCTGAGTATAAGTGAAGACAAAACAAAAGCCGCTAGTATGCCAATCCCTCCACCTTTTGGAATAGGAACCGCATGGGAACTTCGCTCGTTTGGGTGATCAACAAGCCCAAGTGCAGGGGCGGACTTACTAATGATCCAGGCCCCGGCTCCGCTCAGAAACACGCATGCTATGTATAAAACAGAATGTGCCATTTTTTAACCTTAGACACGCGCAGGTTAACGCCGACAATTGGCTGTCCGATCTAGCTAGCCAGCTATTGTCATGCCCTTGGGGGTGACATAAAATGTGGCTAGCACGGCAAGCCACTCACCGACGGGGTTGTCACCACTATGCCGTAACCACAGCCAATGCCAGCCTGGAACCGGAATATGTGTGACAGGTTGCCAAGCCCAGAACAGTGGCGGGAAAAACCAGGTCAGCTGACGCCGGACACTTTCGCTCATAAGACTCCATTCTGCCTCCTGGTTTGAATAGTCTCTTGCCAACCTACCCTCAATTCGAACTGTGGCATAAACCCCAATTGAGTCTGGATACGCTGACTGCTCACTGCCACATCTTCGGTATACTTATCTATTGTCGCGCGTCCAATCGGCGATTGGCGGCCAATGAGCCCCAAAGTATCTTCCAGCAAGCCGGCCAGAAAACGGACCAGGCTGACCGGCAGCCACATACGGGGCGGAGTTCGGCCAAGTGCCAAGCACATAGCCGTTATGATTTCGTTCATAGTGTGAAAATGACCATCGGACACGTTGAAAACTCTACCTGCTGCAGCTGGATGCTGGAGCGCGATCAATGCCGCCCTTGCTGCATCCTTATCATATATCAATGTGCGACGATTGCTGCCATCGCCAATAGGAACAAACCGTCTTCGTGCTATTGATTGCAGGAGACTAAGGTAGTTTCCCTTGACCCGAGATCCATAGACAGCGCCCAGTCGGAGCACCGCGCCCATGGGTTTACCATCTGCCCGTTTCGCCGCAAGAACGATTCGTTCGGCTTCTAACTTGGTCTGAGCATAGAAATTCTCTGGATGAGGTGGAATGTCTTCAGTCAGAATCCGACCGTTTGCATTACCATAAACCGAAATGGTACTAAAGAAAACAAGACGCTTCAGGCCAATCTCAACAGCAGCTTCGACCACATTTTCGGTTCCACCTACATTTATCCGCTCATAGTCTTTACGTCTGGATGGAGATGGATTTACGTTTTGCAGGAGAGCAGCTAGGTGAATAACGACATCAATTCCTTCCATTGCTGATTTAACAACAAATGCATCGGCAACATTACCGACGTGTACTTCGGCAGTATCCGGCAACAATCCGGCTTGTGGGGGATTGAGCGATAAGGTACGAACACGATATCCCCGTTGTTGTAATACCTGCACCAGGCAAGGTCCTAAGGCGCCGGTGGCGCCTGTAACCAAAGCAGTCTCCTCAGACATTTAGCTTAGCTTCAAAGCCCTATTTCACAATCTCGGCTTCAAAAAAGACGGTATCCCCAATGGTTAAAGTAACGAAAAGCACTCTTGATGAAATGATAAGTGTAGATCCAGCGTTTATGAGCTGCTCTTTCCCAGAAATGGGTAACCGAGACATAAGGGAAATATACAGTTCGATGCCTCTTCTGCACTCTTCGGCACAGATCCACGTCTTCAAAATATAAAAAATACCCCTCGTCAAACCCCCCATTTTGCTTCAGCACCTCAGTGCGGCAGAACATGAACGCCCCCGAGATGAAGGGAACATCACAGATGTGCTCGTATCCAATATCCAGCATTTCATAATAGTCCAATCGTTTCTGGAATAAGGGCCGAAAGGGCCTAGGCAGGAAGCGGCGCAGGAATAAATCAAGCACTGTAGGATAACGCCGGTTCAGTGGTTGGAGGCTGCCGTCTCGAAACTGAAATCTTGGACATAGGATCCCGATGTCCTGATTTCGGTCCAAAAATGAGGTTAAGGGTGTCAGTATGTCATCATGCAAGAGGATATCTGGGTTGCATATTACGTGATATTGACTTTCTAGATTCTTAACCGCCAGGTTATGACCAGCGCCATATCCCGTATTCGGTTCGTTCAAGATAACGCTAACATTCCCATGTTTTTCAGCATAACTTGCCAGAATTCTTGGGGTATTATCCTGTGAGCAGTTGTCTACAATGATCAACTCGGCCGGTATATTCTTTGGCAGATGGGCAAGAATCGAAGTGAGGGACTCACTTATGATCCCTGCATTGTTATAGGTAACAATGGATATGGTCAACATAACTAACGATTAGTCCGAGCGATACCTTCAATTAGCCACTCGATGGAGCGTTTGACTTGCTCAACCTAATATACACCACATGTTTGTCTTTAGCGGTATCTTATTATTCCTCAATCTCTGATTTATCTCAGTATGTCAAATAACTTTAGTTCCCCGTTTCGTCAGCGCCTTTGACCAAAAACCGTTCCATTATAGGCACGGATTAGCGTGAGCGAACACCTATAATGGATATACCTGCATAATTTGATAGAAACTTCCCACTCCTTTCATATACCATATAGGACATCACCCGCCCTGATGTCCCAAGTATGCAATCGAGTAAAATCCAAATACGCTTGTCCTGCCAGATTGCGTCTCAAAGACGACGACTTCAGTTTCTCGACAGCCTTTACCCATGCATCAACATCATCAGGCGCTACAAGGAGAGAATTTACGCCATGGGAGAGAATTTCCCTGAGGACTGGTAAATCTGATGAGACGACTGGTCTATGAGATGCCATATACTCGAACATCTTCATGGGCGACATCCATGATGCCGTATTTCTACTACCACTATCGATCCGAACCGTCTTTTGGTACGGCATCAAGAGGACGTCCATCTCACGGAGGTAGTATTTGACAAGAGCAGGAGCAACGTGGCCATAGAAGAAAACATTTTTCACCCCATGTCGTCTACACCGGGCAATGTCCTCATCTCTTCCTCCTATAATATGATAGAAACATTCGGGAGTTAGTTTCGCCATTCCTATAATGATATCGATACCCCTACCCTCATGAAGACTTCCGATATATCCTAATTGAAGGACAGCGCTTCTTGAAACTTGTTCTTCCAGGCTAACACTCTGGTTCTCATATGTGAGCACATCAGCTGCATCATGCGCCACCTGAATGGGTACTTTACTAAAAGAGTCCAAAACCCTCGAAGTATAAAGATCTTTAAGTGCTTGAGAAATGACGACCAACTTAAGTAAGTTACCTCTTTTCGTTAACCACCTTTCCAATAATAATCTAAATGAGTTTTGTGGTATCTCATGCGTCTCATAAATCACCCGGTATCCCAAAAGTACTGAAACCACCGCTCCATAAAGAAGCCGACTGTATACTAAGATCTTATCACGTGACAGTCTTTTCAAAAAACCCCATGTCTTGATTGCAAGAACACTTTCTGCACCACGAGTAATTCCGACAAATATCAAATTTATATCAAATATCGGTTGGACTCCGTAAAAGTCAAATATCTCCTGCTTCTCATACTTTGAGTATCCACCCTTGCCTCCCATGCCAACCAGATTAACACGGTATCCCATTCGGCTAAAGGCTTGGCACATTTTCATAACATGAACACTATTAGCAGATTGGGATGGAATAAACGAAGGCGCGATATATACAATATCGGAGACTGCATTTCTGTTAGTCAACATAGCTCAAAAATTAACGAAACAAAGTCCACGCTTGACCAGACAATCAAGCTCGTTCAAATACTACATAAATACAATACATTCGTGCATGCTTATCAAGACATCTCGACTTAAAGGGAGTGTAGAATATTTCTTTAACGCGGAATTTGTTGTTTACAAAAAGATCAATAAGAGCAAATTCATCATAGAACTTCTCATGGTCGTCGTCTCTTGCGAAACCCTTTCTCCCTGGCACGCCAACTATTAGCCTACCTCCATCTTTTAGCAATCGATAAATCTCCTTAATAGTTGGAATGGGATCATATAGATGCTCGAGCACGTTGTCCAGAACCGCGCTATCAAAAATCATATTATCAAATGGATAGGACATACCATCAATCAAACGCGCAGTTAATCCTCTCTGTTGACAATACTCAACTACAAGAGGATTTATATCGACTCCGACCGCAGACGGCATAAATCTAAGAAAATCACCGATACCACACCCAACATCCAATACCCGTCCTGAGAGATAGGTACATAAGCGCGGGTACAAAAAGTGACGACGATAGAAAAGACCAAGATGTCCGCGCCGTAGTAAGTAACGATAGTATGCTTCATGATCCATTGTTTATCCGCTAATCAGAGCGATAAATTTCTCTATGTTTTCCCTTTGTCGGAAAAACGGAGGCAGGAGGGTGCCTCCACGCGGTGCTGTGCCGTTTTGAACAGATAACGCCGCGTCTTTCATAACCTCGACAAGTTCCTCGTCTTTTGAGAACAATAATCCGTTTATTCCCTCAACGATTACCTCACTATTGCCGTCCACCTCTCGGAGAATACAAGGGACTCCGAAAAATAGAGCCTCCAACGCGGCACGCGGAATACCCTCTGATTGAGAAGGAAGGACCAAATAGTTAGCTGACTGGACAAAATTATAGGGTTCAGGTATGTGTCCGTGAAATATCACCCGTTTAGCAATTCCAAGCCGCCGACATTCCTCCTCCAACGTTCCGCGCATTGGACCCTCTCCTACCATGTCAAGATGACAATAAATTCCTCGCTCTTTCAGCAAGTGCGCAGCACGCAATAGAAGACCTGGCCGTTTACGCGGCGAAAGGGTGGCAAGAAACAGGAAGCGCGTTGCACCGGTCAGACGAAGATGTGGGCGGGGATAGGATTCAAGAGCCGTCTCGTCGACAAAATTACCGATTACTTTGATGCCCCTAAGCCCGAACCGGTAGAGCTGGCGAGCCATATTTTTGGATATAGCAACAACTGTGTCAAATCGTCGCAAAATGCAGAAATGAACAATTGCAGCAAATAGTCCTGGCCAACCGTAGTCGAAACGATAGTTCTGCGGTAGGTTCCCGCGAACATGGCTAATGATGGTGGCATGGCTACGCATAAAAGCGTTTAGAAAGTCTGCCGATAGGCAGCAGGAAATTGATACGACGCGTTCACATCCGCCAGCTTCGCGTAGAATGCGCACAAGTTCTGCCCTCTTTGACCTCCAGCTTAGCTTTTCAGCAAGTGAAACCACTCTCACACGGGGATGCAGGGGTGCCGCAGCTCCGGAACCAGGCTTGAGATAAACTAATGTAACGGACATAGTCTCCACCAGTCCGTTGCATAGTGCTAACGCGCCTTTAATCGGCCCAGTGGGAATAAGTGCCGGAACGACTACGAAGATTGAGCGTTGAGTCATGACGTTATCGCATCCAGCATCGCCTTGGCCCGCCTGGTCCATGTGTAGTGGTTTCTGTACTCCACGTGTGCTTGAGTGCTTATAGCTTCTCCCAGCTCGGGTTTGTCCAAAAGTAACCTCAGACAATTAGACCAGTGAACAGGGTCATCCGGTTTAGCCAGTAAGCAGTTTTGTCTGTCTCTCAACACCTCTCGAAGAGTTGGAAGGTCGGATGCAATAAATGGCACGCCTGTAGCCATATACTCGAACATCTTCATTGGTGACATCCAGCGTCCCGTATCGTCTGCTTTTACCCCTATAGATACACTCCTCTGATACGGCATAACCAGGAGGTCCATAGCAGCCATGATTTCAGGCACTTTGGCGGGCGTAAGATAACCCTTGAGGTAGAAATTCCGAGGCTTGCTGATCTTACGCAAGGCTGCCACATCGTGATCATTGCCACCGAAGATTAGAAATGCCACGTCCGGATGACGTTCCGCCGAATCCAGGATGATCCTAATGCCTCGGCCCGAATAAAGATGCCCAAAATAGCCAGCGACAGCACGGTATCATGCAAAGTCCACCTGATCCGCGAAGCGTTCCAGGACCACTCACTTTTGGCGTTTGGACAAACGGCGGATGCCCTCGGGGGCGGCATCATGCAAAATGAGCGCGGCTTTAGTACGATATCCACAATGATTGCTAAGAAGGTAGAATAACGCCTGCGATATTACTACTGTATGCACATGCGGCTTGCGTATGATAGTGGCCTGCAACAATTTGCGCACCCCCAAGTTCAAGCTGGTGCGTTTCGAAGAGCATTCGGCCCTGTCTGAACATTGATAGAAAAAAGGCGGCATAAAGATTGCGCGAAACAATCAAGTCAGCACGCTCTCCGCGTAGAATGGACATTATGGCAAGAACCGCTATACGCAAATTGTCGGCCCGGTCAATCCTGCTGAAAAAGGATAATATCCGTGTGTTGCCAAGCCGGACACCATAGTGACGTTCGATTTTTTCTAGCAGTCCGTCGGTTTCAAGTAAAGTGCGCTTAATAAAAAGGGTGACCTCATGACCCAATGACACGAATGCCTCGCACATCCTTCCCACATGAATGGAATTAGCCGTGCGGGAGGGTATTATTGATGGAGAAATGTAAAATAATTTCATAGAATATATTCAGGTAGTTTTTCGCTGCTCGAGGTTGCTGTGCAACAGGTGGTGGAAGCCAATCCCTGGGTAAGGTATGAAACCCCAGCGGTCGAACGTAGCGTCATCCAACGCCAGCTGTATCCGCGCTACGGTCAGCATGCGAAACCAAGAATCCCAAAGATCCGACTCATCCCACCTGCGGGAGTACGCGCTCCAGTGAGTGTGAATCCTGTCATGCTTGGGACGCATCAAGGTCAGAATGGTGCGCAGGCGCTCTCTCCGCAGGTGTCCTCGTGTGGGGGCTACGTGTCTCAACGCTGCCTTAATGTTGCCCAGTGAACGCGGGCGAATTATGTGCGATTCAGAGAAACCGCCGTCTGCGTTTTGTTCAGCGAAAATTGTTCTCGCCGTGGTGAAGAGGAGCCCTCGCCGTTCGGGGGTAAGTCTTTGGCCTCCACCTGTTAAGATACATACTGCGTCATAGTCATAGCACCCGCCACCGCCTGGATAGGGGGCAAAATGACCTTCCGAATCTGCCAGAGGCTCCACACTGGATGCAGCACACTCGGCCTTTAGATTATCTATGCCCAGATACTCGAATATTTCATACTGGTGATAACCGTTCTGAAACTCTAGGTGCGTCATTCCACTGCCCTTTCCCCAGAACCCGCGGCTATTCATGGCACTACGGTGGAGCTCTACCCACTTGTCTATCGATTCCTGCGTATCTATCCCTAAATAATCTCGAGCATGAAGTAAAAGTATTGCCATGAACATAGCCTTATTACCACTTTGGGGAGCACCTTCGAGCGCACCTATTCTGATAATATCTGCTACTATATCACGAGACAGCAGCGGCACTACCACCTCTTCCAGAGGATCTATTGAAAGTTGTCCCAGCAGGTACAAGCTACTCAAAGTAAAGGTCAAGAGTTGCAAGAAAGGCTTGTCGTAAGCGAGATCAGTAACGAATCCCCGGTATTTCTTGTACCTAATGAGATTAGCCTTGAGCCTTTCTACAAAATGCTCGGCGTTGCTGCTTAGTTCCTTTTTCTGCTTAAGGAGCCAAAGCCCGAAGATCGCAAAACATAAGCCAAAGGGTGTGACTTCCGACCGCGTAGTCAAGCGGAACCGGCCATCTCCAATCTCGCAATAATGAATGAAGGCAAGATAAGCATCCCGAGCATGGTCGATAGATACGGGATACCATCTTTCGTTACAGACTTGTGCCTCCTGTCCCTGAGTCTGCTCCAAATATTTGGAAACTTCTGTTTGAATCATTTCTGTCCTGCTAACGCTATCGCTCCGTCCGAATGTCGGAATCCTAATATAATGAATCTCACTCACGCGTTGATTTGGGCACCTAATATCTTACCAACGGTTTTTACATAGCGCTTCGTATGACTAAGAAAAATGCGCACACGGTTACGATACCTGATCTGGTCTGCCAGACTGAAAATCGGATTCTCAACTCTACCTGCAACCAGAATACCTCGCCTAAAGGTAGGGTCATCGACCCGATGAAATCGGTCATATCCAAGACGTCTTAAGATTGCTTCAACGCAAGCGAAACTCATAATCCAATACTGCGTGCCATAGTAGTCACCTTCAACATACCCACTCGGCGTGTAATAGGCAAAAGGCTCATCATGGGAAGCAAATTTCAGTGTTTTCCATTCAAACAAAACAATATCCGTCTTCGCCACTAATCGTTGTATCGCCGAAAACGGGTCGGGGATACGATGCAAGAACCCCATACACAAACAAACATCAAAATTCCCTAATTCGGCAAACTCATCCGAATAAATATCCATCAAGTCATAACGGACTCTTGATGCACCGAGAACATCCTGAACAAAACATGCCTTTGTAATGCGATCCCGATCTACATCGATCCCCAAAACCTCAGCGCCCATACCAGCCAATTGCAAACTAAAATATCCCTCATTACAACCGACATCTAAAACGGCTCTTGAATTCATTCCTATGGATTCGAGCAAAGGTCTTATCCGTTGCCACTTAACCAAATTCTTACCATGAGAAACTTGATCCCCTGGCCTTGTTTCAATGCCATGCGCAAGAACGTAATTATGATTCCAAGGCTGAACTCTACCCAGCTTATTCACTTGTTCAATGAGTTCTTCCCTAGAATATTTCACGCCGACAATCTCCCATATCTGCGATAATGATCTAAACCATAATGAAATCTAATCCACGAATTGAACTCTATTTCTTGCAACTACATTCTTGCAAAACGAGATATCGCTGAAGTTTGTTGAAAACCAGGGATTAACCTACCAACTATCTCCCGCAATCCACGAAACGGATAAGTCGCAATCAGCTCCCAGCCCGTGATGCGAACCAAGCCAGCTTTTTCCAAAACAGTCGTGAATGACAATGGGGAAAAACCCTGCAAATGCTCGTATGGTGACATGATATGCATTTTCTTGCCATCGAATGGGAAATCATCCCAGGTAGCTTTTCTGGTCGTCAACGCACCAACATCAGGAACGGCTATTCGCAAGATAGTGTGAGAATGACAATAAGCTCGTAGGGACTTCAGTGTTTCAATTGGTTCCTGGGTGTGCTCAAGCACCTGTTCGAGATTCACAGCGTCAAAATGTTCACTTTGAATACCATCAAGATGGTTTATCACCCTAAATTCCGAAGAGCCACTTGTCTCACCTGAACGTTTTGCGCTAGGTTCGTAGGCAGTTACCGCAAAACCGACAGCTGTTGCACCACGGCTCCAAAGTCCAGCACCGCTGCCATAGTCGAGAAGAGTCGGTTTCATAACACCAATACTTGTCATTTTTCGGAAAAGCGCTCGCATCTGACGCAGAACGTATGGCGAAGGCCTCAAAGGTTTTACTACAGGCTTTAATGGCCTGCTAGCATCATACATTCTAAAGAGTGATCCCTGATCCGGCTGTGTACGGTGCCAGATATGACCGCAACGATTGCACTTATGAATTTCCAATGAAAGCCTTTTCTCCCAGCCATCCATGAATCCCTGATACTTAATTAATCCTGGGTAAACCCCCGGCTGTGCCGGGGGACTCCCATAGTTTGACATTTCCGGGAGTATATGAAAGCCGCTCAGAATGTGAACCGCTCAAAATTCACAGAAAGAGAGGCTTTCAATGTATGACGAACGAAGTCTAAGCCATACAAAGTGGGAATGCAAATATCATCTAACATGGATTCCAAAATATCGTAAGAAGGAGCTTTACGGTGACCTCCGAAAGTATTTGGGTGAAGTGTTCCGAGAGCTGGCCCGAAGACGAGAGTGCGAGGTCTTGGAGGGCCATCTTATGTCGGATCATGCGCATATGCTGATTTCCATTCCACCCAAGTATGCGGTATCTCAAGTGGTAGGCTTCATCAAAGGCAAAAGCGCTATTCACATCGCAAGACAATATTGCGGTCGCAAGAAGAACTTTACAGGTCAACACTTTTGGGCAAGAGGATACCACGTCTCTACGATAGGTAAAGACGAGGATGCGATCCGCAAATACATCAAAGAGCAGGAACGAGAAGATCGAAGAATCGATCAAATGAACCTGTTCAGGTAAAAGCCTGCCACCTTCGAGGTGGCCCATGGTTTTCAACCGCTTTGAGCGGTTCACATCTTTCAAGCCCCCGGCTATGCCGGTGGTCTATGACTCGGCTCAAAACAATAAATCGCTGCCGGCTTTGATTATTTGGTCGAAAAATCACTTCCGAGTCAAGAACTCCACAGACCGGACATTATTCAAAAATACATACTTTCATGGAATGTTTTTCTGCCTGATTCGGTTGTACCGTATAAAACAGGTCGATAATTTAAGATAGCTCTTTTATATCTTGGGATTCTTATAAGAAACAATATTATAGCGTACCATGCCCGCAAATCATTAAGAAACGTCATCGATCCAAGAATAAACAGTACTGAAGCTATAGTTTCTTTAGGAATATAACGATAACCACTTCTTAGATGGGGCCAAAAGAAAAAGCAGAAGGGGACTATTCCAACAAGTCCATAGGCTACTAAAGGGAACATATAGTATGAGTGACATATATAACCCGCAACCCTAATCTTATGTGCCTCAATCAATCCAATGCCAATAATCGGATGTTCTAAAAACGATTTTATAACCAATATATTAGTTTTATTCCTCGCATACGCGCTTATCATTTTGTCTGGATAATTATCTGCTAGCTCCATCCTTCCCAATACATTGTCGTCATATTCTAAGCCAAAAAGAAAAGGTTTAACATGTTTAGCATACAAATTAATATCGGTATAAGTGCTAATAAAGATAATAGTTAGAAATATCGCACATAAAGCAACTACCCGCCTAGTTACTGATCTACTAAAAACTACCTTAAAAAAGACAAGAAGCAGCAGCACCAACATAGCCCCTCTTGTTTGATTTAACATTATTGTTAAAAAGTTTAACGGAAGCAAAATAAGGTAAGAACTAAATCGCTCAAAACTCGTCTTATTAGTTTTATAGAAAAGGATGAGGTAAATGCCTAAAAGTGCACAAAGTGAAAAGCCATTGTGATGATGCACATTTATTTTACTAAAATAACCGATACCGTAGTTATTAAACATATAAGTAACAATATAGACGAGTGATATAATGGTTACCGTACGTATAGTAATTATTATGAGATCTTCTTTAATTGGGCATAAATAATCATATGTTTTTAATAAAAAGTAGTAAAAATAGAACCAGATACCTGTAGTAATAAGGTAGAAGTTCATCCAAATATCAAATATCTTATCTCCTATCAATGCGTCATGAAATATTGACAACAAAGTCCATATCAACAGTACAAAAATGAAGTATATTTCTTCGACACCTATAGACAATACCTGCGGCTTATCTGAAGAGTAACGATATTGGATATTTATTAGTAAAATAAAAAAACAAAACGGAAGTAACCATGGTGGGTTTCCTCCGAAATAATAGCGGACAGGTATGCTGAACAAGTCAATCGCTAATCGCGGCACATCGAGGCTAGAAATTACAATAAAATATAGAGAAGCTACTTTATAATTACCAATTCGCATACCTCGTCTCACCCCTTCCTAAGGTGAAGGTCAAGCGAAGTTCATTGTAAGACACACCCGAGTTACGTCTTTTGTGATTGAAGCTAACACAAGTGCTATTTTTCAGGCTCAGGGGAAATGAATCTTAGCTTCTAATAATTCCTTGTTATTATTCTCAAAAAGTCTTTCATAACTTCCAGACCTTACAATTCTCCCACCTTCCAGAACGTATATAACATCGGCATGACTTGCCGTTGAGAGACGGTGTGTGATAAAAAGAATTGTTTTATCCTTACATGACACCTTTAGGGAATTGATTATTTCATTCTCAAGTTTTTGATCCAGTGCGCTTGTGGCTTCATCAAAAATTAATAGGTCAGGATCACGGATCAAGGATCTAGCCAGAACTATCCTTTGCCGTTGTCCGCCTGAAAGCTTGAGCCCCCTGTCACCTACAATCGTTTCATATCCTTCCGGCAAGCTTTGAATAAATTCATGTGCATTCACTTGCTTGCCAACAGCATATATTTCTTCTTCCCTTGCGTCAGGTTTTCCAACTAAAATATTTTCCCTGATGGTGTTGTTAAACAAAAAAACGTCTTGGCTGACGAAACCAATCTTTTTCCGCCAAGATTTGAGATTATATGAGCCCAGTTCAACGCCGTTAATGAGGATATTGCCTGAATCGGGATGCTGAAGACGCAAGAGTAAGTCTATTAGCGTAGATTTGCCGGAGCCAGAGGGTCCGGTGATAAAAACAAATTTTCTAAGCGGTATTATCATGTTTATCTTATCAAAAATAACATTCGATTTCTCATAAGAAAAAGTTACATCCTGCAGAACAATGTCATCCATAAGACCCGGAAAATTTTCTCCAGATTCAAGATCTTCCTGTTTTTCAGGCGATTTAGCAAGGGAATCGATCAGAAACAAGGAATCAACATTGCTCAGGATTTGCATAGAGCTGTTTAACAACATAGCAACTTGGGTAATAATACGTTGTCCAACAACCAAGAATATTCCAACAATGGGAACAACTTCCTTTAGGTCAATATTGGAAAAAAGCACTATATAGGCCATCGCCGTGGCTATAATAACAAAAATGCATATTTCCCCAGCACTTTTGGGTACGACGGAAAGCACTCGAAAGATTTCAATGAGTTTTGCGCGTTTATCAATAACGGAAGTAAACTTCCTAAGAAGATCTGCTTCCATACCAAATGTTTTGATTTGCCTAATTGCAGAAATCGTTTCGGAAACATAATTGCTTACATGTTTGTTTAATTTTAACCTTTTTATTCCGACATTACGCGAATATTGATGAATAAATCTATTTATGAATAAGTATAATAAACCAGTGACCAAAATAAGAAAACACGTTGCCTTCCATGAAGTTATTAGAAGAATACTAAGCATCAATAGTGTTACTGTCGCTGCGGAAATAAATTGTACTAAGAACTTGAGGCAGAAAACAGCTTTTTCAGATTCTACAAGGATGCTATTTATCAAGATTCCTTGTTTATTATTAAGGATAAAATTATAATCGGAAAACACATACATTTTAAATATCTCATTATTCCATTTTTTGTGAAGTCCAAGCGAAAATCTAGCATATATTTTTTCTTTTAAAAGTAAAAATATATTTTTGATGAGAAGAAGAGCGAAAAAAAGTATCATAATTAACACAATGCAATATTTAATAGGCAAATGTCCAATGGCGGGCTGTAATAAAAGGCCGAACTGGCTAGTTATTTTCCCGTCAATAACGGTTTCTAAAAGAGGTAGAATCAAAGCTACACCAACTGCATCTGAAAGGGAGGCTATGAGGAGGGCAATAAGTAAGACAACTGCGCGGCCTTTAAAGTCACCGAAAGTCGCCCATATTTTATTTAAAGAACGAATATTTGTTGTAAATGTTTGTAACATATAAATATAAATTGTAACAAATGTGTTACATACTCTAAAAGCTTTATGTCTATACTAGTCGACTATTATTAACTAATTGTAATAGCTTATCCATGTTTTTCCATCCTGCATCACCAGAGATGATAAGTACTTTTCCTCGAATGCTCAGATCCTTTATCGCGTCAACCATTCCTTGATATACTGCTCCGGTTTGAATACCTACGTAAAAGCCTTGTTGCCGGAGCTCTTTGACCCGTTGTATTGCTTTGTCTAAATCAACAGTAGCCGTATAGTCAAAGTGCCCTTTAGCTTTTGAATCAGCTATAAAAGGAGTGATATAGTCACCGTCCACAAATGCTCCTGTGCCAGGGATTTTAGCCCCGGCTGCTGCTGTTACAGCTACAATTTGTGTTTCCGGACTATTCTCCCGAATGTACCTACTAACCCCATTTAGCGTTCCACCAGATCCCAAGGAAAACGCAACAGCACTAATGTCTGGCAAATCCCTTAAGATTTCCGATCCCGTTGTAACGTAATGAGTATTCGCAGTTTCCCAATTATGAAGTTGATCTAGAAAACAAAAGCGTTCTGGGGCATCACGAAGAAGAATCTCTGAGCAATATCGGTTTCCTTCTATAGTAAAATTCCCATGGGATATTCTCTCGGCATTAAAGTATTCAATAAAAGCAGTTTTATCCTCTGTCATTTTAGACCCGGTTACTACTTTAACAGGAAACCCTAGAATATTCCCAAACATTGCTATTGAGCAAGCAAAACTTCCGCTCGAAGCATCTAGTATTGTTTTGCCTGATATCAATTCTCTTTTATTAATCTTATCACGGATGATAGCTAAAGCAGCACGATCTTTCACACTACCAGTAGGGTTGCATCCTTCTAGTTTGATAAAGAAAGTAACGTGATCATCTATGCAGGAGCTAAAATGGACTACTGGAGTGTTTCCAACCATATCGAGAAGATTGTTATAAACCATCATTGCCTCACTTTCATTTCATATTATTAGGATCTGTAAGGGTTAAATGTATAGGTTAGGTATATGTGGAGGAATTTCATTTTTATATTCTATGCCGAATCATGTTAATTCAAAGATACTTACTTCATACTTATTTTGGAGTTTTTTCACAAGATCGAGAAATAGCAATTATCTTATTAGCCTGTCAGGCTCAGGGGCATACACCAAAAGCAGAAGCTTCTTGCGGATTCGTGTCGATGAAGATCTGATGCCACAACTCTATTTGTCCTATCTTTGAGAGCGTTTTTAGGTTCATTTCCGAAGGTTGTCTTAATTGGAGGAAAAGTTCGGGGTTGTATATTCCACGCTGTCGGGCTGAAGGACTGCTTAGAATCATTTTGAATTCCTGTTCCATAAGGGTTTTGGTCTGTGAGGAAAGGTGTTCCTGCATGAAAGAGTTTTTCGGGGCTTTCAAGGAGAACTCCGGAATCAATCCCTTCATGGAGTTTTTCACTAAAAGTTTCTGAACCCCTTCCTGGATTTTGTGGTGAATAGGTACGGACCATAAAAATTCTACTAAACGGTGGTCCATATAGGCCATCCTCACTTCTCGGGCGTAAGCCTGGCCAAATCTGTCGAGTACTCTCAGCAGGCGAGGTTGCTTTGTAGCGTACATGCTTACATAGGTGACATTTTCAAGCACAGAATTAAAAGGATCATCATAAAGTTTATCCCGGAACTCCACCTGAGATAGTAAATCCTGATTAAAGTACTTCAATAATACATTTTTCTGCGCTTTATAACGGTGGTATATTGTAGGTGCCCAATGTCGGGCCAGGGCGCGGGAAAATTGCCACAAGGCTCCCCCCTTACCCTTGGGACGCCATGCCTTCATCCCTTGCAAAAAACTAGCCCAATTACCTTTCAAGAAAAGGTCGAGTAAATAACAAGGGTACTGGAAAAGACCTCCAGCCTGAACTGCTCCCCCGGCTTGTCCGTGTAAAAGTATTACAATACCATCATCGAGGGCGGTACGGCTGAGAATATCATAACAGAGGCTGGAAAGGGGAAAAGGCATTTCCAAATGCCACATGCTCCTCCTAAGAACAGCATCGGCGTCGTTAAATTCAGTGTTGCAAAACTTTTCCGGCACACCAAACTCCTGAAGCATAGACTTGAATATAAGGATCTCATCAGGGTTAGAATCGTTGGAGATTGATGTAAAGGCCTGAATTAGAATGTTATTTGATAAGCGATTGGTGCATGCTATCAGAGAAGAAGAATCCAGCCCTCCGCTATAAAGAACTCCCGCCTTCTCCACACTCTGAAGGCTTTCAGCTACACAGATGGTTAGTACTTCCAGAAAATTTTCATTGGCTCGCTCCTCGCTCATGTCATAGTCCACATAGACATGATCTTTAAGATCATAGTAACGAAACAGACTCATCGTGTTTCCAGAGTAGGTGAAAGCCTCTCCTGGCATCAGTTGCTGCACACCTTGAAAGAATGTCTCTCGACGGTGCTCGGCACAACTAGTTAACCAGTACTCAATTATGGCAGAATTATTGGCTTCGACCCTTCCCATTTGAGTCAGAAGGCTCTTCACCTCGGAGGCCATTAGGAGTTTAGATCCTTGTTCAGTATAGTACAGTGGCTTGATGCCGAAGTGATCGCGGGCAGCAAACACAATTCGGCGCTTGTAATCATAAAGAATGAAGGAAAACATGCCTTCAAAATGGTGCAAGCACTTTGTACCCCACTTTTGGTAGGCGGCAATTATAATTTCCGCATTTCTTTCTGTACGATATGGGTAAGATGTTAGAGTTCGTTTTAACTCCTTGTAGTTGTAAATTTCTCCATCTAATACAACAGCTAAACTTTCATTTTGGATTATCAGGGACTGGTCGCTACGGGGATGTCTGCCAAGGGTATGCAATCGGGCATGACCTAGAGCTATCCACTCGTCACACAATTTTTCACAGCAGTCCGGGCCACGGTGGCGAATAATATTTATCATCTCATCAATTATGGAGGACGCATTGGGTCCTCCATTTACAATGGCTGCGATTCCGCTCAATATATGCACCTCCTAAGTATAACCAGCAGTTTGAAGACAGATTGAAAAGGTTTTTGTAAACTACCTGTCAACTAACTTTAATAATTCAAGACTGTTTATTTTTAGGTTACCATAAATCCCTTTAGCCATATCCACTTCGCAAAAGCTTTTAACTGTATCCTGTTTACTCCCATTCCAAATGAGAAAAGGCACCGGGTGGGTTGAGTGTGTCTCAGATCGTTCGATATCGTCCATGCGGGGAAAATGATTAGTATAATGGTCTGGCGCAATAATTAAACCCCCAAAGTTCTTCTATATTTTCCTGAAAATAATTGCAGGCTCGACGCACAATGTATTGGTCTATTTGTTCAATAGAATAAACTTTTCGTTCTATATCACCCATATGTGAAGCTTCATCAGGGGCATTGATGTGACAATAGATACCCCCGGGCATGCCCGGGGTCCTTGATCAATTACAGCTTCAGATGAAGCTGACCTGAATCCTGGAGCCCTTGATGCTCAACGTACTTTTTGATTGTTTTTTCATCGACGCCTACG
>SDBT01007115.1_pt1 | contig 18463 bp, 23 predicted proteins | sample 2277101 | NCBI WGS metagenome assembly SDBT01 (sample SAMN10404973, study PRJNA504765) | marine sediment metagenome | isolation source: marine sediment core GS10_PC15, 103 cmbsf | place: Arctic Ocean: Southern Knipovich Ridge | collected 2010
ACAAAAAAAAAGTTTAAAAGACAAACAAAGGTTTCAGCAAAATGGAGAATAAATTTTATTAAAAGGAGGTTAAAGGCTGTAAAAGGGGATTATATACTATTCCTTTATGGTTACTTTTAAGAAGTGTTATGATGGGATTAATAAGAACTGTTGGAGATATGGTTAAAACATATTTTACTTTGGAAGAAGGAATGGCAAGAATTAAAACGGTAATGCATGGAACAGCAGAGAGTGTTGTGCGAGATATGAGTATTATAAAGAAACAGATTATGGATTTGGCTGTTAAGACAAGAATTCCAATAAAAGAATTGGCAGAAACTTTCTATTTTCTTAAAACTTCTAGTTTATCAGTAAATGAAGCAATGGGAGCATTTGTTCCAACAATAAATGCTATGGTAGCAACTGGAACTAAAGGCAAAGAAATGGCAAGGGCTGTGGCTGGTGCGTATAATACTATGGGACAATATATGGATAAAAATTTATCTTCTGCTGAAAAAATGACTAAAATAGTAGATGTTTTAACATATACATACGCTACCCAAGACGTTGAAATGAGCGAATTAATATCAGGTTATACTAAATTAGCCCCTTATCTTGCAGGATTAGAGGATAATTTTACAGAAGTGGTAACTGTTTTGGGGTTTTTAAATACTCGATTGTTAAGAGCAGGAAGAACAGGTAGATTATTAGGAAGGTCTATTTTACAGTTAACAAAAAATGCTAATAATTTAGCATCAACATTTGGGATTACTTTCGACCCTACTAAACCTATTAGTTTACTAAAAACTATAAACCTTATAGCACAAGCGATGGGTAAAACAGGGAAAATAACAGCAGAGCAGGGACAGGCTCTCCAGGACACATTTGCAACAAGAGGAGCAGTTCCTATTAGGTTATTGGTTTCTGCTATTCAAGATTTAGGAGAAGCTATACAATTAGCTGGTGATAATGTAGATGGTTTTGCAGAAAAATTGGCAGAAATAAGAATGAAAACAGTTATAGCACAAACAGCAAGAATGAAGAATATATTTGCTGTTTTATTTGATACATTTATGTCTGGAAAACATCAAACAGGAGATTTGGCTGAAGCTTTACAGCAAATTAATGATACTATGGAGAAAGCCAGGACAACTGCATGGGCATTGGGTTCTGCATGGGGATGGATGGAAGAGAATATGTCGCAGTCTGTCTTAACATGGGAGGCACTTATTAAATCAGGATTCCGTTGGAACGTGTATAAAGACCGATTGAAAGCTGGAAAAATAGGTCTTGTATCTATAACAGAATTTGTTGAAAGGCAAGAAGAAGTTATTAGGAATAGAGAAAAAGAAATAGAACTTGCAGGAAGAATAGAAGAAGCAGAAGAAGGCGTAGTAGAAGCTCAAAAGAAAAGATTAATAAATATGAGAAAGATGAGTGATATATTCTATAAGGCTGAGATTGATATGTTGAAAGTTATGGGAGTATCGGAATATCAAAGATTATTGGTTCAAGAACGACAACTTCAGGCACAAAAAGGTATTATGGGAGAAACACAACGTTTGTTAAAATTAGATAAATTAAGAACTCAACAAGCTGTAGCACTTCGTTCAGAAAAATTAAAAGACCTTGCTTTGATTATGAAATATGAGAAAGGAGCTATTTCTAAAAAAGAAGTTAAAAGAGTATTAGAATTGAAAAAGATGAGTCCAAATATATTGGCTGGAAGATATAGAATTAGTTCAGAAGACAAATCATTAATATTAAAACATACTGGAGAATTTACAAAGGAAGCTATGTTATCGGTTGCAAATATGGCTAGAACTTTGGGTAATTTTTTCATAGAGAGTGAAAGAATGAGAGAGTTTAGAGGAAAGCATAGGGCTGAACCTTTAGCTAGAGAGGCACGAAGGGGATTAGGTCGAATGGAATACGAAACTCCTAAACTTTTAACCCCTACTGCTAACATAGAAATGAAAACAGATATAGCGAATATTGAGATTAAATTACCTGAAGATTCGCTAGATAAGTTGGCGGAAAAAGTAGGAAACGCTGTGGAAGAAAAATTAAAGACTGATGAATCATTGCAAAAATTTATAGCTAAAATGATACGACCATATCTATAATAGGAGGTAATAAGAATGGGTTATCAAAATTATACAGTAAAAGTGAACTTCAATGATGGAACGTATGACTATGATTTACCTCTTGTTTATCATATATCAGACCCGAAAGAAGGAATAAAAGCAACGATTATTCCAGGTAAACGAGGAGATGGGAGTATCGTCATTCCTGGAGGTAAAAGAAGTCAGGAAATAACTATAAGAGGAAAATTATTTGATGAAGATGGATATAAAGATTTAACTACTAAAATAAATGAAATGAGAACAAAGGTAACAACTGGAGTTGCAACTCTGACACTCAAACATTATGCTGGGGGATGGGTAAACGATTGGCAATATACTGTTCGTAGAATTGAAGAAATAATATTTCCTCGAAGTGATAGAACAGCAATGCAGGAATACGAAGTGTCATTTTTAGTGATAAGTTACTAAAGGAGAAAATCATGTTTAAATGCGACAAATGTAATAAGACATCCGAATCTAGAGAACGAAGAAATACCATAGTAGTTGAGAAGCGACCTCGAACTTATTATACCATTACTTTATATAGGAAGAAAAGCAATTCAACAAAGATATTACACGAAAAAAACGAAGAATTGCTTGAAGAACTAAAAAAAGATGAATGGAAAGTTAAGGAACAACTTAAAACTTCAGGTTGGGAGATAAAGAAAGAAAATTCACTTTGTGGAGAATGTTATGCAAATAAGAAGAAATAGAAAACCTTTTTTTACAGGAAAGACTTGCGATATTTGTAGAAAGAAAGCTTCAATGTTTAGAGTTAGCAAGAATAAAAGATTTATGCTTTGTGATGATAGAAAATGCGATTTTGCTTCAAGAATAAAAGCAGGATTTTGTGAAGAATTAAATCTAAAATAAAGGAGGTGAAAAAGAAATGGCAACAGCATTAACAGTAAGAGCAAATTATGTAGATGCAGATGTTTCATATGAAACTACACCAGCAGATTATATTGATATGGATTTGACCAATGATTATTTGATATGGACAGAGGGAGATGCTACTGTTAAAGATTTGATGACCCATGAACCTATTGCATCAGAATTAAATGTAGCAGGGACTACGATAGACCCATCAAATCCAAAGACAGTTAATCTTTGTTTATTAATGGATTATTCTCATGACGTAGGAGGAGCATATTATACTCATAAAGTTTTGGGAATGGGTGAAAATAAGAGATATGTGTATTGTTTTAGTTTTGATGATGCAACCGCTTCAGAGCCTCAATTAGAGGCATGGGACGATTCTAATCATAATACTTATGCCAAGCATGTATTAGGTAATGATACTCCAGCTAGTTCTTTTGTCAAGGCAGTATGCACAACTTCTAGCTTGCCAGGAGCAAGTTGGGCAGGAACAGCAATTGCAGGAGGAACTGTTAGCAGAGTTCTAAAATTGAATGACGGTAATGGAGCGTTATCTGCTCCGCCATCAGGAACTACAAGCGACTTATATGCTAATCTCAAGATTACAATACCTGCTGGATATACTACTCCAGTAGTTGAAACATTTGTGCTTTCTGTCCGCTACACGTGGACATAAAAATAGGGCGATATAAAAAATCATGCCCTATTCGCACTTATAATATCAAAACAATTTAGAAGGCAGGAAACAGTAGGCAGAGAAAAAGGAGGAGGTAGACAATGATTTTAAAAATTCAAAGGTCTGACAATAAAAGGCATGTAACTACACCCTGGGCAATTTTTAGTGATTTGTTAAATATTTATTATGTTGTTATTAGTGGTGGTGAATACAGAAAGATGATTGAAAGATTTGATGGAAATACAATAGGGGAATATCCTTTTGATTATAGTGCTATACAAGGAAACCCTGATAGAGTAATGACTGTAGAAGCTACAAAGAAAAATGGTGATAGTTTGTATTTCGCTTTTAATACTACAGGGTATTTACTGAATGATAATGGAAAAACAATAGAAACTTTGAATCCACAGTAATTAACATCCTGCCTTCTGAAATCTTGCAGGAATAATAATTTAAAATAAAAGTAAGGAGAAATAGAATGAACCAACTAATATATACAATAATATTCCAGGATAATACCAAGTATGTAGGTGGAAATAGTTATTTTGAGACTAAATGGAAAGGAATCCCTTCTGATAAGAAAATCAAACGAATATTTTATAGATTGCTTAATAATGATTATATTTGTTTAAATAACTATACTAATTATTATCATATTGTAGAAGCTGTCCAGGATTTAAATGGCAAAAGAAAAGGTGAGGTAAGAATAGAATACGCTTATATACTTGGATTAAAAGATAATAAAATTACTAGCTATCGAATAACCTTATTTAATGAGCCTTCTGGTAGATATAAGATTGGTGATATTGTGAGACGAGAATTTGATATTAATAGTAAATTTATAAAAGGACTTAACAAAGATTTTTGGAGACCTTTATTAAATGAAAAAGCATAAAAAATTAATAATAAAATGTAATTATTGTAATCAAGATTTTGAACGCCATTATTTTATTGTAAAACAAAGTAAACATAATTTTTGTTCAAGAAATTGTTATGATAAATGGAAGAAAATTACAGAAAATAATTCCTTTTTTAACCATAATAAATATAATATAACTAAAAAATTTCTTATTAAAGAATATCTTATAAATAAAAAATCATTACAAATAATAGCTAAAATTTTAGATTGTTCTAAAGACAATATAAGGCATTGGATATTAAAATTTAATATAACTTTAAGAAAAAGAAACGAAACCAAGAATAAAATATTTAAAAATAGTGGAAATCCCAATTATATAGATGGTAGAAATCTTAAACCTTATCCGACAGAATTTAATAGTAAACTAAAATTAGAGATTCGTAAAAGAGATAACTATAATTGTCAAGGCGAATATTGTAAAATGACCGAAGAGGAACATTTGGCTGTTTATGGTCGAATATTAGAAGTTCATCATATAGATTATAATAAGCAAAATTGTAACGAGAATAATTTGATAACTTTATGTAAACAGTGCAATATTAGAGCTAATTATAGTCGAGAATATTGGCAAAAATATTTTCAAAAGAAATTGCAAGGATGGAAATAAATGGCTTTAATTTCTTATTTTCCACAAATAGAAGGAACTAAAATATCAGTAAGCACCGCCACTCGTTCACAAGGTGGAGGAAGCCCTAATAATATCGTTGATGGAAATACAGGGTCTACTGATTCTCAAACTTCTGGAGCATATTGGGAAATTGATTTAGGTTCTGTCAAAAATATATGTAAAGTCAGATTACATCCAACATCTGGATATTATTCTGTTAGAGTTTCAGATACAGGTGCTTTCGCTGGAGAAGAATATTATGTATTAACAGCAGACAATAAAGGTAGCGATTTTGCAGGTTTTCCAATAAATTTTGCACAATGGAATGACTACTATATTAATCCTCTAGTATCTGCAAGATATATTAGAATTTATGCAGAAGCAAATGCTACTTTAAATGAAGTAGAAATATATGAGACCACAGAATCAGTTTTTGGAGTTTTAACTTCTGATGATTCTAATTACAATGGAACTATAGATACTGTGGAAGAAGCTCACAGAAGAAGATGGATTAGTAAAGACACTGCTAATCCCACCGCAGATTTTGCTTTTACTAAATATGCTCAATTAGATTTAGGAAGTATAAAGACTGTAGATAGAATAGATACTTATATAGGTCAATACTCCGATTATAAAATTCAAATTTCTACAACAGGGGCTTTTTCAGGCGAAGAAATTACAATACATAATGGTGCTAGAGCTACTGGACAATATCAAGATACTACAAATTTACCCAGCGATACTCGATATATAAGAATTTATGGTAATTCTAATACCTTTCTAAGAGAATTAGATATATTACATAAACCATCAACAGAGGAATTATTTGATATAGATAACGATTTTCGTTCTATTGCGACAACAATGACTGATATTGATAATGATTTCAGGATGATAGGAAGCGAGTCGATAGGCGATATTAATAATGACTTTCGCACATTGGGGGCTATTTTATCTGATATTCTTAACGATTTCAGGATGATAGGCGAACAAGAATTAAAAGACATAACAAACGATTACAGAATGGTAGCAGAAGTATTGTCAGATATTGAAAATAAATTTAACACAGTTATTGCACCAGATTTAGAGGATATACTTAACAAATTTAATATACATAACAGAACCATTAGCGATATTGAAAATCAAATTAATATTGTTGCTTCACAATTGAAAGATATAGTTAACGATTTTAGAACTATAAAGCTTGTTCAAAACGATGTTCAAAATGATTTTAGGATGATATGCCAATGGCAAATCTGTCCATTATCTTAAAAGGAGAGAACTAACAAATGAAATTTTGTTCATTAGGAAAAGAATATATTAAGGTTTATATAGCTAGTGTTGAGCAAACAAATGTTGATGTTAATAGTATTTCGATTACGAAAGCGATAAATGCTTCTCATACCGCTTCATTTGAATTGGGACAAGCATATGATTCGACTAAACCTGATATGAAGGCAGAAGTAGAAATAAAATACCATATTTGGACATTATATAAAGGATATATAACCGCAATAATTCCAACAGAAAGTCCCGAATCAATAAGGATAAATTGTCAGGATAAATACTGGCAACAAAATAGAACTAACAAATATTTTTTCGTTGGACATAAACCACAAGATAATAAAGAAAAATATTACAATACTATAAAAGAGGCATTAAGTTCTGAATGTAGTTTTGAAATTGAAGAAGGAGATTTCATACCTCAAACAATGAGTTGCTTTGGACAGGGAGAATCAGATTGTATTACTTCTTTAATTACAAATGCTGGAAATTTTGGTTGGTTTTATAAATTAAATAATGATAAAAAATTATGGAAAGCTGGACAAGGAGATATTATTTATTTAGAAAGACAGGTTTTAGATACAAATATAGGATTGTATCAGGTTCTAAGACATCAATTTAGAGAATCTATCGACAATATAATAAATAAATTGAGAGTTCAAATGGGAGAAGAAATTGTCAGGCAATTTGATGAATATGGAGGAGTAAAAAGATATACAGGTTATAGATTTAGTAGTTATCAAACACACGCTGTCCCTGCTTGGTCAGTATCTAATGAAAGGTTAGCAAAAAATTCTTTTGATGGTTATGGATTTGATTATCATTCTCCACAAGATGACCCAACTTATAGAGATGTTTTTAGAAAATGGGAATTACCATATTTAGATGGAGAAATATCTTCATGGACGGATACATACCCTCCAAGAGTAGAATTCTATGCTCCTGGAACGTGGGTGGGTGTAGGATTTCCGATGAGTCCATCATATTTAAAAAATGTTACTGAAGGGTTTACAATAGATTATGAAAATGGTTATATTGTATTTAATGAGCCAATGTTTGTAGGAAGACAAAATGACGAAGGAGAATTATACGGTATTAGAGCACCAGAAGTTTCTTTAAAATTGTGGAAAAAAGAGTATTTTTCATACACCGCAACGCAAGCAGAAGACCCTGAATCGGATATATCTAATCCATTAATGTTTATTACCGATAAATGTGGAGATTATACGGATACTATCCTGGGCTTTTTGGATTTATCAGGATTATCAATTCAAGAAGGTGGCACTTATTTGGATTCTGATGGAGACGAAGTTCTTGTTCCCTCTTGGGACGATACTGAATTTGCTGAAGATTTAGCAGGTTGGGAATTAAGCAAAACATGCGAAAAAAAGATTAGTGGGTCTATTGATTTGACACTTGATGCGGTTCTTTATTATGACTTGAATCTATCGAAAAGAATAATGATAGAAAATGTTATAGAAAATCCTTTGAATATTATGTCAATGACTTATAATCTAGGAAGCTTTACAGTTACTGTTAATTTAGAAAAACATCGATATTATAAAAGAGATATTCCAGTGCAAACTCATGGAGAATAAAATATGACAACTATAAATAAAAAAATAAAAAACCTAGAAATAGAAGTAAAAAAATTAAAGTCTAAATTGTTCGATTTATCCAAAAATGTAGAATCTAAAGTTATTCCTCCATATACTAAAATAGGAGCAAGTAGGGATAGAAGTCAAATAAGACCAGTAGATATTGAAACTGGATTAGGACAAGCATTTGGTGGAAATTTAATTTTTAATGATTCAGAGTTAAATTTTCCTCCATATGGAGATAAGCCAAGCGAACCTACGAAGGGATATAATAAACATTCTCACTCAAAATACGCTGGAGGGGCTTTAGATATTAATAGTGTAGAATTTGTAGATTATGATGCTGATTTTGAAACTTCCTTATTATATAATAAACATTGTCAAGGATTTTGGCTTTCTTCGCCTCCAATAAAAAAAGTTACAAATTCTCAAGGACAATCTGTTGAAAAAATAGGAAATCTTGATATTGAGTATGACCCCGATACTAGAAAGTGGAAAGCCAGTGGAGGAATAATTGAAATAGATATAGATAACACTTATTTTGTTAAATATATATGGAAAAAAGATGGAGATGAAGTTCCAGCAGGAACTGAAGGAGCTACTAGAGAAGTTAAAACCGATGAAAATGGAAATCTAATGAAATCTCCATTAGTTCTATATGAAGAAACTGTAAGTAATGAGACAAAAAATAAAGCAAATGCAGTATGGGATAAAGATGCACAATGTTTTAGACTTTATGCTGTATTTAAACCTTATATAGAGGATTAAATGGGATATACTTCAAGCCATCCACAAAATAACTTACCTATATTAAAGTTTTATCAAAATATAGCCTATAAATATAGACATTGGCTATCTGAAGTTAATAAATACGAAACAGTTATTCCTACAACTATGATAGATGGTCAAGAAGTTCCTTTAAATTTACAATCTAATTATTCTATAAGAATGAGACCTAACCCTGGTAATCCTACTTCTAATGTTAGCGTTTTAAGAGAAGCCGAATCCTTATTAATGAGACAGATATTAGAAACTATTACAGCTTCTACTTATCATGATAGTTATCTTCATTATCGTGATTATTATGAGAGAGAAGTCCCTCCAACAGCCAATCATATTCTTATACCCGACCCAGATACCTTATGTTACCCAGATGCTTTAGGAAGATGGTGGTATACTATTTGGGAGGGATGGTCTGACCCTCAAGAACCCTGGAAACATTATCGTTCTGACTATAGAGATTATTTTACGAAATTAGTTGATAATGAAGAAGAAACAAATGGACTAAGAGCCAATGCAGAAGCTTACAATCGCTGGGGAGAAACTTTACCTTTTGGAATAGACGAAGTTATTATAAGCGGTTCTCCTGATTTACCTATCATAACGTTTTTTATTCTTAGTGATACTCAATTTGAGGCTACAGATGAAAGACTAAGAAAAAATTTAGGAAGTGCTGTTAAATATTTAGGACAGTATAGTTATTATAAAAGAACTTTATTAAATTATAGAAGAGATATAGACAAGTCAGAAATAGACCCCATAACAGGAAAAATTATATGGAGTTATAGTGATTGGATTAGTCATGGTTCTAAGTTTTATTGGCAATCAGTAGACCCAGGAACATATGAAACGAAAAAACATTATTGGTTAGTCGGAACATTTGGTCATGAATATTATAATAAAAATGAGTCGATATATAATTTACCTATTAACGCTTTGATGGATATTATGGATGTGGCAGGAGAGCCTTCAGATTAATTTTTGGCGAGTTTATTTTTTATGTAGTTTATAATTTGATTTTGTTCATATTTCTTACCATCTAACCTATTAAAAAATTCCTCATAACTTATCTTCGGAAAAGTCTCAATCTTACTTATTAGAGAAACATTGTAAATTTTTACTTTCTTCTCATTCTTATATACTCCAAAATCTCTATTGGCTCTTCCTTTCTCATTATAATAACTTATCTTTCCAATACCTCTATGATTTATTTCTCCTTGATAGAAATGAGTAAGTGCCCTCTTCTTATCGTCTCTAATTGTTATCTCATTTAACTCACGATAGTTTACAAATTTAGTATAGTCTTTTGTTCGTGCTTCTCCATAATCAAATCCTAACAAATAGATTTCTCCTTCATCTAATAAATGAATTCCCAAACTTAAAGCAAACAAACCAACTAAACCTGCTTTATATATTCCATCCGTTAAATTTCTGTTATAAGTTGATTTACAGGGAAGTATTACTGTATTGGGCATAATTTCCAATCTTTTGTGTCCTTTTCCAACGATTAAGGAAAGAGATTTTAAGTTTTCTTTCTCATCTTGATAGAATTTCCTGTCAACGAAAGTAAGAATGGTAGAATCGAAATAACGATAGGAATAATTAGTTCCTATTGTAAATTTACTTTCAAGCTTTTGCCAAAGTCCTTTATTTATGCCTTCGGATAAGCTAGTTCCACCGCCAATTATCACTAATTGTTTTATTTTATCTATCATATATTTTTATACCATTTTATTGTTCTTTTTAATCCTTCTAATAACTTAACTTTAGAAGTCCATTCTAGTTCAGCTTTTTCACGATTTGGAAAGGCTACACTATCTAAAATGTCTCCTTTTCTGGCTTTATTATAAACAGGGTCTATATTTATCCCCAAAAGACCCTTTATTTCTTTATATAGGCTTATTATAGAGGTTTTATTACCTGTCCCTATAGAGTATACTGGATTTAAAGGAAAAGGGCTATTTAAAGCCAAAATATTAGCTTTAGCCACATCTTTGACATATATAAAGTCTCTTGTTTGTTTACCTGTGCCACAAATAATCGGCTGTTCTTTTTTAAGCAATTTAGTAATAAAGTTAGGGATAACTGTTCCTTCTCCTGTAATAGATTGCCTTTCTCCGTAGACATTGAAATATCGTAAGCAGATAGTTTCCAATCCATAAATTTTATGATAGAGTTTTGCATATTGTTCGCATAGCGATTTAGTTAATCCATAGGGAGAAGATATATTTTCTACAGCACTTGAAGAAGCTAAAACTACTCTCTTTACATTATATTTTCTGGCTTGTTCTAATATATTTAAAGTTCCTGTAACATTTACATCACAATATTCTGTAGGATTATACATAGATTCTAAAACGTTTATTAAAGCTCCTTGATGAATAATATAATCTACATTCTTCATAATTTTATTTGGTAATGAGTTTCTAATATCTCCAACATATAATTTTACTCCTTTACCATAAATATTCTTTATTTTACCATTGACAAAATTATCTAATACGGTAACTTCATAACCAAGTAGCAATAGCTCATCTACTATATGCGAACCTATAAAACCTGCACCGCCTGTAACTAATACTTTTTTATTTTTCATATAAGTTCCTTTTTCCATTTCTACTAGCCTGATAATGCACAATTGTAGGACTTTCTATAATTTTTGCTGGTTTTTTCCCAGATGGGGTAGTATTAATATAACAATATTCTCTACCAAAATCATAGACTTTAATATCTTTTCTTTCCTCAAGCATCCTTGCTAATATCTTTTGGTGATTTGTCTCTTTGTCTGTAGAATTTTGTTTCCACTTTTCTATAAATTCTCTCATTTTTTCATTATTGTAAATATAAATTGTTCCATCTACCAATTCAAATCTTCCTTTATCTGAAGTTCTTCCATAGTGGTCTTCCCAAGAAAGATAATGCACTCCCATATTATAATCATTAGATATAATATATAAAAGAGAAGGATATTTTTTTATTTCTGCATCTGCATCTATCCAAACAATATTTTTATCTTTAAATTCATACATAGCTTCTAAAATAATTTTTGGCTTTTGGCAAGTGTTTTGATGCCAAGAACCTCTATTCTTAATTTCATAAAATTTATAATCTAAATTAAATTTCTTTAAAGAAGGTAATAATCTCTCCTTTGCAAGTTGTTCATATATGGTATCTTTACTATAAAATGAAATAAACATTAATTTATTTTGCATATAGGAGGTATATTCCTTTTATGTTTCGACCCTTCAATCATATTTATTACTTTTTCTTCCACATCTTTACTATATTCTGCTTTCAAGTTTTTATCTAATTCTTCATAAGTTATTCCAAGTTCTTTTTCGTCTGTTTGTCCTACCCATAACCCAGCCGATGGTGCTTTTTCAATTATTCTTTTAGGAATTCCCAAATATCGGGCTAATTCTCGCACATCTCCTTTATATAAATCTCCTATTGGCTCTATATCTACTCCTCCATCCCCATATTTGGTAAAATAACCTATACCTATCTCAGTCTTATTTCCTGTGCCACATACTAAATAGTTGTATTGATTTGCCATAAAATATAATAAACACATTCTTAAACGAGCTTTTAAGTTGCTTGTAGCTGTATTATTAGGAAATAAAGGAATAGGAAGACTATGAAAGAAAGAGTTATAGATTTCATTCAAATCTAAAGTTAGGGTTTTAATATCAAATTTTTTTGCTAAAAGATGAGCATCGTCTGAATCTTGAATTAGAGATTTACAAGGCATAATAAGACTTTCTACGTTATTCTTACCTAACGCCTTTTGAGCTAATACAACAACTACAGAAGAATCTATTCCTCCAGATAAACCGATAACAATACCTTTTGCATTAGCTTCTTTGACTTTTCTTCTAATCCATTTAATAATTTTTTGTTCTATAATTTTCATTTTTTCCTCGCTTTTACAGAAATTTTATTATCTATTTTTAAAATTTCACATCCTAATTCTTCCATATCTTTAGTTATTTGTTCTACGGTAAATTCTTGAGTGTAAGGTAGTCCAAAATGGTCATAAGCACTCAATAAATCCCCCGAAATCTCCATTTTACCTGTTAATGCTTGGCTTATCTCTGATTTTTTAGACCAATATACCATAATTCTAGAAAATAAATCTAAACATTTGGGACACATTTTGGTAGTGTGTTCTCTTATTTTTCTATCTACTTCTGCTACCAATTTTGGTCTTACTGGAGGAACGTTGAACAATATTAATCCTCCCCTTTTACAAATCCTTATCATTTCTTTTAAGGCATTTTTATAATCTGAAATATGTGGAATACAATTAACGCTAAAGACTATATCGTAAGCGTTATCTTTTTCTTTTTCTAAATTAGTTAAAGAAGTTTGATAAACCTTTATATTGTCATGATTCTTTGTATTATCTGTAGTTACATCAACCCCACCTTTGGAAATATCTGTAGCTGTGATATTACATACTCCTAATTGTAAAGAAGCTAAAGTATTTCTCCCATTTCCGCATCCACCTTCAAAAACAACTTTACCTTTCCATTCTAATTCACTGGTATTTGTGCATTTTAATAGATGGGTAATAAAGTCTTTACTTGCAAAATTATCAAAAGATGCAAATTTATTCCATTGTTCTGTAAAATGAGCATTGGTTTTTTCTTTTTCATCCATTATTATTCTCCTTTTTTCCAAAGTGCAAATCCTGGAGATTGTGTAAATGTTATAAATTTTCCCATATTATATACAGTTCCTTGACTGTTTGTTAATAACGATAGTTTTTCTCCTTGTAATTCTTTTATAAATCGTTTAACAGTTCCAGTATTGTTTACATCATGAAATAAAATATATTCACATTTATTTTTCAAATTTTCAAAATCTCTTTTTACTCCTTCGTAGCTGTGGTCTCCATCTATAAAGGCAAAATCGAATTTCAAATCTAGCTTTTTAGCACAATTAGAAGTTCCAAAAAGCGGATTTATATAATTTTCTAAACCTGCATTTTTTATTTGTTTTTTAGCTATTGTCAAACAATTATTAGAAATGTCGTATGTAAATATCTTACCCTTTATATTATTTTCCTTTAAAGCTGATGCCATTACTATAGAACTTACCCCTGTGTTTGTGCCTATTTCTATAATAGTTTTAGGTTTTAATAAGGTAATAAGCCCATAAATAAATATATAGTCTTCAATCGTGCAACCTATTCCTGTATTTAATTTTTTAATGTCTTCAAATCTCATTATTAACATTCTCCAAAATTTTTCCCACATGAATTACATTTAGCTTGCAAATCCGTTGCACATCTAACTATGGTGCATCCACAACTGTATTTTATCATTTTTGTTACTGATTTCACAGATTCCATTTTAATGCGATATAAAGTAAAAATATTTCTTTTTATTTTTATTTTAGAAATAACTTTTTGTAAAGATGGTGATATAGAAGTAGTGCTCCACCCATGCCTTCCCTCTTTTTTTACGTTTAAACCGTAACTTTCTGCTCTTTCTTTGAATTTTTTATTATGATATTGATGTTGGTTACAATCCATTATATTTAATGAAGCATTATGATAATGGGTCATTTCATGTATTAAAGTTTCTATTGTTTTATTTGATATTTCCTCTGCACATAAATTTATTTCGCTAATATTCTTTTTCTTAAACTTCCATTTATTATTCCAATACCATCCTAAAGTATTCTTTCTATTTCCTCCGCTTTGTATTGTAATAAGAGGTCTTTTGGCTATTTTATCAAGACCTGTAGTTTTTGCTATAGCATCGTATATTCTTTCTAACTCTCTTATAATTGGACATATACTATTTTGTTTAGTCATTATTTTAATCCTAATTTTTTGAATATTGGAAAAAGCACTTCCTTATATCTGTTATCCCAAGAATGGTATTTATGTATAAACTTGTAAGCGTTAATACCCATTTGCTTGATTTCTTCTGGTTTTTTAATTGCCAATCTAAAAGCATTATAAGTATCCTGGGGTTTATTTAAAATAAGTCCTGTTTCTCCTTGAATAATTATCTTTTCTATATCTTTAATTTTATTAGCAATCATAGCACATCCACTTCCTCCCATTTCAAATATTTTAGTTCCAAAAGTCATCATATTAAATTCAGATTGCCAACCTTCTCTCAAATAATATCCAAATGGAGTAAATCCATAGTAAGATTCGCTATATAGTTTATGAACTGCTGGATGGCTTAAACCTAAAGGATAAGTCAAATCAGAAGGAATATACGTTAAATTAAATTTTTTATTAGTAAACTTTGTAACCTCTTTGTCAGTAAATGTGCTTGTATTCCAATGATTAGATTTAGGAATTAAATCTTCTTTTTTATAAGGGTGAAGTGCTCCTTTGGTCATAGACCCACCAGTAGCAAATTTATAATTAGGAAATTTATTTGTCCATTGATAAAAATAAAGTAATAACTCTCTTCTTCTTATATTATCATCTCCACCTACTATTGAACAAATATATTTCTTTTTAGTATTTTCTAATTCTTTTAACGAAGGTGCTAATTCAGGGTCTATTGCATGGTTTAAAATATAACATTTCTTTTTAAGTGCTGGATATTTAGAAATAACATAATTATATGCTTGACCTTCATTAAAGGTAATAAAGTCCGCTTTTTTGGTCTGTTCCATTAAAGATTCAGAAGGATAACGTGCATAATAAGGGTCTCCTCCATGTATTCCTAAAGGAATTGAGTATTTATCACATAAATATACTAAATGCTGTATTTGGGTGCATCCCATAGAATAAACTAAATCTGGTTTCCAACTATTTATTGTTTTATCTAATTGCATAATCATATCATCTAAAGGAAGAGTATAACAAATTCCCCAGGGAAATTTTTCTTTTCCTATTCTTAAAGTTTTTCTAGGAATAGTCATATTAGCCCAATTAATCATAATTACTTCATCGCCATGTCTAGCACATGCTCTGGCTATACGCATGGGAGCTATGAAGGAATAATTGAGTTTAGCACATGAACCTGCATAAATTATTATTTTCATTTTAGATATTCCTCAAAAATTCTTAAATATTGTTTAATACAAGCCTTTTCTGAAAAGTTATCGTTAATATACATTCTGGCATTGCTTGTTATTTGTCTTAAATTATAATCTTTATTTAATATTCTATTAATTTCCACTATATAATGTTCGATATTTCCCAAGTCAACTAAGAAACCTGTTTCCCCATGTTTAATAATTTCAGGCATTCCGCTAGTCCTAAATCCTATCACTGGTAATCCTGTAGCCATTGCTTCTAAAGCTCCAAGTGGTTGATTCTCTGTAACGGAAGTTGATAAAAATAAACTACATTTTCTTAACAAACTAGCTACTTCTATATTACTCTTCCCTATCATTATCTGAACATTGCTTGGAAAAGTTATTGGAATTTGATGGTCAGTAATACAATAAAATGTAATTGAAGGAAAGGCAGAAGCTATTTGTTGTAAGAATATTGGATGTTTTGCCCAATTTGCTTTTCCTGTCCATGCAACAATAAATTCTTTTGGCTTTTTTCTTGCAGGATAAAATAAATCTATATCTATAGGATTGGGTGCTCTTAGAACTTTAATATTATAAGGAAGTCCCAATTTTCTATATTCTTTTTCTTGAAAGTCTGATTGAGATAGCCAAAATTTCCCTTTATAGTTTTTAATAATTCCTCTTTCTAATTGTATACTTCCATTTTGGCGAGCTTTTCCTTGTTCGTCTACATAGGGCAATGCATGTTGAGAGGCACTGTTAGGTATTATATTAGTTCCTAAAATTGGTAAAATTCCTTTACTATTTAAAGTAGGCACTACTCGAAGACTGTTTTCTACCCAAAATATATTAAAATTTTTAGGATTAAATTGAGACATATTCATTATTTTGCCTGGTATGTTATATTCTGGATTAGGAGAATTCTCACAAAAAACCTTAAAATCGATACCAAATTTTAAAAGCATTTTAGCAAGATTATGAGGTCTTACGGTAGTTCCTCCTGTATTTGGTCTACCATAACCATTGTAAAATAAGGCTATTTTATAGTTATTTTTCATTATTTTTTCCGTAGAATTTTTTCATAAATTCTTTTTTTGAAATATCAAATGAATTTATTTTATTTATCTGAATCCCTTCCCAGATTTTCAGCCAAGTATTTTTTGTAATTCCCTTAAACATTAAATTGTTTATGTATAATAAAGGATTCTCCACTATATCATATGCACTATAAAATTCTTTAGTAGATGAAAAAGGACAGTTTATATACATAGGGTCAAAAAATATCCATTTATTATCTACAAGAACTTCAGCAGTATAATGTCCTTGTGTTTTATCTTTACTTTTTAGAATTATTAATCTTGCTTTGAATCCAAGAGCTTCTGCTAATTTTCTAAATAATAAACTATAAGTTCCACAATTGCCTGTTCTATATTTAAGTATTCCTTCTATTGTATCTTCTAGAGGCAAATATTCAAGCTCTCCACTAGCCATTCTATACTGTCCTAAATCTGGGTCAAAATGACGAGGAAATATTATTACCCAATGAGTATAGACCATTAATTTAAATAAAGCTCTAACTTTAAATACAAATTCATTACCTATATTGCATTTGTTTCTAGGTAATACAAATGGATTATAACCAACTATTTCCAAAGCTAATTTTGTTAAGTTTATTTCTTTTTTCATTTTTTTATTCCCAATATTGCGTTCATAGTATAATAATTCCCCCAATTACGTCCATATCCAATATTTTTTATTATTTTTATATTATTTTCAGCGAGAGCTTCTTTTAACGAAATAATATCTACTTCTCGGTCAATAACTTGGTCTTCGTGGTGATGAGTTTTTCTATATTCTGGATGGGGAAAATCCAAATATAGATATTTATTAACATATTTTGCAAAAGTTCTAATTATCAATTTTTCGTTATGAGTATTCATATGTTCTATTGAGCCATTTGCCATAACTAAATCAAACTTTTTATCTAAAGTGTAATTCATTATATCCCCACAAAAAAATCTCGGATTTCCATTTTTACTATGTTTATTTTTTGCATTTTCTATCATTTTGGAAGATATGTCAATTCCAGTAACCATAAATCTTTTTTTAGCATAATATTCAGCCAAAGCCCCTCCTCCACATCCTATATCTAAAATTGTCTTAACATTTCTTAATATATCAAAAAGTATAAATGTATTTATTTCTAATCTTTCTTCCCCTATCCCATCAATATTCCATTCTTTAGCACATTTATCGTAATAAGAGATTATTTCTTGAATATTTTTTATTTCTTCCATTGTTTTATTGCCTCTTCTTGATTTTGTTTGACTAATTCTCTCCAATTAGAGAATTCTTTTTTGGAAGTAAATCCAGACTTTGTATTTTGAGTCCATCCATAAACTACTTTAGGAACAAAATCTATTGTATGACCCATTCCCATTAAATCCATCCAAAGCCGATAATCTTCTCCAAATACTTTATTTTCTGGAAATCTAACATCATAAGTATTTCTTAACATTATTGAACCACTGCCTATATAATTGTTCTTAATAATCGTTTCAAAACAAACATTTTTATTTCCACCACAATTAGTGTTCTTGACTTTTTCAGTATTTA
>SDBT01007116.1_pt1 | contig 18462 bp, 25 predicted proteins | sample 2277101 | NCBI WGS metagenome assembly SDBT01 (sample SAMN10404973, study PRJNA504765) | marine sediment metagenome | isolation source: marine sediment core GS10_PC15, 103 cmbsf | place: Arctic Ocean: Southern Knipovich Ridge | collected 2010
ACGGTTGATCCCGATGACGGTGGTTCCGGCATGGATACGAGGTACGGAGGATGAGACTGGCTGACAAGGTGGCGGGCCCCATGCTCGCCCGATTCTCTGCCAAGTGCCCGATCTGTGGACTACAGATGAGAGGTGGTTGGGATCAAGTGGTGAAGCTGATTGATCTTGATGATGAACGTGGCACCACTGATCACGGACAAGGACCAGGCCGGTGGGTCCATGCATCATGTTGGAGGGAGATGAAAGATGAAAGCTGAGAGTGTTGCCAGTCTGATACGACGAGCTCTCAAGCGACCGGAACGCAAGCGAGAGGTCGTGTTCGTGTTCCAATCCGGTGGTCACGGGTACCTAGATGAGCTACTGATGTCGGTCAAGATCGGACGCAAGTTGTGAACGCTGAACCGATCGGGGGTTGGTGCGCTATCTGTCGCCAACGTCTCTCTGTTCCGAGTACCCGGCAGACCCATAACGATCCAAGCTCATGGCTTGTCGTAAGACTCATTCGTGATGGTCGAATCCACATAGCGACAGCACCACCGTTGACTACGAATTGCGGCCGTCGAGTACCCGAAGATCTACGAACTCCGACTCGAATATGACCGACACCTATATCGACGCAACTGCCTTGGCTGAGAAGTTCGAAGGCATCAAGCCCATGGGTGCTGGCTACATGGTTCAGTGTCCGACTCACGATGACAAGTCAGCGTCACTCAAGATCTCCGATGGAGTCAAAGCCACCATCCTCTACTGCCACGCCGGGTGCAGCACAGACGTGATCCTGCAGAAGATCCAGGTGCGGAGAGCACAGCTGTTCCATGACTTCAACCCCGATCGAGGCACGGGTGGCATGGCTGTCGATGCAATCTTGGCGGCCATGATCAAGGAAGTACGACCACGCCGCATCCCATTCGACACGAAGTTAGGCGACATCATGTGGAGTGCGCTGGTCAACCTCGAGAAGATGCCCGAGCCGGTGTGGGCCGAGGCCATGGCACTGGCCGGCATCGAACATCCGTTCCTCATGGAGCAGACGTATCCCGAAGCAATGCACTACGCCGTAGGGATAGGGGACGGCCCGTTGTTCACGTTCCTCCGTCCCTATTGGGAGGTATCGGGTCGTCCCGATTGGCATCAGTTTCGGAAGCACGCCATGACAGCGATGCATCGTGAGTATGTGAAGCAAAAGCAGCAAGGGAAGCTCGTATGAAACACCAACTACGCATCATCTCTACGGGTAGCGAAACCAATCAAGGCCGTGATGTTGCTGGTGGCTCGACGTATTTCTTTCTCACGGGATATTGCACCGCTGGTGACTGGACCGGAGAGGGCACCGTCGAACAGATATCGCAGGAATTCGAGAATCATGTGCGTGAAGCAATGGCCAGAAGATGAGTCCGATCGGTGGCTATCGAGTCGTCGTCCCTCCGATGCGACGCACCAGGTATCACACATTCGAGTGGAAGTCGGGCACATACGAATGGCGTCAGACTGATTGTGGATTGAATGTGTCCTCCTGGTGGAAGGAAGTAACGGAGTACCAAGCGGCCCTGACGTACCACAGAGAGCCATGTGGCCGTTGTTCACGTCTATCGGGACGTCAGAAACCCGTCAGCCGTGTCAGGTAGCTCCGTATGACCGACCCGAGAGCCGCCGCTATGACGGAAGCGGATCTACAAAGCAGCATCATAGAACTCGCTCAGTGGCTTGGGTACTTGATCATGCACACACGACCAGCACAGAAGGCGGATGGGAAATGGATCACCCCGATCCAGGGTGACAAGGGCTTCCCCGATCTAGTGCTGGCTCACCCTCGTACTCACCACGGCACGATCTTCATTGAACTGAAATCGGAAAAGGGCAAGGCCACACCCGAGCAACTGATCTGGTTGATTGCTCTTGGTGGTGCAGATATGGATGGACCTGCCTATCTGTTCCGTCCGAGTCATTGGATAGATGGAACAATCGAACGAACCTTGAAAGAGGGCGCACGATGACGTACCGATGCGCCAGGTGCGGAGTGCTGCTGGTCTTTGAGGGTATGCCGAAGGGCTCCAAGTCTCAGGGCATGTACTTCCACGAAGGGACAATGAATTTCTGGTGCAAGGGTGACGTGCCGTGGCCTAACCACGCCAGCATCGACCTCGATGCACCCGACGGTCAACTTCAAATGATCTCTGCCAACGGGAAGGAGTACTAATGGCAGCGGACGAAACGCCTGAGCTAGAGGGGATGCCCGAAGCATCTCTCATGGTAAGGGTAAACGGTGATCAACAATTCCACGATCTCGACTCGTTCGAGGCTGGGGATGAGGTCACGCTGACTGGTGTGAAAGGTGTCGTCAAACGTGACGGCACCGAGTCTTACAAGAAAACGGGCACTCGTCCATTCTTGCAGATTCACATCACTGAGATCGGCAACGTCAAGCCGAAGTAACTGAGTGGGGGTGCCGGAGTTGGCTCCGGCTAAATGGCATAGAACCAGCCCCTTCTCTGAAAGGAACACACAATGGGAATGATCGACATCACAGTAAGAGGAAGCTTTCGCCCCAATGAGACTGCGACCTTTGCAGCTGGAAATCATGGTCACGCCAAAGCCGTAGCCGATGCAATCAAGTGGCTAGCCGAGGTAGTCATGCCCGCAGCTATCGATCATGATCACCTACTGCACGATGAAGGCTCGATACCTCTACACGGATTCGGTCGCTGATGCCTCGCCGTATCTCACTCATGCTCTCAGCTGCCGGCGTCGAGATTTACTTCGAACAGCAGGTACTAGCCACCGGCTACGTCACCACCGCTGTGTCCAGTCAGCACGGTGCGTTGGCTAACGAACTTTCCAACACACCTGACGAGGCGCGCACTGACCTCAAGAACATGATCATCGAAGTAGTGCACCAGGTGGTGAGCGAGATGCCTGACATGGCACCGCTGCCTCCGATGCCGAATCGACTGATCAAGTGGGACAAGGTTGCTGCGCTATGAGATCTTCCCGACAACAGGTAGCGATCGACAACACATGCCGGCTCCCCGAAGAGACGATGCACTCTCGATTCAGAGCCATCGTCCAGGGCAACGTGTCCACGATCCTGACGTTCAACTCAGGCTACGAGTGAATAGAGAACTTCCATGGCGTACCCGTGTGGCACGCCTCAGCTTCTCTGCTCAAAGGTAGCTACCGACCTCGAGCAATCGAAGGATGGTCGCCGGTTCAAGTACGCATGGTCGAAAGGATCCTCGATGAGCTACTTGCCGGCGTCGGCAATGACATCGAGAGCCGGGAGGAAGGACAGATAGCGGTGCACATCAAGCGCACAGCTACACCCGAGGAGGAGGACATCGTTGGTGACACTCGTGATGATCGATGCGATCACGGAAAGGTAATCTGGACACCATGAAAACCTCGAACGAGATGATCCGTGATGCGTATACCCGAGCTCGTCGCCGCACACCCGTAATGATGAATGTCAGCTGGACTGCCGATGGCATCTTGTTCCTCGATGAGCCAGGCAAACATGGAAGCATCAAGAACCTCGAACGAATGCAACGCTTGAGTAGACCATACGTATCGAAGGCACTGACTGACCAGCTATTCGGTGGAACCTTGCCCCTCACCCCTCACGGTGGTGACGTCACGATTACCAGTGAGCGAAGATCTCCATGAACGATTACACCGGACCCATCAAGCCCTCGAAACGTGAGTGGGAAACCTGGTATCACCGGATGAAAGACTTTATGAATCCGCTGCAGCAACGCCAGCTCGGTATCGCTTGCAACCCAAAAGACGAAGCAATGATGAAGGATATGCTCGAGCAGCTCATCGAAGATGACACCTGGCCTCACGAGGATGTCCCTCCACTCATCACCTCCGATCGGATGAAGGTCGGTGAGGTCCAACCCGTCACGCTCGGTGATATGAAGATCATTCAGATGCGTGAGGCGATGGGATCCAAGGTCGGGTTCGGTAGGTTCCGAGGCTTGGCCTTGCCGTCAGGTCACGGTGGACTGAACAACCCTTGGCAGATACCGGATGGTGAGACACCGAAGGTGATCACTCCAGATGATCCGGACTTCACCCTCGACACGTAGCTCGCATTCGCCGGCGTTTCACGTGCGCTCTAGCGGAGAGCCTACTTGCTGACCTTCTTGTGAGCAGGTGCACCCAAACCGATGGCTACTGGCACTGCGATCGCCAACCACAGTGGTGCCGTATCGATGACTCCCAATGCTGCCGAACCGACGATGCCAAGGGTGGCTACGAATCGGGTCTGATCGAAGATCAATGACTTGAAGAACGGGATCACAAGCCGATCCTTTCGATGGTCACGGGTACTCCTTCGAGGCTGCTACCCGTTTCAGCTGCAGCAATATCTCGTTGACCTCGAACCCATTTCGTCTTAGGCCCACCAACACCATCGACCGTGAGCGGATCACCGTTTTTGTCACGGAAACCAGCTTGGTTGAGGTTGTCCTGTTCCTGCTTGATCCAGTCACTAGCCACGGCTTCATCCTCCTCATCAGGTGGTACGGGTGGGGTTGGCACAGGCGCCTCACCCTGAGCGGTTCGGTTATCACGGATCCAACTCATGTTGTTGGGCCCGGGACATGCAGTTGGTTTGTTAGTCTGGACTTCCTTGTGACCATAGAGCCAGAGTCCTCGATCTTCTGTGCGCTCGAGGTATCCCCGCAACGCATGAAAGGTAGACAGCATCGCTTCGGATGGATGATGCCGATCGACCATGCCTGACATCAACAGGATGACCGGCACGATCTCTTTGTTGTTGGCTACCCCATCACCGTCGACATCACCCAGGTGTGCTCCATAGTTATTCCATCCTCGGATGCGATATGCAGTACCCGTCATCCCGATGCCGTAGCCGTAAGCCAGACCACGCCACCCTTTCGCCAGGTGATACCGCTCCCACTTGCGAAGCAGAGCCATCTCTTTGCTGATGCTGAACGGTTCTTGCGCTGCCAGGTAATCGCCACCCCCACCGTGATGGATGGCGATTGCATCTTTCTCGAACACGGGATCAGTCCACAGGTCATAGTCGATCTGCGCTTGCCAAGCTCGAGGAGCAATAGTCCAATCAGGCCCATTCGGATTTCTAGCCATCAGAGTCCCGTCGCTCGAGCAGTACCCGTAGCCAGATTGATTCCGAGCATCACCGACGCCGTAGCCAGCGCAATCACGAAGGCCAGGAAGGTGTTACGCATACGCCGGATCTCTCGGTAGAGCCCATTGATGTCATCTTCTGCCTTGTCCGCATCCTTCTCAAGCATGGCCACCCGCACATCGACCTCGAATCCCTCTCGCTCTCGACGTCGGCTCATCAGAAATCACAAGTGAACTCGAGGATAGGTGGGTCACTCTGATTCCACCCGTGGAACTTGGCGTAGTCGGTGTTCTCATCACCCGGATCAGAGAGCGTTTCCGACCGTGCGATAGCAAGCCCCCTTGCTGTCTCGAGTCGGAAGCGATTGATGAAATCCATATCCTCGATCGTCTCCCATTCGAAGTCGCCTCGACCGTACACATTGGATCCGATTTCAGGTCCGCTCCCGTTGACTAGATCAGGCTGCCCAGAGGTAATGAGATTGTTGCTTCCATCCACGGCAGAAGGTGAAAGGGACCACAACAGGAGGAAGGCAGAACTGTCCCCGTGCACGGTGTTCTCTCGTTTGATCTTGATGCGCGCTGCCGTCACATTGGGCCGGACGTCTAGCTGCGCCTTGATAGCTGCGTAGTCGAAAGCCATGCAGCCGATATGATCTCCGAACCCGAAGCTTTCTTGGTAGATGAGCACACCACCACGCCACCCGCCCTGACCAGGAGGCCGAAAGCTTTCGCTATCGGTAGGACTGTGCTGAAACGTCATCGGATCGGACTTAAGCCATACGTCCACCCATGCCGAGCCAGTCCATCGTTGCATCTTGACCGGATTGATAAACGTCGATCCATCAGCCGAATACGAAAAATCAGTGCCGTTGGGTACTAGTTCCCATGTGCTGCCGGTCCATCGACGAAGGGTGGAAACCATTATGTCGTATCAACCCAGAGATCATTGATGCCAGTAGCGGTAGGCGTGCTGGATTGAAAGAAGATGCGACGTCCACCGTGACCACCGTCAGCACCGAATACCTCATCCTGTCGAGCTTGGATCTCTGTCTCGGTGTAGTACCGACCGTCGTGATCACTACCCGACGTGTGCGCAGCTGCGGCGAATCCTGATCCATGCACACCGTCCAACAGATCTGCATCTAAACCAGATCCTGCACCGTCAACCGTGAGCAGAAGAGCCAGGATCTCAGCTGCCGTTTGATCGTCCTTGGCTGCTGTCTCAATGCCAGTCAGCTTGGTCGACTGAGCACCTGTCATAAATCCGTCAGAACCGCCGTCTATTACGTCTGCGTGTGCCGTCCCACCTGCACCTGTATGTCCAATGACAGTGAACCCAGCTGCGTGCAACCCATCCAGTAAATCAGCATCCAATCCACTTCCTGCTCCATCCACCGTGAGAAGGGCAGCAAGAATCTCGGCGGCTGTCTGATCGATGGTTGCCAGTGCCTCAATACCATCAAGCTTGGTGATTTGTGCTGCTGATGCGAACCCTCGAGCCGATGCCGTTGCCTCGGGGTGGTCTGCTACATCGATGCCTCCGTAGTGGGCAGCTGTCGATGTTTCCAATGCTTCGATGTCGGTAAACAGGTCATCAAAGAACTGATGCACCGGAACTGCCCTGATCACTACACCGGAGTCATGAGCCGTACCTGACTGGCCACCAGGTAGGCCCCTCGTGCATCCTGTCAACGTATTGGTGGAAATACCCGTGAAGCTGATGAACTCACGCTTAGCGGCGTTGTCAGGCTCTATGACCAGGATGCCGGGAGAACGCAGATTGGTCGCTGACACGAGGATGATCGAGGTCTGCGAAGCATCGATGCCACCCGACAACGACGACTCGTATGCGTTCCACGTGTACTTGCGACTGCTCATGTTGCTCCTGTCTGACCGATGCCCATCGTTGCGACACCCATCAACCCGAGTCCCATGCCGGCGTCACCTGTCGGTGCTGACGCACCCGAGGTCACACGAGCTCCCCGCAGCTGAACGAGACAGACCTTACCGGCCGAACCTCGGTCACTGACGTAATCGGTTGACTCCAAGATGTTGTCCACTACACCACGGAACTGCAGTGGTGGGTCATAGATGAAGCACTCAACTTGTGATCCTTGAAGTTCCATCAGTTGATTGTGTATTACGTCACCCCAGCCAGCAAGCAGGTATGGACGCCGGTTCGGTGCCTCGATGGAGTCGGAGATGTTGACCGGGATTTCAAGGATCCAGTCACGGTGCTGCGGGTAGCCACGCACAGCGAACCTTGTTACTCGAGGGGTGTCAGCGCCCGAGTTGTTGTTGTAGATGACGAGCATCATCGAGAGAGTCTTGCTCTTGAAGTCCAACAGGGGATTCTCGATACCGGCAGCAGCTTGGTTCGACAGCCGGGTGATGAGTCGCCACGAGGCATGATTCGGATCGTTGATGGCAGCCACATCGGTGGAGAAGTAGAGCTCGACCTGTGCGCCTTCCCCGTCCCTGATGTTCTCGGCCTGCAGCATGGAGGCCAGCCACACGATGTCTGTGTTCAACCCGAAGTTGATATTGGGCGTGATGACGTAGCCCGATGTTGGGTAGGTGGCTGCGATGCGATCGATGCTCGACCCATTGATGAACACGATCCTGTCACGCCACACCAGTAGGCGCTCAACGGCTCCTGCCGCCTCGAGGGTCTGTTCCCTGAAGATCCCTGTCGTAACGAGATCCTGACGCCATACGTAGCTCGCCCCGTCCGACTCACGGATGGTCCAGTAGAACGAGTCACGTGCCGTGGCGACACGGAGGTTCACGTTGATGGTGTCCTGTGCATCGTTCCATTCACGGAGCAGCTGCAGCGGGCCCACTACGAAGTCGAACCGCTCATCGAGGACGTCCCCCTGATAGGCCCGGGTTACCTTCTTGGTTCCGTCCTGGCTGATCTCGGTGGTGAGCACGAGCACCGTGCCGTTGTTGTGACCCACGGCGTAGGCGTACTCAGCGATAGGTACCGGCCGCTTGGCACGGATGGTAAGTGCCGGTGTACCCCCGGCTGTGTCCGTCTGAGGGACGTAGCTGCGTAGGTAGCCATCATCGGTAGCCACCAAGATGACGGTGCTGGCGTCGATCACGGTTGACACGGCAGCCTTGAACGTGTCGATCGTCACGGCCGTGGGCACGATGGTTGGTAATGCCGGCGTGCCGGTGCTGGCAAGGGTGAGCTCTACCAATAGAGCGTCAGCTGCCGTAGCTGGGTCGTTCTGGTAGAGGATGATGCGGTCCTTCACCATCCAGAAGGCCACCGTGTCATCGAGCACGCTGCCTGTGTTCGGTATCTGGGTCCACGTGGACGTACCGAGTGGCTTGAACCACATCGTGCCGTCAGTCACCAAGGCCACGGCATTGTCTGATCCATCGACGTCGATCTGAATGATATCGCTCGAGCCAACTAGCACCTGGCTGGCGTCGGGCGTGGAGTCAGCCCAATCATCGAATTGATGCACCTCGTCACCCTCGGCCACGTAGAGCTTGTCCTTCGACGCCGCCATATCAGCGGGCACAGCACCGGGGGTGTACCAAGTCTCAGGTTCCTTGACCAGCTTGATCTCGAACGGCAGCCCTCGAGCTGCCCGCTGCATGTCGAGATCCTTGGAATCAAAGTATCTGATCTCATCGAGAGCTTGGTTGGCTCGGGCTAACTCACGAGGGAAGAACTCGAGCCCTTCACCACCCGTGAGATTCTGACGAGCGAAGGTGAATCCGACATCCAGCACGTTCTCGTAGACGTTCGACGTGTTGGCTTCACGCCCCGCAATGGAGTCACGGGTGTAAGGCCTGATGGGGGTGGCCGGGTCAACTGCCAGCCGGACATTGAGGTTGCCAATGCGTGCCCCGTAGCCAGCTGCCTTGGGCCGTTCGAGGTCAGCAATCGGGAGCAGTGTGAACTCGTTATCTATCAGCAGAGGCATTACCCGAAGCCTCCCCTACTGCGTGTTTCAAGTGGGTTGCTTCTACGAACTCTCGGCTTGTACTCGATATTCATTTCCTTGGTGGCACGCCGGTGCAGGTAGTCCCGGTACTGAGCCAGGACCAGGGCTACGTTCTGCCGGCGTCCGATCGGCACGTTCACAGCCTGCAGGGTTTGACCTACCCAATCTGTCTGTGATTGAGGGATGTCACGACCCACCATGAGGTCAGCTGCAGCACCGACGATGATGATGTTGGCCCATTGGTCGTCAACTCCCAGATCTACCAGGTTCTCGGTGAGGAGAGTCGGCGCCATCATGCGACGTCGGTACTTGAGCCACACCGCACCGAGCATCCCCACGTTGGTGATGAGAGCACGGCCACCGGCCTCATGCCGGTAGTCCACTATCCGTCCGTCGTACTTGGTCTGATCGAAGCTGTCTGTGCCTATGTCCACCACCGAGTAGGCGAGGTCATCGTTGATGCCGTAGACGTTCGCTGAGATAGCCACCAGCATCTCGGTGTTCACCGTGTAGAGGTCGGAGCCGAGCAGCACAATGTTGTCTTGGATCGCTTCGAATGCCGAGGACCTGGCGAACTTGGGAGCGATAACGATTTTCTCGTCCTGCGCATGGCCGGCGAGAGTGGTGCCTTCCTGAGCACGTAGCACCGTGGCAGTAGTGGTGAGCTCGTCGTATGCCGTGATCCTCATCATCTCCGTACCAAGCTCGATGAGGCCACTCAGGAGTAACAGCTGCTCATCCTCCGGCACAGCGAATCCGCTGAATATCACCTGATCGTCCGTGAGCGAAGAGGTGAGCGTAGTAGCGAGTCGGGAGAGGGCAGGCTGGTAATCAGGCGGCTCGAGGTAAGTGCGGTAGAGCCGATCGAGGACCTGCTGAATGGTTGACATCAGCCACCCACCCGCTCACGGAGCACGATCGGAAGGTAGGTGTTGGGTGGAATGGACTGCCTGCCTCCACCTGAGTAAATGACGAGGAAGCGGGCAAAGAAGGTGCCCACCGTGTCGAAGTCGGCGGCCCCCGGCGTGTAATGGACCAGCCCTTTGTTCGCACTTTGATCAGCGTCTACCACGCAGGCACCCGATTCAACGAGTCTGATGTATGGCGAGTAGTAATACGAGTACGACGAATAGGCGATGTCGATCGTGACTGTCGCCCCGGTCAAGTTGATGCGGTTTCCGTCTCCATCCTCGAGAAACACGTCATAATCCGGTGCTGTGTCGAGGACCTGATAGAAGGCGACCTTTGGCGAAGATGATTGCGCTGGCATGTGTCTCCTAAACGGGGTCAGCTCCCGGCTCGTCCGACTCTACATGAACGTGTGGGATGCCACGGGCCACCGTGACGCCAGCTTGTCGGGTAACAATGGCGATACCTGGGATTCCACCTACTGTGACTCGTCCTCCCGGGCCCGAAGTTGGTACATCAGGGCCGGGGTCAACAATGACAGCGATCACCTGTGCTATCTCGACTTCGGCGGCTGCTGCCAATGCCACGATGACCGGATTCAATGCTCCGATGATCTGTGCCATCTCGACTTCTGTTGCTGGTGTGAACAGCACGGCCTTGGCTGCGTTGACAACAGCTGCGATCTCTATTTCGGTGGCTGCAGCAAGGGGAACAACAACCGTTTTTACAGGGTCGATGACCTGAGCAACCTCAAGCTCGGTAGCTGCCGTCAATGAGGTGATGATGTCCTTGATGGCAACGATGGCCTGCGCTGTCTCCGACTCAACTGCAGCGTTCAGTTGGATGATCGTTCCGAGCGAGTACGTGGCGTACAAGATGCCCTGTCCATCGGTTGTCAGCCATAACTCGGTGGTATTGGGTGCTGCCAACGTGAATGGCACAACACCCATCGCTCGATAGAAGTCATCAGCGAAGTCCACGAGAGTGGCGCCATTATCTTCCGACATCCATATACGGGCGTCGAGGCTCGAGGATGGTTGGTCACAGATCCATAGCCGGCCGGAAGTATCGACAGCAACGGAGGCGGGATTGTTCATGCTGCCACCGATAGCCGTCTCAGTCGGTGAGGCGGTATCGACGTCATCGAACCGCCATGCGTTGGCAGCCGTAGTCACGTAGATCGTTGTCGGAATCACGGGGTCTTGGGCTGCATGTCCATAGCCTCGACCTGTGGTGGTACGTGTCGCACGAACAGTCCACGTGGCTCCGTAATCGTCGGAGTGCAGTAATCCAACAGGGCCGTAGTAGCAGTAGACATCGGAGCCGGTGTTGCTGTCCCACATGAAATAGGCATGGCGGTGCCCACCTGTCGAGACGTTGGCGTACTTGGTTCCGCCTTCTGGTGTGCCGTTGACTGATCGCCGGATCCCGACTGCTTCAACCCAGCACAGGACAACAGGCTGAGAGGTTGCGTTCTCACCGACACCAACACCGATGATGCGCTTCGTCGTTTCGTTGAATCCCATATCGGTATACGACGGAACTGCAGCGAATGGATTGTCGGTGAAATACACCTCACCAGCAGCTTGCGTGTTTCGATCACCGAATGCCATGTAGAGCCGACCATCGGCAGCGAAGGCAGAAGCCCATGGCACCTCATTGATGGCCTCTGACTGTTCAGGCTGAGCAATGAATCGATCCGTGGAAGCCATCAGGCGCCAGTCCACGGAAGTACCGGCGATGCGTGCTTGGTTGGTGGGGTCAACCGGGGAATCCCAAGATCCGACAGCACCTACTCCCTTCACGGCAGGGTTCCAAGCAGCTGTGCTCTTCAGATCCGATGACGCCCATACTGCCGACCGGCCAGAGAGGTAGCACTTATCGAAGTCTTGTCGATCGATGGCCACCATCACACAGTCGTAAGTGCCGTTACCCATGCCGTAGGTAGGTTTCGAATCGAGGAGCCACCATTCTTCGATTGTTCCGAGTACGTCAAAATCGGCACCTGCAGTGAGATTGGTCCACGTCGAGCCACCGTTGGTGGATCTGTAGATAGCTTCACCGGCGGGGGTGGGATTCGAGCAACCAACGACGACCAGCGTGTTACCTCCATCATCAACAGCATCAATGGCATCCCAGATAGCCGTGGTGGTATCCATGGTGTCATCGGTGATAACTGTCTCGGTAGGTGTCCCTGCCGGATCATCGATCTTTTGCACACCTACCTCTGCGCCGAGGCCGGCTGCAATGTAGAGCACCGTTGTTCCGGCTTCGTCTACAACTGCAAGGTCCTGCGCATCATCGAATTGAAGAGCATTGGCGCCAGTCAATCGGGTTTGTGACACGGATCCGGTGAAGGCGTTGGTTATTTTGTAGAGGCCGGGGTTGGTGCCTCCGTCAGCTGTCGTGTAGACGAGGTTGTTGTCGTTTGGATCGATGACGATCGCTGTGAGCTCTCGAGCAGCGATCGATCGGTTAGCAAACGAACCACCCGAGTTGGTGGACAGCTTGAGTCCATCGCCGGTAGCTACCAGGATTCGTCCTGCGGAATCCTCAGCGATCAGCTTTCCAGTTTCTCGAGGCCATGGCGAGCTACCACCAGCTTGTACCGACCAGCCGGTGAGGGTGGACCTCAGTTCCCACGTTGCACCACCATCAACAGACCGCCAGAACTGAGCATTGTTTCCTACGCTGGCAGAGGACGTCATGGCCCACACCAGGTTGTCCGTGTTGGGTGACCAATAGATGGAGGCCACACGTGTGTGCTCGTTGTTGAACAGCCCATATGACGACGGCTGCCAAGTCACACCATCATCGTCTGACTTCCAAATGCCACCGACGTCGCTGCCAGCAAGAATGCGCGCACCGACTGTGGTGTGTATGGAACTATCAGCTACCGCCACGCAGTTTTGGAACCCGGCAGCGTCGATCACTTGACGCTGCGACGAGATCATTGGCTTCGTGAATGTGATGGCCTGAGCTAGTTCCGTCTCACTGGCAGCTCCGAGTCCTGTGATGATCACTTTCACAGCAGCGACAATCTGAGCTACTTCAGTTTCGGTGGCTGCGCCTACGGCAATGATCTGTTCGCTGGGTTGCTCAACCGTGATGACCTGGGCTGCATCAGCTTCGGACGCTGCTCCAACCTGTGCTTGCAACTGTGGATTGATGACTTGGCTGATCTCTAATTCGGATGGTGCAACCAACGGCACGACGATGACTTTGACTGGATCTATCAACTGCGTTACTTCGACCTCAACGGCGGCTCCAATCGGAGCTTGTTTCTGGGGAGCAATGACCTGGGCAGCTTCCGCTTCGATGGCGGCGTTGACTGCCACAACAACGTCCACTACGAGAAGGATGATCTGAGCTGCTTCGACTTCTGATGCAGCGGCTAGTGGTACCACGATGGTCTTGATCGCATCGATGACCTGAGCGATTTCGATCTCGGTTGCTGCCCCAACGGGAGCCTGTTTCACCGCTGCGATTAGTTGTGCCACTTCAGTCTCAGCCGGCGCACCCAACGGTGTCACGATGGTTTTGACCGGAGTGATTATTTGGATGGCTTCTTCTTCTGTGGTCACTCCAATCTGCGCCTGGTGTTGTGGAGCGATAACCTGGCCTAGCTCTGTCTCGGCCGGGGCAGCCAGAACCGTCACGATGTCTTTCACCGGATCGAGAACCTGAGCAACCTCCATCTCCGATCCGGCAGCGAGTGGCGTCACGATGTCTTTGACAGGGGCCACAACTGCGGCAACCTCTGATTCGGTAGCGGCTCCTACAGCGATAGTTTGGGGGGACCCGCCTGCAGTGTTGAGGTTGACGATGATGAGCCATCGGTGACGTACATCAACAGCTGCGCCTCGGTCGGCACGCAAGTTGTAGGTCTTGGCAGTAGAGAACGAGATTCGTTCCAACGTCATGGCGTACTCACGGTCAGGGGTGCTATCCCACTCCTGGTTGTGCGTAGCAGGCTGGTCCCCAGTACGTGTCTCGGTAGTACCGTCCTCGAGGTGGAGATGCAACAAGCCGGAGCCGGTCTGAGTGCCGGCCTGCCCGATGATCAAGTGATTGCCACCAACCGATGGTGTGTACGGCCCGATTGACGCCACGGTGGTCTCACCGTTCACGGTCAAGTTGGCTTCTGTGTAATCCCACTCGAAGTCAGCGAAGTCGGCAGTAGGGAGAGCGATCAGGTAGGCGCCACCGTCGAAGATGTTGGCGGCTGCCGCACTTTCCTGTCCGTACACCGTGACAGCGGGGGTTCCGGTAGATGCTTTATGACGTATGGAGAAAGCAACGAGTCGATGTTCGGCTACATCCTCCATCTCAGCACGATGCCGGATCTTGTCATTCGAGCTTCCGCTGTCTAACGCACCGTCACATCTGATGTCGAACCATCGTCCTGGTGAGCCGGTCGAGGCGTCGGCTCTGGCATAACCGAGGATCCACCACTCATCGGTGCCTAGGTCGGAACCGGCCAACTGAGCGAGCACAGTGGTAGCAGCCAGGTTGGAGTATTCGGTGGTGCCATCAATTGCCTGTATGTCCTCGAAATAATCCGTGCCTTCAACTCCGTGCTGGCCGAGTTCTTCGACCCAGAACGTGATCTGATCGACACCAACGATGGAGGCACCACCGTCAGCACCGAATTGCAGATCGATGTCGTCGGGTGTGCCGTCCGTAGTGAAGGAGTGAACAAAGCCGAAGTCGAGGAATCCGGTTGAGCCGGTCTGCACAACTTCAACTACCTGTTCGGATTTCGATTCGATAGTGGAGTCGTCATCAGTTTGGACACGAACATGGATCTTGTCTGTGGCCGAATCGCCACGCATGAGAGCGTGACAGAAGATGAGGTACTTGGTGGATGCTGACAGCGAGGCGGCCGGGATGCGGGCACCAGAGATATCGTTCCACGGAGCAGACGCCGTGGTCTGCTCCGTGTCCTGAACGTCGTAGAAATGAGTGAGTTCTGCCACAGGGTTGCCTACCGAAGATGGGTGGTCCCGGTGTTAGCCACCAGGACCACCCGAAACTTCAGGAACTTTTCCACACACCATTGGCAGGGTTGATGTCAGCGATGACGTCGTTCCCGTCTGTGACCACAATGAAGTCGTGCTTGGTCAGGACCTCGAGGGTCGTGTCGGCACCACCTCCATCGAGGCACATGATGATGGAGACAGCATCGTTTGATGCGGCTACTGCCGTCCATGTCTTGTCGGCCACCGAGATACGCACCGAATCCGCCGAGTCGTCAATGGTCAACGTCACCGAACCGTTGGCAACGGCGTACCGGGTCCAGTTGCTACCCGTCTGTTCTGTGTTTCCAGCCTCTCCAAGAAGGTCCGAGAGCAGGGTCGGGTTCCCGGCTCCGTAGCCATCTTTGATCGTGCCATCTGGGTCGTCGGCTGAGAGGACAACGAACTCAAGATCCGCACCGTCCTGAATAATCTCAGCAATACGCCCTAGCGAATCGTTGAGAACAATGTCAGCCATTGACTACCTCCCCCTCTGATGCAGCGCCGACCTCAACCACCTGGGGTGGTCCATCCGGCGTACCGGCTTCCAGCTTCATGGCACGGGCCCATGCTTTGTTCGCTGCCTCGGCTGCGTCAATAGCAGCCTGATACTCGTTGTCGCCCTCAGCCAGTGCCGCACGCATTTCTACTTTCGGCAACGTCTGACGGATCACGTACCGTTTGGCACGGACCTCCTGACGAGCAGCCTCCGCTTCCACGAATGCTGCTTCGCATTCCGCCACCGTGACAGCCAAGGGGGGTGGGGCCGGGGCGTCCGGGTCGTACTCGACCCGCACAATCTTTGGCATCTAAAACTCCTTTGTTCGGATGGGGGGGAGGCTACTCCCTCCCCCCCATCAGACGGCTTACGCAGCGTGGAGGTTGTGCGCCTTGGCGTGCCAACCTGCAGGCCCGTACTCCAACCCGACTTCGCCGTATAGCTGGGCACGGTCATAGGCACCGAGCTTCGCCAGGGGCTCCATGAAGAAGTGTCCACGGCCCGGGATCGGCAGGAACCGAGGAGCCATCACAGCCAGATCGAGGATCAGAACTGTGTCCGTGTCCAAGTGACGATTGACGATCACCGGATACCGGGCGAACCCAGTTTCGATGTCCGTTACGTTCACACCGAACACGTTGTATGACCGTGGCTGGACGTTCCAGCCGTTGCTCGAGAGCGCATACGCATTCCCCAGGTCCACCTTGCCGAGCGAGGAAACCATGAGGATGCAATTTGCCATCTTTGCACCTTCGTCATACAGCTTCTTGGAGAGGTCATCGATCACCGTACGGTCCACCGTCCGACCCGAATCGGCTGTGTAGTCCGTAGTGGTTGCGGCTGCGATAACCCCAACGATTCCCTGAGACTGCCTTGCGGCGGTCGTGTTGGGGAAGGTGAATGTCCCGTCGAGAATCATCTTCTCAACGTCGAGCGACGCCTGCTCCAGCTTGATCATCAGCTGCCACGAGAACTCGTCCTGTACGGGCTGGTTACCGAGGATCGAAGTTGCCGAGGTTGCAGGAGAGGCTCCCGTAGAACCCAACAGACCAACCGACGCCTGCTTGGTGTACGAGAGTTCAACCCCGTACTGGTGGATGGCGACGACGTTGCGCCGCTCGTTGCGCTTCTGCACCCCGTAGGTCGCATCCACACCCTCCGCAACGCTCTGCAGCGCCGGAGCACGGTGAAGTGAGTCCTGCCAGGTAAACACAGTTGCGTTGGCGGCACGGCCGCCAGTGAGTCCACCGATCAGCGTCAGGGTTGGCGTTTCGAGCGGCGAGAGCTTGAACAACTCACCGACGAAGTTGGGAAGATTGACTGTGGTGCCCTGGCCTGCTGCCTGGTCACCGGCGCCGAAATCGGCCATGGATCAGTCTCCTTGTGCTATTGCCCTGGGATCATTTGCGATCGGATTGCGGCTGCCTTATCCGTCAGCGAGTTCACGGCGTCCTGCCGTGTGGCGTCGGGAGAAGCGAGCTTGGCGTCGTGGGCCATTGCGCGCTCTGCAGGCGAATCCGGTGTGACGGGTGCGGAGAACTGAGCGATTGCCTGGGCCGGAGCCTGGGCTGCTGCCAGATCACCAGCTGGCGTCCCCTGCGGGATCTGAACCTGATGCTGGTACTTCGTGGCTGCGTAGGTCGCTATCGATTGCAAGTCGGTCGGACCTTTGTATCCCTCAGTGATGGCTACACCGACACCCACGCCGGGCTGCAACCCGATCTGTTGGATGCGGATCTCGATCATCTGCGTGCGCAGTACATCTCGTTCCGCTTCGACACCCTTGGTGTAGTCCCGCCATTCCTGGTTGTCAGGCTCGACGGGTCTGCCCGTGGGCGGCACGGCGCCCTGCTGTGCTGCGGCTGCAGCTGCGGCAAGGACGGCCGGATCTGCCGGTGGGACCGGCGCCTGCACTGGTGCCGGGGGCACTGCGGCAGGTGGTGTGATCGGGTCGTTCGTCGGCGGCGCTGGGGCTGCCGGCGCTGGTGCTGGTTGTGGGGCTGGTGTGGTCATGGTTCTCCTCCATCACGTCCTACGTGTCCGCTGGCGAGGGAGCCGTAGTTACTCCCAAGACGGGCGACAGATGGGAGGTCGAACATGGAGAGCGCAGATACACCGGGGAGCTGCCTGCCACCTTCACGGTGTGCGCTCTACCGCCATGTACCTGCTCGGGTGACGAACCCTGTGGACTGTGAGCGGGTCAACTACCCAGGATGGTCCACTTTGATCCCGGCTGCCCTGGTTGCAGTCCGGTCGAGAGGTAACGTAGCACAACTCGTCACCGTGGCGAGGGAAACGGAGAGCCACCATGGACGATGCTGTAGCCGCTCTGCATGAGCGCATCGAACGATCGCTGACCAACATCACACCGGATCCGAACACGATCGAGAAGATCGAAGCCTTGCGGGTCACAGCAAAGGTGCTCGGTCATCAGATCGTGGAATCTGTGCCAGGAAGCCGGGAACAGTCACTTGCCCTCACGCATCTTGAGGATGCTGTGATGTGGGGAGTCAAGGGTCTGGTGTTGGCATCGAGAGAATCGGTGACAACCGGATACCCCGTCACTCCCGGCTAACGACGCATCAACCCAATCTGGCCGCCTGTGTCGTCACGAGTGATGCTGAGAGCTCCCGCTTGGGAGAACTCGGCTCGTTCCTGAGCGATCAGGCGGCGGATTCGGGATCGCTGGAATGGGTCATCCATGATGCTGGCGTTGGTGAAGTCCTCGAGGGAAAAGTCGTCATCGGGATCGGCGTGGCGAACAGCCAGGGCCTTGAGTGTGGGCAGGGCGTCGGCAGCTGCACCGAACAACGCTTCGGCCTGAGCCTCATCGACGTCGGCCGAGAACAACTGAGCAGCCAGGTCAAAGTCCACCCCGAACCCACGGACAGCACCCGCTCCCGCTATCTCCGCCATGGTGATCTGCCGGTTGAGCAGCTGGTCGCCCAAGTTGGGA